>ERZ824480.257-NODE-257-length-77949-cov-4.442794_pt1 | contig 77949 bp, 80 predicted proteins | sample MGYA00519861_ERZ824480 | MGnify/ENA primary metagenome ERZ824480 (study PRJEB31778, sample SAMEA3449152) | human gut metagenome | biome: human gut; feature: human-associated habitat; material: faeces | place: United Kingdom | collected 2010/2012 ... | reverse complement strand
TTCTCTTAAAATCAATTATTCTATACTTTCTTCTTGAACCACCGCCACGATGTCTTACAGTAATCTTACCCTGATTGTTACGTCCGGCATTCTTCTGTAATGACACTACAAGTGATTTCTCCGGCTTTGAAGCTGTTATTTCTGAAAAATCAGAACCAGTCATATGCCTTCTAGAAGGTGTATATGGGTTAAACTTTTTAATTCCCATTATTTCTTACTCCTTTCCGCTGTCCTATCCGAATTACAGACCTTCAAAGATCTCGATATCAGCGCTGTCTTTTGATAAGGTAACTATTGCTTTCTTTGTCTTAGCCGTCTTACCAACTGCTGTTCCACGTCTGCGGTTCTTACCGTTAAGATTCATTGTATTAACTTTCTCAACCTTCGCACCTGCAAACATCTTTTCCACCGCTTCTTTAATCTGAGTCTTTGTTGCATCTGTATGAACTGAAAAAGTATATTTCTTTTCTTCCATAGCAGCCATTGACTTCTCAGTAATAATTGGAGCGAGGATTATATCATAATATTTCAAATCTGCCATTATGCGTACACCTCCTCGATGTTCTTAGCGGCATTCTTAACTATAACCACCGTATCATACTTGAGGACATCATATACGCTTAAAGTTGCTGATACAGATACTTCATCTTTCTTAATGAACGATGTCTTAACGCCCTGAATATTAGCTGCTGACTTAATAACCTTTTCATCAGCGTTATCAAGAACGATAAGCGCTTTCTTAGTACCAAGTGCCTCAAGCATTGCGATAATCTTCTTTGTCTTATATTCATCCATCTGAATCTCATCAATTACAAAGAACTTATTCTCGCTAACCTTTGAGCTGAGTACAGACCTCATAGCAGCAGCCTTTTCCTTCTTATTCATCTTGAATGAATAATCTCTAGGAACCGGTGCAAATACAACACCGCCGCCTGTCCACTGAGGAGCTCTTGTTGAACCCTGTCTTGCATGACCTGTTCCCTTCTGTCTCCAAGGCTTTCTTCCGCCGCCTCGTACCTCTGAACGGGTCTTAGCTTTCTGAGTTCCCTGACGTTTATTTGCAAGCTGTAACTGAACAGCCATATGAACCAAATGTTCATTCACTGGAGCAGCAAATACTGAGTCACTTAATTCCATTGTGCCGACTTCTTTGCCTTCCATATTATAAACAGATACGTTTGCCATCTGTGTTTCCTCCTTCCTGAAAGTTTAGATAGCCTTTACAGATTCTTTTAATACTACTGTAGCCTTCTTAGGTCCAGGTACTGCACCCTTAACTAAAATAATATTCTCTTCTGCATCAATTCTTACGATTTCCAAATTCTGAACTGTAACCTTTACAGCACCCATCTGTCCAGGCATCTTCTTTCCCTTAAATACCTTACTAGGATCTGAACAAGCACCGTTAGAACCTGCATGTCTGTGATACTTAGAACCATGCGCCATAGGTCCTCTTGACTGTCCATGTCTCTTAATGGCACCCTGGAAACCTTTACCTTTTGACTTGCCTGTAACATCAATCTTGTCACCTACGGCAAATATGTCAGCTTTGATTTCCTGTCCAAGCTCATACTCCGCTGAGTTATCAAACTTGAACTCCTTGAAAAACTTAAGATTGCCAACTCCTGCCTTATCAAGGCGACCCTTAGTAGGCTTGTTGACAAGCTTTTCACGAACGTCTCCGAAGCCAACCTGAACTGCTTCGTAGCCATCGTTCTCGGCATTCTTGACCTGTGTTACGTAGCAAGGACCAGCCTCAAGTACCGTAACAGGAATCAACATACCATTTTCGTCGAAAATCTGTGTCATACCGATTTTCTTAGCTAAAATTCCTTTAGTCATGCTTTCGCACCTCCTGATTAATCTACAGCGGATTACATAATGAACACTCAAGCCATTCGGCGATTCTATTCACTAAGCATGCAATCATCCTAGATTGACCTTTCCGCTTAACTTTATAACTTATTCCGGCAATATTACTTAGAAGTTTTTGCCGGTTTGTTATCCTGCATCTTGATTGTAATCTTAACGCCTGCAGGCATCTCAAGCTTAGCAAGAGCGTCTACAGTCTTCTGTGTAGGACCGATTACATCAATAAGTCTCTTATGAGTTCTCTGCTCAAACTGTTCTCTGGAATCTTTATACTTATGAACAGCCCTTAATATAGTAACAACTTCCTTCTTGGTCGGAAGTGGTACAGGTCCGCTCACCTTTGCTCCACTCTTCTTAACAGTTTCAACAATTTTTCCGGCTGAATAATCAATTAATTTGTGATCATACGCCTTGAGAGTAATTCTCATTACCTTTTGACTTGCCATAAAAAAGCCGCCTCCTTTTCGCACTTTAAACTACAGTACGACAAGTGGTGACTGTACACTTATCCGTGTGTGTCGCGATGACCTTCAAAAATAAAGAGCCACACGCGCGGGCCACACGTTTATCTGCTCAAAGACAGAATTATAAATTAGTACAGTGACTTGTCGCCATCATTTGAGGTAGTAAATATTCTACCTTCTCGCTGACATTCGCTCCACGAAAAACCCGCAAAACATTGCTTTTTTGCCTTGCGGCAACCTCCGCTTCACAGCTATCATGTCACACAGCATTTCGAATTATACACTATTTTACAGCGTAGTGCAAGCACTTTTATATTTTTTTGGCATTTTCTTTTTGCACTTTTATATTGGATGCATTTTTTATTTAAAAATACATTCCTACATTCTAATATAGATATGTAAAGGATATAAAAAGTCTTAGAAATATCATGTATCTGTTAAATCTATTATACAGTTAAAAGGAGCTGCTGTAAATTACAGCAACTCCTTTTATTGATTAAATTTAATTATCTTATAAATTACTCTGCTACCGGCGTACGAACTACTGATACATTATCAATACAGAAATCTTGTTTAGCGTCTCCGTTCCACATATTTTCAAAGTTCTGGATTCTAATCTGCATATCAAGCTCAGTAGTATCTTCTTCAAGAACATACTCATACTCAATAGCTCTGTTCCACTCAGCTACTTTAATCTCTTTATTAATAGCAGTTTTTTCTCCGCCATTATAGCAGAATATAACTGTACAGCTTGTTCCTAATGTATCTTCTGTAAATGCATCAAGCTTAACTGTTAATTTATCGCCTTTTTTGAAATCACCCTGCATTAATCTTTTAGCTCCTGAGAACTGATTCCATCTTCCGGTCATCTTAAGAACATTATCACCATCTATAGTCTCAACAGATATAGCGTCATCACTATAGTTTGAACTCCAACCTGTTGTTCCGTCATTAAAATCTCCATTTGTTATAAGTTCATCAACTTCAGGACCTACAGGAGCTGCGTCCTTAAGTGTAAGTTCACCGAACACATCTGCAAGATTCCAGTATGACTTTGTCTTATCTGTTGGGAACATATATATCTCAGCATTTCTTCCTTCTGAATCGCAATCCTGAACTATAATGTCAAAACCAACTACACTGTCAATCTCTTTTGCATCTTTAAATGGAATCTTAAACTCAACGTCATATCCATCTTCTGTAAATACATACTTTGTCTCAATACCGGCATACTGTGCCTTTGCAGCATCACTACCTCCTGCAAACAATGCTGCCGCAGCATCATTAGCAACGCCTTCCTCAGTTTTGGTATATCCTGTATATCTGTACTGGAATGCATCTGTATTGTTAGCCCAGTCTGTATCTCTGCTGTTATCTTCATCAAGGAACAATTCAACACCGTCCCACTGATAATTATTATTACCGAATTTAGCTATATCAGCATCTTTAACACTTACAAATCCGTAAAGGGCATCAGCTTTCCACATAAGCTTTGCTGTTGCTGTAGTATCTGAATCTTTCTTATTATCACATGCTACTCTGCTTGCTATATCGTAAGCAGCAACATCTGCATATGCAGCTTCATCTGCAGTACCGTCAACTGTAATAACTGCATCATCTGCCAGCTTAACAGCTGCCGGCGGTACAGCTGATGGTTCCGGTGATGCTGTTACTTCTGAGCCCGGTGTAGGTTCCGGTTTATCTCCGCCTGTATACTTTGAATTCGAGAATACAACCTTTGTAATTGTAACCTGTGCAGGTCCGTTAGTGCTCAGAGAATCTGCGTCATTAAAGAAGAACAGTGCCTTATTGATATACCATGTTGTGGTATTACCTTCTCCAAGTGCTGCTGTATATTCTCCTTCCTGAAGAATATTACCTTCTTCATCTGCTGCTGAAAATACTCCGCCCCATGCTGCAACAGTTTCTGTATCCTTATTATTAGGATCCTGCCAAAGTCCGCATCCAAAACCTGTTGATATGTTAACCGGGTCCTTGTAATAAACAGTCATTGTATCATAGTTATTCTCTAACATCTCTGTAGGTACGTTAAATGCCATTCCTGAATACTGAGTATTTACCGTAACCTTAACAGAACCGTCTCCATTAGCCTCAACAGTTGCATCCCCCTGAGGAACTATATTAGGAGTATCTCCGTCTAATACAAATGGAAGCTCATATGGTGCTCCCGGATCTTTCATCGGTGGCTGGGTAGGTTCCGGTGTTGGTGTTGTAGGTACAGCCGTAGGTCTTGGTGTTCTTGTCGGCTTTGGTGTATCTGTAGCTGCCGGAACATCTGTAGCTGTATCTACCGGTGCTGTTGCTGTAGGATTCGGTGTAACATTCTGTACCGGTGTTGTAGGTTGAGCTGAAGGTGAAACAACAGATGGTGTTGTTACAGTAACCTTAACAGTTGCCTTAGCCTTCTTATTAACCTTTGATGTTACCTTAATCTTAGCAGTACCTACTGCCTTAGCCTTAATAACACCTTTTTTTGTAACTGTTGCAACAGACTTTTTGGTTGTCTTATAAGTAACCTTCTTACTTGCTTTTGCAGGCTTAACTTTCTTAACTTTAAGCTTATACTTCTCGCCTACTGCAAGTTTTACGCTCTTTTTATTCATTACAATTTTTTTAGTTTTTGGTGCTGCCTGAGTATCAGGAGCTACAGCTAATGATGTAATTACAAGAGCTGCTGTCAGCGCTGCGCATGCAAGCTTTTTCATGATTTTTTTCATTTAATTATATCCTCCTTTATTTTTTTAAATTTACTCTTATGATTATACAATTTATTTTTAATAAGGTCAAGCCAATTATCGAAATATATTGCATTTTTTCACAAATATATTGCAAAAAATTATTTCCATCGTGCACTCGCACCGCAAGGGAACACTAATCCGTTAGATTTTACCGGCAATCCTATCTCGTCCGCTATGACGTTTCCTCCGAATCTGCTTGTTATCTCAGTATCCATTATATAAGAAAGAACAGCCGGCTGAAGCCCTGTTGTATATGAGTTAATAACAAAAAATATAGGATTATCTGACAGAAGCTTTGTGCAGAGCTGAACGAGAGTGTGAATCTTATCCTCAATCTTCCATACCTCTCCTCCCGGTCCTCTTCCGTAAGAAGGCGGGTCCATAACAATTCCGTCATAATGGTTGCCCCGTCTTATCTCTCTTTCTACAAACTTAACACAGTCATCAACAAGATATCTTATCGGCGCCGAAGCAAGTCCTGATAAAGCGGCATTTTCTTTGGCCCATGTAACCATTCCTTTAGAAGCGTCAACATGTGTAACCGACGCTCCCGCCTTTGCACATGCTACTGTCGCCCCTCCCGTATAAGCAAACAGATTAAGCACCTTAACAGGTCTTTTCGCCTCCTTTATACGCATACTCATATAATCCCAGTTCACAGCCTGCTCCGGGAAAAGACCTGTATGCTTAAAACTAAACGGCTTTAGCCCGAAAGTAAGATTTCTGTACCTTATATTCCACTGCTTTGGCAAATCAAAAAACTCCCATTCACCACCGCCTCTGCTGCTTCTATGATAATGAGCATTCGGATTCTTCCATCCCGGATGCTTCTTAGGCGTCTTCCATATAGCCTGTGGGTCAGGCCTTATAAGTATATAATCTCCCCATCTTTCAAGCTTCTCTCCTGATGATGCATCAAGCACCTCATAATCCTTCCATCCATCTGCAATAAACATAATTACTCACCTCAAGAAAAAATTGGTTACTATTCATGAAACCGCCACGCATTAATTGTTTACTATTCACGAAACCGCCACATCCCCATTCACATTCCACAAATAGCTATATTGTATCAACCTAGAAGTTAATGCTATCTGTTCTCCCTGCCTTAGCCTTATTATACTCTTGCACCTATTCAATGTCTAATACCCATTTTGATTTGACACTTTCCGCAACTATATGTATCAATTCCATTCCTAAGGTTGCAGAACAGCTCCCCCTTATGAAACTTTTTGCTTCCAGGTCAATGACGAAAATTCTGCTATACGGTTCTGTGGATCAATCACATACATTGCCAGCAGTACACCAGTAAATCCTCCTGCAACCTCAGTTGACAAATACTTTGTTCTCGCCTGCCCTACTTTAACATCCTCGCCATCCTGTACCAGATAGAAATAATACCACTCACAATCAGATACGATCTTGCAAGTGACATCCTGTGTTCCTTCCGGCAGAATTACTTCTCCGGCAATACCAATGGCATCCCCCGTCCGAAGTTTCAACTGTACCCGGCATCCGGTTCCATCCTGGATTAGTGCAAAATCATAATGCTGGCTTTCATCCATGTAGCAGGTAATTCCGGCCTCTGCCGCTTCCGAATGTAATGTAAGCTGATATTCCGTCTCAAATTCATTCTGGCGGATTCCCAAAAAGGTAGGGATGGACTCTTCCTCTAATGTCACAGTATTTCCCTGCAGCTGAATAGAATGATCGGTAAAAGTATAGCGTTCCGATTCATAGTCACGCATGTAACACCATCTCGGATCTCCCTGTGGACAAGTCGCCAGATCTACGTCATAGATTCCCTCTGTCTGCTGTGAGCCCTGTATGCCCGGTACTTCTAAAGCTGCGGTAACTGTTCCACGGGTATCTCCTGCTGTGAACCATCCATCCTCATCCCACTGTACCCCTGCCAGATATACTTCGCGTCCCAGATGATGAAATTGCTGCCATCCCCCGATCTGACGACACCCCAGACAAACCAGAAAGGTATTGCCATGCTCATCCTGCACCAAATCCCCATGACCAATGCCTTGAATGCGGTTTATGTTTCCTCCCACATTACGATTAGTCAGCACCGGATTATGCGGGTAGTTCTCATAGGGACCCATAGGGTCTTTGCTGCGGGCATAGCTGATCATATGTCCATACTCCGTCCCACCTTCTGCCGCCATCATATAATACCAGTCCCCAAAATGGTACAGATGCGGAGATTCCAAATAACGACCACCGGCACCTCCCCAAACTTTCGTGGTAGGAGTCAGTTTCTTGCCCGTCTCAATATCAATGGTACACTGCATGATGCAGCCGTCTCCATTTTCATCCGTTCCATTGAAAGTAAAATATACCTGATCTCCTTCAAAGAACAGCGAAGGATCAATCCCACCCTGCTCCACAAAAATTGGTTCTGACCACTCTCCATAAATATCATCCGTATAAACATAAAAATTCTTCTGATAGGTGTTATTATTGGTAACCATGTAAAATCTGCCTTCATGATAGCGAAGAGTTGGCGCAAATACTCCACCGGAGCTGTTTACCTCATGCAAATTAACCTGGCTGAATCTGGTCAGACAATGTCCAATCAGTTTCCAGTTAATCAAATCAGTACTTTCTAACAGTGGAACTCCGGGAAAATACTGAAAAGAACTACAGGCAAGATAATATTTTCCATCTGCTCTGCAAATGCTGGGATCCGGAAAGAATCCTTTGATAATAGGATTTTGTACGATCATTTTTTTCCTCCATTTCTTGAACATTCCTATTTAACAGGAATAATAACAATCCTGCCATTGTATTGCCATATTAAAAAAGGGACTTGTGTTTTCCCTATTTCTGTATTAAACCATCACTTTACAACTTTTTATCTAAAAGTAGCAGTTTTTGTTTATATGTTGTATTGTTGAGTACCACACACGACAATCACATACCAACAAGAACTGCTATGCTTATGATATCATGGATTTTAAAGCTCAACAACTACATATTTTATCTTTTTATCCGTCCACCTCCAAGTGCTTATCTGTTACTATTGATAAATGATTATTTTAAAGCTTGAGAGCCACCACAACATATTGTGGTTAGTCAAATATATTGCTTAAAATATAATACATCTTAAAGAAGGTTTTCTATGTTCAAGAAAACAAAAGCAAGACAGATTCTTGAACTTCTTCACAAGGCTCTAAGCGCCAGAGAGATTTCTAAAACTTTGAATGTCTCTCGCAATTCTGTTGCATATGTCAAGGAATCTTACGACAAGTGCGATAAGAACTGGGAGGAATATTGCAAGGAAGATTATCGGAATGCTCAGAAATGAAAATTTCCATTCTATTAATTTAGTCCTATTATAACACCATCATACATTTACAAAACGAAATACCTATGTTAGAATTTCAGATATCAATAATTACGGAGGTATCTTATGTTAGATATAAAATGTCCGTCATGTTCACATACAATGGAATTTAATACTGCCACCGGCAATCTCACTTGCAGTATCTGTTCATTTACTACACATATAACCAAGATAGATATGCCTGAATATGGCTCGTATCAAAAATCTTCTTATATAAACGAACTTGAAGTAAAAGATACAGACAACATCACAGAAGAACCGGATTCTTCAGACACAATAACAGATAAAAGTAATGCTTATATTTCCGAATTTATACCAAAAAGCAAAACATGCCTGCTTCTTAGAAAATGGGCAGGGAAAAGTATATTTACCTGCAAATCCTTTAACAGAGCATTATCAAATGAAGATATCACGCTAAAATATGTGCCTTTATATATATTTAAAACAAATGCATCAGCAGTTTTAACCGGAGCTGCAGTAAAAATTGATGATAAAGACGACAGCGCACACCGCATAACACATACGCATTATTATAATATCACACATAAGGCAACTATAAATAACTACCGCAAGGCTTTCAGCGCTACTGACGATATGTCTGATATAATATTAGAAGATATTCTTCCATATGATTTTACATGTGCCAAAAAATATGATGATAATACAGTATGCGAAGGTAACATATGCAAACTTTCCAAAAAATCAGACGATATCCCTGACAAAGCGCAAAAGCCTATTATCGCATATATGAATAATATTCTGCTGTCTTCCACCAAGGAATATTCATCAATACACAACTACAGCACTACTCCATATATGAATGAATCCGAAATTAAAACCATATATGTTCCTATTTGGGAAATGAGATACAACAAAAAGCAGTACAGCCACCCTGTATATGTAAACGCCCAGACAGGAAAAATAAGCGGTGAATCCCCTGAGTCCCCGCTCCGCATTGCTTTATGTTTGATTATCACAGGCATTATCCTGTCAGCTCTTGCAATATGCGGAATCTTATTAATATAGAAGGAGAAGGCATCATTATGAAACATACAATACATCTTTTTAAAATATGTTTAGTATTTATATTTGTAATGACATTATTTACATCCACAACATGCAAAGCACGCATCAAACTTAATATAAACGGCGACAAACCAGTAGTACAGGACAATGCTGATTTATTAAGCAATTACGAGGAAATAACTATTATAGATAAAGCTACTGAACTCTATAAGAAAACCGGTTTTGTATATATTTTTATAACTACAGACAACACAATAGATTATAAAGCTTCACGAGAACTTGAAAGCATTTACAACGACCATGAGGACGACCTTTACGGAAAAGGTGTTGTACTGCTTCTAATAAGTACAGACCCTGATAATATGATATGCGAGCTTCAGGCATATAAACAGGCTGCCGATATGTTTCCGCAGTCCATATGCAATTATATAGAAGATACTATGATAAATGATGTAAAAAACGGAGCATATAACGACGCGGTTACTACAATGTTTAACGAATTAAATAAAGTATATGACGGCGAGTTAACCACAGATTTAGTTGCAGATGATAATATTTTTGAAAAAAAACTTCAAGGTAAATTGCCTGCAATGATTCTTGCAGTGTGCATATCATTTATTCTGTCAGCTATAATTACCCTGATAACCGTAAAAATCGGAAAAAGAGGCTATAAAAAGCCCCTTTCCGCAAACAACGAATTTACATCCGATTCCATCAAAAAACATGATGTGTATATTCGTTCAATAATTAACTCATATGATAAAAAGCGAAGTTAAAGTTTTAATTCCAGAACATAATCATCCATGTAAAAACCTTGACCTATGGGATTTTTCTCTTTTCTAAGGAGTGTAAATCCCATTTTTTTATATATAGCTATCGACGTATAATTATGCTTATTTACATTAAGAAAAATCGCCTGATAACCGCCGCCAATCGCGCAGCCCTTAACAAATTCAAGCATAATGTTGCCATATCCGTTACCCCGGTAATCTTTATGGAGATAAAATTTATCAAGGTATAATTTTTCTTCCTTCTCATAAAAAGCAATATAACCTATCAGTTTATCCTTATTATTTACCATAATTATTGTATGTCCGTCATTAAGCTGTCTTTTAATAGCATCAGATGACTGAAACATCTTAATCATATAATCATTCTGGTCAGCTCCAATTATCGGGTCATAGTAATCTTTGATTACACTGCTCGCAAACTTCGAAAATGATTCAATTTTTTCATTCATATCAATAGTAAGCGGTTTAAACTCTATCATAAGTACCTCCTGTTATTATGTTACATTATAAGCATTCCTATTGAGTGTACAACCATTGCGCATAGCCATGCAATAACACACTGCATTATTACAACATATGCCGCCCATTTAATTCCAAGCTCTCTTTTAATAGAAGCAATCGCTGCAACACAAGGCGTATATAAAAGACAGAATACTAAAACCGATATTGCTCCGAGCGGTGTTATTGTATTAAGTAACGCCTGCGTACTGCCAAACAACACTGTAACAGTTGATACTACACTTTCCTTGGCCATAAATCCTGATATAAGCGCAGTAGATATTCTCCAGTCTCCAAAGCCAAGCGGTGCAAATACCGGCGCTATAAAACCTGCAATAATTGCCAGTATACTGTCCTTTGAATCCGACACCATATTAAGATGCGGGTCAAATGACTGCAGAAACCATATTATAATAGTTGCAATAAATATAACTGTAAATGCCCTTTGTATAAAATCTTTTGCTTTATCCCACAAAAGCTGTACAACATTTTTTGCACCCGGAAGACGATAATTCGGAAGCTCCATAACAAACGGAACCGCCTCCCCTTTAAATGCACTGTTCTTAAGTATAACAGCAACCAGAATACCGGCAGCTATACCCATAAAATACAGACCCACCATTACAAGTCCCGCACAGTCAGGGAAAAACAGCCGCGTAAAGAAACCATATATAGGAAGCTTGGCTGTACAGCTCATAAACGGCGTCAGTATAATTGTCATTTTTCTGTCCCTCTCGGACGGAAGCGTCCTTGACGCCATTACCCCCGGAACAGTACATCCGAATCCTATAAGCATAGGCACAATGCTTCGTCCTGACAATCCGATTTTCCTAAGCAGCTTATCCATCACAAACGCAACTCTTGCCATATATCCCGTATCCTCAAGCAGCGACAGGAAGAAAAATAATATGACGATAATCGGAATGAAACTAAGCACGCTTCCTACACCGTTAAATATTCCGTCAATTACCAATGAACGCAACGCCTCATTTACACCGGTATTTATCATTGCCGTATTAACAAGTCCGGTAACCCAGTCTATTCCCATCTCCAAAAGCTCCTGAAGCCATGCTCCTATAACATTAAATGTCAAATAAAATATAATACCCATAATGCCGATAAATGCCGGAATCGCAGTATATTTTCCGGTTAAAAACTCATCAATCTTCCGGCTTCTTATCTGTTCCTTGCTTTTTTTAGGCTTGGTTACACATTCTTTTACCAGTTTCATTATAAATGAGAAGCGCATATCTGCAATAGCAGCCGTGCGGTCAATACCTCTTTCTTCTTCCATCTGAACAATAATATGCTCTAATGTCTCTTCCTCATTTTTCGTAAGCTTAAGAGCCTTTAATATCTCCTCATCCTGTTCAATAAGCTTCGTTGCTGCAAATCTTACCGGAATATCAACGCTCTTTGCATGGTCGTCAATCAGATGCATTATGGCATGCAGGCATCTGTGTACTGCTCCGCCATAATCAGACTCATCACAAAAATCATTTCTTCCCGGACGCTCCTGATATTTAGCAATATGCAGCGCATGGTCGATAAGCTCATCTACTCCTTCATTTTTTGCTGCTGAAATCGGCACAACCGGAATACCAAGCATTCCTTCCATTTTATTAATATCAACAGAACCTCCGTTGCCTCGCATCTCATCCATCATATTCAAAGCCAGCACAACAGGAATATCAAGCTCCATAAGCTGCATCGTAAGATACAGGTTACGCTCAATATTAGTCGCATCTGCTATATTAATTATACATGTCGGTTTTTCTGACAAAATAAATCTTCTGGAAACAAGTTCTTCACTTGAATAGGGAGACAGCGAATATATACCCGGCAAATCCGTAACAAGCGTATGCGGATGGTCTTTAATAACCCCATCCTTTCTGTCCACTGTCACTCCCGGGAAATTACCCACATGCTGATTAGAGCCGGTAAGCTGGTTAAAAAGCGTTGTCTTTCCACAATTCTGGTTACCTGCCAGTGCAAATGTAAGCGTCATGTTGTCAGGCAGAGGATTTTCACTTTCTTTTATATGATAACGTCCTCCTTCGCCAAGACCCGGATGCATACTTTTTTTATGTACTCTCCTATCCGTCCTTTCATTCTCCTTATCAGAATTCTTAACCGGTTCAATCTTAATATTTTTTGCATCATCCAGCCGCAGCGTCAACTCATACCCATGAATCTTAATTTCCATAGGGTCGCCCATAGGCGCATATTTGATAAGCGTAACTTCTGCGCCGGGAATAACTCCCATATCCAGTAAATGCTGCCTTAATACACCTTCTCCGAAAACTGCTTCTATACGCGCTGAATCACCTATAGCCAGTTCATTAAGTGTCATATTACAAACATCTCCTTTTTATTCCTTTCAATAATATAACACACCCACGCAAAGGTTTCCACTAGCAACTTTTGCTTCGCTTTATTTTGTATATACAATTATTTTTCAGGTAAAATATCACTGAACATTATCAGGTTTGACGTAACTTTTTCATTCTCTGTTAACGGCTTAAATATTTTGTTTCCATAAAGAACATCCATAACCATTACAGCAACGGTTGAACCAATAAATTCAAGCACCTTCCGGTTTATAACCAAATCCTGCATCTGAGGAGGATAATCCTTTGCTTCAATCATTGCAAATTCTAAAGCTGCATCCGCATATTTATCTTTAAGTGAATCCTTCAAAACAGGTATCTTTGCAAAGAAATCTTCTGCTGCTCCCTTTACCATCATTATATTAACCTTGTTATCGTCTGTTAAAAATTTCCGCTCCTTAAGACGGTTAAATTTTTCAGCATTTGCAGCATTATCAAATATACTGCCATTTAAAAACTCATATATATATTCATAATCAGAAGTCCAATTATTCGCATAACGACCTTCTCTGGAGCTATACCTTGTATCAACAGACCATGAATATACTGACGGATATTTTACAGAGCTTCTTGTCATATCGCCGCATGCCCAATATGAAAATGAAAGAGTAGGAGTATAATCCAAATCAGACTGTTTTGAATCAAGCTCAATGAAAGCTATATATTCTCCGCCTGCCGTTGTTTTAATCATATAATCAGATAAATCCTTTTCAATCATAATACTACAGTTATGCATTACACCGTAAAAAATAGCTGCCGCATAAAGAAGCTCACGATTCCCATTAGGAATATATACGTCTTTTACATCTTCAATAGCATTTATTACAAGTGGCGCATATTCTTTCGCCAATTCTTCGGCAATCTGAAGTTCAACTTTTAACTTGTTTTCACGTAATTCAAGCGAATATTTTTCCGGCTCAAACATTACATACGTAGTATATCGATTCCCCGTTGTCTTGACAATGAAACCATTACCTTCAAGAAAATTAATTTTATCCTCAAGATAAACCGGCGTAAGGCCAAGTTCCTCAGCAATTTCTTCTTTTGTTCTTGGTGTATGATAAACACTATATACAATATTAAGATTCAGTTTATCTTTAAGGTAAAATTCCGGTGCGCCATTATTTCCGGGATTGCCCGAATGACCGAAACCTGTTGCTGTAATAGGTGCTAATCCTAATTTGCCTATTTTTCTTTCCATTAAAAAACCCTCCTTTAATTCTATCCTTGCTTTATTCAAGTGCCATTTTACAGTTCCTTCAGGAATACCCATCTCTTTTGAAATAACAGAAATAGATTTTTCTTCGTAATAAAAACGGTAAACAATCTGACGTCGCTTTTTTGTTAAAAAAGCAACTTCTCTGCGTAGTTGTTTTATTTCGTCGTCAGGAGCTTCAAAAGAATAACTTTCAAAAACAGGAATCTGCATTCCATCTATAGAAATGCCCTCATGCTTCTTTTTGTAAGAAACATATTTGGAATATGTATGCTCGCTAACGCGCCAAATATATCCTTCAATATTAATAATTTCTTTTGCTTTTAACAGAGAAAGATATACTTCCCCGATTATCTCCGCACATAATTCCTCTGCTTCATCATATGAGTAGGACTTCTTTATAGCAAACCCATATATTTTTTGAAGATATTCTATTATAATTTCATCTGCTCTTTGTTTATCCATATTCATTACTCCAGCGCTGTTTGAATATATAGTACACGAAAAAAGAAAAAGGTTGGGCGGTTTTTAAATTTTTTATAATAAATATTTTTCGTGTAAGACGGGACTTGAACTACCACCAAATATAAAGTATCATGAAAATAATAATACAAAATAAGTTGATTGTTTTTACATATGCTATGTTTTAGAAAGAAGTTGTAATGTTTATGAATAAAAGCAAAATGATACAGACAGTATTATTCAGTTTCGGAATAATGAGTTTATTAGCAGCATGTACATTTTCAAATGATATTGCTAATGTTGATATACTTACAGGCGAAGAAAGTGTTGCTTGTATTAATGAACTTCCGGCAGAATATGTAAGTGCGGATTTTGCAATAGATATAGATGAGCCAACTGAAGTTATAGGGATGGCGGATTATGTTTTTGTTGCAAAAATTAATAAGATTTTAGGTACTTCATATAATAATTGCAGAACTGTTGAAAGAGACAGTGGTGATATGGAAATATACGATGTGTTTACAAATTATCAGGTTACCGTAATTGATAATATAAAGGGGAATTTGAAAAAGGACACTCCGATTGAGATTGCAAAAGAAGGAGGCATTTCGAAAGATAAAACTTGTATAGAATTGTATGATGGTGATACATTGCCGAAAGAAGGAAAGTATTATATTTTAGTAGGTATTGCCCAACCTGATGGTACGTTGTTAATATCAGGACCAAATTCGAATATTTTGTTAAATGCTCAAAATAAGAGTGATATTGTATCTGATAAAGGCTATAAGGATTATAAGAAGTTTTATAAATATGAAAAAAAGTATGATATAAAACATTTTTCATCAAAATATGAAGAGTAGAATTCCTCTGCTCCATGTCGGAGAATGACCCGAATAGATTGTCTGCATATCATAAGACAGCAAAAGCTGAGTCTGTAGAAAAGTTCAGAAAAGAGAGCGGATTATAAACTGTCTTTGTATTTTATCTGTTTTTTGCATATTGTTTCAAAGTTTTTCTTAATATTGATATGGTAGAAAAATATTTTTATTATACAAATAATACCTTATATTGATATAGTAAAAAGAGTATGATTGGAGGCTTATATAATGTACTTTATTATTATATTGAATGTTTTATTAGGAGTCTTAATCACATCTGCGTTTTACCCAATTGTTGGAATAATTGTATTGATTTTTTGTGTACTAATGTTGACTATTGGATACAACAATACCATTGGTGAGTCTTTTATTAGAACACAAATGAAATATTGGGGTAACGACATTAATGAAATTGTATTTAGTGAAAAAAGGCTGCTTTTGTCAGTCGCATGTTTGACACTTTCTTTAAAAATTGGTGCTGCAATTGCCATCTTTGTCGAAACAAGTGCTGTTATTCTTGTTGCATTTTGTATACTCCTTGCTTTCGGTTATTTATTTGACGGATCAGCAAGTGGAATGACTATAGGACTAAGTTATAATATAGCTCGTCTTGTAATAAAAATTTTTTCTTTAGTTTCAATTGGATTTGATAAAATTGCAGAGTGGATTGCAAAAATAGAATTAAGTATTCTAAATATTAAAATCTAATAGTTAATAAAGTATCAGGTAGCGATACTTTTTCGGGTAGGCGAGTTATTTACCTGATACGTTAAAACTATTGAATTGCTGGCAAGTGATATATTGAAGTTGTAAAGTTATTGTATATACGACGTATTGACAATCTAATCGGTTGATAATATAATGTAGTAAAGGAAGGAGCTGATATTATGGCAACAACTAATGTTACAATGAGAATGGATGAAGACTTGAAAAAACAATTACAAGAACTTGTTTCTAATCTTGGTATGGATATGACTACTTTTTTTACTATATCAGCAAAACAGGCAGTAAGAGAGCAGCGGATACCATTTGATATTTCAATGAATATTCCTAATGAAGAAACTAGAAAAGCAATAGAAGAAGTCCAACAAATGAAGAAGAATCCTTCTTTTGGAAAATCTTATACGGATGTTGATGAAATGATGAAGGAGTTATTAACATGATATATACAGTAAAACCAACTACCAAATTTCAGAAAGATTTAAAGAGAGTATATAAAAGAGGATATGATATATCTTTGCTAACAGAGATTATTAAGAAATTAGCAAATGGAGAAACGTTACCAGAAAAGAATTGGGATCATAATCTAAGTGGAGATTATTCTAGTTGTCGGAAATGTCATATTACACCTGATTGGCTTCTTGTATATGAAATAGATAATGGAAAATGGTTATCAGCATTATAAGGTATATAACAAAGTTACAGTTCAAATAGTACATTGTGATGAGGGCGAACTGAATAAACAATGGTGTAAATATAAGTGCAGTAAAGGACATGCGGATGAAATAATTACGATGAAGTATTATATTTATAACACTACAACCAATGTGCAAACAGGAGAAATGTTACTAAATGCCCTTGCTGAAGATAATGGTGTTACCTCAGCCTGAAAATAAGGGGTAAACTGGGGTAAACCATTCATAACAAAATAAAAACTCTTAGAAACCGCTTATTTCCAAGAGTTTTAAAGAAAAAACCAATGCGGAAGATGGGACTTGAACCCACACGCTCGCAATGAGCACAAGATCCTTAGTCTTGCTCGTCTGCCAGTTCCGACACTTCCGCAAACCACGCCGTCTTTTCTTGACGCAAGATTGATTATAACAAAGCATATCGCAGTTGTCAACATAATTTTTCAAAAAATTTAATTACTCACTACAGGTTATGAGCTGAACTGTTACATTCATAAAATAGAGATTTAAAATATAAATGGAATATAACAGAAACCTTTGGTATAATTAGAAAGAAAATTTGATGTTTTCCATATGTCAAATACTTTTGACAGCTTAAAATGTATAATGTCAAAGCCTTTTGATAGTCAGTATTTACACTTTTGATTAGACTACAGGTATGGGAAGGTGATGAAGATAGAACTTGGTAAGCAAATCAAAAAATATAGATTGGAAGCAAAATTATCTCAAGAAGAATTGGCTGACAAAGTTTATGTTTCCAGACAAACCATATCTAACTGGAAAAATGATAAGAATTATCCTGACATAAAAAGTTTGGTGCTTATAAGCGACATCTTTCACATCTCTCTAGATAATTTAATCAAAGGAGACTTAGAAAGAATGAAAAAAGAAATTGACAAACAGGAATATGCTAAATTTCAAAAGAATAGCACAATATTTACTATACTTTTTATTGCAATGCTTATATTACCAATACCTTTGGTAATGCTGTTTAAATGGATTGGGTTTGCTTTCTATTTATGTTTGTATGGTGTTGGAATGTTCTACGCTATACAGATTGAGAAATACAAGAAAAAGTATGATATTCAGACATACAGAGAAATTGTTGCTTTCACCGAAGGCAAAAGCTTAAATGAAATAGAAAAAGCAAGAGAAGAAGGAAAAAGACCATATCAAAAATGTTTATTAGCAGCTGCTTCAGCACTATTAACCATTACAATAGCATTAATAATGACTGCAATTATAAAAAGACTTTTATAAAACATGTAAAACAGGAGGAACTGACGTTATGTCAATTGAAAAAGTAAGGAACTATTTTAAAGAAAAGGGTATCGCTGATAGAATACAGGAATTTGAAGTTTCAAGCGCAACTGTTGCTCTTGCTGCCAAAGCCCTGCATTGCGAAGAAAGTCGTATTGCAAAGACATTATCATTTCACATAGGAGAAAAGGTTGTGCTAATTGTCACTGCCGGTGATGTTAAAATTGATAACGCAAAATATAAAGCTCAGTTTGGAACAAAAGCCAAAATGTTATCTTATGATGAAGCAGAAACGTTAATTGGCCACGCTATCGGCGGTGTTTGCCCATTTGCGGTAAATAATGGGGTAGAAACTTACTTAGATGTATCTCTTAAACGCTTTGATACGGTTTTTCCTGCGTGCGGAAGTTCAAATAGTGCAATAGAACTTTCTTTGAATGAATTGGAAAAATATTCGGAGTGCAAAATGTGGATAGATGTATGTAAAACCGCATAAACGGAGGTATTTACGATGTATGATGTAATTATTATTGGTGCAGGTCCGTCAGGAAGTACCGCTGCCAAAATATTAGCTGAAAAAGGTTATAAAACATTATTGGCAGAAAAATTTAAAATGCCACGTTATAAGTCCTGCTCAGGACAACTTATTAAAAAAACAATGGATTTGGTACAGGCTTATTTTGGTGAAGCTGTACCAGACTATACAATGTGCGCTCCAACAAAGAACAAAGGAATGATTTTTACTGATGATAAAGGCAAGTCGTTCTGTTTTGAACAGGACGGACTTAACGTATGGCGCAGCTCCTTTGATAATTGGCTTGTAAACAAGGCGGCGGCATTCGGTGCGGAGGTCAGAGATAATACGACGGCGCTTTCCTGTAAAGAAAATGACGGAATTGTGACCGTTACTTTAAAAGGCAAAAACACCTATACCGAACAGGCAAAGTATGTTATCGACTGTGAGGGTGCAGTTGGTGCGTTGAAACGAAAGCTGCTTAATCGTAAATTAAAATACATAACAACTTATCAAACATTCAACCAAGGCGGCATTGATTTAGATTACCACTTTTTCTATGCTTACCTGCAGCCGGAATTATCTGAATATGACGCATGGTTTAATGTGAAGGATAATCAGTTAGTATTAGGTGTATCTGTTAAGGATAACAGTAAAACAGAATATTATTATTCCAGATTTATTTCTTACATGAAAGAGAAACATAATCTACATATAAAAAATGAACTAAAGGTCGATAAATGGATTATGCCACACATTCGTCCCGGCTGTGCTATTGATTATGGAGTTGGCCGTATACTATTTGCCGGGGAAATTGCAGGTTTCCTAAATCCTATGGGCGAGGGCATATCCGCCGGAATGGAAAGCGGTTATTGTATAGCGAAATCAATTATACAGCATTATGATAATCCTGATTTGGTTTATTCCGCTTACAAATATAATACAGCCGAACTCCACAACTATATGAAACGACAATGGAATTTTATTGCAGAGATGTCTAATACTTTTAAGGAAATGAAACTATAGATAATGTTTCAGTCTGTCAGTATATCATAAGCTCTGGAATACTTTTCTCTCCACCGGATACGCTGTTCCTCCGATACATCTTTTACGCCGGTATACCTGCTTTCATCCATATTATGACGCAGGTCGGCAAGCTTTACCGCCCTTGCTACAGGATTGTCTTTAAGCTTCATTACATAATCAAAATAATCCTCGCCGTCAGTATGTGTAAGAAGCCGGACTGCGTCCGTTACTTCATGCGGGAACTCTTCGCAAAGTTCTTCTAATGTAATATCCGTATCTTCAATAACATCATGCAAAAGCGCAGCACAGACCTCTGTTTCACTGTTAAACTGTTCCGCAAGATGATATGGATGGAATATATACGGAACACCGCTTACATCATATTGTCCGTGATGCGCATTATATGCATATTTTATCGCTTTAATTACCAATGGTGTATACAGCACAACATCGCCTCCATACACCAATGATAATCCTATTTTTTTCAGAGTGCAACATCTAATATCATCATCACTAAAAATCCGACAATGAATCCTAATGTACCGATTGTATCTTTCTCGCTCATATGAGCCTGAGGTATCAGCTCTTCTACAACAACATAAATCATCGTTCCCGCCGCAAGCGCCAGAAGAAGAGGCAGCGCCGGTTGTATATAACTTGAAAGAGCGGCAGCCATAACACCGAATACCGGCTCAACTATTGCAGACATACTTCCTATCAGAAAAGCTTTCTTTTTACTCATACCGTCGCCAATAAGCGGAAGCGCAACCGCTGTTCCTTCGGGATAATTCTGTATTCCTATACCTATTGCAAGTGCAATTGCTCCTGACATAAGACCTGCGTTCATTGTATCCTGTGCAGCGAGCGAAAATGCCAGACCAACTGCAATACCCTCGGGTATATTATGAATAGTAATAGCCAAAATCATCATTACCGTATTTTTTTTAAGCGTAACCTTCTTACTTCTGTTCATTATTTTCTCGTATTTCTTCTTTATCAGTCTGTCAGCAGCAAGAAGAATAATTACTCCTATAATAAATCCACCGGAAACAACCAGCCAGCTTATCTGATTATTCTCATTCGCCGCATTTATTCCCGGAACAAGAAGCGACCATATAGAAGCCGCTACCATAACGCCGCCTGCAAAACCCAGAAATACCTTTTGTATATCGTCACTAGGCCTTCTTTTAACAAAAAATACGTTAAAAGCGCCAAGAGTTGTTACGGAAAATGTAAATAAAGTACCTATTAACGCAAATATTACACCATTCATTCAATCACCTCTGGTTAATATATTCCACAGAAGACAAAATTGTTCTTGTAAAAATTTCATTTGACTATAACTCATAAGTATAATATTTTATAAAGGGTAGTATAGTATACAAAGGAGATATTATGAAAAAACGAACAATTGCATTAATAACAACACTTTTACTTACAGCGCCTTTTATTTCGGCATGCTATACATTACATAATACATATACAACGGCGGATAATAAAGAGAATAATATAATAGTTACTGCCGCGCCTGTGGACAATCCCTCTAAAGAACCTGATACAGAAAATGCTCAGGAAGCGGTCACGGAGACTCCAAGTAAAGCTCCTTCTTCATCACCTAAACCAACTCCTACAAAAGACCCTGACACATGGGATTACAACAATAACAGTGATGTAAATATGGTATACACCGAACCAAAAGACACGCCCGATAAAATGCCTTATGAAATTCATGTAAATAAGCAGATGAACTGCATTACCGTGTACAAGGCAAATAAAAAAGGAAAATATACCAAGCCGGTTAAGGCTATGGTATGCTCAGCCGGCAGAAAAACTCCTCTTGGCACATTCAATATAAGCACCAAATATTACTGGAAAGCAATGATACATGAAGTATGGGCGCAATATGCCACAAGAATTACAGGAGATATTCTGTTTCATTCAGTACCTTATGATAACCATGAAAAAAATACGCTTATTACAAACTATTATAATCGGCTTGGAAGTACGGCTTCTGCCGGATGCATACGGCTTGCAGTTAAAGACGCTAAATGGATTCTTGAAAACTGTCCTTCAGGCACAACAGTAGTTATATATAACAGCTCCGATGCAGGTCCACTTGGAAAACCTACACCGATACGCATACCGTCACAATGCAAATGGGACCCTACGGACCCGGATTCCCGTAATCCGTTAAAGAGCAAAAAAAGCACTATTACAGGCGTTAAAGACCGTACTATTGAACGCGGTAAGTCTGTAAACTGCCTTGAAAACGTTACCGCATTTGATAAAAACACATTTAGCATGGGCACATCCGGCATATCAGTGCATACAAAGCTTAATGTCAAAAAGCCGGGAACATATAAAGTCAAATATAAATTTAAAGACTCAAAGGGTAAAGTCATTAAAAAGACTGCCACATTTACCGTTGAAGATACTACTGCTCCTGTTATATCCGGCATACCTGAAAAGTATTATGTGCGCGACGCAGGCAAAATAAATAAGGACAGTATATACGAAGCTGTTTCTGTTACGGACAACGGTTATGCTTTAAATAAAAAAGACCACCTGACAGTTGATTACTCAGGAAATAAAGCCGTTATAAAAGCAAATGATGATTACGGACACACTAAGACGCTTAACGTAGAAATAATCGAGGACAACACGCCTCCTGTGCTTGTATTAAAAGACAAGCAAAAAACCGAATATCCGATATCACAGAAAATTGACGATAGCTTTGCAAGAGAAAGAATCAAAACCGTATCTGACGATATCGCTAAGCTTAATACGTCAAGTCCTAAGATTACTATAAAGCCTTCCGGATGGGGCGTTACAATAACCTATGACGTATATGACCATGCAGGCAACAAAGCATCTGCAAAAGAGACTATTAAATTTGAAAAGGTGCGCGTTGAAATTCCGAAAAATACACCTACGGTAAAAAATATTAAAAGCGACTCAGCGCTCAAAAAGCTTATATCCGTAGTCTCCGAGAAGACCGGAAAGCCAGTAAAATACAGCGTTAAAATATCGCGAAAAAAAGTTAAAAAAGCAGATGGCGTAAAGATATATAAAGTAACCTATAAAATATCCTACAGCTCATCCGCCGGAAGCAAAAACGTAGTAAAGACACTAAAAGTTAATACGCCGGATTAATATCCGCATATATAATGAACCCCACACAGCTTAATCGGCTGTTTGTGGGGTTCATTATGATATAAGATATATATTATTATTTTACTTTTTTCTTAGCTGAATATTTTCCGTAAGACATACTTCCGTCGCTGTTTTTTGCGCATGCCCTTACTTTTACATAATATGTCTTCTTATTTTTCAGCTTCTTAATTGTAACTGTTGTTTTCTTTACCGAAAGCTTCTTTACCGCTTTTTTCATCTTCTTATCAGCAGAATATATAACTTCATATTTTTCTGCGCCTGAAACCTTTTTCCATTTTACAACAGCCTTCTTTAAGCCCTTCTTCTTTGCTGAAATTCCTTTAACCTTGGCAAGAGTAACTTTAGTTACAAAAGGAGAGGCTGAACTACTGTTATCAGGCGGCGCTGTTACTGACTGTACAGGAGGATTATCTGTCTGCGTGGTTGGGTCCGGTACATAAGTTTTTATAATAATATCAGGGTTACAATTACTTACGTTATAATCAATATAACCGTCGTCCACATAAATATAATCTGTTTTAATCTTTCCTGCTTTATCAGATGTTACTGATGTATTGGATTTAACATGTATTGTAGCAAATAGTCTGTTGGCCGCATCAAACGTTACATTTTTTCCTTTCACATTGAGTATAAGACGGCCATTTTCATATGTATATGAACCTTCTCCGTTCTTTATTGCAGCCGTATTATAATCAACTGACCTGACGTTAAGCTCTTTAGGCAAAACAATAGAAGCTTTTATTCCTGCATAATCTGAGCTTGTGATATTATCCATATAAAGCGATATCGTATCATTATCAGCGCTTACTTTAAGTTCGGCAGATGCGTCGCCCATATATTCATTTTCACCTGTGAGCTCGCTTGTAACGTGGAAATAATCTACGTCAACATATCCGCCTTCATTAGTTGTAGCATAGTTAAATATTCCTACTCTTATACCCATGAACATCGGTACAATATCATATTTTGTATGTGCAGACGTACCGATTTTGTTCCATGTCTTTCCGTTATAGCTGTAATAGAAATCCATCTGGTCATACTCTTTTTCAGTATCGGCAAATAAGAAATCTGCTTTAAGATATACTGTATCATTTTCACATGCTACCGCTTCCGAAACAGCTGCGTCTGCATTATTAGCTCCGCTGTTATCAGAACCGTCTACCATAATAATTTCTTTTGTTCCGTCATCATTACATCTTACTCCGACATAACCATATTTGTTGGCAAGTCCGCCAAGTCCTGCTATATCTCCTGAATTCATATTACTTACATCCATTGATATTGCATATGAACTTGTAGGTCCGTATGTCCTCTGTGTAAGAGTATTTCTTGCATTAAGCCACCCTTTTGCAGTTCCGGCTGTATAAAGTCTCAGATAACCTTCCCTTTCCGTAAGCGACCATTTGGTATTATCCGGGTTATGGTTCCACTCCCAGCACATATCAAGGTTTGAACCGTTATAATCAGCCTCTTCGGTATTAACTGCCTGTACAGCTTCATACTGCTTGTGAACGGCGTCATTATAAAATTCATCACTCTTAACGAGCGTCTTTTTACCGGAAGGTATTCCCGGAATATCCATAATATTTGCTACAGTCTTGGTATCTCCGTTTTCACCCGCTGCCGGCCATCCGTCCTTTGTCCATGTAAGTTTTGTAAGAACAGGTACCCTTCCTATTCCATCATGGTCCTGAAACATATAACAATACCATTCTCCTGACGTTGTATCAATAATTCCTCCCTGAGCAACACCGTTTCCAAGATTATTAATTCCAAAATTATCAAATCTTGTTTTTAAAACAATTCTTGTCTGCCAGTCTGCATTTGTTCCCGGAAATACTGAACTTCTGTGTACAACTTCTGTTCTGACATTAGGATGTGCATTTATTGTAAATACATAGTAATAACCGTCTTTGTAATATACATGGCTTCCCTCATTTCCAAGTCCTTCGGCTCCGGGGAAAAGGTCTTTTCCATTCTCATCTATATTGCCTTCAAACATAACGCCGCTTCTTCCGCCTGACTTAACTCCTGACAAATCATCATTAAGCTCGACATACTGAATCGTATTATTGCCATATACAAGATAGCAGGCGCCGTCATTAGCGTCATCCCAGAACAACGCACAGTCATGGTAGCTCTTTCCCAGTTCAACCCGTTCCCATGAACCGTTCTCTATATCATCTGTAGAAAATATATAAGCTGTTCCCGTTGTATTTGAATTAAATGCAACATAATACATATTATTGTGATACTTGATACTGGCAGCCCATTGTCCGGCGCCATACATGCTCTTTCCGTTAACAAGATTTGCCGCATCACTGTCTGTAAGCCTGTCGAACACATAATTTACAGTTTCCCAGTTTACAAGGTCTGTAGATTTAAGTATCGGACATCCCGGGGACATATGCATTGTTGTACTTACCATGTAATAATTTTCTCCAACTCTTATCATATCTATATCCGGTACGTCAAGATATACGTTGGGATTAGTAAATGTACCGTCGCCATTATCAGATGATGATGACGAACGAGCCTTTGCAATCTGTGGTGTCTGTGTCATTGTCAACGCAGCAACAATAATACAAATCATTACTTTTTTGATTTTTTTAATCATCATTGCTTCCTCCTGATTCTTATATTATTTTATTTTAACTCCTTTAAAGAGCTTCTTATATTTTTTAGCAGCTTTCTTCGGAACTTTCGCAATTACATTTTTTGATACTTTACTGAATGCTTTTTTTCCTACTTTCTTTATTTTGCTTCCCTTAACAATAATTTTTTTCAATTTACTGCAGTTACTGAATGCTTTGTTACCTATTTTAGTTACATTTTTTCCGATAGTAACTTTCTTTAGATTTTTGCACCCCTTAAACGCGCCGTTTCCTATTTCTGTTATTTTATATGTTACTCCGTTTATTGAAACCGTGCTGCCTATAACTGCCGATTTTATCTTCTTGTCAGAAACCTTTGTTACTGATACGGACGCTTCGCCTGATGCAGATACATCAGTCACTTTATAAGTATATTTGCCGTCTGTTACCGTTTCACCCTTTTTAACATTAACATCAGGCTTCTTATCCGGGCTCTGGGTAACAACAGGTGGATTTACGGTTACAACAGGCGGTTTTTCCTGCTGTTTTTTGTTCTCTGTATCCTTAGATGTAACAACAACCTTAAGAGTAACTTCCTCATACTCATATGCAAGCTCCAAATCACCGTACATATATAGAACAGGCTCGCCGTCCACATCAAAGTGAACCGTTCTTAGTCCTGTATTACGGGAGCCCACATTACCTTTATCGTCCACAGGTCTTGCATGATATACGAATACAAGATTTCCTGCTTCATCAGTAGTATATGAATTATGTCCAGGACCTGCTTCTCCTTCGACTGCACGCGGATACAATATTGGGAAATTGCTCTTTGTCCATGAATTTTCATCAAGAAGGTCTGCATTTATATCAGCCTTTAACATTCCTACACAATATGTAGCGCCTACTGAAGAGCCTGAAAATGTTATAAATATACTGCTGTCAGTAATAATTGCATAAGGTCCCTCATCAACAGGAGTATCGTCGTTATTATCCCAGCCGTAATCCGGTCTGCATATAAGAACAGGCTTACTTGTAAGCTTCCAAGGCTCCGAAGGCTCAATTGTTCCTATACATATAATCGAACCTGTTTCTTTTCCGAAATCTCTCTGCGTCCAGCATACATATGTCTGTCCGTTAAGTTCAAACGAAGTCATATCAAGCGTTATTCCGCCTATATCGCATGCATTTGTAAGCGGTTTACCGTCCATACCAAGAAATCTTATCGGTTTGTCCCAATCTTCTTTCTTAGTCATATCATCACCGCTAAGCTTCATTACAAAACATTGAACATTCCAGCCGTCAGCAGGATTTGCCGCAAAAAATATGTACATTTCCCCGCCTATAACATGAAACTCCGGCGCCCAGAGACACATATTGACGTCATCATAATCGTCAACAGAAAGTATCTCACTCTCTTCTGCTTCTCTAAGACCTTCAATAGTCTTTGATTTTCTTACGCCAAATGTTGCATTTCCATTTGCATCATTAGTCGCAATGAAATAATAATATCCGTCCTTATCGTTATAATAAATGCATGGGTCAGCCCTGTTCACCCCAAGCGACGTATCATTAGAAGCTTTCATTGCCGGAGCTTTCTGCACCAGGCCTGTAACGCTGTATTCCCCTTCTTTTGCAAAATCAACCGTACTTGTATCCCAGTCTACTGATTTCTGCGCTGTTGAGCCGTCGCTGTATAAAAGTGTTGCCTTTGTGCCTTCAAGCTGTTTCTGCTCTGCATCTTTTCCGTCGTCTGTATATAACTTTACTTCAGGAAGTGATACGCCTGTGTTATAAATTGTGCTAAACTTACTTACAACCTTTTTACCGACAGCTTCCGGCACATAAAAATAATTACGCTCACATGCGCCTTCTATACCGGTTGATTCCGATTTAACGCTAAATTCATCTCCGTCTTTTGTATCGGCTTTAAGGCTTAATATGTCTTTTGCCGTACTCTTATAATACGCTCCATCCGTATCTTTCCATCTGATTACATATGTATCAAGCGCCGAATCATAATCACATATTACATCTGATACATATTTGGATACTCCAAGGTCAATAAGTCCCTGTTCCTCATAATGGATAAAATCATACGTTGTGCATAACAGCGCCTTGCCCTTACTTGAAGCGTCTTCCTTATCTGAAGCTTCTGTTTTTGCCGAATCGGTACGTACCGATATAATTCCATACTGCCCGTCCTTCATATAAAATACATATGGATTCTTAAGGTTCTTCGGGTTAAGCTTTCCGTTTGCGGCTATCTCAGCTTTTGCATACATAAGTCCGCAATTATCGTATAACGCCTGATATCCGCTGTCATTTTTAACTGCAAGATGAAGACTGTAAGCAAGCTTTCCTGAATACACGTCCTTTGCAAGAGCTTCTCTTGTATATGCTTCCAGTTTATAAGCTTTTTTACTAAGTATTTTTACCGGAAATTCTTTTTCTTCGGTTGCGCCATTTACTGAATATGTCGCCTTAACGGTTGTATCGGTATCTTCAGAAACTTCTTTTACTTTTCCGTCCTCCGAAACAAACTCCCCACTCCAGCTTACCGCGCTTCCTTCATATGTATTCTGCAGCGTTTCATCACATGAAATTACCGGACTGATAAGAAAATTTTCTTTAAAACCGTTTTCTGCTGCCGATACATTTGTCATGTCCCCAAAGCATGCCATTCCAAGAACAAGTGAACCCGAAAGCAATGCCGAAAGACTTCTTTTTAACCACCTTCTCATATTAAATTAAACCCCTTTCCGTGTTTTATGATATACTTCTATAAATAAAAGTATATCCCATAGGCTTTTTATCTTCCATACACTTTCTTGTGTAAAAATTGATGTTTTTTCTCATTCAGAGACTTGTATATTTTCTTCCTTTCTAGTATACTCTTATTCATAAAAATGGCGTATATAATAAAAAGATGAGGATTTATTATGTTTAATGTAGGGTACTGTGGTTACAATATAAGTAATGTAGATTACGATACTATTAATCGTCCTGACGGCACACCGGATTATTTATTTCTATATTTCCTTTCGCCTATGATAATTGAACTTGATAACAATATAGTTAAAATTCCTGCTGAAAGTATGATTATATATACTCCGGGTTACAAGCAGTGGTATCAGGCAGAAAAAAAATTTAAGAACAGTTTTGTGCATTTTACTGATGACGAAGGCTTCTGCAAAAAACTCGGACTTCCTTTGAACCGGATTTTCACAATACCCGAGCCTTCAGAGATTAATGAAACATTACGTCATATAGAATTTGAGTTTCTTACTCACAACGACTTTTATCGTGAACAGATAGACTCATACGTCAGAACTTTACTTATACAGCTTTCGCGGAATTTGTCCGGTAACAATTCCGACATTATTGAAAAGAATACGTTTAATATGTTTTTTAAAATACGTATGCACATCCTGTCCAATCTTGCATATGACTGGAATACCGAAAACATGGCGGAACTTGCACACATGAGCAAAAGCCAGTTCTACCGCTATTATACAAGTATTTTCCACCAGCCTCCGAAAACTGAGCTTATTGAGGCACGAATGGAATACGCCAAATATCTTCTTACCAACGAGGCGCTGCAGGTAAATCAGATTGCGCGAATGATAGGATACACCAATGAGTATCATTTTATCAGAACATTCAAGAAACATTACGACTACAGCCCAAAACAGTACATCAAGCAGAAAAAAGTATAAAATAATAGTAATTGTTATTATAGAATGAATTTTTTGACAGCTCAATATTAAATATTAAATTTTTATAAAGTCATAAAACATGTCACATTTTTTAATTCAGATTCGTCTAATTATATGACTATAGCTTCTCAGAATTTCATAGGAGGTAACGCCATGAAGAAAAAAATGTATCTATTAACCGCACTTGTTTCTGTTTTAACTTTTGCATTTATTATATCATCAAGTATAGAAGCAAAGGTAAGAATCAGCAAAAAGCGCATCACACTAAACGTATCAGAAAAGCATACTCTACGGTTAAAAGGCGCAAAGTCCGGCGTAAAATGGAAATCATCTAATCCGAAAGTTGCAAAAGTCAGTAAAAAAGGCAAAGTTACCGCTATACGAAGGGGTAAGACAACCATAACAGCAAAGACCGGAAAGAAAAAATATAAATGCGTTGTTTCAGTAAAAGGCACAGATACTCAATCAATGATAACACCTGTACCTGATATCATTGTCAAAGAACCAGGTGCACCAACGCCTACCTCTGGTATGGCTGCACCATCTGATACAGCACTGCCAACACCAAGCCCGGATACAGAACCAACGCCAACACCTGATGTTCCTGAACCTATGCCCAATATATTAGATGATGAATGGATGCCGGGAGAAGTAATTATTTGTTTTACAGACGACTGCCCTGAATCGGCAAAAAATGAGATTTTTTCCAAACTTGATATTGTTAAAAAAAGCGATTTATTAGAAGGAATATATAATAATCTCAAGGAAACAGAAGGTGCAGACAGCGAGAAAGTGGCTGAATTTGAGAAAGAACTTGGAAAACGATATATAATCGTTCTTTCTGATAAATCAAGAAAAGCAGTAATAGATGCTATCACAATGCTGATAAAGGAACCTTATGTAAAATATGCCGAGCCTGATTATATATGCGAACCGGCTATATAACCGGCATGGCTGTTGTAGAAAAATCTCATAAAAAAGAGGATGTCCAAAAACATCCTCTTTTAAATCACTGAAAATATATATATTTAAGCAATCTTAGACTTTGCAAGCTCAACAAGTGCAGCAAATCCCTCAGGGTCGCTGATTGCCATCTCTGACAACATCTTTCTGTTGATATCAGCCTCAGCAAGCTTAAGTCCGTACATGAACTTGCTGTATGATAATCCATTAATTCTTGCAGCTGCGTTAATACGTGCAATCCACAATCTTCTGAACTGTCTCTTTCTCTGCTTTCTTCCTTCATATGATGTGTTAAGCGCTCTCATTACTGACTGCTTAGCAACTCTATACTGCTTTGATCTTGCTCCACGATATCCTTTAGCAAGCTTCAAGACTCTCTTATGCTTTTTCTTAGCGTTCATTCCGCCTTTAATTCTAGCCATTATTAAAACCCTCCTAAATTCTTATTACATATAAGGCATACATCTCTTCATCTGCTTTACATTAGAAGCATCTATCTCTGTCTGCTTTCTAAGATTTCTCTTTCTTTTTCTTGTCTTCTTGTTAAGAATATGGCTCTTATTAGCCTTCATACGCATAAGCTTGCCTGAACCTGTCTTCTTAAAACGCTTAGCAGCTGCGCTTCTTGTCTTCATTTTCGGCATAATTATATCCTCCTTATTTCTTCTCAGTTAAAAACATTACCATGCTTCTGCCCTCAAGCTTAGCAGGTTTATCTACAACAGCAATGTCATCAAGCTTCTCATAGAAAGAATCCAGAATCTGCTTACCCACATTAACATGAGCCATCTCACGTCCTCTGAATCTAAGCGATACCTTAACCTTATCGCCCTTTGTAAGAAACTTTTTAGCCATATTTGCCTTTGTATTCAAATCATTCATATCAATATTCGGTGAAAGACGTATCTCTTTGACCTCTGTCACCTTCTGCTTCTTTTTAGCTTCCTTTTCCCTACGCATCTGTTCATAACGGAACTTACCGTAATCAACAATCTTACATACCGGTGGTTTTGCATTAGGCGCTATCTTTACAAGATCAAGGTCTGCTTCCCTTGCAAGACGCATTGCCTCCTTTATTGACATAACACCCATCTGGGCCCCATCTTCACCGATAAGACGTACCTCTCTGTCCCTTATCTGTTCATTAATAAAAAAATCGCTAATTGCTGTGCACCTCCATAATAATATAACTCCCGCATAACAATGCAGGGAAAATAAAAAAAGCAGACAAAGCATCCTTTTTGTCTACTCATAAAACAACATGATATATCTGTTATAACACTTAACAGACTTTACTTTAACGGTAAAATGTTTTATTATTAACCCGAGTCACATACATGTGCTAAGGTGAGAGTAGACTCACTCTGCTTTATTGTAATGTCTGCATCATCCGCAGCATTTGTAATAATAACATCTTATTTTACTGATGTCAACACTTTTTCAAAGGAATTTGCATTATATGAAATATAAACCTTATGATACATTACTTGATACATGTGTATATATATGTGGAATAATTTTAATTCTGTTCTTTATTGCATACAAATCCGCCGTATGTTTTTCAGGCTTTAGCTTTGATGATATTATGAGTCCTTGTTTTTTTCATGCCATTACAGGATATTACTGTCCCGGATGCGGAGGAACACGTTCATTTGAATATATGATTTCAGGAGATTTTTTTAAAAGCCTTTATTATCATCCGATTGTACTGTACATAACAATTCCCGGCATTTTTTTCATGCTGTCACAGACAATATACAGAATCAGGAGAATATCCGCAAAATCTTTTCGCAGATGTTCCCCTGATAAAATGTCATTTCATATTATGACTGTACGTCCGGCATACCTCTATATCGGCTGTGCCATTCTTATACTGCAGTGTATTATAAAGAATGTAGTGTATTTTTTCTTCAATTATCACATAATCAGCTGATAATTAATTGTTCTTTAATAACTATCTATTCCTAAAGCATCCATGTATTGTCTCATAATTTCATCATACATTCCTGATTTCTGCATATAAATTGCAGAAATAACAGTTACAACAGCAAATATAAAACCTACGCAGCCAAGTATAATTCCTGCAATTGCAAAGCCTTTGGTACTCTCCTGTTTCTTCATTGAAACAATTCCCAATATAACCGAAGCTACTCCAAGCGGTATAGCAAGATAATAACAGCAGCATGCAAGAACTACCGAAAGTATTCCAAGAATCATAGATATAATTCCGCATGTGTTCTTTTTAGGCGCTTCGTTAGGCATTCCGTATGGGTTATATGGCTGTCCATACGACTGCTGTCCATATGGCTGTCCGCTATAATTCGGCTGTCCATAAGGGTTAGCTGCCTCCGGCTGAGGTTCCTGTGTTTCCTGTGATGTCTCCTCCGCTACCGTCTCAGGTGCATTATCGGCAGCATTGACATCATCGTTTCCGTAATAAAAATCATTGTTGTTCTCATTTTGGTTATCCATATGATACCTCCTTATAATATAGAATGACGCGCATTCTTATCTTACTGTTCCTCTACTTCTATCTTACGTATCTGCTTTGTACGTATTTCTTCTGTTATTGCAGATATGAATTCATCAAGCTTCTTCGTTCCCTCATCACCAAGATATCTGCTTCTTACAGATACAGTTTCGTTCTCCTCTTCCTTCTGTCCTACAACAAGCATATAAGGAACTCTGTGAAGCCTTGCATCACGAATCTTATATCCTATCTTCTCGCTTCTTTCATCTACGCTGCTTCTGATTCCGTAAGACTTAAGTTTTTTATCAATACCTTCTGCATAGTCATGGAACTTCTCTGATATCGGAAGTACGCGAACCTGTTCAGGACAAAGCCATGTAGGGAATTTGCCTGCATATTTTTCAATAAGCCATGCAAGCGTCCTCTCATAACATCCGACACTTGTTCTGTGAATGATATAAGGTCTCTTCTTATTGCCGTCCTGGTCAACATAATACATATCAAACTGTTCGGCAAGAAGTGCATCCCACTGAATAGTTATCATTGTATCCTCTTTGCCATATACATTCTTAGCATTAATGTCAACTTTAGGTCCGTAGAATGCAGCCTCTCCTACATCCTCAACAAACGGAATATCAAGTTCTGTTAACACTTCACGAATATGCTGCTCTGTCTCTTCCCAGACTTCAGGCTCACCAATATATTTTTCCTTATTCTCAGGGTCCCATTTAGACAAATGATATGTTACATCTTCTTGAAGTCCAAGTGTTGTAAGACAATGCTTGGCAAGAGCAAGACAACCTTTGAACTCTTCCACCATCTGGTCAGGTCTTACTATAAGATGACCTTCGGATATAGTAAACTGTCTTACACGTGTAAGTCCGTGCATCTCACCCGAATCCTCATTACGGAACAATGTAGAAGTCTCGCCGTATCTTATCGGAAGGTCTCTGTATGACTTCTGGCTTGCTTTATATACATAATACTGGAAGGGACATGTCATAGGACGCAGTGCAAATACTTCCTTGTCATTTTCTTCGTCACCAAGCACGAACATTCCATCCTTATAATGGTCCCAATGTCCTGATATCTTATAAAGGTCGCTCTTAGCCATAAACGGCGTCTTGGTTCTTACATATCCCCATTCGTTATCCTCAAGGTCCTCAATCCATCTCTGAAGCTCTTTTACGACTATAACACCATTCGGCATAAGAAGCGGAAGCCCCTGTCCGATAACGTCTACCGTAGTAAATAATTCCATTTCGCGTCCAAGCTTATTATGGTCACGCTTTTTAATATCCTCAAGATACTCAAGATACTCTGCAAGGTCTGCCTTCTTATCAAATGCAGTTCCATAAATTCTTGTAAGCATCTTATTCTTCTCTGAACCTCTCCAGTATGCTCCTGATGAAGATATAAGTTTAAATGCCTTAATCTGCTTTGTACTCATAAGATGAGGTCCTGCACACAAATCGGTAAATTCTCCCTGACTGTAAAAAGAAATTACCGAGTCCTCAGGAAGGTCCCTAATAAGTTCAACCTTATATGGCTCATCTCTCTCTTCCATAAATTTAATAGCTTCATCTCTTGGAAGAGTAAAGCATTCAAGCTTAGCTCCCTCTTTAATAATCTTCTTCATCTCAGCTTCAATTTTATCAAGCGCTTCTCTATCGAATGAAGGACAATCAAAATCATAATAAAATCCGGTGTCGATTGATGGTCCTATCGCAAGTTTTGCTTCCGGGTATAATCTTTTCACAGCTTCTGCAAGTACATGTGATGTGGTATGTCTGTAAGCTGCCTTTCCTTCTTCGTCCTGAAATGTAAGTATGCCAAGTTCTGAATCTTCATTGACAATAGTTCGCAGGTCCACAACCTTTCCGTTAAGAACAGCAGCACATGCGGCTCTTGCAAGACCTTCACTTATATCTCTTGCAATGTCGTACACAGATATTGGGCTGCCATACTCTTTAATGGATCCGTCTTTTAATGTAATCTTCATTGCCGTACTTCCTCCTTTTTTTATAATAGCCCTATTATTTTATACCTATTATGCATAATTAGTCAAGTAACAGTTCATATCATCTCAGGTTACTATTCACGGCTTAGCCGATTTAGACAAAGTCTCGTCATGCCTGCATGAATGAGACTTTGCCTAAATTGGTTAAGAGCCTGCGAAGCAGGAACCGCCCCCATATGAGCAGTCTTAGTGCGCAGCACGAAACCGGAGCCTGTCAAGGCGACGAGTGCGAATAGGGCGTGGCGGTTCCGTGAATAGTAACCAGTTCAGCCGTACCATTCGCAATCTCGGTTATGGCTGAACTGTATGTGATAACAGTTCAGCCCGCGCCATTCGCAATCTCGCACTTCGTGCTTCAAAGCTTGCTTACGCAAGCGGATTGCTCATAAGCGGGCGCTCAGCTCATAAGTTGTATTGTGTGCTCATTCATGCAAGCATGATTCGCCCACAATACAACTTATGGCTGAACTGTTATACTAATGTACTTGCATTTTGCATAATATTATAATATATTGTATATACAAATATCATAATATACTGTAAGGAGTGAGACAATGAACATAATTACACCCTCAGTTACCATAATAGACATGAAAGATTACAGTCAGATGCTTAAAAAAATAGAGCGAATCGGCCGTGTCTGCTACAAAAGCGAACGCAATATAACTGAAACATCTGCCGAACAGTTCGTAAGAAATATTATAAAAAATGGGCATGAATCGGTTATAGAACATGAAACTGTTACGGTAAAAGTTATATGCGACCGAGGCGTAACACATGAGATAGTACGCCACAGACTTGCAAGCTACAGTCAGGAAAGTACGCGATACTGCAACTATTCCAATGACACATTCAGTAACCGCATCACCGTTATAGATATAGCATCAGGCTTTAAATATGACCTTAATAATGAAACTGATGCTAAAAAATACGCTATATGGAATGATGCAATGAAAAGCGCTGAAAAATATTACTTTGAATTATTAAAGCTTGGCGCCGCTCCTCAGGAAGCGCGTTCAGTTCTTCCTAATTCGCTTAAAACCGAGATTATAATAACAATGAACTTAAGGGAATGGAGACACTTTTTCAAATTACGTCTTGACAAAAAAGCGCATCCTCAGATGCGCGAAGTTGCCGGTCTTGTTTACAAAGAATTCTGCAAGGCTATGCCGGTATTCTTTAACAGCCTTGATGTCGATTATGAAGATGAGCCTACAGAAACTCAGTAAATATTACTGAAAGCGCCGTAATTCCTACAGTACCTATTAATACAGCCAAAGTTGTGAATATATTAACTAACAGGCCCCCGAGAATTCTTCTTGCCGGGCCTTTTCCATACATAAGACACATATTACATACCCATAACGCTGCAAATACAATAATAAGAAAGAATCCTGTATATAACCCATTTATAACGCTGTATTTTGACAATACCAACATATAAAGCAGGTATCCTGCGGTATTAATGAACATATACGCGAAATATGATATCTTAATCTTATATATCGCAGAAAAAACGGTATTAACTATACTGAACAATCCAAGTACCGCCATTATCGCAATAATATAATTATATTTGTATGAAAATCCAAGTATGTTATCTATAACAATAGCTGTAATTATTAATGCCAAACCGATAATAAGCTTTACCGGAGCAGAAAATATACCATTAATTCTGTCATATTTTTTATAAAAACCGCTTTCCTTTAATGCTGAAATTCCACTAAGTATACTGTCTAATATATTATTCATATTATATCCACCAATTCTCTTATATTTCTTATACCATAACATTTTATAGGAATATCTTCAAGTGCTTCCATATTAGCCTTAGGCATAACACATGTATGATAGCCCATCTTCGCAGCCTCGGCAATGCGCTTTCCAGCCATGCTTACTCCTCTTACTTCACCTACAAGTCCTACTTCACCAAAAACAAGCGTGCCTTCAGGTATTGCACGGTTACGATAGCTTGATATTACAGCTGCAACCAGCGCCAAATCAAGCGCAGGTTCATTTACTCTCATACCGCCGGCTATATTTACATATGCGTCATAATCAGCCATACGTATTCCCATACGCTTTTCTATAACCGCCATAAGCAGTGTTATCCTGTTAAAATCAATTCCGACAGCAGTACGCCTCGGATAATTAAAATTAGTCTGACATACAAGCGCCTGTACTTCAACCATTATAGGTCTTGTGCCTTCAAGCGCACATGTTACTGTTGAACCCGGTTCATTCTCAGGCCGTCCCGACAACATATACTCCGAAGGATTCTTTACCTCACAAAGCCCTGTATTCTTCATTTCAAATACACCAATTTCATTAGTAGAACCAAATCTGTTCTTAACAGCCCTCAGCATCCTGTAAGAAGCTATGTTGTCACCTTCAAAATACAGAACCGTATCCACCATATGCTCAAGCATTCTCGGTCCTGCCACTACGCCTTCCTTTGTAACATGACCGACTATGAATACTGATATTGCCTCTCTTTTGGCAAGATGCATAATTGCGGAAGTGCATTCCCTTACCTGACTTACACTGCCCGGTGCAGCATCAATATCTTCTTTAAACACAGTCTGGATTGAGTCTATTATAACTATGGAAGGTGCAAAGCTTTCTCCATCGACAACACAAGGAGACTCAGAAATAAGAGCTTCAACACTGTCAAGGCATGTTTCGGAAAGCAGCATTAACCTGTCAGAAAATTCACCTATACGGTCTGCCCGCATTTTAATCTGCTTTAATGACTCCTCGCCCGAAACATACAATACTTTATGTCCTGCTTCCGCCAAATTACGGCACATCTGTAAAAGCAGCGTTGACTTTCCGATTCCGGGGTCTCCGCCTACAAGCGTCAGTGACCCCTTTACTATTCCGCCCCCTAATACTCTGTCCAGCTCTCCTATTTTGGTTGTATATCTGTCCTCTGAGCCGGTAGCCACTTCAGTTATCTTAGACGGCATACTTTTCTCTGACATATGTACCGAGCTTCCCCTGTTTCCTTTTTTTACAGGCTTCGGACTCTCAACCATCGTATTCCACTCATGACAGCCCGGACACTGACCGGTCCACTTAGAGGTCTCAAAACCACACTCTTTACAGAAAAAAATTTGCCTTTCCTTAGCCATAACATTCCCCTTTTTACAAAACCGGCTGTCATCATATATGACAGCCAGCGCTTATTATTTAATTGATTGTTGTAAATGCTTAATCCGCTTTAACAACTTCCACACTTCTTACCTGACCCGGGTCAAGCTCTATACTTATTACAAGCTTTCCTCCCAGATTAGTCATAATGGCTCCGATATCTTCTCCGTCAATGGAAACTGTATAAAGCGTATCAGGCTCAAGCCCTAATGTTATCTGGGTATCTTCTATACCCTCTACATTCATCTTCACAGAATCTTCAGTAACACTAAATCCCGTAACTGCGGTTCCCAAAACAGACTCATATACAAATAATCCGTTCTTTTCAAGTTTGGTAATCTCTTTAAATGTTTTAACCTTATAAATATCTCCCTGATATTCAAAATCCGAAAGTTTTGTCTTAGTATCCAAAAGATAATTACCAAAACTCAACGTACCATCTGCTTCTTCTTTTATTAATTCTTCTATAACCGCCATTACATTATCCTCCTTATTGTATATTAAACAACTTATCAATTGGTGCTTTAATTATAATCTATCACAATAAAAATTGCTACAGGAAAATAATTATTTCGACATTATTCCTGCATATTAAATTCAATCTTATCTTTTACGCATGATACCTTTACTACAGAATGGCGTTTTACCCGTCCTGCAAGTATTTCTTCCGCAAGCGCATCCTCAATTTCTCTCTGTATGGCCCGCCTTATCGGTCTTGCACCGTAATCACGGTCAAATCCATTCTCGGCTATATGGGTATATACTCTCTGGTTCACTTTAAGCTCTATATCAAGCTGTTTTTTTACCTGGGTACACAGCGTACCTGTAAGGAGCTTTGCTATATCGCGTATATTTTCCTTTGTGAGAGAATGGAATACAATAAGTTCATCAATACGGTTAATGAATTCCGGCTTAAATATTTTCTTTACTTCTTCAAGAACTCCGGCTTTCATATTCTTATAGTCTTCGGATTCTGCTTCGCTTGTTGCAAATCCCAAAAGCTTAGGGGCTGCTATTCTACTTGCGCCTGCATTAGAAGTCATTATAATAATCGTATCTTTAAAGCTTACCGTTCTGCCCTGCGCATCAGTTATATGTCCGTCTTCAAGAACCTGAAGCAGCATATTAAATACGTCCGGATGGGCTTTCTCAATCTCATCAAATAGCAGTACCGAATATGGTTTGCGCCTTATTCTCTCGCTTAACTGTCCGCCCTCTTCATAACCTACATATCCCGGCGGGGAGCCTATCATCTTAGACACACTGTGCTTTTCCATATATTCAGACATATCAACTCTTATTATGTCATTCTCACTGCCGAATACCGCTTCGGCAAGCGCCTTTGAAAGCTCTGTCTTTCCTACGCCGGTTGGGCCAAGGAACAAAAATGAACCTATCGGACGATTAGGATTCTTAAGTCCTATTCTTCCTCTTCGTACAGCTCTTGCAACAGAATTTACAGCTTCATCCTGCCCTATAACTCTTTTATGCAGAGTATTCTCTAACCTCTTAAGTCTTTTTATTTCATCCTCTTTAAGACTGATTACAGGAATTTTTGTCCAATCCGATATTACTTGTGCAACATCCTCTTCACTTACATAAAGTTTTCCGCTTCCGTCACCGGATTTTTTATCTCCTTTTTTCAGCTTTGCCAACTTCTTTTCACACGCATCCTGGTCTTTTTGCAGCCGCGACGCCTTTTCATATTTGCCTTCCTTTAAAGCATTTTCCTTTTTTCTCTTTATCTCTCTTAGCTTTTCTTCACATTCCCTTATTTTTGGATAAGATGATAAAAGACCTATATGGACCTTTGATGCTGCTTCGTCCATCGCATCTATTGCCTTATCCGGCAAAAACCTGTCATTGACATATCTTGACGTAAGTTTTACCGCAGCATCTATCGCTTCATCGGTAATTACAACTTTATGATGTTCTTCATAACGCGGGCGCAGTCCGTTAAGAATCATTATGCTTTTTGCAACGTCCGGTTCTTCAACCATAACAGGCTGGAAACGTCTTTCCAAAGCTGTATCTTTTTCGATATATTTGCGGTATTCGGAAGTCGTTGTAGCTCCTATTACCTGAAGCTCTCCTCTTGCCAGAAGAGGCTTTAAAATATTAGATGCATCTATTGAGCCTTCCGCACCTCCCGCTCCTATTATTGTATGAATCTCATCAATGAACAAAAGTATGTTGCCGCTTGAAGTAACTTCCTTTATTACTCTCTTAATACGATCTTCAAATTCGCCTCTGTATTTTGAACCTGCAACCATTCCCGAAATGTCAAGCGTATATAATTTCTTTCCTTTAAGATTATCAGGAACGTCATCTGAGATAATCCTCTGTGCCAAAGCCTCTGCAATTGCAGTCTTTCCGACTCCTGCTTCTCCGATAAGACAGGGATTATTTTTCGTTCTTCTGCCAAGGATTTGTATTACGCTCATAAGTTCTGCATCACGCCCTATGACAGGGTCAAGCCTTCCTGCCTTCGCATATTCGGTAAGCTCACGCGCATATTTGTTAAGCATTGCCGTATTCTGTGAGGATTTGCTGCCTGACTTGCCTTTCTCCGCCATATAATCGTTTCTTGCAGTCACCGCATCAAATCCGAGCGCACGCATACAGTCCAGATAAAGTTTCTGTATGCTTATTCCCATATCCGTAATCATTTTAAATGCAATACTGTCCGTCTCTTTCAGCACTGCAAGAAGCAAATGCTCAGTTCCTACAGCAGAAAACCCGAGTCTTTTCGCTTCTCTTAAAGAAGCATCCACAATTTTCTTTGCTCTCGGTGTGTACTCTTCATAATTTATAACAGATGTATTACTGTTTTCGCCGATAAATTCTTCCATAAGCTCCAACAGCTTTTCTTTATCTACTCCATTATTTACTAATATGTCGCGGGAGGTTCCGTCGCACATAAGAAGTCCTGCCAATATATGCTCGGTTCCAATATTGCTTACTGTAATTCTCTTTGCAACATCTGCCGCTATATTCAATACCTGAATAGCACTATCAGTATAATCTGGTATCATCATTACCTCTTTTCCACGAAGCCACAAGCAACGCATTTTCTAATTATTTTTCCCACTCATCAAATATAATATCAATTATTTCATGAACCTCATCTCTCGTTACATCTTTGCATACAGCCTGTGCCATAAGAACTTTCATTGTTTTTGTCAACTCATTCATTGCCTTAAGCTTGTCCGGATTAAGATTAATTACAGCTCCTTTTCTTCTGTCCAGCGTAAGATATCCTTCCTGTCTCAGAATGGAATACGCCTTATTGACTGTATGCATATTAATGCCGATAGTATCTGCAAGTTCCCTGACAGAAGGAAGATTATCCCCTTCCTTTATCTCATTTGTTGCAATCTGCATTATTATCTGATTACATAACTGCACATATATTGCTTCATCGCTATTAAAATCTATAGTAATGTACATATTATGCACCTCCGTTAAAAATCAAGCTCATCTCTTGTTCTTACGTTCTTCCTCTTTGACTGCTTTAATACTATATTAATAACAGCCATTACAAGCATCACGCATAAAGCGGCCAGTACCGCTATTATTATCGCCATCTGCCTGAGATTGCTTTGGTACTGCTTTGCATTCATATTTTCACTGCCGTTTCCGTCAGATGCATTCGCATTTACCTTGTCAATAAGCTCTCCTGTATATCTCTGCAGGCTTTTTTCCTGTCTGTCATACTGATAAAACTGCTTATCCCCGCTTTCATTCATGCAGTACATAAGAAGATATTCATTATCAAGGTCGCTCTCTATTGTATAAGCCGTAACATTAACCCCGTATAAAAGCACAGACGTTTTCTTATAGCCTGCCGGTACTTTCTCGCTTTCATCAACATCAACTATTCTGAAACGATACTGATTCTGTATATATACTTCCCCATCTTCCGTATATACGTCAAATCCGATTCCTCCACCGGCTCCTTCTTCAGCAAGCCTCTTTTCCGTCTCCGCTTCTGTTTCCTTTTTTACTTTTATTATATAGTCCTTTGTATCGTTATTCTGTGCCGTTACAGTAACCATTACTGTATTATCACCGTAATTTAAACTTTCATTTCCGAAAAATGAAACTGCCGCTTTTTTATCTGACGCCTGATACGTAAAATACATTGATTCGGTATTACAGTCAACAGTTGCTTTATATTCGGTAACATCACTTGAAAACTGAGGCTCAAGTGTCCCTGCGCTTATTCCAAGAGATAAAAGCGCATTATCATTGCTAAGCTCTTCTGAAATCGGGTTGACAGATGCAGAAGTCTCCCCTGTTACATTTACCGACACACGGTTGCTTGAAGCCGGTATAACACTTCCGCTTTTTCCTGTGACAGACGCCTCATCTGATATGCTTATTGCACCGTTTCCTGCTGCCGCCGCTTTAAACTGCATAGGAAATTCATACTTAGTCTTCTTTCCTTTAGCTCCCGACATATATACATGCAGAAGCCCTGAACCGCCGCTAATACCTGAACCGCCGCTTACATATGTCATAACCTGTGAATCATACGATACATATGCATCAATTCCAGTTATTCCTTCCGAAGCTTCAACCGTCATATTAACGCTGAAATCGCCGCCTGCTTTAACGCTTCCCGAAGACACCGCAAACTGTATCATTGCCGAAGCCGCCGATACAGGTTTAGACGTTACATTCATACCGGCTGCAAGAAAACTTACCGCTGCAAAGATAATTAAGCATCTCTTGATTAATTTCATAAGGAATACCAACCTTTCAGATTTTAGTTATTATAATCGTATAGTTCTTAACATTTCCGTTCTGTGCCGTAACTGTTATCGGTACATTGGTTACGGTATTTGAAAGTGTTATCCTGCCTGTGCCGGCTACTTTTGCATATCCGTTTACAGGTACGGCTGTTATCGTAACTCCAGTCTCTGATGCAGGTACTGTGATATTGTAAGTACCGGTTCCATCCGGTATAAATGCCGGACTTGTCTGATATGAAGCCTGTGTATCGCCGGTTACCGTTATGCTTCCGAGATAATTATTAGGGTTAAGATTTCCCAAAGGAGCAGCTACCGCTGTATCAGGCATTGAATTGTACACAGGTATATAAAATACTATAGGCTGTGCCGCCATCCATTCCTTGTATGCATCATACGTCTTTGCAGCCTCTGAATATGCACCCATTACATTACTCATATACTGGTGTGAATATGTCGAATTAGGAGTCACATTAAATTTCTCAAGATATAACGTATTCTGACCCCTTGCAATATAATTACTGCCTATATACTGCGCTCCTCCTACAATTGCTTTATACTGGTTATTCCAAGGCCTCATATATGTAGTACCCTGAGAAGCAAATGTAAGCCCTCTGATTACTGCCCCTCCGTCTGCTCCGTCAGATGCACCGATATTATAAAAATTATATATTCCTTCAAATCCTGCCACAGTACCCGTAACCGAACTGCTTACGGTACTTGTTCCCGTAACAACTTCCTGCTTCATGCGTGTTGCAAGATGATATGGGCTTACTCCCGTAAGCGCTGCCGCCGCTATAAATGTATCTTTATAAGATGCTGTAAACGGATTTCCGGCGTCATCCGTATATGTATAAGAAGCACCTTTGTATATTGTATTATTAAGTATCTTGTCTACTCCGTCAGCATTCTGATACTGAGGCTCATATGCAAGCGCTTCAAACATAAATACATATTTTTCAGTAAGGAAGTTACGTGGGTCCATATAATATGCAACTGCCTGTCTTGAAGCTGTTACCCAGCTTGTTCCGTCATATACGATATACCGGTCTGCTGCGTAATCATATGCACCGCTTTCATAAGATTTCCATGCTGCTGCCTTAGTATTCGGTATAAGACTCTTTCCGACTTTAGATTCATTATCAACTGCCGTATTCCAGTCAAGCCCGGTATTGTATGTCTTAAAGCTCCAATACGGGTATGTCTTATGAAGCTCACGAAGATACGGCTTGTAGCTTTCAGGAAATGCCTGTGCATTCATTTCGGCTTCAAATTCAGCATCCGATAATGCTGTTACAGGCGTCGGAGACGGTGTTTGCGAATTGCTGTTATTCTGCTCGCCATTTCCTTGCGAAAACATAATATTACTCTGCATAATCCAGCCTTTTACCGTCTTTTTATTAACATTTGCTTTTATATAAAACCACTTTGTACCTTTAACAGTCTTCTCTTTTACAACTGTTATCTTCGCATTTTTCTTAAGCTTTACAATCTTCTTTTTAACTTTTACATATGATGTGGTTCCGGCTTTTTTTCTTATAGGCGTTTTCTTAAGCGTATAAGCTGCCGCCTGCGTTTTATTAATCTTTACATATCCTGAATTAACATAACCTGTAAGCATTTGTCCTTTATAATCAAATTCCACGCTGTACCAGATAGCTTTTTTGGTTTTCTTAACAGCGTTTACAGTAACCTTTTTACCCTTTTTAAGCTTAACATTCTTACCGCCCGATTTAAGATATGCTGCGCCTGATTTTGCTTTCACGCTTACCTTCTGTGCTGTCGTAACCGACGCCGGTATATGTATATCTGAAGCGTCTTCCTTTCCTTTTCTGCGTGTTACATACATAGATGCAGCATATCCTGTATATGATTTGTCCGAATATGTAAACGAAACCTTATACCATCCGCCAAAATACTCTCCAAGAATATTAACCTTTGCACCTGTATTGAGCTTAATACCTGCACCGTTATGTGTAACTACCGCATAACCGGTTCCTGCTCCGCTTCTTATATTCAGTCCGTCAGTATTAACCACTCCTACGGATGACTTTGCCTGTGCACTCCGTACTCCTGCCGGCACAGACATCGCCGTACACACAATAATTACTGCAATAAAGCATTTAATTAGCCGTCTGTTCATTATATCCTCCTTGCTTCATAAGTATGTCAGTAAGTTTATCAGTTCCAAATTCGTATTTTTTATTGCAGAACTGACAGCATAACTCAACAGGTTTTCCTTCTTCTATTAAAGACGCCAGTTCCTTTCTTCCCACGCTTATAAGCGCTTTTTCAACCCTTTCATAAGAGCAGCTGCAATGATAACCGCATTCTGTCTTATCGTTCATTACAAGTCCCATATCTCCCAGAAGATATGATAGAATATCATAAGGTTCCATACCTTCGTTAAGCATTGCCGTAACCGGTTTTACCCGAGACACCTTAGCTTCAAGCGCAGATATGACTTCCTCGCTTGTATCAGGCATAAGCTGTATAATAAATCCTCCTGCCTGTCTTACCGTGTTATTCTCATTCATAAGCACTCCAAGCGCTACTGACGACGGTATCTGCTCAGAAGCCGCAAAATAATAAGTTAAATCTTCGGCTATCTCTCCTGATATAAGATTAATCTGTCCTGTATAAGGCTCTTTAAGCCCCATATCCTTAATAACGCTCAGTGTACCATGACCGATTGCGCCTCCTACATCAAGCTTGCCTACGGCATTTGCAGGAAGTATAACGCACGGTTCATTAACATATCCTTTAACATATCCTTTTGAATCAGCCGTAACCGTTATGCCTCCTATAGGCCCGTCGCCTCTAATCTGAAGAGTAAGAACATCTTTCTTTCCCTTCATCATCACTCCCATCATGCTGCCGGCTGTAAGCAGCCTTCCAAGCGCGGCAGTCGCAACAGGACTTGTATTATGATATTCTCTTGCCTGCTCCACAAGACATTTTGTAGTTGCGGCGAATCCTCTTATCTGATTGTCTGCCGCAGTTGCTCTTATAATATAATCTTTCATACGTTATAATATTTCCCTTTCTGGTATGCTTCTCTTACTATAAAATAAACACGTTCGGAATTCTCATCCGGCTCATTATGAGTTTTTTCATCATACACCGCCATAAATTCCATCCCAGCGTCTTTTACAGCCTTTTTTACTTCTTCTATCGTATACGCTTTCTGACTGTGACATTCCGTATATCTCTCATACAGTCTGCCGTCCGTGTATTCATCCGTACATTCATCTTCATCATACTCTGTATCATAACACTCGTCATCAACTGCTATATACATAGTAAGCTCATAATTATGAATACGTGACCGAACTTCATAATGGTTTTCCCATATAATCGCTGCATCTTCTCTGTTGTCAACCTGCACCGAATCTGCCAGTATACTACTATAAAAATGTATCGTTTTCATGTCAAAAATAAATATTCCGCCGGATTCAAGATAGTTATTAACCTTTTTTAACACAAGGCACAAATCATCATATGTCATTATGTAATTCATACTGTCACATACACTCACAACAGCCTGTACCGTTCCGTAAAGCTCAAGCTCTCTCATATCCTGATTAAGATACAGAATATCCCCGTCTGTCTCATATTCACGGGCTTTTGCCAGCATCTCTTCGGATATGTCCGTACCTATCATATCATACCCCTGTCCGGCCAGATATCTTGTCATCGTTCCCGTACCGCATCCAAGCTCACACAAAAGACCCGAATGAATACCGTACTCTCTAAGTATACCTGTTATATGCTTTCCCCATTCATCATAAGGGATATTATCCATGAATCTGTCATATATCTCTGCAAATATAGAATAAGCTTCCATATGTTCTCCTTAAATTCTGACATAGATGTTCTACACAGACTATAACATAATCAGATATAAAAGACAAGTTTAATAATGCGCCTTATTGCCAACACTATGAATAGTAACAATAGTAAACCAAGAAGGAGACCGGTCATGGGTAAATCAATCAAAAAAGAAATAATGAAAAACGACCCTTCGTGCGCATCTACACCTCAGGAAAAAATGAAATGGGAAATTGCAAAAGAGTTAGGCATATACGATAAAGTCCTTGCCGGCGGCTGGAAATCACTTTCCGCAAAAGAAAGCGGACGTATAGGAGGAATACTTTCGAGCCGCAAAAAACAGCTTAACGGTTCTTCCGACTCCTCCGATTCTTAATTGCGGACCATATAACGGCAACAAAAAATACCGCCATATTAACTACGACAATACTTGCCCCGACAGGCGCCATTGCGTTAAATGACAAAATCATTCCTACCACAAAGCATATTACAGAAATAACGGCAGACATTACAATAACCCGTTTATAAGTCCTGCATATATGCATTGAAGTAGTTGCCGGAAATATTATAAGGCTTGATATAAGAAGCGCACCCATCATTCTCATTCCTATAACAACCGTAACAGCCGTCAGAACAGCCAGCACAATACTGTAAACGCCTGTTCTCGTTCCGGTTGCACGAGCAAATACATCATCAAATGTGAATGAAAATATTCTGTTATAAAATAAAATATATACCGTAGCTATAACAACGGAAATAACAACGCAAAGCACCGTATCCGTATGACTTAACGCAAGTATGCTTCCAAACATATAATTATACACATCGGTATTCATTCCCGAAGACATGGAAATAACCATGATTCCTATTGCAAGCGCACCGCTTGAAACTATTGCGATAGCCGCATCTCCTGCAAGCTTACTGCTGTCTTTTATTCCAAGCAGACATACCGCGCATATTATACATACCGGCACAGCTACCGATAATGGAGCGGCATTTAATGCGGCAGCTACTGCAAGCGCACCGAAACCTACATGTGAAAGTCCGTCTCCTATCATCGAATATCTTTTTAATACAAGACTGACGCCAAGAAGCGACGCACATAAAGAAACAAGCACTCCTACTATTACTGCCCTGATTAAAAACGGATATGAAAATATAGTGCTTACAGTATCTAATATCATCAGTCTTTTGCTCCCTTCAGATAATCGTGCCCCACTTCACTGTTCTTATAGTCATCTACAGTTCCGTAAAATAACTGTGTATGTGAAAGCTGCATAATATGGCTTGCATATTTTACTGCCGCTTGTGTATCATGCGATACCATTATTACAGTCATTCCCATATTTTTATTAATATCTGCAATAAGCTCATATAAATCAGTTGTAGCCGCCGGATCAAGCCCGCTTACCGGCTCATCAAGAAGTATAAGTCTTCCTGCGGCACACATTGCCCGTGCAAGTAAAACCCTCTGCTTTTGGCCACCCGAAAGCTCCTGAAAGCTTCTTCTTTCCATGCCCTTCATTCCCATAAGTTCAAGCTTTTTTACCGCATCCTCCCTGTCCTTACGGTTATAAAACGGTCTCATTCCCATACTGTTAATTCTTCCCGAAAGCACAACCTCAAGCACACTCGCCGGAAAACTCTTCTGCACCTGCGTCTGCTGCGGAAGATATCCGACTTCACATGCGCGAAGCCCTTCTCCGAATTCTATTTCTCCGGTAACAGGACTTATAAGCCCCAGTATTCCTTTAACAAGCGTACTTTTACCGGCTCCGTTTTCTCCGAGAATACACATATATTCTCCGCCGCAAAGCGTAAAATCAATTCCCGAAAGTACAACCTCTCCATCGTATCCGAATGATGCATTTTTACATGTTAAAATTGCCATCAGTTAAGCGCCTCCCTAAGAAGCTCAGCGTTTGAGCCCATCATATCAATATATCCTATTCCGTTTTCATAGTCATCTTTTGTAATATTATGGCATGTATAAAATGTGCGTACTTTCGCACCTGTAGCTTCACTTAAAGTTTTGGCAATATTACCGTTGCTTAATTCCGTTTTAAACACAACCGGAACATCATTTTTTTTCACTATATCAATAAGCTTAACAAGCACCTGGGGGCTTGTCTCTGTATCCTCTGCACATCCGGGAAACGCCGCATAATAATCAAGTCCGAATTCCTCAACAAAATATCTTAACGGGAACCTGTCGCCAAATACTATAAGCTTTCTTTTTGAGTTTGCGACAATATCCTCTATTTCACTGCATATACAAAGAAGCCTGTCCGTATATTCTTTTCGGTTGCTTTCATATATATCTGAATGTGCAGAATCAAGCTTAGACAGCTTAGCCGCTATCCCATTTACAATTTTAACTGCATTGACGGGCGATGCCCACACATGTTCATCATATTCTTCATGCTCTTTGTGGCTATGTCCGTGTTCTTCACCAAAAATCTCTTCTTCTATATAAAGGTCATCTATGCAGTCCATCATTCTCAGAGTCTGCACATCATCATTTACCGAATCAAGGACGTCATCTATCCATTCATCATTTTCGCCCCCGTTATATATGAAAAGGTCACATTCATTTATTTCTATAATATCCTGCGGCGAAGGGTCAAATGAATGACTTTCTTCTCCGGGCTTTAACAGCATTGATACAGAGACCTCATCACCTGCTATCTCCCTTACATAATCATAAGGAGCAAATATAGTTGTAACAACTTTAAGTTTTTTATCATCACTATCTTTTCTGCCCATACAGCCGCACAGCATACATGTAAACAGGCATAAAAAGAATATACTTATTTTTTTATACATATATCTCTCCAAAAAAGTTTGTCTACTAAAGGTTATATTTTCAGATAACAAATGTCAATCATTTTTTTCTTTACACTACAATGAGATAATGCTATATTAGTCGTGGATGGTATTCGAAAGAAGCTGTACCGCGTGAATATATAAGTTTTGCCTTCCGCGAAAGGAAGGTGATTTGCATGACACATGAGTTTGTTCCACAGATTGGATTTATCGGAGCAGGAAGAGCCGGTTGTTCTTTAGGAATGTATTTTAAAAATCACGGTCTTACCGTAAACGGCTACTACAGCAGAACCGCAGAGTCTGCAAAGTCCGCTGCTTCATTTACTGATACTGTGTATTATGAAAGCATAACAAAGCTCGTAAGCGACTGCAATATAATATTTATTACCGTTTCCGACTCATCAATAGATGAAGTCTGGAATACAATCAAAAATTACGATATTACAGGCAAAATAATATGTCACACAAGCGGTGCGTTATCTTCTTTAGTTTTTTCAGACATAGAGTCCCTTGGGGCCTGTGGCTATTCACTCCATCCCCTATGTGCAATCAATTCCAGAACGGAAAGCTACAAGATATTTAATGATGTGTATTTTACAATCGAGGGAAGCAAGGATATGCTTGATTATATGGTCTCTCTGATTACATCATTAGGAAACAGAATTTCAGTAATATCGCCTTCCGAGAAAGAAAAATATCACGCCTCGGCAGTATTCGCAAGCAATCTTGTAAACGCCCTTTTTTCATCGGCATGTGATTTGCTTACCCAATGCGGTTTTACCGAAAATGATGCACAAACCGCACTGTCGTCACTGTTTATTAACAACAGTCAGGCAATAACAGAGTCCGGCGTTGTATCCGCTCTTACCGGACCCGTTGACAGAAACGATACTGCGACAGTAAAAAAGCACCTTAATGTGCTTTGCGGCAGCTACAGGAAAATATATGAGCTTCTTTCATTACGGCTCATAAAAACAGCGCAAATCAAAAATCCGCAGACAGATTACACGGATATGAGCAATATATTACAGAATGGAGAATGAGACTATGAAAAATTCAGTACTGACTTTTAAAAAAGCAAAAGAAGAAGGAACGCGTCTTACAATGCTTACAGCATACGATTATTCAACAGCAAAACTTATAGACGAAGCAGGAGTAAACAGCATACTTGTAGGAGATTCTCTCGGCAACGTCATGCTTGGATATGAAGACACACTTTCCGTAACAATGGAAGATATGATTCATCACGGCGCTGCAGTCGCACGAGGCGCAAAAAATGCCCTTGTTGTAATTGATATGCCGTTTATGTCATATCAGACTTCCGTATACGACGCAGTAGTAAACGCCGGACGTCTTATGAAAGAGGGACGCGCAGGCGCCGTTAAGCTTGAAGGAGGACGTGAAGTTGCGCCTCAGATTAAAGCAATTACAGACTGCGGAATCCCGGTTGTCGCACATCTTGGTCTTACGCCGCAGTCGATTAATGCATTAGGCGGTCATAAAATACAGGGAAGAAACGAGGAAGCAGCAAAAAAACTTATTGAAGATTCAATTGCAGTTCAGGAAGCCGGAGCATTTGCTCTCGTACTTGAATGCGTACCTGCAAAGCTTGCCGCCCTTATTACAAAAAAACTTTCTATACCTACAATCGGAATAGGCGCAGGAAACGAATGCGACGGACAAGTTCTTGTATATCAGGACATGCTTGGAATGTTTTCTGATTACGTACCGAAATTTGTTAAACAGTTTGCCAATGTCGGCGACATAATGAAACAGGCATTTAAAGATTATATAAACGAAGTATCAGACCAGACTTTCCCTGACGCTTCACGTTCTTATACTATAGATGACGATGTTCTTGAAAGATTATACTAAATATAATATATGCGGAGGATTATTAATATGAAAATAGTATCTACTGTAAATGATGTAAGAAGCACAGTTAAGGAATGGAAAAAAAACGGTCTTAAAGTAGGACTTGTTCCTACAATGGGCTTTTTACATGAGGGTCATTTAAGTCTTATTAAAAAAGCCGTTGCGGAAAATGACAAGGTTGTAGTAAGCGTATTTGTCAATCCTACTCAGTTTGGTCCTAATGAAGATTTTGAGGCATATCCGCGCGACCTTAATAAAGACGCTGCTCTTTGTGAAGAAGCAGGCGCAGACCTGATATTCCATCCTGAACCGGAAGAAATGTATCCCGACGGATTCTGTTCCAGCGTAAATATGACCGGTCTTACCGACGCATTGTGCGGAAAAAGCAGACCTATTCATTTTCAGGGCGTATGCACAGTTGTAAGCAAGCTTTTCAATATAGCAGCGCCTGATAATGCCTATTTCGGTGAAAAAGACGCGCAGCAGCTTGCGATTATCAAACGTATGGTTAAAGACCTTAACTTTGATATTAAAATAACAGGCTGTCCTATAATACGTGAAGAAGACGGTCTTGCAAAAAGCTCGCGCAACACTTACCTTAACCCTGAAGAAAGACAGGCCGCCCTTGTTCTTTCAAAGGCTGTCAAATGCGGACGAAGCCTTGTTGAAGGCGGAGAAAAAGACTCTGCCGTTATACTTAAGGAAATGAAATCAATTATAGAAAATGAACCTCTTGCCCGCATAGATTATGTAGAGATTGTAGATATGAACACAATGAAAAATATAGATAAGGTTAAAGGCGACGTACTATGCGCTATGGCTGTATATATAGGAAAAACACGTCTTATAGATAATTTTATATATTATGCAGATTAAACAAACCGGATTAAAAGGAGGATGCCATGAACATCACAATGTTAAAAGGAAAAATCCACAGAGCTACAGTAAAACAAGCTGAACTTAACTATGTCGGAAGTATTACCGTCGACCCTGTACTCATGGAGGCTGCGGGAATACTTGAATATGAATATGTACAGATTGTTGACGTTGAAAACGGCAGCCGTTTTGAAACATATACTATTGCCGGAGAAGAAGGCTCAGGTATGATATGCTTAAACGGCGCGGCGGCAAGACAGGTTGCGGTAGGGGACCATATTATTATTATGAGCTACTGTGCGCTTACACCTGAAGAAGCAAAGACCCATAAGCCACACGTAGTATTCGTAGATGAAGACAATAAAATTGTAAAATGCGCCAATTACGAAAAACATGGGCAGTTGTCCTGATACGGAGGTAAAATATGCTGACAAATAAAACCGTTGTACTTGGAGTTACAGGAAGCATTGCCGCCTATAAAATTGCCAATGTTGCCAGTATGCTGGTAAAAATGAATGCAGACGTCCATGTAATAATGACAAAAAATGCAACCAATTTTATTAATCCGATAACATTTGAATCACTTACGCACAACAAATGTCTTGTAGATACCTTTGACCGTAATTTTGAATTCAAAGTAGAACATGTTGCGCTTGCCAAAAAAGCCGATGTATTCATGGTTGCACCTGCTTCTGCAAATGTCATTGGGAAAATGGCTAACGGAATAGCTGACGATATGCTTACCACTACCGTCCTTGCCGCAGAATGCCCGATAATAATTTCACCTGCAATGAATACCGCAATGCTTAACAACCGTATTGTAATGGATAATATTGGAAAATTAAAGCATTACGGCATGACAATAATAGAACCGGCAAAAGGTTATCTGGCATGCGGTGACACAGGCGCAGGAAAGCTTCCTGACGAATCCGTTTTAGTCGAATATATATTAAAAGAAATTGCAGCAGAACATGACCTTGCAGGCAAAAAAATACTTGTTACAGCAGGTCCTACCAGAGAGGCTATAGACCCGGTACGGTTTATTTCCAACCACTCAACCGGAAAAATGGGCTACAGCATCGCCCACGCCGCTATGCTTCGCGGCGCAAAAGTTACGCTCGTATCCGGTCCTGCATCAATTACTCCGCCTATGTTCTGCGACATAGTAAATGTAGAATCGGCTGCAGATATGTATAACGCCGTAATGTCAGACTATTCATCATATGACATTATTATAAAATCTGCCGCAGTTGCAGACTACAAACCGGCAAATACCGCTGCCGAAAAAATTAAAAAAGACGATTCCGATTCTTCAGCCGAGATAAAGCTTACCCGTACAAAAGACATACTTTCGGAGCTTGGAAGCAAAAAAAGACCCGGTCAGATTATATGCGGTTTCTCTATGGAAACAGAAAATATGCTTGAAAATTCCAGAAAAAAACTTATAAAGAAAAATGCCGATATAATTGCCGCTAACAGCTTAAGGGAATCCGGCGCAGGATTTGGCGTTGACACTAACATTCTTACTCTTATAACCAAAGATTCGGAAGAAAGCCTGTCGCTTATGTCAAAAGAAGAAGCGGCGAACTGTCTGCTTAATAAAATAATTGAGATTTCAACTAAAAATTAAATGGTTTTGCATAACTAATATAACAAATATCATAACCGAAAAAGTGTAAAGTCTGTCAGGTTTTCACAGACTTTACACTTTTCTAATTATATTCCCTCCCCATCATATGCAGCAAACGTTCATATAACAATCTAAATTTCCTCTTCCACTAAATTCAAACCATTCTCTGTTAAAAGATATACTTTATCACATACTTCATTGATATATTTTTTGTCGTGCGATACGCTGATAATGGCTCCCGGAAAATCCGCTAACATTCTTCGTATGACAGGCCCGGATAAAGGCGAAAAATTACGTGTGGGTTCATCCAGAATAAGCACGTTAGCGCCGCTCATGCATATCTTCAAAAGCATAAGCTTTGCTTTTTGTCCGCCGGACAAGTCACAGACCGGATGCTCCATCTCGTCTGCCGTGTACTTAAGACTGCCAAGAAAAGTCCGTATTTTCGTTATTTCTTCCTTATCTCCATTCTCTGTCAAATAGTTCACCGGCGTATCATTTGACGACGGTTTAAAAGCTTCTAAATCCTCATAATTTTGCGGCATATAAACTACTCTTATATCCGTTCTTTCAAGCAGCTTTTCGGCAATGCATTTAATCAAGGTTGTTTTTCCCACACCATTATTTCCGATTATGCAGACCTTTTTAGAACCTGTAATCTCAAGATGAATATTCTGCGCTAACACCCTATCTTTTATCATCAGCCTTGGTAAAGAAATATTTAGCACCGTCTTACCTGCCGGTAAAGGCTCAACCTCCTTAAATTTTATAAAAATAGATTCCTCTGCATCAGGATTTTCCGTCATTTGCTCGTACTTCTTTTCAAATCTTTTCTCCATGCTTTTTAACGTATGCATTTTCTTTTTCAGCATTCTTGCTCCGTGTGGGTCTGCCCTTGTAATAGTTTCCTGCTGATGTTCTACCTTCTGACTAATCTGTCTTAGCCTTTCCTGCTGTTTTTTATATTCACTGCGCTCCTTTTTTGCAATCTGCTCCTGCTTTTTAATTCCTACAGCCCTTTCCTTCACATATGTTTCATAATCTACATTTTTCACTGTATGCCTGACTGCTTTCTTCTTTTTAAGCTGCTCAAGATGTATAATCTTATTAGCCGTCCGTTCCAAAAGAATTTCATCATGCGAAACAAAGAGAACTGCCTTGTCCCATTCAAGAATAAAATGTTCTAACCAATCTAATGTATTCAAATCAATATCATTAGACGGTTCGTCCAAAAGCAGTACATCAGGTTTTTTACATAATATACGAAGTATATATATCTTAATTTTTTCTCCGCCTGAAAGAGTATCCATATTTTGTTCCGAATACAAAAAAGAAATAGGAATATTTAGTTTCCTTGCATACATCGCAAGCTCCTTTGGCTCACATTCCCAAAATCCTGCCTCTTCTGACAAAAAATCATATACGCTCTTTTCTTTTTCCTCTTGTTCCAATTCCTGCGGCAGATATCCCAAAATACAGTTATTGCGGATAATTTCTCCTGAATACTCAACATAATCCGCAACCAACGCCTCATCATATATCAATTTTAACAGCGTGGACTTTCCATTTCCCTCCTCGCCGATAAATACTGCTTTATCACCATCATTCAAAACAAACGACAAGTCCGATATAAGCTCTCTGCTATCCTTTTTGTGTACTATACTCACATTTTTTATTTGTATCATAAACGACTCCTTTCTGAAGCCCGTTTTACATAAACAAAAGTCTGTTCCCGCAACCGAAAACAGACTTCTATACAAATAAAACCTCAATATATGCCAATATAAATAACTCATTCTGACACTGGGGAAAGATTTATTAATATTAAAAGATAATCTGATTCGGTATATACAAACAAACCTATATTTAATAGGCTTCTTTAATAAAATTGCTTGTTTTTCCAATCCAAATTATCTATTAATCATTTTTTCACCTTCCACAAATTTTATTATTCTATTATATTATCAAATTTCTACTCTGTCAATACATCACACGTGCAATGCTCAACTAATAACCGGTATTGTGTGCTCATTCATGCAAGCATGATTCACCCACAATATCGGTTATGGCTGAATGTTGCCTTCTATAAACACCAATTCCTATTAATACCATGCCGATAAAAGTTACGGACAGCAGAATAATCAACTGTACATTACCGTTTACGCAGTTTTCCCAATCTAAGAAATTAACAATATAACTATCTCCCGTTTCCACAAAGAAAAGCTTTTCAATCATATAATTTGCGGCATAACATGCCGCTCCTGCTATCAAAGTACACAAACCTGCTTTGATAAAATTATTAAAATGCGATAGACAAAGAACAGCACATAAAATCAAAGGCAAGTAGCCATATACCGTCATAAGCAGAGATGGCTTTAATGCAAACTCATTCCACACATTGACTGCTGCAAGCAGAGCAATTGTAAGTACAAAAGCGCTTACAAAAGAAATTAAAAATTTCAAGCGTTTATATATATCCGAAACATTACTCTTATGTATCAGTATAGGAACAAATAAAAATGCATATCCAATTGCCGTTCCGAAACATGCAGTCGACACCCAGTATATAGTACCTGTAAATATTGCACATACTAATAAAAGCAGGCAAATTGACGAAAGACTCGTTATTGTAAAAACCAACAGCTTATTTGCACTAAAAAATGATGTAAATGTCGGAACAAATGAATACGCACATAATAACGATGCAAGCACAACCCAAAACCATGACAAAGTATGGTTTATTGCAAGGTTACATATAAAGCATGTAATAATCGTAATTATATAACATATTGTAGGTATCCAAAACCAAGTTCTCGCTATTTTCCTATACACTTTTGCTTCATATTTTTCCTTACGTGCATTCGTATCAACAGAAGCGGAAAGCAGCTCATGTTCACTCAAATCAAGCGCTCGGCATATATCAGTTATTAAAGATACATCCGGATATGAAACTCCCCTTTCCCACTTACTCACTGCGGATTCAGTTACATATAATAATTCCGCAAGCTCTTTCTGTGAATAATTTTTTTCCAGTCGTTTAGCTTTAATAAAATTACCAAAAGATTTTTTATCAGTCATTTATGACCACCTCCACGAAAAGTATATAACATATACACAGAATTTGTCACTAGACTGTTAAGCCACCCCTTATTTTTCCATACTATTCACGGAACCGCCACGCCTCATTCATGCAAGCATAACAAGACTTTGTCTAAAACGGTTAAGCCGTGAATAGTAACTACTTTTACATATATCTTTAAATCTTTTAGTCCTGACTGTCAAAAAATCTGCTCAAAATACGCGAAACCTCTTTAATATCAATTGGTTTAGCCACATGAGCGTTCATACCATGATCCAGACATCTCTGTATATCTTCAGAAAAGGCGTCTGCTGTCATGGCAATAATAGGAATTGAAGCATCCGGACGTTCCATATTACGTATCATGTCTGTAGCTTCATAGCCGTTCTTAACAGGCATACGAATATCCATCAGTACCGCATTATAGAAACCTACCGGAGATTTCTCAAACATGTCCGCACATATCTGACCGTTTTCCGCTCTATCCAGTTCCAGTCCCATTTCCTGCAGCAACTCATTGGCAATCTCCCAGTTCAGTTCATTATCCTCCGCCAAAAGAACCCTCTTACCGGTAAAACTTATTACATCTTTCTCCGGTACGGATGAACCTTCAGAAGAATAAATATAAGGTTTCAATCCATAATACAAAGTAGATTTAAACAACGGTTTGGACAAAAATCCACTGATTCCCGCTTCACGAGCCTCATCCTCTATTTCACTGCAATCATAAGCAGATATAAGCAGAATTGGAACATCATTACCTAACTGCTTTCTCAGTTCCCTCGCCGTCTCTATTCCATCCATACCCGGCAGTTTCAAATCCAGAAGTATAATATGATAATCGTTATGCTGGTTATGGTGTTGACTAACCAACCTGACTGCACTTTCTCCATCCAACGTCCACTCTGCCCGAATACCAATTGATTTCAGTGAAGCAGCTGTACTCTTACAGAGTTGCACATCATCAACTACCAACATTGTAAAATCAGGAAGAATCATATCCTCTTCTTGCTCGTCAGTCCTCTCAAAGTCTAGCGCTACATTAAACTCAGTACCGGTTCCCTGTACACTTTTTACTTCTATTTCACCGCCCATTGCATCCACAATATATTTTGTAATAGCCATTCCCAGACCAGTTCCTTCTGTTCTCTGGACACGCTTATTATCCTCACGGGTAAAGGAATCAAAAATATGTTCCTGAAACTCTTCAGACATACCTATTCCGGTATCCTTCACCTGTAGCAGAATCCTGACATAATCGTCTCCCTTTGGCGATTCTTTCTCGTGCAGAGCTACCTCTATTGCCCCGCCTTCCGGCGTAAACTTAATTGCATTAGACAACAGATTCAAAAGAACCTGATTCAGACGCACGCTGTCACACAGCACATTTTCTGATGTAATGTCATAAATAAATACATCGAACCTCTGCTGCTTTGCCTTAATCTGAGGCTGTATAATACTTACAATGCTGTCCATTATCTCCCGCAGAGAAACAAGCTCCACATTCAGAATCATTTTTCCGCTTTCAATTTTAGACATATCAAGCACGTCATTAATCAATCCCAGCAGATGCTTGCTGGATAAAATAATCTTTTTCAGGCAGTTTTCCACTCTATCCTTATTATTGATATTCGTAATCGCTATTGTTGTCATTCCTACGATGGCATTCATCGGCGTACGAATATCATGACTCATATTGGAAAGGAATTCGCTCTTAGACCTGTTGGCAGTCTCTGCTGCCTGTTTTGCTTCCGCTAACTCCTGAATCTGTGCCTGATTCAAATGGAAATATCTCACAAATACAGCAATTAATAACAATAAAATAACGCTGCAGCTTACCAAAAATACAAGAAATGACTGTTTTCCCTGCAATTCTACCGTCTCATCAAGCGTTCCGTAAGGCAGAATCGTAATCAAATACCACTCTGATGAAGGTAGAGCGGAACAATACAGTTGCAGGCGTTTACCATTCATTTTTAACATAGCAGAATAGTCCGTACCGTCATTCATAGCCTCTTGCAATTCTGAAATAAACTGCTCAACATCTTTTTTGCCCTCTACTTCGTCGTAAAGCGCTCTGGCCCGCTCAAAAAAATCATTTCTGTAAGCTCCTGCACTGCGGACAACAAAACTACCATCCTTACGGATAACAAAAGAATACATAAGAGCGTCATCATCATCCAGCGACAACGCTTCACTTATATATTCAATTGGAATTTTCCCCACCATGGCAATACTTACCCTGCCATCCTTCATTTGAATTTCAAACGGAACTCCTATTACAGCAGACCTTTCTCCATCCGGACCTATACCTATAGAAATCGTTCTTTCACCATTTTGCATAGAATTGCGAAATTTTTCAGCATCTATTGAAACCACCTGCGTACCATAGATTGTTTCAAAACTTCCGTCTTCAAAATAATAGGCAATTGATTCTAATCCTCGAATTTTTGCATTGTACTCCAACCATTCCCTCACACTGTCACTATCTTCCCGGGTATCCATCGGAATCGCTTCTATTAGAGTATCAAGCTGAGTCAGCCTTAGGTCAAGCATTGTTGAAAAATGTTTTGAAACCCTCTCATTCATGCTGGCCATATAAATACCGCCCACCTGATTAATGGTTTTCTCACTCTGCGCATTCATATACACCGCCAGAAAAACAAAAATACCAATACATACGATGCCAATAACTAACGTACTGTTTCTCAAAAAATGTATAATTTTACGTTGTTTCTTCATTTTGCCACCTTCCGCTTTTTTCTTCTGAAACTTTCAGATTACCTCTATTATAATCAGATAATATGTCTCCGGTTAACTGATGAGCGTATTGGCTTTTTTATGTACGTACAAAATGCGGTGCATCTAAAATCCAATATTTCTCTGTTATAACAAAGACATAAAGATATAGATGTAGCATATCACAAAATAGAAACAATTACAATGAATGTTTTATATAAGATAATATCAAACCACATGTTTTACATATCAAACCACTTGCTATTGCTGCTTACGTATCTTTTCACAGTAATCTCCCGCTTTATCTTTAGCTTAAGCTTTTTCTTACTTACATACTTTTCGGCATTTGTTGTCTTAAATTTAACGTACTTACCTTTACTATTCTTGCGGTATAATACATATTTGGTACTTACTTCACGAATAGAACCTGAATCTTTTTTTCCTTTAATCTTACAGTTAATTTTGTTCCATGAATAGGTATATTTATGGGTTTTTCTGTTGATTTTTAACTTAACTTTTTTTGTTGTCGATTCTAATTTGTTAAATGCATTTTTAAGGCCTTCTCCCTTAATAGTCAAGTTAGGATTTCCAAGTATTATTTTGTCAATGTCTGCCTCATAAATATCCAGTATGTTTACATCACCTGTATCCTTTGGAATTACAAGTTCCTTTATACCAAGAGCATACATTGCAATCGCCATTTTTTCTGACCTACAGTTATTGAAAGCTTTTTTATCAAACACAAACTGCTTAACCGAACCACAAATTCCTGTCGAATACTCTTCATCGCCACAGGAAAAACTACCGTATGCTGTTATCCTGTCAAGATTAACACCATAAAAAGACGACTCAATTTTAATATCACCCTTGAAGGTAAGATTTTTCAGCGATATGCATTTGCCAAAATTATTTCTGTCAATCTTATGCAGACTGGATGGGAACTCAACATTTGTAAGAGAATACATATTGCCGAAAGCTCCTGCAGTAATAACACTTACACCTTCCGGAATTTTAAGACTCTTAATTGTGTAGTCATTATAATCAACAACGCATCTTCTTATGTAATTGACGCCCCTTACACGGTTAGGCAGATTGTTCTTAGTATACAACTCCGGATATAATTCAAGGACCGCTTCATCTGTAAGATCTTCGTTATCATATTCAGAATCATAAGGTATACCGATAAATACCACCTTGTATCCATCAACAGTTTCAGGAATTACAACATCTTCACCATAATTTCTTATCTTAACAATACTTGCATACCTGTTTGTTTCATCAACGACCACATAATCGAAATTACCACTTGTCTTAATGTTAAGAAGCTTATATTGTTCGCTTGGACCATATGACGGCGCCAATGTTGGTGCTGCTGTTGCATTAGGGTCCGATATATTAACCGGCGAAGTTGCAACAGGAACAACAACCGGATACGTTTTCCCCGCTGCCTGTATACCGGCTGCATTATGCCACACTCCGGCAAGTGCTGCTGCCAATCCCATAAATGCCACAGTCTTAACTATTCTGCCAATAAAATGTTCTTTACGTTTCATACGCTACCTCCTCAATTGCTATCAACAATGTTATTATGTATATTACTTCGATAAATAACATTGTTTCTTACATTGATTAACACTATTATTTTTTTAGGTACGGTGATAACTTATACCGCTTTTTGTCTGTGTGTGGTTTACATTTACTCATGATTTGGATATAATAAAAATAATATCAAGTTTTCTTTAGATTTCAAAAATAGAAAGGGTTGATTTTATGAACTTAGCGAAAATCTCTGCCAACGGCCAGATTACGGTTCCTATTGAAATTCGTCGTCTGCTTGGCTTAAAGTCCGGCGATAAAATCTTATTTTTCCAGAAACCGGATGGAGAGGTTGTTATGAGTAACGCATCCTCACAGGCCATCCGTAAAGCGCAGATTGCTTTTGCTGATGCTGCCGAAACTATGGGAATTACCAGTGAGAATGACATTCAGGCACTTGTAAACGAAGTACGGTACGGAAAGGATATCTAAAATGCGGATTTTGATTGATACAAATATTCTGTTCTCCGCATTGGTATTTCCACGTTCAAAACCTGCGCAGGCTCTGCTGTATATTGCTAATCATCACGAGATTGTCTTATGTGACCGGAATATCATGGAACTGCGCAATATTTTGAGCCGAAAAGCACCGAAGTATCTGCCAGATGCGGAAGTTTTGCTTGCCGAAATGTCTTATGAGCTGATTCCGGCGGTAGACCATGCAGAAAAACTGATACGGGATGCGAAAGACCAGCCTATCTTAAACGCAGCAATTGTGTCGGATGTTGATGTTATCCTGACAGGAGACAAAGATTTTCTCTGTCTTGATGTGGAACATCCAAAATGTATGACAGTTGCGCAATTCTTTGAAAGTGAGGGTATCGTAGGATAATTCAAAATGGATCAATTTATAAAAGGAATGGCGCTTTGCAGAGACTTTTTTAATGATTGTGCAAAAACGGTAATTGAATATAGATTTCCTGATTTGAAGTATTCTGCCGGCTTGATTGGATATGGCTCTGATGTTTTAGGATATGATGACGCTGTTTCGACAGACCATATGTGGGGACCTCGGTTTTATTTGTTTTTAAGCTGTGAGGATATAGCTGAAAAGGAACATATTTTTTCTGTATTATCCGAAAATCTTCCCTACACATATAAAGGTTACAGTGTAAATTTCACTGAACCAGACCCTGATGACTGTGGCGTACAACACCCCAAATTTATTAAAGAAGGAACAGTCAATCCCCTGATATTTATTCAGACATTCGATGAATATTTGAACGAGCAGCTTGGCATACATGATTTGAACCAGATTAAACCTTATGAGTGGCTTGCTTTTTCTGAACACAGGCTTCTTTCGCTGGTATCAGGTCAATTCTTTGTTGACGGATTGCACCTTGCTGAGAGGATTTCTAAAATCAGGTACTATCCGAAGGATGTTAAATTGTATCTGATTGCTTCAAATTGGGAAATCATTTCATCAGAACAGGCTTTTGTCAAACGCTGTGGAGATTGCGGAGATGAAATTGGTTCAAGAATTATCTGTTCAAGAATTTGTGAACGGCTAATGAGATTGTGTTTTCTGTACCAAGATACATATGCGCCGTATAGCAAATGGTTTGGAACTGCCTTTAGTAAGCTTGATGTTGACAACAGAATTAAGCAAGCGATAGATGGCGCATTATCCGCCAACCGTTTGCCAGAACGGGAGAAAAGATTAGTAGAAGCACAGGCTTTCGTTGCAGACTTACACAATGCAAGCGGACTTACAAAATTTGTTGACTATCAAATAGAAAACTATTTTGGCAGAGACATTAAAGTCATTTTTGCAGATAAATTTGCAGAAGCAACGATGCAGCAGCTAAAAGGTACTGCATTTGAAAATGTACCTCTTATCGGTACACTGAGCCAGATTGGCGGCGTATCCTCTATTGTAGATGAAAACAAATATTTTAAGCAAATAAAAGGGTTATACCTTTTGTGAAGCATATTTCAATCAACTATGTCTTCCGGTTTGAAAGAGGCAAATAGCCATGAGCAAACAGTTGTTTTTAGTAAGATTGATTAATTTTCGGGGGGGGGGTAATAAATTAGTGGAAAGAATTATAAAGTCTATGGAAAATAAATATCTTCTGCCATCTCTTGGATTTGTGGAAGATGTTTTTACAAAGTATAAAAATTCGGAAGAAGGCAAGGCGGTACGTCAATTGGTTGAAGAAATACGGTCAAAGAAATACTATCTTCCTGAATTAGAACTGATTATGGTTGATGAACAGGATGAAGTCATTGGATATGCAATGTTTTCACGATTCCATATTGAAGGAAAACATGAAAATGAATTGTTGATGCTGACGCCTGTTGCTGTAAAAACAGAATTACAAAGGCGGCATATTTCAAAAGAATTATTGGAATATGGGTTTGAAAAGGCAAAAGATATGGGGTATAAAGCAATCCTTGTGGAAGGGAATCCCCGCAATTATAATCCGCGTGGTTTTCAGGCAAGATATAAATACGGAATTGAAGCAGGTCCCAATATAAAATTGCCGAATCCTGACTGTTTAATGGTTAAAGAATTAGAGCCCGGGGCATTGGGTGAAATAAGCGGAATTGTTGATTATTCTTACTATGAGACGCTTTGTGAAGGATAAAAGATAATGTTAAAGTAAATTATGAACTGCTTGACAACGGCGGCAGGGAGATTAACTTCTCTCTGCCGCTATTTTTGAAACTTTTGTGATAAACATTGACATTTCAGCTCTAATGTGTTAGAGTGCACATATACTCTAACGCATTAGAGATAGAGAAAGGAGACGTCGATATGTCTACACCGAAGATTTTTGAAAGCGAATATCGTTTTTGTTTGATTTTGTGGGAACACGAACCCGTAAAGAGTAGTGAGCTTGTTAATCTCTGCAAAGAACAGCTCGGTTGGAAGCCTACCACCACATACACCGTTATCAAGCGTTTGTCTGAGCGTGGTGTTTTGAAGAATGAAAATACCATTGTTACCTCGCTTATTAGTAAAGACGAGGTTCAGGCAGCCGAACTTAATGAAATGGTAGAAAAAACTTTTGAAGGCTCTTTACCGGCTTTTATTGCCGCATTTACAAAGCATCAAAAGCTCTCTGAAAAGGAAATAGATGCCGTTCAGCAGATGATAGACCGTTATCGACAATCAGATTAATGATTACCTGGATGGCAACTATTTCGAGGGTGTTTCAAGACCGGCTAACAATTTTGTTGATATTACTACTATTTTCAGTATTGTTTGGGCGATTGGCGTTGCAGCGCTGCTCATCTATACTCTTGTCAGCTACCTACGCTTAAAGGATAAAATCAGTACAGCAGTAAAAGTATATGATAATATTTATCAAAGCGAAAATGTTATTTCACCCTTTGTACTTGGTATTATTAAGCCGAAAATATATTTACCTTTCAATATTGAAGAAAATGAGATGCCGTATGTCATTGCTCACGAGCAGGCACACATTCGCCGTAAGGATCATTGGTGGAAGCCGTTTGGGTTCTTAATTCTTACAACCCATTGGTTCAATCCTTTGGTGTGGCTTGGCTATGTACTGCTCTGCCGGGATATTGAACTGGCTTGTGATGAAAAGGTAGTCAAAGAAATGAATACAGAACAACGGGCGGATTATTCGCAAGCACTACTCACTTGTAGTGTGAACCGCCGTGTGATTGCTGCTTGCCCCCTTGCATTTGGAGAGGCAGGTGTAAAAGATAGAGTGAAAACCATATTAAACTACAAGAAACCTGCTTTTTGGATTATTGTAGTTGGGATTATTGCAAGTGCCGTCGTTGCGGTATGCTTCCTCACAAATCCCACTTCTGATAAACTGAAAAATATTGAAAATTATAATGCCGGTATTTCGTCTATTGGTGGCGCCTACGGTCCGACAGATGTTATTACTTCGTCTGATATGGAGTAGCTCAAAGCCAAATTCCCGATGTATTTTGACCTTCCCGCTTCAAATGGGTTATATGTATATATTTGGCAGATGGCAAAAGGTTCGTACTCTTGTGGTTTGCTTCCAAATAGGGTGGCAAGTGGACCTCCAAAAGTGGGACAAACTCACATTTGAAAAAAGTAGACTTATATTAAATGGCTAAATTTTGATTCAACTCGTCTATGTATTTTTGTATTCTTTTCGTTACCAGTTCATCTTTGTTCATGGAGAGAAGCTCTTCTCTACTTACCCACTTATAATCTACAGTTTCACCTTTTTGAAGCGAAATTTTATCTTTATCCCAGTCTGTAATACATGAAAATTCCACATAAATAGAATGTGTTCTGTTACTTACTTCTCTTCCAACTTCGACAAGATCGGTGGAAATAATTCCTGTCTCCTCCCTTAATTCCCTGATTGCGCATTGAAGCGGAGTTTCGCCAGCCAATGCACTTCCACCTGCTGTTGCTTCCCACATTCCTCCAAAATGCTTTCGGGGATCCCTTTTCATCAACAAAAATGTTCCATCCTCATGCTTTACTAAAATTTCGCACACTAAATGAAACATACCTTTTGGAATAGTTTCACCCCTAACAAGCGTTACATTTTCAATTTTAATAAAAGACGAATGATAAGCATCCCATAATTCCATTCTCTCATTTCCTCCTTTTCGTTTGATACCCCTACTCTGTTTTTATGAATTATATCATAAATTCGTATCTTTCTTTATCGATATATAACATGTAAATACATGCTAATCCGTATTATAGCTTATTACAAGAGGTTTCTTCCCTTGTTTTTGCTCGTGGTTCATTTTGGCTCCTCAATAACCGTAATCTCAACGCCTTTCTCCTCGATGGCAGCAATCTGATATTCTACACAATCCCAGTCCGTGATAATAGAGTCAAAGACATCTACATCGCATACTTTTACGAAGGAATCGACGCCGACCTTTGAACTCGGTATGACGAGGCATCTATTGCGACTGTTTTTAATTACGGTGCGTTGGAATGTTGCCGTTTCATCCATACCATTAGACAGACCGAACTCTGCTGTCAGACCGGCTCCCGTAATGAAGCAAAGGTCAAAATGCAACCTGCTTACAAATTCATTGGCCAAGCTATCAACCAGTGCGCCACTTTGCCGCATCTTGCCACCGGCAATATATACGTCTATGTTATTGAAACTTCTAAGCTCTTTTCCAATATCAACGGAATTTACGACAACAGTATAATGAATGTCCCTTGGTAAAAAGGAAACCATAATATGACCAAAGGAGCCACCGGTTAAATATACTATGTCATTCTCTTTGATTTTTTTCGCAGCTGCTCGTGAAATCTCTCTGTAGTTATCAAAGATAGGCATATTATCAAAGTCTCTGTTGACCGGCGGTCTTACGCTAACCTGTCCTATCGAAATAGCACCGCCATGGGTTCTCTTGCAAATGCCTTTCCGTTCGAGTAATCGCAGATCCCGACGAGCAGACTCATCGGATATGCCGTATTTACTTGTAATCTCCGCAATGGTAATCTTACCATTTGCTTTAATTGTATCTGATATTTCTTGATGGCGTTCTTCAATAAACATGACCATACCTCCTAAATGAATAGACTGTGTTATCAAATTCGACATCATAATTATACAACACAAACGGTAATAAATCAACGTATTCGGTAATCATATTTGCGTATATTTAGGCTCGTAAGGACAAAAATAAGTGAAAACACATAAGGCTGGAACAAAAAAACAGGTGAAACACCTTTAAAATGTCTACTTGACGGGTAGCACACCATAGATAGTACTTGATGGATTCTTTTTCTCGCTGTTTCTTCTGTCCAACAAGACTCTTCGTGATTGTTGTAATAATCAATTTTCAAAAGTAAACCCACAATTATGACTGCTTTCCGTTCCGCAGATATGGTAATGTTCGTTTGTGTATTCTTCAATAACCTTTTTCCAAAAGAGACCAGCCGGAACATTGTTTTTCCAATAGCAGACCTCCCAATGTCCACGATGCAGATCAAATAACTGTGTGGCTACCTGTTTGCCAACCCCCATTCTTCGGTACTTCAGCATAACAAAGAATTCGCCAAAACACCTTGCGTCCGCTTCCTCCCGATAATCACAATGGGGACATATTAAGGCAAATCCTGCAATCTTTCCATCAACGCGTATCAGATAAGGAAATCTTCCTTTCTCATTCCAATAATCATCAATGTGATCATATCCATAGAATCCGTATTCATTGATGTCATCATTGCTGAAGGCTGAAAATTCATAATTGTACAGCTCCATCATCCGTATTAAAAGTGCTTTTTCATCAACAGACATAAGATGCAATGTAATATCCATTTTTTATTCTCCTCCAGACTACGATTTGCCTCTCAGATATAAAATGATTATACTACGGATTTGTGAAAAATCCTACTGCTGAATATCAATGACAAGGCGTACGCTGTTTTTCTTAATCTTTATCATTGTTTTTTCCTTTCTTTTTATTTTGATAACACTTATATATAACATACCCTAACACAGCAACCAATGCTTCCGTAATTGGGTAGGTTAACCATATGCCCATCATTCCGCCTATAGCTGACAATAAAAACGCCATAGGAATAATCAAAACAAGCCCTCTAAGTACGGAAAGAATATGTGCTGGCAATGCTATTTCAACGGATGTAAAAAAGATTGCTAAAATGATGTTGTAACCTACAAAGGCGGATGAAGTAAAATATATCTTCAAGCCTGTTACTGCAATCTGCTGTAATTCTAAATTGTTTTCACTGTTAAAAACAGAAGCGATTGGCTGTGCAAAGACAAAGATGATAATATATATAAAAAGTGAAATCACCAGCATAGTCTGCACGGAATAACGCATCAATGTCCTTACTTGTCTATCAATGCTCTTACCATAAAAATGGCTGATAAGCGGTTGTACCCCCTGTGCAATTCCTGTATATATAGCGACAACCACAAGAGATATATTTGCAATAATGCCATAAGCGGCGACTCCTGTGTTACCTTCCAATTTCAATATAATAGCATTAAAAGTAATCATTACAATCCCTGATGAAAGCTGTGCAATCAAAGAAGGAAATCCCAATGCCAGTTCCTGTCTGACAATATGTGTTTTCACTTTCGTTCTGCAAACATGGAATGTATTTTTCCTTTTTATCCAATGTGAAAGCATACTTATAATGCTGATAATCGGAGATAGCCCTGTGGCAAAAATCGCGCCGAAAATTCCCATTTTCATAGGAAAGATAAAAATATAGTCCAATATGATATTTGAAAAACTTCCAATTATCATTGCCGTCATAGCAAGACGGGGATTATCGTCATTTCTGACAAAGCAAAGCAGAATGTCATTTAAAATAAATGCAGGGGAAAACAAAAGCAGCCATTTAAGGTATGTAGCTGTCATATCTAAAACATTTTTATCCGCCCCTAAAAGCAGAGAGAGCCTCTTCCCGAAAAAAAGTCCAATCAATACGAATACTGCTGAAAACAAGGCACCCAAATAAAGCGTATTCGTGTAGATTTGATTAACCTTCTCTCTTCTTTGCCGGCTTTTACAGACGCAAAACCTTGTGGCGCCTCCCATTCCAAGCATTAAACCTGTTCCATGAATAAAATTATAAACAGGAATAGCAAGGTTTAAGGCGGTAAGCCCATTTGCACCCAATCCTTTTGAAACAAAAAAAGTGTCGGCTAAAATATAGCAGGATACGCCTAATGTTCCCAAAACGCTTAAAGCCGTGTATCTGAAAAATTCACGAAAGCCTGTCTGTTGCTCCATAGCACCACCCCTAAACAAAAAATAGCGTCAGAACTTTCTATCTCCAAAGGCCTAACGATAGAAAACCTGACGCTTAACTCTTTACCCGGCGGCAAAGAAGTGTCATTTAATATTTCCGATATATTGTAGCACAAACTGCTCTAAGTGTCAATTGCGGCAAAATCTACGTTTGTGTCAAGTAAACATTGGCACGTTTTATTTTTCTTTATGATTACTTGCTTTATTTACGAAATCACCATTTCCTGCATCCGCATGGTTATTACCATCAAGTGGTTCAAAGACAAATAAGCTAAATCTTATTCTCTGAAATTCGAGTGGGGATTTAATTTCAAGCTCGAAGTGTATTGCAAACTATGTTACAATCAATTCAGAAAGTTCTACGGAGTAAATTATTATCAACAGAAGGGAAAATGTGATATGGAACAATTCGTATTAGTAAAACCAACAAGTGAATATGCAAGTCAGATAGCAGAATATCGTCAAGAATTTCTCGATGCAGATGATTCGATGGATGGAACAGGACCTCTCCGAAGAATTGAAAATCCCGAAGAATATATAAGAGTATGTAGAGAATATGAAAATCCTGTGACCGTTCCTTCTCATTTGGTGCCTGCAACTCAATTCTTATATATTCGTCAGAACGATAATAGAATTGTCGGGATGATACAAGTACGTCATTCTTTTAATGATTTTCTAGAAAAATTCGGTGGGCATATTGGCTACTCAGTGATACCCTCCGAAAGGCGCAAAGGATATGCGAAAGATATGTTGAATATGACTTTACCTTTTTGCAGAGAAATTGGTCTTGAAAGAGTATAATTTGGACGTTTGATGTTTTCATAAGAGATTCTTAATAAATAGATGATAGAATATTAGGGGTTGGTGTGATAAAATATAGAAAGTTTAAAGCAAATTTATATTTGGAGGTCGATTATGACTATTAGAAAAGCTAAAGGCACAGATGCAGAAGACTTAAAGGTATTATATTTTGATTATTTAACAGCATATCCGCCAACAGAAGAACAAGATATGAATGTGTGGGCTAATCTTCTTGATAAATTCGAGAAAGATGAAAATATGTATTTATTAGTAATTGAAGAAAATGGAAAAGTAGTTTCATCAGTACAAATGGCAATAATAGAGAGCCTAACGCATAACATAAGACCTTTTGCGGTTATTGAAAATGTAGTAACACATATAGACTATAGGAGAAAAGGATATGCTTCTACATTGTTAGACAAAGCATCAGAAATAGCAAAAGAACATCGATGTTACAAAGCATTTCTGGAAACAGGTTCAAATAAAGAAAGTACATTGAACTTTTACAGAAAAAATGGTTTTGAAATTGACAAAAAGCATTCTTGTCTAAAAAGATTATAAAAAAAATTTCAGTAATACAGAGAGATTAAGTGAATGAAAGATTTGAAGTTTAAAGTGAGAACGGTACATGATAGAGGAGAGGATAACATGAATATCAACGGATACTTAGATTATATAAATGTGCCGTGGGGACGGTTGTTTTACAGATTGGTTTGGCATAATCTTGGATTCATAGATGCTAAAATCAAATCTCTGTTTTCAATGCTGAATACTTGCCGTTCCACATTTCTGTTTTTGCAATAGTCAGCATAAACTCTGCGAGCAATAGTCCATACAAAAGCATAAAAGTTTTCAATACATTCTTGTTTATGTATGGCTGATATTACTGCAAGAACTATATCCGAGCATAGATCCTCAGCTTCAAAAGATGAATTGCACCTATGATATGAAAAATGATATATCTTATCAAGAAAGTCTTTATCATTAAGTAATTTAAGTGTTTCGCTTATTTTCATCTTGCACCTTTTTCGTTTCAATCATGATTGTTACGCCTATATAGTCGGAACAATACAAGGTTGGTTAGGCGGTTTTATAAGAAATTTAGATATGCTGTCCGTTTTTTGCGGGCAGTATCTTTTGTTATGCAGCATTTCAAAGTGCGTAACCCACTATAACACTTTCAACCTTGCGGCTGCAAAGTGCCAGTGTGCTCTGCGGTTCGATTGCTGCCAAGATTTCGCTCTATTCGATAAACCGGAAATTTACCGTTCTGTCTGCTCAGTCATAATTCCCCAACGAATCCCAAATTTATCAACAAAAACTACCCGACAAGAACTATAAGGTGTAGCTTCCATTTGATATATTGTTTTGCTTCCTTCTTTCATGATTTCATATGCCTGTTGAACTTCCTCTTTCGTATCAAACATAATGGTAAGGAAATTTGAATAACACGTTTGAAATTCAATATCTACATGGTCGCTCATAATGATTCTTTGATTGTTTAATACAAGTTCCGAATGATATATATACTCTTTTTGATTTTCTTTAAGTAATGAATTATATTCAGGGTCATTCGCTTCCCCATATGTAATTAGGCAATTGATTTTTCCATTAAACGCCTTTTCATACATATGAATTGCTTCCCGACAATTCCCTCCAAAATTTAACGTAGGTACAATCTGCATTTTTGTTCCCCTTTTCCATAAATCTCTGATTTGTCTCTCAGAGATGAAATGATTATACCACAGATTTGTAAAAAATTCTACTATATAGATAGGAAAAATAAGCGGTATAAGGGTGATTCGGGTCTTCGCTCCGGTCCACCATTTTTCTCCAATCTGAATTTTGAAAATCGTTAAAATCCAGATTGAAAGGCATGGAACGAGGAAACGTTTTCTGTGCTTTCTTTCTGCCCGAAAAAAGGCAGGCTAATAAATAACCCCGCCTTTGTGCTATTGGGAAACTCTTCTGCTTATTCTTTTACGAATTGATTTGATAAAATCATTTTCCACTTTGTCTGCAAAAAGAATGTCGAGCATCTTTTCTGCTTTAGTCAAGTACGCAGGAGCCTTTTCTGTCTCATAGAGGGCGGTCATATGAAGAGCAATTGTCCAAGCAAGCGGTGTTAGTGCTTCTTCAGCAACCCGATGTTTCTCCTCTCCCTGCAGTAAATATACAAGAGCATTTTCTCTTGTTTTGTAAAGGTTTGGAAGTTTTTTTGCCTGTTCCAAAGCTTTGTCATATTCACCGACTTTCAGGTATGCGAAACATATATTATAAAGCGTTGCACTGCGCACCTCAGAATCTTCTCCGTATTGAAGAATTTGTTTCTGAACTGCTATTGATTCTTTTAAATATTTGAGTTTTTCCTCATCTGTTCCTTCCAACTTTTCAAGAGAGGTGGATAGTTGAACAAGTAAAAGCGCATTGTTGGGAAAAGTCTTCAGGGATTGACGCATAAGTGCGACATTTTCACTGTGTAATCCCTTTTTATTGTTTTCATCCCACATTCGATTGATTTCATCGTATTGCGCTTTCTTTGCAATTTCACTCATTCCAAGCAATTCATCAACACTTATTCCGAAGTAATTTGCTAATGCCGGCAGCATGGTTATATCGGGATAACCGTCTCCTCGTTCCCATTTACTGACCGATTGAAACGATATGCCGAGATGAGCCGCCATTTCCTCCTGAGTCAAATTGCGTTTGCGACGCATTCGTTTAATATTTTCACCGATTAAAAGATTCATAGTAACCTCCGAATTAGTTTTTTAGAAGCTTCTGACTATATTATACGGAAAATGTACCGCATCTTCAATAACCGCACAAGCGACTTAATTCTATGATTCGTAGAAAAATTCTATTTTATTGTTGTCTGAAAAGCCTTGCAGCAAGCGGATTTCAACCCGTAAAAGCGTTACATACGAAATACGCAGTTCTCCCCTAATGTCGTTCCTGCCCTTTTTTCATCGGCGTTGTCTTGCTCACTTTCTGTAAGAAAGATGTCATCGCAAAATCATATCCCATTCGGACGGTCATTCAGTTGTAGCTCCCTGAAAAGGGTATTTAGTTATATATCGCAGGACAGGTGCTTGTCAATGTTTTTTTCGGGGGTTTTTGAATATTTCTTGGAAAAGCAGGCATACTATTTAGTTTGCATAATACTTTGCTCTGCTCGATAAACCGGGATTTTAGTAATTACTTATTTTTTGTTGAATCTTTATAATATACTCCAAAAATTAGTGATATTACCATACAACAAATCGACATACCTGCATTATCAATTTTACCTATAAATAACAAAACAAATCCTACAAAAGTTAATATAGTAAATATGATTTGTAATGCTAAATAAATCTTTGCTTTAATGCTTAAACTCTTCATATACACATCTCACTTTCAAAATTTCGATTTGAAAACCACGATTTCATAAGTGGTTAATGCCCTCATAGGACGTTAATAAAATCCCCTAAAACGCTTGAAAACAAAGGATTTATCGCAATGTATCCGCCTTATCCCTTTATACGATTTCACTTGTGTTTATGCTTCCCTTGCTACCTCATAATGGAAAAAACAAGGGCACAAGATGTCCAGTGGACATCTGCTCTGTGTCGACCGGAGCGGAGCGTAGACAAGAAAAATCTGATAACAAGCTATAACAACAAGTGGCAATCGGGAAATTGTGACATATGTGCGAATATATTATACTAGAGGCTTTCAAAATGGACAAATACATTTATGATGAGAACAATGGGCTTTGGTATGAACTGCAAGGCGAATATTATCTGCCGTGTCTTATCCTACCACCCGAAGAAGAAAAACCTATCAGGATATGGGAGCAACGGCACTCGCGATATCTGCGGGAGTACCGCAAAGTTACATACATCAATCTACTCACAAGCGGCAGGCTCAATGACTACCTTGCAGAGATAAACAGACAGACGCAGGAGCGCTTTGAACCTCTCATAGAGCAAATGAAACAGGCACAGGGTATCACGGAACAGCTAAAGGCGGAAAACGTCTTAGAATGGGTTGGACGGATGAATAACATACGGGCGCGTGCGGTAGAGATTTTGAATAAGGAAATCATCTACGCATAAGCAGTCAAAGGCGACGGGGAATAAGTTTCCTGTCGCTTTTTCGAAAAGCGCTTGACAACTACATCGGGGTTCGATATAATATGGATAGAACCTCGATATATCGAGGTGGAATAGTGAGGATGCCTATGAATAGTAAAATAAAGCGGATTTATGTACCTATGACGGAAAGCGGATTTTATATTTTATTCTGTCTCCAGCAGCCACAGCATGGCTACGGAATCAGCCAACAAGTCAAACAAATGACAGGAGGAGAGTTAATTATCAGCGCAGGGACGATGTACGGAACGCTCTCTAAAATGGAAAAAGATGGTCTGATTGTTTTTGAAAAAGAAGAAGAAAAGAGAAAGCTATATCGAATTACTGAACTCGGGAAAGAAATCCTAAATCTTGAAATTAACCGTATAGAACGCTTATATAAAAACAGCAAAGGAGAGGGAATTAATGAATAATAGAAAAACTGCAGTACGCTTTTTTACCATTGCGGATTATGAGGAGGAGGAAGTTTGGCTGCACAATCAGCATAAAAACGGTTGGAAACTATTAAGAATGATTCCGCCATGCTTCTACATTTTCGAGAAATGTACGCCAGAGGATATGGCGTACCGGCTGGATTATAAAAACAATGCAGAGACCAGTAATTATTTTCAGATTTTTAGGGATTATGGTTGGGAATATATCGGTCGGTGTGTTGGGTGGCTGTATTTTCGCAAACCGTCATCAGAGACAGATTCCGAACAGGATTGCGAAATTTTCTCTGACAACGAATCAAGGATTGACATGATTAACCATGTGGTAAAAACTCGTTTGTTACCAATTTTGGTAATCTTTCTTTGCTGTGTGCTTCCGAATTTCTTAAGAAGCTTAGAGACCAGCGCCTCTCTTGCAACTGTGTTTACTGTATTTTTTGCCGTTATGACGCTGCTGTATCTTTATCTGATTATTTATTGTGGTTTGAAACTGCGAAAACTAAGGAAAAGATATAGAAATGACTGAATGGATACTATGCCCCGTTTGCGGCAACAAAACCCGTGACAGACTGCGAGAAGATACTGTATTGAAAAACTATCACTTCTACTGTCCAAAATGCAAGCAGGAAACGCTGATAGACCCAGAGAATTTACAAATAACCGTTATTCAAAAATCAAACAGGAATCTATGGGAGTGACTATATGGAAATAATCAAGTATCAAGATACATACAAACAGCAGGTTATAAACATGATTTTGCATATTCAGAACAGCGAAGCGAAAATTAACCTGACTATTGAAGAACAACCTGACCTTTTAGATGTGCCATTACATTATGAAAAGAACGGCGGCGCATTTTGGATAGCGGTGGAAAAAAACGAAGTAATCGGCACAATCGCCTTTATGAACTATGGAAGTGGAAATGCTGTATTAAAGAAATTTTTCGTTAGGAGCGATTGGCGCAATAAAAAAATAGGATATGCTTTATATGAGAAACTGATTACCTGTCTAAAAGATGGAAAGTATAAACGGGTTTTACTGGATACACCTTCTGTTGCCACAGCTTCACATCGTTTTTATGAAAAGGCTGGATTTAGAAAAATCACGAAAGAAAATTTGCCTTTTCGTTACGAATATCCAGATAGAAATTCTTATCTGTATTTATTGGAGTTTTAAAATCTACCACAACGCCAACCTACAGAGCCAGTGTAATCTCTATATGTATGCCGCCGTATATGGGTAACACCATAGCGGCGGTTTTCTTCGCCTATCGGCTGTCTCTGTCAAAGGATTTCACTGAAAATCAGGTGAATGTGATAATAATCACTAAAAAAGGCACCCCTTGGGGTACCCTCCGTAAGGAAGGTGCTCCAAGGTGCGTTTATACTAAAATTTACTTTGTGAACGGTATAGCACTATCGGTCATGCCGCCTTTTGTGTCTGCTTTTGGGTACGCGCTATCCTTTTGTTATGCAACTCTTTCAAAGCGCGTAATCCACTATGACACTTTCAGACTTGCGACTGCAAAATGTCAGTGGGGGTTGCGGTTTGATTAATGCTGATTTTTTGCTCTGTTCGATAAACTAGAAGTTTACTTTTCTTTATATTTTTCTATGGCCTCTGCAACCATTTTTGTAGCTTTACTAATAAAATAATTGTATTCGTCTTCAGACATCGCTATGTATGGATATTGACCGATTACTTTTTGAGGCATGTAACTCATAACTTTCACTTTTCTAACAATGGCACCCTTTGGTAAATAATCAATATAGTCCGGAAATCCGTCTAAGCCAACTATATCTGTAAAGTACCCAGAGTTAGGGTGGGAATCCAAATAATCCCGTTCCAAAGAATAAATATCTTTCATTCTTTCCTTTCCCTTAATAAGTACTTTTAAAGAATCCCATGTTTCTTCCATCCCCACAGCAAGCTTACTCAATTCTGGGTGCTGTTTTATTCGATTCCAAGACGCTTTAACCCTCGTTTCGTCCCGTATATATCTTTGAAACTCTGCGTCTGTTATCAGGTGAGCATAATATCCTAACAAAAATGATTCTTCCTTAATATCTAAATCAGCTTTTTGCTCTATGTATTCATGTAAGAATCTTTCACAATCTGAAGCAGTCTTCCTCTCGCTTCTCATCCAATGTGTTATTTCACGAGATGGCGTAAAGCATGTCCAATCTTCATTTTCCACATTACAGTCCGGTGCAATGTTTCCAACACAGAACTCATGTTTACAAAGAAAGGATATATTATTTAAAACTCCATCTGCGATTATCAAATGCGTAACCCATGTTGCCATAATATCCCTCCCACAAATTCAAGATTTGTCTCTCAAACATGAATCGATTATACCACTGATTTGTAAAAAATTCTACTGCGCAGACATAAAAAGAAGCGGCATAAACATTTTATACCGCTTCCAACCGTAAAGGCTACTTCCTTACGTTGCCTCTCGATTCGGAACTCCTTTTCTGCATCAAAAAGGGGGATTCGGGTCTTCGCTTCGCTTTGGTCCGCGCATTTCCGAGGTCCCCCCGGACCTCGGGCGCCCTCTCCACTGCGGACACCCGCAATGCTTTAGGTTCTAATATTCCTCTCGCTATTAAAAAAGGAGCCCCTTAGGTGTGTCCAGTTAAGAAAACATTCTAAGGCGAGAGAGAAACGGTATAGCTTTGGCTATGCCGTTTCTTTCATTTTTGCCTGCTATCAAATACTTTGGACATTTCCAAAATCCCTATACCTTTGTAGTAGATATCTACTTCTTGCCTACGGTTGATCTTGCTGTGTGGGTCGGTCGCTGCGTGAATGATGATCTTCTCAACGAACTCATGCAGGATACGAGGTGTCAGCTCTGGGATATCGGTGTACTGGCGGACAACGGACAGGAACCTGTCAACATTGGCACTTTTGCCTTCTGCTTCTTCGATTTCCTCACGGAGTATTGCAGCCTGTGTCTGCAAACCAGCCTGTTCCGCTTCATAATCGGTGGACAGCTTGTGAAAACGCTCGTCTGTCAGTTTGCCGCTGATGTTATCCTCATACAACCGCTTGAAGATCATATCCAGTTCTGTAATACGCTTCTCACCTTCCGACAGCAGCTTGCGCTTTTTGGCAAGACCTTTATTGCGTTCCTTTATATCCATATCCATGACCATTTGAACGAAACGGTTTTCATGGCTTCTGGCGAAGGACACGATCTCCCGCAGATTTTGAAGGATCAATTCCTCCAGGATAACCGTTCGGATGGAGTGTGGTGTGCCACACACCTGCTTTCCTTTGCGATATCCAGAGCAGATGTAGTATTCCTGATCCTTTCGGAAGCCGGTCGCTCTGCACTGGTACAGGATCGAGCCACAATCGGCACAGTACATCATGCCGGAGAACATCCCCATTTCGCCCATCTTTGTCGGACGGCGCCGTGACTGCCGCGCCTGCTTTACAGCCTCGGCAATGGCTTCTGTCCAGATAGGTTCATGGGTATTCTCAAAGATGACCCATTCACTTTCGGGATTTTTAATTTTCTTTTTGCTCTTGTAGGACTTCTTTGTGGTCTTGAAGTTCACCGTATGCCCCAGGTACTCACGCCAGCGATCCATAATTCCTGCTATCGTGGTATTGTCCCAGCCAT
>ERZ824480.251-NODE-251-length-80848-cov-14.911267_pt1 | contig 80848 bp, 81 predicted proteins | sample MGYA00519861_ERZ824480 | MGnify/ENA primary metagenome ERZ824480 (study PRJEB31778, sample SAMEA3449152) | human gut metagenome | biome: human gut; feature: human-associated habitat; material: faeces | place: United Kingdom | collected 2010/2012 ... | reverse complement strand
TTTAAACCTAGTTTCATCGTGTTTATTTATATGGTTAGTTAAATAACCCCCCCCCCGAGAGTTAACATATTGTATACATTATTTAATCTAACCATACTAATCACTCCTACTATTTAAATAATAACACACAACTATTTATTTTTCAAGTTATTTTTATACAATAAATATATTATCAACTAGTTAATTTATTAGCTAAATCTTTTATTTTTTTAAATCTGTGATAAAGTCCTGATTTTGTTATTTTATTATTTGTTTCAAAAGATATTATTTCGCTTAATTCTTCTAGGGAAACATCTTTATATTTCATTCTATAATTGGCTACTAGTTGTTCTTTTTCATCTAATAATTCTAATCCACCTTTAGAAATAATAGTTTCTATTTGTTTTACTTGTTCTAAAGCTGTTTTTATAACTCTATCCATATTGGCTTGTTCACAGTTGTTTAACCTATTTGTCATATTTTTATGGTCTCTATATATTCTTATATCTTCATAATACAAAACTGCGTTAAAGGCTTTAATTATTCTTAAAAAATCGCCTATTTTTTCTGCTTCTTTAATATATACCATATATGTATTTCCTTTTTTAATTACTTTACTATTTAAGTTATATTTATTTAATAATTCACTTATAAAATTAGCGTATTCTAAGTTATTAACATTAAATTCTAAATGATATCTTGATGTTTTAGGGTCATTAATAGAACCTGACATTAAAAATAAACCCATTAAATAACTTCTTATACATTCCTCATCATCTAATAAATATTTAGGTGGTATATTAGTTAAACTTAATTGTTTAATACATTCTTGGTTGTTTATTTCCAATATATATATATAATGATTTTGATAATTATTTCTTACGGTTATTTTAGGTGTTTTTCTACAAATATCTTTAAACAATTGAAATACTAATCTTGCTATACTAGCATTTTCAGTAGTTATTTTAATATTACCATCATAATTATCGTGAATAATTGCTGTTAAAAGAGTTAATTTTTCACTGTCATTTGTATTAACTTTACTAACTTCATTTTTTACTATACTTGTAAATGACATATATTACCTCCTATAAAATCAAATATGAAAATATATGAAAACCTAATTTATTAATATTATGTCTAATCATATTATCACTTATTATTACAAAATTATCTGTTATAACATTTACATTTTCTTTTTTTATTATATCAACATCCGGAATCACTTCATCTTTTTGTTCTTCGACTAAATATTTATTTTTAATATCTTTGCTTATTTTTCCGTTATTAATTAATGCTATATTTATTTTTCTTTTTCCTAGATATTTATTTAATGTTTTTATATGATCAGATGCTTTAAAATTATCTGTTTCTCCTGGTTGGGTCATTATATTACATACATACATTATATCAGCACTACTTTCATCTATTGCTTCAATTACATCTTTACATATTAAATTAGGGATTATACTTGTGTATAAACTACCCATACTAAGTATAATCAAATCTGCTCTTTTAATTTCATTTATAACTTCTTCTAAAACTTTTGGTTCTTCTTTATAAAACATTTTTTTTATTTTTCTTTTATCTTTAGTAATATTACATTCACCAGAAATAATATTTCCATCATCCATTTCTGCCATTAGTTTAACATTGTCTTCTGTTAAAGGTAAAACTTTTCCTTTCAAGTTTAATACTTTAGATAACGATTCTATACCTTTAGACATATTCCCTGAAACTTCAATTAATCCTGTTAATAATAAATTACCTAATGTATGTCCATCTAGGTCACTTGTTGTTTTAAATCTATAATTCATTAAACTTTCAATTAATGGTTCTGTTTCAGAAAGTGATGTTATTACTCTTCTTATATCTCCTACAGCAGGTGTTTTAAATTCTTCTCTTAATCTCCCAGTACTATTACCATCATCACTTACAGTTACTATGGCTGTTATGTCAACTGGAAATTGTTTTAAACCTTTAAGTAATGTGGATAATCCTGTTCCACCACCTAAAGCTACTATTTTTTTATTCATTTATATCACCACTTAATTATATTTATAAGTAAAATAATTGTACCAAAAAAAGATGCTTTTTACAATCTATTTTAAGTAACTAATTGTGTTTTAAAATTTGTTCTTGTATAGTTAAAATACCACTGAAATTTTTTCTATATATTTAGGTATTCATCATAATATAATCTTTAAAGTTAAGCATCATAACATCAAATCTTTTAGTAATATTGAATGCTTTTAATGATGTAGCATAATTTATACAATTTTACATTTCAATCTTTGCAATAGATTCTTATTTTATCACGAAATTCCTACTTATTTTGAATATTTTTACACATTTTAAAAAATTTATAATATTTCAAATTAAAAAGTTGTATTTATTTTACAACTTTTTAACTTAATTCTTTTTTAACATTAATAGCTGCTATTGTAGCTTCACTTACTGCAGTTGTTATTTGATAAATATCTTTTAAGATAATATCACCACAGGCATATATATCTTTATTTGAACTTTGCATATTTTTATTAACTATAATATAACCATTTTTTAGTTTAATTCCTTTTACAAAATCAGTTTTAGGTTCATAACCATTATATACAAATACAGCATCTACATCGATTACTTCTTTATCTGTTATTATTTTTTTAACTAAATTTTTTTCTTTTTCAATTAATTTTAAATTATTTTTTTCTTTTAAAACAATGTTATTATAATTTTTTAATGGAGCAAAATTTATTTCATCTTCACTTATAATAGTTACTTTATTGCACAAACTTGATAAATATATGGCTTCATTATATGCTGTTTCACTTTTTCCGATTAAAGCTACATTTTTATTTTTATATAAACTTCCATCACATAAAGCACAATAACTTACATTATCTAAATCTTCTAATAATTTTATATGTTTAGGAGGTCTTCCAGTTGCTATTATTATTTTTTTAGCTTTTATTTCTTCTTTATCTGTGGTTATTATATTATCTTCAATTTTCAACACTTTTCCATATTTTATTAATATATCTAAACTACTAATTTGTTCAAAAACTCTAAAAGCTAGTTCTGGTCCACTGATTTCTTGGAATCCAGGATAGTTACTAATTGTTTTAACTTTATTTAATGTTCCGCCTGGAGCATCAAAATCGATTATACAAAAATTAACATTGGCTCTTTTTAAATAAATGGCTGCGGTCATTCCAGCAATACCACAGCCTACTATTACACAATCAAAATTTGATTTCATCTAAATCCCTTGTATTATTATATTGATTATCAAATTTAGAGCCTAGTCCTTTAACTATAAATAAAATTAAACCGATTACTACAAATGCAATTGATACTATTTGCGCTACTCTAAAGTTATTAAGCATTAAGCTATCAGTTCTTAATCCTTCAATAAAAAATCTTCCTATTCCATACCAAATTAAATATAAGGCAGTTGTTTGTCCTACTTTTTGGTATTTTCTTCTTCTAATTAGCATTAAAAATATAAATCCCAATAAACACCATAAACTTTCGTATAAGAATGTTGGATGATAATAAAGTCCATTTATATGCATACCATCAATAATAAATTGTGGTAGATGAAGACTTTGTAAATATTCTAGTGTTACTACTCCACCATGAGCTTCACCATTAAAGAAATTACCCCATCTTCCGATTGCTTGACCTATAATTAAACCCGGAACAATTATATCCATTAATCTAAAAGTATCAACTTTATATTTTTTGCTATAAATTATTAAAAATATTACTCCAAATATAATCCCACCATGAATGGCAAGTCCACCTTCCCAGATTTTAATAATGTCAATTAAATTACTACTATAATAAGACCAATTAAATGCTACATAGTATAATCTTGCGCCTATAACTGCAAATACAATTAAAAATAATATTAAATTTGTCATGAAATCATCTGATAATTTATTTCTTTTAGCTTCCTTCATAATAATAGTACCACCTACTAGTAATCCTAAAAAAATCATAATAGAATACCAATAAATTTTAATAAAACCTAAATCAACTAAAACTGGATTCATATTTAACCTCTCTTCTATATTTTTTATTATAACATTTTATTTTAAAAATGTAAATTACTCACTTTTAAGTTCAAATAAAATGTCTCTTAATTCTAAAGCTCGTTCAAAATCTAATTTAGATGCAGCATCTCTCATTTCTGATTCCACTTTAATAATCATTTTTTTCTTATCTTCTTTGCTTAATTTAACTTTTTCTTCTTTGCTTAAATCTTTATTACTTATTACTTCTCTTATTTCTTTAATAATGGTTTTAGGTACTATATTATGTTTTTTATTATATTCTTCTTGTATACTTCTTCTTCTTTGTGTTTCGTCAATTGCTAATCTCATCGCTTCACTTATTGTATCAGCATACATTATAACTCTTCCGTTTTCATTTCTTGCGGCTCTTCCAATCGTTTGAATTAAACTTTTAGAACTCCTTAAAAATCCTTGTTTGTCAGCATCTAAAATTGCTATTAAACTAACTTCTGGTATATCTAATCCTTCTCTTAACAAATTAATTCCTACTAATACATCGTATTTACCACATCTTAGGTCATGAATTATTTGTAATCTTTCTAAAGTTTTAACTTCAGTGTGTAAGTAAGCAACTTTTATATCTAACTGTTTTAAATAATTAGTTAATTCTTCTGCCATTCTTATAGTTAATGTTGTAATTAAAACTCTTTCATTTTTATTAATGCAATTATTTATTTCTGATACCAAATCATCAATTTGACCTTTTGTTTTTCTTACCTCTATTTTAGGGTCTAATAAACCTGTTGGTCTTATTATTTGCTCTGTATAGTTATAATTTACTTTTTCTAATTCATAATCACCTGGAGTTGCAGAAATATATATTGCTTGTTTTATTTTACTTTCAAATTCTTCAAACTTTAGTGGTCTATTATCTAATGTACTTGGCAATCTAAAACCATACTCAACCAAACTTTCTTTTCTTGCTCTATCACCGTTATACATACCTCTTACTTGAGGAATAGTAACATGTGATTCATCGATGACTAATAAAAAATCATCACCAAAAAAATCAATTAAAGTCGTTGGAGTTTCTCCTTTTTGTTTTAAAGCTAAATGTCTTGAATAATTTTCAACACCTCTACAAAAACCAGTTTCACTTAACATTTCTAAATCATAATTTGTTCTTTCTCTTAATCTTTGTTCTTCTAGTAATTTATTGTTCTTTTTAAAGTATTCTAGTTGTTCTTCCAGTTCTTCTCTTATATTTTTAATTGCAATTTTTAATTTTTCTTCACTTGTAACAAAATGACTTGCTGGAAAAATGGAAACTGTTTTTTTGTTTTGAATTGTCTTTCCAGTTACAACATCAAATTCACTTATTTTATCTATTTCATCACCAAAAAAATCTATTCTAATTCCTGTACTGTGTTGGGAAATAGGAATAATTTCTATTATATCTCCTCTTACTCTAAATGTTCCTCTTTTAAAATCTATATCATTTCTTTCATATAACATATCAACCAATTTTTCTAGTATTTTGTTTCTATCAACATTATCATTAACATTTAAAGTTAACATTTTATTTAAATATTCTTCCTTCTCTCCTATACCATATATACATGATACAGAAGCAACTACTATAACATCTTTATTATTTAATAAAGCGGCAGTGGCAGAGTGTCTTAACTCATCAATTTCATCATTAATAGAAGCGTCTTTTTCAATATAAGTATCAGTTTTAGCTACATATGCTTCTGGTTGATAATAATCATAATATGAAACAAAATATTCAACATGGTTTTCGGGAAACAGCTCTTTTAATTCAGAATAAAGTTGTCCTGCTAATGTTTTATTGTGAGCTAAAACTAGAGTTGGCTTGTTTATTTTAGCAATAACATTTGCAATTGTGAATGTTTTACCTGTTCCAGTTGCTCCTAGTAGGACTTGCTCTTTCTTGCCTTCTTTGATACCTTCAACTAATTTTTCTATTGCTTGTGGTTGATCACCACTTGGTTTAAATTTCGATTCTAATTTAAACATTTTTCACTCACCTCTTATATCATTTTTTTATTAAGAACGAATAAAAGTCACAAAACAGATTTGTCCAATTTATTTTTTTCTTTATTTTCAACGCTTCAATCAATGTTTAAAGTCCACAAATTTACTTTTTTACTCTTTTTTCAACTAACTGACAGTTATCTTTGTAATTATGACTCAAAAATATCATTTAACAATATCTCCTTTTTAAACATTTATTATACATAATTCAAATTATCTTGTAATTATTGCTAATGATTATCTATCTTTTCTGTTTCAATTAGTAATTTATCAAAATCAGAAACAAATTTTTTATCTTGTATAATTTTGTATTTTTCATATTCACTTTCTGCTTTTTGTTTTGCTTTTTCAGCAGAAATTTTGCCTTTGTCTTCTAATACTTCATAATGAAATAATTTTAAAGATGTCTCTACTTCATTCTTCCAATCTTTCATACTCATTGGTAAATTTCTTTCTGCATTACTCTCCGCAATATCTAAAAATAAATTCACTAAATTATTTAAATTTTTTATTTCTTTTTCTTCTAAATAATTTTTGTTTTCTTTTAAGCCAGCAAATTCAAAAATATATGGGCTTTTCAATAACTCTTCAGATTGCTTTTCTATTTCGCCTTTTTTAGATTCTATCATAATTAAATTTTTATCTAGAGAAATTAAATATCTATCATATAATTTAGTGTTAATTTAGCGTCTTAATTCTCTGCAACCCTAATTAGATTTGATTGATTCTGTTTGATAAAAATCTCTTTTTTCTTTCTATTCTAATTAACTTTTGAAAATGAGCCCAAGATAATTTGGTCGACACTGTCGACCAGTTTGGGTAATATTCATAAAATCTACGCATTCTTCTTATTGAGACTGCAGAAAAACCATTACCAAATTTATTTGTTAATTTTTTGTTGAATATCACAATGTTATAAGTAAACATTAATTAGAACACAATATGACTTTTTATGTACTACAATTATAACAAACAAATTTTTGTTAGTCAATTATATATTTGTGATTAAAAGAAAAAATGTACTTTCGTACACTTTATTCGTTTTCTTTTCTTGATTTTAATACTATACTTGCTCCACTTAAGCATAACAATGATGTTAAACCTAAAGTAATATAACTAATAGTACTATCAAAAGTTTTTGGATTTTTAATATCTTCATATGCTAGAACATATGTAGAAAATTTGTCTGTTTCAAATAACAATTTTCCATCTTTAAGAGTTGTAGGTAATATTTCTACTTCTCCTTCATGTTCTCTTATAATGTAGAATGTTCTACTGTATTCTTTTGATATTTGTTTTAAACTATCAGGAATTGCTATTTCAAATTGAACTTTTCCAGTTAATTCATTAAGAATTCCCATAATTTCTTGAGTTCTTGGTTCAAGTACATTTAAAGTAATATCAAAATAATCTGAAGTTTTAATATTGTTGTTTTTCTCTTCAATAAATTTTTTAATATTTTTTAAAGTTTCTTCTTGAACTTGTTCTCCGTCTTGTTTAACAATTGTAATTTTAACTGTTGGATTAAATCCTTCAAAATCGATTTGTGATTTTGTTAATGAAGATTTTAAAACTTCTTCTAATTCTAAAGTTTTCTTAACGCCCATGGTTACTTCTTTTACATTTGTTCCATCTACTACTGGGGCATCTACATTAACTTTTTGTTTTTCAACAACAAATTGATTATTTATTTTTGTTTCAACATATTCATTTGTTAAATAAGGTAAAACTGAAGTTGAAAATGTTCCACCTGTAATTGATGTTTTTATTTTTCCAACAAATTCAGGATTGTTATAACCTGCTTTAATATTAGTAACTCCTGCATCTGATAGTGTTAGAACATCGTAAGCATTACGATTTAAACTGTTCGTTAATAATTTAGCATTTCCTGAAATATTAACCTTTATTTCTTGAGAAACTTTACCAATATCATAAATTGCAACTGCACTTCCTAACTTATTACTAGCATTAAATGTTCCACCTGTAATATTAAGGTCTAAAATATTTGTTGTTCCTTCATCTTTTGATGTATAAGTTCCACCCCATACATATAAAGCATCCTCTAACCATGCATTTAAAGATTTATAATAATAATCACCAAATGAGTCAAAATCTGCTGTTGCTGCGTTAATAATACCACCTGAAATATTAACTTTACCCATTCTTAATGAAATACCTCCATTAAGAGTTCCATTTGTCATTTTAAGTGATACTGGTCCTGGCATATAAATTGCTGGTCCATATTGAGCAGTGATTACCCCACCATTAATAATGAAATTCATTGAACCTAAAGTATTATTTCCAGATAATCCTGAATAAACAGCTTTAACTTCACCACCATTAATAGTTGCTGTACTTCCACTGAAACATGCAATTCCAAATCCTTTTTCACTTATAACACTACCACTTTCTAAAGTAAATTTGCCTTCAATTTTTGTTTTTGTTTCTTCATTGAAATCTCCTACATAAATTGCTGCATTATTTTGTTCGCCATCAGTTTTAACGATTTGGCCACCTTCTTTTGAACTTTTAACTGTTAAAGTTCCTAAAACATTGATTTCTCCTGTTAGAGTATTACCATTTAAATCGATAGTAATATTTTTTCCTTCAGGAATAGTTACATTTTCAGTATAATCTTCATCTAATACTATTTCACCAGTAGTAATTTTTTCAATTTTATTTTTAATTGTTTCTTTGGCATCAACATTGAAAATAAAACCAAAAGTAAAAAGCATTGTAAAAATTGTACCTAATAAAACTTTTTTCATTCTAATCCTCCTCCTACTATTAATAATACCATAATTATGTTAAAAAATAAATTAATAATGCATACTTTTACATATTTTTACAGAAAAAAAGATGTTTAATACATCTTAATCTCTAATTTTAATATGTGTTTCTCTTAATTGTTTTTCAAATACTTCACCAGGACATCCCATCATCGCATCAGCACCATTTGCAGAAAGTGGGAAAGCTACCATTTCTCTTATATTTTCTTCATCTTTTAACAACATTAAAATTCTATCAATTCCAGGCGCCATTCCTGCATGAGGAGGTGCGCCATACTTAAATGCTTCATATAAAGATGGAAATTTAGCTTTAACAACATCTTCATCATAACCAGCTATTTCAAATGCTTTCTTTAATATTTCTGGACTGTGGTTTCTAACCCCTCCACTAGCCATTTCATATCCGTTGCAAACAAAGTCATATTGATATGCTAGAATATCATAAGGATTTTTAGTATTTAAAGCTTCTAGCCCTCCTTGTGGCATAGAGAATGGATTGTGTGAAAATTCAATTGTTCCTTCTTCTTCATTTTTTTCATAAAATGGAAAATCGTTAACAATACAAAATTCATACTTATTTTTATCAATCAAATCTAATTCATTTCCTAATTTAATTCTAAGTTGACCTGCTAATTTAGCACATTTATCTTTTTCGTTAGCAATTATAAATAATACATTTCCTTCTTTTAAAGATAATTTATTAATTAATTCTTCTCTTATTTCATCAGTTAAAAATTTATCTAATGAAGATTTAAAAGTATTATTTTCTATCACTTTTATGTAACCTAAATTTCCTCCTAAATTTTTAACAAAATCTTCCATACTCTTAAACCATGAGTTTGATTTTTCTATGTTTTCAACTTTAATTCCTCTAATTGTTGTGTTTTTAAATGGTTCAAATGTTGATTTTGATAATATTTCAGTTAATTCTTCGATAATTAAAGGGTTTCTTAAATCTGGTTTATCTGTTCCATATTTTAAAATTGATTCTCTATATGGGATTCTTTTGAATGGAATAGGTGACACTTCTTTATCACCAAATTTAGTAAATGTATCATAGAATACCTTTTGTCCTACTTCATATACATCTTCTGCTGTTACGAAAGACATTTCAAAATCTAATTGATAAAATTCTCCATATAATCTATCACTTCTTGGGTCTTCATCTCTAAAACATGGAGCGATTTGAAAATAACGATTAAATCCTGAAACCATTAATAATTGTTTAAAAATTTGTGGGGCTTGTGGTAGGGCATAAAATTTTCCCTTAAATTTTCTAGATGGAACAATAAAGTCTCTTGCTCCTTCTGGAGATGTTGCAGTTATAATTGGGGTTTGAATTTCTGTAAATGACATACTTTTCATAGTATATCTTAAGAAATCAATTACTTCACTTCTAAATAAAATGTTATCATGAACTTCTTTATTCCTTAAATCTAAGTAACGATATTTTAATCTTGTATCTTCTGTCGATTCTTTTGACCTAGAAATTTCAAAAGGTAGAACATTTTGACATTCTCCTAAAACCTCTAATGAAGTTATGTTTACTTCAATTTCTCCAGTTTTCATATTAGGGTTAATCATATCATCAGTTCTTTTTTGAACAATTCCTGTAACTGTTACGGTACTTTCACGATTAATATTTATATACTTATCAACATCTTGACTTATAAGTTGAACAATTCCTGTTTCATCTCTTAAAGTAATAAATAATAAACTACCTAAATTTCTAATTGAATTTACCCAACCTGCTAACCTTATCTCTTTAGAAACATAACTAGAATCTACATTCCCACAATATACATTTCTATAAATATTTTCTTTCATAAATTCCTCCTAACAAAAAACACGCCAAACATAAACATAAGGACGGAAATTCCGCGGTGCCACCTTATTTCACTTGCGTGCTCTTAATTAATTTATTAAATTGCTTAGTTTTTGTTTGTATTTTTATGTGTCACTCATAAATCAAAAACTATAGTAATTATACCATTTTATTTTTTTTATGTCTATACAATATTCAGAATATTTTTTTAAAATTTGATTATAATTATAATGAGATGATAAATATGAACAAATTTAAAAAATTATTTTACTTATTTCTACCTCTTGTTATAGGTAGTATAATTGGTTTAATTACTAAAAATAGTATAGATTATTCTATACTTACAAAACCACCTCTATCACCTTCTGGTAGCTTATTTCCAATTGCTTGGATAATACTTTATATTTTAATGGGAATTGCTTTTTATCTTTATAAAACAAACAGTGACAAAGATTTAGAGGTTGATAAATACTATTATAGTCAATTATTAGTTAACGCGTTATGGCCAATAATATTTTTTACTTTAAAACTTAGATTACTTGCTATTATATGGATTACTATTTTATTAATTTTGTTAATACATTTAAATATTTTATACTTTAAACATGAGAAAAAATCATTTTATTTAAACATTCCTTATATACTATGGATATTGTTTGCAACTTATTTAACTATTGGAATATATATTTTAAATTAAAGAGTTCATTACTCTTTTTTATTTACTTTTTCTTATTTTGATGTTATTATAAAGCACAAGAGGTATTTATATGGAAAACTTTTATCGTAGTATTTTAAAACAAACATTAACTCAATTAAAAAAAATGGAACAAACAAAAACTATTTTAAGTTCAATCAAAGCAATTGAAAGTATTCCATTTCATGAAACAGATTTAGAAGATGAATACTTTGTTAGACTATATTTTTTAATTAAAAATTCTGCATTTTGGAGTAATATTAGTGATTTTTCTATTTTAAATGAAAATAAAATACATATACCAAAAATAAATGAAAAAATTATTTTAAGTGATGAACAATTATTTGATTTAGTTCATAGTTTTTATAGAGAAGAAGCAAATAAAAAGATTTTTGTTGATTTTGAAAAATTATTTAAAAATAGGAGAAAAAATTTCAAAATATATAGAGAACCTTCTTTTATAGGCTATGCTGATTCATTATACCTTCCATATAAGGAACAATTTTTTTCAAGATTAAATGTTAGAAATAGTATTAGAGATGTTGCCATAATGGCTCATGAATTCGGACATGGAATTCAACAATTAAACAATTATAATCAAAATATATTCGGAAAAAATAAAATTTTTTTAGAAATAATTAGTACATTTTTTGAATTAATATGTTTAGAACATTTTTCTAAGGTCCCTGAATTTTCAAAACAAAGTATAGTATCTATGGCTAGATATCACGAAAACACAAAAAAAGATGCTTATTTTTTAAACTTATATTTTGCTTCAAGAAAAGAGAATGAAGAAACACCATTTTTTGAAAGTAAAGAAAAGTTTTTAGAATATTTCAGTAAAGATGGAGTTCAGATAGATGATTCTTTTATGTATTGTTTTTCATATATTATTGCAATTGAATTATATAAAATATTTATTGAAGATAAAGCTCGAGCATGGTTTTTAATTGAAAAAATTATTGAAATAAATTTAAATTTAGAACCACAACAATACATGATGGAAATAATTAATTTGGGTATTATTCCTAATCAAAACAGTATATTTTTTGACGAATTAATAAGTGAACGAATTAAAAATATTTAAAAAAAATCGCATATTTATGCGATTATTTTTTGTCTATATCTAGCATTATTTGATACTTATCATTTAAATCTAACTCTTCCATGTTAACTTTAAAGCCATATTTTTCAAGAGTTTTTATGCAATCATGAATAGTATTAATACCAGTTTTAATATCATTTGCGACATATGTATTATTTGTAGGAACTGAAGCAGGTTGTTCTTCGTTTCTTACTTCATCTGTTTGAGCATTATTATCTTCAGTATAGAAATTGTTTAAATCAAATTGATTAGTTGATACTTGTTCTTTTGGTTCATCAATATTTTCTTCGTTATCAAAGAAATTAAAGAATTTACCTGGTTTTAAAATTTCACCATTGTCACTTTCACTCTCATCATCTTGATTATTTTCATTAGCTGGCATATTAGCATCTGGTTTTAGCAATTCATCCATGTCAACTAATGGTTTTTCAGGTTTAATGATGTCTTCAGCATTTTTTTCAATTTGAGAAATATTCATAAAACTTGGCATATCAGAGTATTCATTATTTTGTTCAGTATCTGTTTCAAAATCTGGTAAATTTAAATCAGTAAAACTATTATTGCTTAAATCAGTAGGTATATCATATTCTGATTCTTGTACTGGTTCAGTATATGGTTCATACTTTGGTACTTCTGGTGCTTCGTATGTTTCTTGTACTGGTTCAGTATATGGTTCATACATTGGTACTTCTGGTGTTTCGTATGTTTCTTGTACTGGCTCAGTAGATGGTTCATACATTGGTACTTCTGGTGTTTCATATGTTTCTTGTACTGGCTCAGTAGATGGTTCATACATTGGTACTTCTGGTGTTTCATATGTTTCTTGTACTGGTTCAGTATATGGTTCATACTTTGGCACTTCTGGTGTTTCGTATGTTTCTTGTACTGGTTCAGTATATGGTTCATACATTGGTACTTCTGGTGTTTCGTATGTTTCTTGTACTGGCTCAGTAGATGGTTCATACATTGGTACTTCTGGTGCTTCGTATGTTTCTTGTACTGGTTCAGTATATGGTTCATACATTGGTACTTCTGGTGTTTCGTATGTTTCTTGTACTGGCTCAGTAGATGGTTCATACTTTGGTACTTCTGGTATTTCGTATGTTTCTTGTACTGGCTCAGTAGATGGTTCATACTTTGGTACTTCTGGTGTTTCGTATGTTTCTTGTACTGGCTCAGTATATGGTTCATACATTGGTACTTCTGGTGTTTCGTATGTTTCTTGTACTGGCTCAGTATATGGTTCATACATTGGTACTTCTGGTGTTTCGTATGTTTCTTGTACTGGCTCAGTATTTGGTTCATACATTGGTACTTCTGGTGCTTCATATATCGGAGTTACAGGTACATCAACTAATGATGGTTCTTCTTGAACATCGTATACTGGTGTTGTTGGAACTTCATTAATTGGAAGTATTTCTGGTTGTGATGGTTGTTCTAAAGGTACGTTTTGGAATGGTACATTAGTATTTGCATCATCATCTATTCTTATAGGTTCTTCATCAAACATCATTTTTTCAATCTCCTCATCTGTTCTTCTTACTGTTAATCTTTCATTAATAATTCTATTCAACATTTTAACTTGGTCTTTTTCATTTTTTAATTTTAATAGTGATCTAGCATGCCTTTCAGAAATTTTTACTTCCAATAGGGCTTCTTGAACTTCTTCACTTAATGTTAATAGTCTTAATGTGTTAGCAATGGCTGATTGTGATTTTCCAATTTTTTCGGCTAATTCTTCTTGATTCATATAACCCATATCTAATATTTTACGATATGATATTGCTTTTTCAATTGGAGTTAAATCTTCTCTTTGAACATTTTCAATAAGTGCGATTTCAACACTATCTTTATCATTTAAGTCGCTAATAATAGCTGGAATGGTTGTTTTTCCTGCCATAACGCTAGCTTTGTATCTTCGCTCGCCAGCAATTATTTCATATTTATCGCCAATTTTTCGAACTACAATAGGTTGAATTACTCCATATTTTTTAATTGAATCTGATAATTCTTGAATTGAGATTTCATTAAATTTAATCCTTGGTTGAAACCTGTTTGGTAAGACATCATTTATGTCTAAATCTACTACTCTTCTATCAATTTGCATACTAAAAAGCCCCTTTCAATTCTTTTATGTTACTATCATACTACACTTTGGAAAATAAAACAAGAATTTTTGGGAAATTTGGGAAATATTTTTAAATAAGTTATAAATATAAAATAAAATTACTATTTTTAATTATTGTTTTCAAAAAAACTGTTGAAAATTAATCACTTATTTTTCTAACAGTCTTTGTTATCTTAAATTAAATACTTTAAAAATATCATTTCCCATATACTTAGTTGTTTTCAATTTTTTTTATAAATTTTTCTTTTTTATTTCATTATATTTCCTTGGATATTTAATAGGAGTTTTATTTTGTTTTAAAAATAAATATAATGTTCTTTCATCACCATTTAATAAATTAAATGATTCTATTTTTGCTCTACTTGCATTTAATAAATTTAGACAAGAGGTACTTACTTCTTCTTTTTTACCTTTCATAGCAACAAAGTATTTTCCTATTTTTACAAGTGGTATACTATATTCTAATAATATATTTATATTTGCAACTGCTCTTGCAGTAACTATATCAAATAGTTCTCTATTTGTTTTTGCATATTCTTCTGCTCTAGCATTTATTACCTCAATATCTTTTAATTCTAGTTCTTTTATAACATATTTTAAAAATTCTACTCTTTTTGTCATTGATTCTATAAGAGTTACTTTTAAATGTGGATAAAATATTTTTATTACAATTCCAGGAAAACCGGCTCCAGTTCCTATATCACAAAATGTTTCATACAAATTTAAATCAATTATTTTACTTATAGTTAGGCTGTCATAAAAATGTTTTAAATAGACTTCATCTATTTCAGTTATTGCTGTTAGATTCATTACTTTGTTTTTTTCAATTAATATTTCATAATATTTTTTTAACTTTAATAATTTATTTTGTTCTGATGAAATATTTAATTTTTTTAATTCTTCTATAAACTTTATTTCATTCATACATACCTCTTTTTAAATAAATACTCAATATTGATATATCAGCAGGGTTTACTCCACTTATTCTTAATGCTTGACCTAGTGAGGTTGGTCTTATTTCAGTTAATTTTTGTTTTGCTTCACTTGCTAAATTTGGTACTTTATAATAATCGATGTCATCTGGTATTTTTTTATTTTCCAATTCTGCTAATTTTTCAGCTTCTTTAAGTGCTTTTTTGATATATCCTTCATATTTAATGTTGATTTCAACTTGTTCAATTATTTCGTCTAAAACATCTAAGTTATGGTAGTTCTTTAAATCAATAAATTTTATTTCTGGTCTTCTAATTAAATCATATAGTGATGTTTTTTCTTTTAATATTGTTGAATTTAATGATAATAAATAATCATTATTTTCTTTATTTGGATTTAATTTTATTTCTTTTAATTTTTCTTCAATTTCTTTTATTTTATTTTCTTTGTCTTTTAATTTTTTATGTTGTTCTTCACTAATTAATCCCACTTGATAACCATAATTTCTTAATCTTAAATCAGCATTATCATGTCTTAATAATAATCTATATTCTGCTCTTGAGGTTAATAGTCTATATGGGTCTCTTACTCCTTTTGTTACTAAATCATCAATTAATACTCCTATATATGCTTCATTTCTATTTAAAATTAATGGTTCTTTTCTTTCTAATTTCAAAGAAGCATTGATTCCTGCCATTAATCCTTGACACGCTGCTTCTTCATAACCACTTGTTCCATTTATTTGACCTGCAGTAAATAAATTTTTTATTTTTTTAGTTTCTAAACTTCTGTTTAATTGCGTTGGCATTATTGCATCATACTCTATAGCATAGGCATATTTTACTATTCTAGCATTTTCCAATCCTTCTAGGCTGTGTACCATTTTTTCTTGAATATCTTTTGGCATGCTTGTAGAAAATCCTTGTAAGTATAATTCATCATAATATAAACTTTCTGGTTCTAAAAATAATTGATGTCTTTCTTTATCTTTAAAACGAACTATTTTATCTTCTATTGATGGACAATATCTAGGACCAATTCCTTTTATATCATTTAATCCACCATACATACTTGATTTAGTTAAATTTTCATTGATTAACTTATGTGTTTCATTATTAGTATAAATTAAATAACATGGTTGTTGTTCAGATATTGAATAATCGTTTTTATAATCAAAACTGAACCATCTTTTTATATTATCTCCTGGTTCTAATTTCATTTTACTAAAATCAACACTATTTTTAGCAATTCTAGGTGGCGTTCCTGTTTTTAGTCTAATTATTTTAAAACCTAATTTTTCTAAATTTTCACTTAAATGTTGACTTGGTCTTTCGCCATGTGGTCCTTCTCTATGTCTAGTATCTCCTATTAAAATATCAGATTTTAAATATGTTCCGGTTGTTAATATAACAGCATCGCTAGTTATTGTTTTACCATCTTCTAACACTATTCCTTTAACAGTGTTATTTTCTACTATTAAGTCTTCTACTATTCCTTCTAGAATTTCTAAATTTTCTTGTTTCTGTAAAATTTCTAACATTTTTTTAGGATATGTTACTTTATCAATTTGACCTCTTAGTGCTTGAACTGCTGGTCCTTTAGCATAATTTAACATTTTCATTTGAATTTGGCTTAAATCTGCCACTTTTCCCATCATTCCACCTAAAGCATCTATTTCTCTTACAACAATTCCTTTAGCCGAACCGCCAATTGATGGGTTACAAGGCATTGTTGCTATATTTCCTATTCTTCCACTTATTAAAAGTGTTTTGTGTCCTTTTTTAGCAGAAGCAAGGGCGGCCTCGCATCCAGCATGCCCTCCTCCTACAACTATTATTTCATATTTCATAATATCACTTTCCTAAACAAAATTGACTAAATAATTGGTCAATTAATTCATCACTATAAGTTTTTCCAATTATTTCTCCTAATAATTCCCATGCTTTTTTTAAATCTATTTCTAATAAATCTATTGGAACATTATTATTTATTCCTTTGTATACTTCATTAATAGAATCTAAAGCTTGATTTAATTTAGCTAATTCTCTTGCATTAGTTACATAATTTAGATTTTTACTATCTATTTCTTCTAAATTGAACAATTCTTTTATTTTTTCTTTTAATTCTTTTGTTCCTTCATTATTTAAAGCACTCATATAAATAATATTTTTTAAATTTAAATTACTTAAATCTAATTTGTTTTCCAAATCTTTTTTATTAACAATTACAATATAAGGTTTTTCTTTAATTTGTTCTAGTAATTCTAAATCTTCTTTAGTTAATAATTCGTTATTATTTAAAACATACAATACTAAATCTGATTTTGAAATTAATTCTATACTTTTATTTACTCCTATTTTTTCAACAATATCTTCTGTTTGTCTAATTCCAGCAGTATCTATTATGTTTAAAATTATTCCGTCAATTATAAGTGTTCCTTCAACACAATCTCTAGTTGTTCCGGCTATATCTGTTACTATTGCTTTATTTTCTTCTAATAGATTATTTAAAATACTACTTTTTCCAACATTAGGTTTTCCTATAATTACAGTATTAATACCATGTTTTATTAATTTTCCATCTTTACTTTCTTTTAATATTTTTTCTATTTCTTCTTTTATTTCATCTAACTTTGGTTTTAGAATTTCCGTAGTTAATTCAACAATATCTTCATATTCTGGATAATCTATATTTACTTCTATGTTTGCTAGTATTTCAATAATTTTTTGTCTTAAATTTTCAATTAATTTTGTTACATTACCACTTATTTGATTAATCGCCATTTTTCTTTCTTTTTCCGTTTGAGAACTTATTAAATCCATCACACCTTCTGCTTTAATTAAATCTATTCTTCCATTTAAAAAGGCTCTTTTAGTAAATTCACCTGGTTCGGCTAATCTACAGCCATTACTTAATAAAAGTTCTAAAATTTTATTAGTTGTGGCAATCCCACCATGGCTATTTATTTCCACAACATCTTCAGTCGTATATGTTTTTGGTTTTCTCATCAGCATTATTAAAACTTCATCAACAACTTCATCATTTTCCATTATAAAATCATAAGTTATAGTGTGCGTTTCTTTATTTTCAAGTTTTTTAAATTTTGTTAATTTATTTACTATATTTATAGCGTCCTTACCACTTACTCTAATAATTGAAATTGCCGAAACTCCTAAGGCCGTTGATATAGCTGCAATAGTATCATTCATAATTACCTCCATCTTGTGTTATTGTACAATTTTATGCTTTATTAGTCAAGAATTAAAAAATTTCTAATAATTATAAAAGAATGACAAAATGTCATTCCTTGTAAGAAATTACTGTATAACGATTAGGTGCTTCTCCAATACTTTCTGATTTTAAATTTGGAAATTCACTAACCACCGTATGAACTATTCTTCTTTGATAAGAGTTCATAGGGTCTAATTTAACTTCTACCTTTGTATTTAATACTTCTTTACATATTTTTTTAATTTCAAATTCTAAATTTTTATTCTTTTTATTTTTATAACCACTAATATCAACTAAAACTTTTATATTTTGATTTGTTTGGTTACAAACTGCTTGTCTTAATAAAATTTGAATAGCATCGATATTTTTTCCATCTTTTCCAATCAATAAAGCATTATTTTCGGTTACTAACATTACATTTATTATTCCATCGGATTCTCTTACTTCACTATTAATTTTTACTCCAAATTTATTAGCAAATTCATTTATGTATTTCTTTATATAATTTATTACATCTTCTTTTTTTATAATTTCAATTATATATTTTTTTGCTTTAAATAATTTTCCTTCTTCAGTAGTTTGTTTAAAATAAACATCATCTCTTGTTACTTTTAATTCTGTAAGTGCATCTATTAAAAGTTCTTCATTATTTTTTCCTTCATATTTATACGATGTGATCATTTTTTTTACTCCTTTTAACTATTAAATTTTGAATGATTGTAAATCCACTATTTATAATCCAATAAAGTGCGATTCCAAGTGATACAGTAAATGATGCGATTCCTATCATAATTGTACTAAATGTTGTCATTGATTTCATTTGTTTCATTTGTTCATTAGCAGTATTAGTAGCAGAATTTAGTTTAAATGAATAATAAGTTACTAAAACTACTAAAATAGATACTATAATATAATATATTTTTCCATTTGCTAAAGCTGCTGATACAGTTAAACCTAAATCTACTCCTAAGAATTTTTCTTCAAATACAACTGGTAATCGATATAGTGCTTCATAGAATGCAAAGAATAATGGAATTTGAATTAAAGCAAATAAGCATCCTGATAATGGATTTATATTGTGCTCTTTATATATGGCCATCATTTCTTGATTTTTTCTCATTAAACTTTCTTGATCATTACGATTACGATATTTAAGCTCTAATTTTTCAAGTTTTGATTGAGCTTTTTTCATATTTTCAGATTGCATTGCAGTTTTTTTAGTTAATGGATACATTACTAATCTGATTAATATAGTAGTTATTATAATAGCCCATCCATAATTTTTAGTAAACTCTCCTATTTTTACTATACAAAAAGCAAGTGGTTTTACAAAAACAGATGTCCAAATTCCTTCATATCCACCACTAGTTACTTTAAATGATGAACATGAAACAGTATCAGCATATGAAAATTTTTCATTTAGTTTTAAAACCTTTTCATCAAATTCTTCTTGAGTAATACTATTTTCGTCCAACTGTGTTTGATATTCTTTAATTTTTTCATTTTTAATTGTCTCAAATGTTTCTTCTGTTTTTGTAGTCTTACATAAAATGTTTTCAACCATTCTTTGACCTGTTTCAGGGGCAACTACATTTTTTTTCTCACCGTCGTATTGCATATATTTAGTACAACCAGTTAAACTAAAAAGAACTACTAATAGTAACAATACTTTCTTAAATTTCTTCATTTTTTATCTCCTTAATTATATTTAAATTGTTAAAAATATGATTTAAATTAATCGACATTTCTTCAAATGTTCTATTTAAAATATTTTTATTAACTATGATTATACAAATAAAGCCATTTTTATATTTATTTTTTGATACTATATTTCTAAGTTGCCTTTTAACATGATTTCTAACAACTGCATTTCCTACTTTCTTTCCAACAGAAAACCCAAAATAATAATTATTGTCATTATTTTTTTCAACATAAACAACATACTCTTTATATTTATATGGTCGGCTTGTACTAATTATTCGTTGAAAATCATTATTTTGTTTTAAAATGTGTTCTTTATTCATATTTTCTCCTCCTATAAATAATACCATAAATATATTATTTTAGCAACAAAAAAACCACTCTGTGGCTTAATGAGATAAAACTTTACGTCCTTTACGACGACGTGAGTTAATAACTTTAGTTTGCATACGAGCTAAAAAACCCATTTTTTTACTACGTTTACGGTTATTTGGTTGAAATGTTCTTTTCATACTATCTAATCCACCTCCAAAACTGAATTTGCATTTTTAATTATATATATTAAATTAACTTTTGTCAATTGTTTTTTGGGGAAAACTATAAAATTTTCTATATAAAAAAGACTTTTAATTTAATAAAAATAAAAGTTTTCCACATGTTTTATTCACAAATGTGGATTTTTTATTAACACTACTAATTTTTAACATTTTACTTTTCCACTTTTATGTGGAAAAACACTAATTTCATTTATATTATTACATTTGAATATGTGGAAAAGTATTTTTTTTATTTTTTTCCACATTTTTATGGCTTTTTATTCATTTTTAATGTAGAATATTGTTAGTTGACATTTAGGAGGTGAAATAATGGATATTGATAGTATTTGGGCTTCTTTTTTAAAAAAAGCAAAAGAAGAACTAACTCCTATATTATATGATATGTGGTTTGATGAAACTAAATTAATAGAATTAAATGATAATGTTGCTAAAATATTAGTTCCAATGGCACTACACAAAAAACATCTTAAAGAAAATTACTATGACTTTATAGAAAGAATATTTACTGACATCACAGATTCTATATTTAAATTTGAATTTTATACTGAAGATGATTTAAATAATGAAACTATAATTGATATAGATGAAGTAGGGGTTATTAATAATACATTTGATTCTAATTTAAACTCAAAATATACATTTGAAAATTTTATTACAGGAATAAGTAATAAATTTGCTAAAGCTACCGCTCTTGCTGTTGCAGAACAACCAGGTATTATGTATAATCCATTATTTATATATGGAAGTAGTGGACTTGGAAAAACTCACTTAATGCATGCAATTGGAAATTTTATTAAAGAAAATAGTAATAAAAAGGTACTTTATGTTACAAGTGAAAAATTTGTTGATGATTTTTTGCAAATATATCGTAATAAAAATGAAAATAACTTTGAAGCTGTTGATTCGTTTAAAAAGAAGTATAGAGAACTTGATGTTTTAATGATTGACGATATTCAATATTTAGAATCTGCTAATAAAACACAACAAGAATTTTTTAATACATTTAATGAATTATATAGTAATAATAAACAAATAATTATATGTTCTGATCGTTCTCCAGATGACTTAAAAAAATTAGAAGAAAGACTTAGAACAAGATTTAATTGGGGATTAACTGTAAATATATTACCTCCAGATTATCAATTAAGAATGAATATAATTAATAAAAAAATTGAAGCTAATAATATGAGTAATATCTTTAGTCAAGATGTAAAAGAATATATTGCTAATAATTGTACTAGTGATATAAGAACTTTAGAAGGAGCGATTACAAGGGTAGTTGCTTATTCAACAATTATGAATAGTAATGAAATTAATTTAGATATAGCTATTGAGGCACTTCATGATTTTACAAAAACTCCAATTACAAATAATAATATTAAGAAAGTAATGCAAATAGTAAGTAATCATTATAATGTTACTATTGACGACTTAAAAGGCAAAAAAAGAAATAGTAATATAACAATACCAAGACAAATTGCAATGTATATATCAAGAGTATATTTAGAAGAATCATTACCAAAAATAGCAAGTGAATTTGGTGGGAAAGATCATACAACAGTTATGCATTCAGTTGATAAAATTAAAAAAGAAGTGGAAAAAGATGAAAACCTAAATATTGATATTCAAAGGTTAGTAAATCAAATCCAGTGGAAAAAATAATTTTATCCACCTTTTTTCCACAGTGGGAAATAATATATAAATAAAGGCTTTTATTAATTTATCCACAGTTTCCACATTAATAATATATAATAATAAATAAAATAAAGAAGGAGAAAAATATGAATTTTAAAATTAAAAAAGAAATTTTAACAAAACATTTAAACTATGCTATAAAGGGAATATCTACTAAAAATTTAAGACCAATATTAAATTGTATTAAATTTGAATTAACTAATGAAGGTCTTTATTTATTAAGTAGTGATAATGATATAGCAATAAAGACATTTATAAATAAATCATATATAGAAGAAGATTATACTTGTGGTTCATTCGTTGTATATGGAAGATATATATATGATATTGTTAGAAAAATGCCTGATGAAATCATCAGTTTTGAAGAAGTTATTGACTCAAAATTATTTATTTCCACAACTAACTCATCTTTTACATTAAATTGTAATAATGTTTCTGATTTTCCTAATTTAGAATTAGAAGAAATAAAAGAACCAATTATTTTAAGTACAAAATTATTAAAAAATATTGTTAATCAAACTAGCTTTTCTGCTTCTAATCAAGAATCAAGACCTGTATTAACTGGTATTAATATAAAAATAAAAGATGATACTTTAGAGTGTACAGCAACAGATTCATATCGTTTATCTAAAAAAATAATTAAATTAGAAGAAAAAGTAGAAAATGATGTTAATATAATAATTCCTACAAAAAATATTATTGAATTAACAAAAATGTTTGATGAAGAAAATGAAGATTTAGAAATCCATATTTTTAGTAATAAAATAATTTTTAAATTTGGTACTATAATAATGTTATCAAGATTAATTGAAGGAAATTATCCTGATACTAATACTTTTATAAATAATGAGGTAAATATTAGTTTTAATGTTGATTGTCATGATTTTTATAGTTTATTAGATCGCGTTTCGTTACTATCAATTGAAGAAGAAAAAAATACAATTAAATTAGAAACCGAAAGTAATCTAGCAATTGTATCATCTAATATTCCTGAAATAGGAAATGTATTAGAAAAAATAGAAATTGAAAAAAATATTGATGCTGATATTAAAATAGCATTTAGTTCTAAATATATGATGGATGCAATTAAAAGTTTAGATTGTGAAAAAATAAATTTATCATTTAATTGTGAAACAAAACCTATTATTATTAGAAATTGTGATGATGATTCTTTGATTCAAGTTATTAGCCCAATAAGAACTTATTAAAATTGGATTTATTTAGCAAAATTGACAAAATTTTGCTTTTTTTTTAAATTTTTGAAAAATTATGACAAAAATCCACAAATTTTGACAGTTTTCAAGTGTATAAGAGAGGCAACTTTGAAAAAGTTAGGAGGAGGTGAATTTAATTATGATGTATGAAAATTATGAAATCAATGAAAATACATTATTAATAATACCTGTTAGTGATGAAATAAGTAAAATATACGAACTTAATGAAACATTTTTTATTTCTAAATCAGTAAAACATATTATTGACCATAGTTGTAAATATTTTGGTAGTTCATATAGTGGTAGATATGAAGGAACAAAACATTTGATTGGAATGAATTATAAATTACCAATTATAATAGAAGAAACAAAGGAAATTATCTTTTTTCCTACTTGTTCTCCAAGGCAAAAAGAATGTTGTTGGTTATCACTGAGTAATATTGAAAATTACAAATCAAATGGAAAAAAAACAAGTGTACAATTTAAAAAAAACATCACTGTCGATATTGATATGTCTTATGGTTCTTTTGAAAATCAAATATTTCGTTCAACAATGTTGCTGATGAATTTAAAAAAAAGAAAAAAATAGGTTTATATGCCTATTTTTTTGTTTAAAAGTCCTTTATTTTATGATATAATGTTAATAGGTATAGGGGTACCAAAAAAAGATTTGTTAAAAAATAGACCCTTTTTTTTAGAAAAGAGGAATTTTTTATGTATTTAAAGAAAATATATTTAAAAAATTTTAGAAATTATGATTTATTAAACATTGAATTTAATAAAAGAATTAATATTATATATGGGAATAATGCTCAAGGTAAAACAAATTTATTAGAAAGTATTTATTATTTGGCTACTACAAAATCACATAGGTTAAATAATGATAGTGAAATTATTAAATTTGGTAGTAATGTTTGTAAAATAAAAGGGGTTATTAATAATCAAAAAATTGATACGAATTTAGAAATTGCTCTATCAGAAAATGGTAAAATTTTAAAAATTAATCATCAAGAAATAAAAAAAGTTGGAAATTACATAACTTCTAATTTTAATATAATAATATTTGAACCAGATGATTTGAATTTAATTAAAGGTTCTCCTAATGAAAGAAGAAATTTTATTAATTTAGAACTTTCACAAATATCAAATAATTATTACAATATATTAACTGAGTATAATAAAATTTTAAAAATAAGAAACAATGTACTTACAAAAATGTTAAATAATAAAAATGTAGATGATAGTTATTTTAAGATTATAACTAATAAATTAATATCTAAAGCTGTTTTAATTTATAAAATGCGAAATAAATTTATAGATGAATTAAATTTAGAATGTGGAGATATATTTTTAAGTTTAACTAAAACTGCTGGTTTTACTATAAAATATGAACCAAATATTGAATTTGAAAGTTATGAAACAGAATATTTGAAAGAAAAGTTATTTAAAATTTATCAAAATAATTATGAAAAAGAGGTAAGATTAGGGACAACTATATATGGACCACATCGTGATAATATAGGTTTTTATATTAATCTGAAAAATGTTAAAGAATTTGGCTCACAAGGTCAACAGAGAATGGCAATACTTAGTTGTAAATTATCAGAAATAACAATTTATAAAAAATATAAAAATAGTGAACCTATAATATTATTAGATGATGTTTTTAGTGAATTAGATGATATAAAAAAGAATAATTTATTAAAATATTTAAAAAATAATCATCAAATAATAATAACTACTACAGATTTAAAAAAAATTAATAAAAAATTGCTTGGCGAGGCAAATATATATAAAATTAAAGAAGGTAAAATAATTAAATTAGAGGAGATGAAAGAAAATGAATAAAGAACACTATGATGCATCGGATATTCAAGTATTAGAAGGATTAGAGGCTGTTAGAAAAAGACCAGGTATGTATATTGGAACAACCGATGTTAAAGGGTTACATCATTTGGTATGGGAAATAGTTGATAACAGTATTGATGAAGCATTAGCTGGATATTGTAAAAATATTGAGATTATAATTAATAAAGATAATTCAATTACTGTAAAAGATGATGGCCGTGGTATTCCGGTTGGAATTCATGAAAAAACTGGAATATCAACAGTTGAAACAGTTTATACAGTATTGCACGCTGGTGGTAAATTTGGTGGCGGAGGATACAAAGTATCTGGTGGATTACATGGAGTTGGTGCATCAGTTGTTAATGCATTATCTAGTTTTGTAACAGTAACAGTTTACAAAGATGGGAAAATTCATGAAACTAAATTTGCTAATGGAGGAAAAATAGTTCAAAAATTAACTGTAATAGGAGATTGTGATATTAATAGAACAGGGACAACTGTAACTTTTAAACCAGATGATAGTATTTTTGATACAACAATTTACGATTACGAAACATTAAAGGTTAGAACAAGAGAACTTGCATTTTTAAATAAAGGTTTGTGTTTAACTTTAAGAGATGATAGAGATGATGAAGATACTAGAGGAGAAATTTTTCACTATGAAGGTGGAATAAGTGAATATGTAAGATTTTTGAATAAAAATAAAACACCACTTCATGAAAAAATAATTCACTTAGAAGGTGAAGAAGATGGTGTTATGTTTGAAGTTGCAATGCAATATAATTCAAGTTATACTGATAATATATATTCTTTTGTTAATAACATTAATACTCACGATGGTGGGACTCACGAAGAAGGAGTAAGAAGAGCACTAACAAGAATAATTAATAATTATGCTAGAAAAAATAATATTTTAAAAAATCAAGATGAATCTTTGACTGGGGATGATGTAAAAGAAGGATTAACAATGATTATTTCTTGTAAACACCCTAATCCTCAATTTGAAGGTCAAACTAAAGGTAGGTTAGGAAACTCTGAGGTAAGAAAAATTGCTGATAGTGTTTTTGCAACTGGTTTTGAGAGATTTCTATTAGAAAATCCAGAAGAAGCAAAAATAATAGTAGATAAAGCACTAACCGCATCACGTGCTAGAGTTGCTGCTAAAAGAGCAAGAGAATTAACTAGAAGAAAAGGTGGATTAGAATTAACTACTCAATGGGGAAAACTAGCAGATTGTTCTTCAAAAGACCCTAAAGAATCAGAAATTTTTATAGTCGAAGGAGATTCAGCTGGTGGACAAGCAAAACAAGGAAGAGATGCTAAAACTCAAGCAATATTACCACTTAGAGGAAAAATATTGAATGTTGAGAAAGCAAGATTAGATAGAATATTAGGTAATGCTGAAATAAGAAGCATGATTACAGCATTTGGTACAGGAATTGGTGATGAATTTAATATTGAAAAATTAAGATATCATAAAATTATAATCATGACCGATGCTGATGTTGATGGTTCACATATAAGAACATTATTGTTGACTTTATTTTATCGTTTCTTTAGACCTATTATTGAAGAAGGACATGTTTATGTCGCCCAACCACCACTTTATAAAATAACACATGGAAAAACATTTAAATTTGTTTTAACTGATGATGAAAAAGATGAATATATTGCATCACTCCCACCAACGACTAAATATGTTATTAATCGTAACAAAGGTTTAGGAGAGATGGACAAAGAAGAATTATGTGATACAACTATGAATATTGAACACAGGACATTAAGAAAAATAACAATTGAAGATGCAATGTTAGCAGACCAAGTATTTGAAACGTTGATGGGTGAAGAAGTCGAACCAAGAAGACAATTCATTGAAGAAAATGCTCAATATGTTTCAAATTTGGATATTTAAGGAGGTTTAATAATGGATAGATTAGAAAATAGTAATATAGTATCAGAAATGCAGAATTCATTCCTTGAGTATTCAATGAGTGTTATTATTTCACGTGCGATTCCAGATTTAAGGGATGGATTAAAACCAGTACATAGAAGAATTTTATATACGATGTTAGAATCAGGTTTTACTCCAGATAAAGGTTATGTAAAATGTGCAAAAACAGTAGGAGCAGTTATTGGTAACTACCACCCTCATGGTGATACTGCTGTATATGATGCAATGGTAAGAATGGCGCAAGATTTTAGTTATCGTCATCCTTTAATTGATGGTCATGGTAATTTCGGAGCAATTGATGGAAGTACAGCTGCAGCTTATCGTTATACTGAATCAAGAATATCAAAAATAGCTATGGAATTATTAAGAGATATTAATAAAGATACTGTTGATTTTGAAGATAATTTTGATGTTACAAGAAAAGAACCAAAAGTTTTACCTTCAAGATTTCCAAATATATTAGTTAATGGAACTATGGGAATAGCAGTAGGTATGGCTACTAATATCCCACCACATAATTTAGGTGAAGTAATTGATGGCTGTGTAGCTTATATCGACAATCACAATATTGATACATTAGGATTAATGCAATATATAAAAGGTCCTGATTTTCCAACTGGTGGTAGTATTTTAGGTAATAGTGGAATAAAAAAAGCTTATGATACTGGTAAGGGAACAATAACTATTCGTGGTAAAGCTGATATAGTTGAGAAAAAAGATAGATATGAAATAATTATTACAGAAGTTCCATATCAAGTAAATACTTCAGCACTAATAACAAAAATAGCTGAATTAGTTAGAGATAAAGTAATTGATGGAATAGCAGATTTAAGGGAAGAAACATCTTTTCAAGATGGAATGAAAATTTTAATTGAATTAAAAAGAGATGCAAATCCAAATGTAGTATTAAATAATTTATATAAACATACTCCTTTACAAACAACATATGGTATTAATAATTTAATGCTTTACCAAGGTAAACCACAAATAATGGGATTAAGAGATATAATAGCAAATTATATTGATTTTCAAAAAGAAGTTATTTATAGAAGAACAAAATTTGATTTAGATAAAGCGTTAAAAAGAGAACACATTTTAGAAGGATTAAAAATTGCTTTAGATAATATAGATGCAGTAATTAAGATAATTAAAGAATCAAAAAGTGATGTTATTGCAAAACAACAATTAAGTGAGAAATTCAATTTAGATGATGTTCAAACAGAAGCAATTTTAGAAATGCGTTTAAGAAAATTAACAGGTTTAGAAAAAGAAAAAATTCTAGAAGAATTAGCTGAATTGTTGAAAACGATTGAAGAACTAAGAGCAATATTATCTAGTGAAGAAAGAATATTAGGTGTTATAAAAACAGAATTATTAGAAATTAAAGAAAAATATGCTGAACCTAGAAAAACTATAATTGACACAACTGCAATTGAATATATTGAAGATGAATCATTAATTCCAGTTGAAGATATAGTAATTACACTTACTAATAAAGGGTATATTAAAAGAATGACAAGTGAAACATATAGAACTCAAAATAGAGGTGGAGTTGGTATTAAAGGAATGAATACTAATGAAGAAGATTTTGTTGAAAATATATTATCACTTAAAACACATGATTATTTAATGTTCTTTACAAATAAAGGTAAAGTATATAGAATGAAAGGTTATGAAATACCTGAATTTTCAAGACAATCTAAGGGATTACCAATTGTTAATTTACTTCCACTCGATAAAGAAGAAGTAGTAAAAACAATGTTAACTATTAATGAAAATGACGAAAGTAAATATATTGTATTTTGTACACAAAACGGACTAGTAAAAAGAACTAATGTAGAAGAATTTGAAAGTATCAGAGCTAATGGAAAATTGGCTATTAACTTAAAAGAAGATGATGAATTAGTTGCTGTTAAGAAAACAGATGGTAATTGTCAAATCTTAATTGCTTCATCAAACGGACGTATGATTCGTTTTGATGAAAAAGAAATAAGAGTCATGGGGAGAAGTGCGGCAGGTGTTCGTGGAATTGATGTCGGTGATGGAATAGTAGTTGGTTGTGAAATTGCAATTGAAAATGAAGAAGTTTTAGTTATAACAGAAAATGGATATGGTAAGAGAACGGATATTAATCAATATCGTCAAACTCATCGTGGTAGTAAAGGTGTAAAAGCATTAAATGTAACAGAAAAAAATGGTAACATAGTTTGCTTTAAACTAGTTACAGGTGAAGAAGATTTAATGATTGTAACAAATAATGGAATAATTATAAGAATGCCATTAGAACAAGTATCAACAACAGGTAGAGTTGCTCAAGGTGTTAGATTAATTAATTTAAAAGATAATCAAAAAGTAGCAACAGTTGCAACTATTGTTAAACAAGAAGAAACTCTTGAAGAAATGGAAGAAGATATTAAAACGATTTCAGAAAAAATTAACAATTTTGATGAAAACAGTGAAGAAGCCTAATTATTAGGCTTCTTTTCATAATTAATTTAAATTGTGTTTTTTATTTTTTGAAATTGAATTAAATACTAATAAGTTTAAATTATTATAGTGAATTAAATAACAAAATATCTATAATTAATTCATATTAAAGAATAATAAAATTGTTTAATTATAGTTTCACGTGAAACATTGATATGTGAAACCATAATTAATATTTATAATTATTATAATAAGTTATAGTTTAATGTTTCACGTGAAACATCATATAATAAAAGTTGCAATTAATTCAAAAATGTTATATAGTGTATATGCACAACATTTATGTTTGAACCAGGTCAGAGAAGGAATTCAGCAGCCTTAAGAGCCTCTAAATGTGTGTGCTTTTTTATTATATTATCAAAAAGGAGGTAATATTTTGGAAAAATATATGCTTGAAGCAATTAAAGAAGCAAAGAAAAGTCTTAAAAGTGGAGATGTTCCAGTAGGAGCAGTGATTGTCGAAAATGGTAAAATCATAAGTAGAGGACATAATAAAAAAGAAAAAACGCATAAAGCTACAAGTCATGCTGAAATAGAAGCAATCAATAAAGCCTGTAAAAAGAAAAAGAATTGGTATTTAAATGAATGTACAATGTATGTTACAATCGAACCATGTATGATGTGTTGTGGTGCAATTATTCAATCTAGAATAAAAAAGGTTGTTTATGGAAGTAAAAATGAAAAGTTTGGTTATGTTGAAAGTGTTTCAAGAGCTTTTGAAAATAAAAATAATCATAATGTCAAAATAGAAACTGGCATTTTAAAAAATGAATGTTCTAAATTATTAAAAGATTTTTTTAAAGAAAAAAGAAAATGATTAATTCAAAAAAATATAATATTTTTGAATTTTTTTTATAAATGATAGTTAAAAAATATATAATTTTAAATTACTTTTTAATTATTAACAATGTACTAAATATACGTAATATATCTGTTTTTTTTTGCAATCAATAAATTAAATATTTTGTTATAAATATATCAAAAATGTGCTATAATTAAATAGCGTGGAGGTGCTAAATGTATTGTGCTTTATATAGGAAATATCGCCCACAATCTCTAGATGATGTTGTAGGTCAAGAAACTATTGTTAAAACATTAAAAAATAGTATTTTAAATGACAAAATATCGCATGCTTATTTATTTTCTGGACCTAGAGGATGTGGAAAAACAACAGTTGCAAAAATACTTGCTCAAACTGTTAATTGTGAACATTTAAATGGTTATAATAAATGTAATGAGTGTGTATTTTGTACACAATTAAAAAATAATCAAGCTGTTGATATTATTGAAATTGATGCTGCTTCAAATAATGGAGTAGATGAGATAAGAGAAATAAATAATAAAGTTAATTTAGTTCCCTCTGTTGGTAAATATAAGGTTTATATTATTGATGAAGTTCATATGCTAACAATTGGAGCATTTAATGCTTTACTTAAGACTTTAGAAGAACCACCGAGTCATGTTATTTTTATTTTAGCAACTACTGACCCTCATAAGGTTCCTATAACTATTTTATCTCGTTGTCAAAAATTTGAATTTAAGAGAATAAGTGAAGAAAACTTAATAAATAGAATAAAATATATTGTTTCAAAAGAGAATATTAAAATTGATGATGATGCTATTTTTGAGATTGCTAGATTAGGTGATGGTAGTCTAAGAGATACAATAAGTATTTTAGATCAAGCGATTGCCTATGCTTCAACTGATGAAAAAATAACTTCAACCGATGTCCACGATATAAATGGTTCTCTTCCTCAACAAAGTATTAATTTACTAGTTAAAAGCATATTAAATAATGATGCTAAGGCTGTTTTTGAACAAATAGATGATTTAAGTAATAAAGGAAAAAACTTCTTAAAAGTTGTTGATGAAATGACTTTGTATTTTAGAAATGTTTTACTTAAACTCACCGCACCGGATTATTTTAATGAAAAAATAAATAGTAATTTATATGATGATGTAGTAAATAGTGTTACAAAAGAAGATGTAATAAAATATATTAATTTATTAATAGAAACAGCAAATCAATTAAAAAAATCAGGTGATTTAAAACTTTTATTTGAAATAAACATAATTAAAATGTTGGAAAAAGAAAATTTTGTTCCTTTAGTTAACCTTAAAAATGAAGAAAATAAAGAAATAATAAAAAAAGAATCTATAGAAAATGAACAAAAAAATAAAGAATTAGAATGTAAAAAAGAGATAGTTAGTAATACTACAATTATTAAAAATATAAATAAAAAAACAAATGTAGAAATAGAACAATTTAAAAAAGTTAGAATAAACAATATTTTATCTAAATTCAATAAAAAGAAAATGCTTGAGGTAAAGGAAGAATTATCTTCTATCGAAGAGTATTTACTTGATAATAAATATGCTAGAGCAGCATCAATTATATTAGATGGGCAGTTAAAAGCAGCAAGTGATGAGGGATTAATATTTGTTTATAAAACCGATAGTTTATCTAATCAATTTATTGAAAATATAGTTAATATAGAAGAGTTAATTAATGTTGTATTTAATAATAAATATAATGTAATATCTACCAATTTAGATGAATGGGAAATAATAAAAAATAAATTTAATAAAGATAAAACACAATTTAAATATATTGAAGATAATTATGATTTAAATTTAATTATTAAAAATGTAAAAAAACAGATACAAGATGATATGGCTTCGATTTTCGGAGATATTGTTGAGTATAATTAGAAAGGAAAATGATTATGAATATTCAAGCTATGATGAGACAAGCACAAAAATTACAAAAAGAAATGTCAGATACAAAAAATGAAATTGACAATAAAACTTATGAAGTTACTAAATCATTTGTAACTATTAAAATGAAAGGTAACAATGTTTTAGAAGAGGTTAAAATAAATATGGATTCTCTTGAAAAAGAAGATATTGAAATGTTAGAGGATTTATTACTAGTTGCTATTAATGAGGCAAATTCACAAATTGCTCAAGAATTAGAAGAAAAAATGGGAAAATATACTAAAGGAATTCCGGGGTTATTCTAGTGTTATATCCAGAATCGTTGCAAAACTTAATAAATTGTTACAAGAAATTGCCAGGAGTTGGAGAAAAGTCAGCCGAAAGGATGGCTCTTTGTTCGTTAGATTTTGATTTTGATACTTCGTCTATTTTTGCTCAAGCTCTATTAGATGTAAAGCAAAAAATTAAAAGGTGTAGTATATGTAATAATTTATCAGAAGATGATTTATGCCCAGTTTGTAAAAATACTTCAAGAAACAATAAGTTAATTTGTGTTGTAGAAGAGCCTAAAAATATTATTCAATTTGAAAAAAGTGGTTTTTTCAATGGTGTTTATCATGTTTTAGATGGTTTAATTTCTCCATTAGATGATGTTAATCCTGAAGATTTAAATATAGAAAATCTTATAAAAAGAGTAAATGATGAAAATATTGAAGAGGTTATTTTAGCTCTTAAACCTAGTATAGAAGGTGAAGCTACCTCCCTTTATATAACAAAATTATTAGAAAATAGTAATGTTAAAATCACTAAAATTGCTCATGGCGTTCCTATTGGAGCTGATATAGATTATATAGATGCTCTAACATTAGAAATGGCGTTTGAAGAGAGAAAAATGATTGAAAATAAAGAATAAAAACTTATATGCCTCATATTTTTTAATAGGAGGCAATATGTTAAAAAAATTATTTAATTTATTAAAAAAAATAGTTGTAAGTGCTTTTGCTTTATATGGTTTTAACCTCTTGGTTAGTCCATTAAATTTAATTATTCCAATTAATGTAATAACAGTTGGGAGTCTATCTTTATTAGGATTACCAGCAATATTTTGCTTTATTATAATATATTTTGTTGCGTTTTAAAAAGAAGGTGATTTATGTTTTCAAAGTTTGCTTTAGAACAACCAATTAGTTGTAAAGTTTTAAATAATGTTTTTATTAATAAACATTTTTCTCATGCCTATCTTTTCGAAACAAATGGTTATGATAAAGGATATAATATGGCTTTAACATTTGCTAAAGCTATATTGTGTCCTTATGATTTTTCAAAATGTAGTACATGTAATCAATGTAAAATGATTGATGAGAATAATTATCCAGAATTAAAAATAATTGATGAATCAGATAATTGGATTAAAAAAGAAAATTTGATTAATTTACAAGAAGAATTTAATAAAAAAGCACTTTTAGGGAATAAAAAAGTTTATATAATAAATCATGCTGAAAAATTAAATGTTTCTTCTTCAAATTCAATTTTAAAATTTTTAGAAGAACCACAACCTGGAATTATTGCAATTTTAGTTGTAAATAATCGTTATCAATTACTTGATACAATCGTATCACGCTGTCAAATTATTTCTTTAAATGGACAAACTAAAGAAAAATATGTCGGTGAGTTTCAGACATTAAAAAGAATTGGACAAGTTTTAACTAATAATGAAAATGATTATAATGCTTTTTGTAATGATGAAAATAAAGAAAGAATTAATTCAATAATTAAATTTGTTAGTTATTTTGAGAAAAATAAGTTAAACACACTTTTATATACTCAAAAGTATTTTCACAAAATATTTAGTGATAAAAGATTAGTTAATATTGGATTAAATATGTTACTTTATTTTTATAAAGATGTTTTAAATTACAAATTAAATAGAGAAATTGAAATTTATAGTGATTATAAAGAAAATATTGTTACAATTGCTTCATTAAATAATATAGATGATTTAATTCATAAAATTAATACAATAAATATTAGTATAGAAAATTTAGAATATAATGCAAATTTGAATTTATTAATAGACAAAATGATTATGGATTTGGAGGTTTAACATGGAAATAGTTGGAATTTCATTTAATAATAATGGCAATATAGAATATTTTGACGCTAATGGTTTAACATTAAAAAGAAATGTAACTGTGGTTGTTGATGCTGGATGGGGTCTTCGTTTTGGTAAGGTAGAAGTACCTAATTTTGTAACAAAAACTACTCGTACTGATTTTGATAAAGTTGTTAGAATTTCTTCTAAAAAAGACTATCATGATAATATACAAAATTTAAAAGATGCAAAAACTGCTTTAAAAAAATGTCGTGAGTTAGTTAAAAAATATAATTTAGATATGAAAATTGTAGGTGCTGAATATACATTGGATAGAAATGAATTGGTTTTTAAATTTATTGCTGATGGAAGAGTTGATTTTAGAGATTTAGCGAAAGATTTAGCAAATAGATATAAAACAAGAATAGAGTTGTATCAATTAGGTGTTAGGGATAAAGCAAAAGAAGTAGGTGGATGTGGTCCATGTGGAATTAAACTTTGTTGTCAAAGGTTTTCATCTAACTTTACATCTGTTTCAATTAATATGGCTAAGAATCAAAATCTTTCTTTAAACCCAACTAAAATAAATGGTGTTTGTGGTAGATTATTGTGTTGTTTAAGATATGAGGATGATAGTTATAAAGAATGTCGAAAATGTCTTCCAAAAATTGGTAAAATTGTTGAAATTAAGGAAGGAAAAGGTAAAGTAGTAAGTTTAGATGTTATTAATAAAAAATATACAGTTTTAATTCCTGAAAAAGGGGAAATTGAGGTATCTGTTTTGGATGGAAGTCGTTAATTATTTACTTGGTTACAAAAATTTAAAAATAGTTCAAAATACAGATATGTTTAACTTTTCATTAGATTCTGTTTTACTTCCTAATTTTGTAACTTTAAACAAAAATACAGCAAAGATTTTAGATATAGGTTGTGGGAATGCACCTATTCCTCTTATATTATCGACAAAAACAAGTGCTAAAATAATTGGGGTGGAAATACAAAAAGATGTATATGAGTTAGCTTTAAAAACAGTTAAAATGAATGATTTGGAGAAACAAATCGAAATAATAAATGATGATATAAATAATATTTATACTTATTTTGAAACAGAGAGTTTTGATACTGTTGTTTGTAATCCTCCTTATTTTAAAGTTGCAACTACTCCTAACTTAAATACAATAGAATATAAAACTATTGCTAGGCATGAAATTAAATTAAATTTAGAACAAATAATTAATATTGCTAAAAAAGTATTGAAAAATAATGGAAATATTGCTATGGTTCATAGACCAGAGCGTTTATCTGATATAATAACTATAATGAGAAAAAATAATATAGAACCTAAAAGAATAAGGTTTGTTTATCCAAAAGAAACAAAAGAAGCAAATATTTTATTAATTGAAGGTGTTAAGAATGGTAGACCAGGTTTAAAAATACTGCCACCTTTGTATAGCCATTGTGAAAATGGAGAGTATAGCAAACAAATTAAAAAATATTTTGAAAATTGAGGTGGTTAAATGAAAACATCACAAAAAAGTTATGATAATACTCCGTCTTTGTATTTGATTACAACACCTATAGGAAATATGGATGATATAACTTATAGAGCAATCAAAACAATGGAAGAAGTAGATATACTATTAGCTGAAGATACAAGAGTAACTAAATTACTATTAAATCATTTTGGAATAAATAACAAACTGATTGCTAATCATAAATTTAATGAAGAAAATAATGTAGAACAAATAATTTCATATTTAAAAAAAGGAATGAATGTTGGTTTAGTTAGTGACAGAGGAACACCTATTATTAGTGATCCAGGTTATGAAGCAGCAAAAAAAATCATTGAAGAAGGATTTAATGTAATTTCTATTCCTGGAGTTACTGCTTTAATTCCCGCTTTAACATCATCAGGGTTGATTCCTCAACCATTTTTGTTTTATGGTTTTTTAAATAGTAAGGATAGTAAACAAAAAAAAGAATTAGAAACATTAAAAAATGAGAAAAGTACAATTATATTTTACGAAGCTCCGCATAGAATAACCAATACTTTAAATAATATTTTAGAGGTATTTGGAAACCGTGATTGTTCTATTTCCCGGGAAATAACAAAAAAATTTGAGGAAATATATAGAGGGAAAATATCTGAAGTTCTTCCTTTGTTAGAAAATGCTAAAGGAGAGATGGTAATTGTCATTGCTGGAAATAATAATGTAAATACCTTTTCAAACTTGACAATTGTTGAACATGTTAATTTATACATAAAAGAAGGTAAATCAGTTATGGATTCTATAAAATTAGTTGCAAAAGAAAGAAAATTAACTAAAAATGAGGTTTACTCTTCCTATCACAAAGGTGGTGATTTATGAAATTAATTGTCGGGTTAGGTAATCCAGGTAATGAATACTCTAAAACAAGACACAATGTTGGATTTATGTGTATGGATGAAATTTGTAAATATTTTAATGTTTCATTAGAACAAAATAAGTTTAATGGCCTATTTGGTCAAAAAATTATTAATAATGAAAAAGTATTATTCCTAAAACCGCTTAGTTATATTAATTTATCAGGAGAAGTTATCAAAAAATTTGTTGATTATTTTAAAATAAATATTGAAGATATTTTAATTATAGTAGATGATATGGATTTAGAACTTGGTAAATATAAGCTACGTTATAAAGGTGGTTCGGCTGGTCATAATGGGTTAAAAAATATTGAGTTGATGTTAAAAACAAATGAATATAAAAGAATAAAAATAGGAATTTCAAGAAATAAAAATTATGATATGAAAGATTATGTTTTGGGTAAATTAAGTAATGAAGAGTTTAATAAATTGAATGAAGTTATACTAAAAACTCCTAAAATTGTAGAAGATTTTATATCTATTGATTTTGATAAGTTGATGAATAAATATAATTAGGATTGCTTAAGGCAATCTTTTATGGGATGGAGGTGCTTATGAATATATTTAGTAATTATTTTAGTGAAGTTAAAGAAAAAGATATATTTGGTTTAACTGATGAATTAAAAGCAATTTTTATAAGTCAAAAATATAAAAAAGAAAATAAAAATATATTAGTTTTAGTTAACTCATTATATGAAGCAAGTAAAATTTATCAAAAATTATTAAATTATGAGAAAAATGTTTTATTTTTTCCAATGGATGATTTTATAACAAGTGAAGTTTTAGCAGTATCTCCTGAATTTAAATTAAACCGATTAAATACATTGAATAGTTTATATAATGGTAAATACATAGTTGTTACTAATTTGATGGGATTTTTAAGATATTTACCTAGCAAGGAATTATTTAAAAGTAAATATATAAAATTAAAAACAAATAATGATTATAAATTTGAAGATTTAATTAATAAGTTATATGAACTTGGTTATGAAAAAGAAGTAATAGTTACAAAATCTGGTCAAATGGCTATAAGAGGTTTTGTATTAGATGTTTTTCCAATTAACGAAGCAAAACCGATTCGTTTAGAGTTTTGGGGAGATACTTTAGATGCAATTAAATCTTTTTCTCTTGATAGCCAGTTAACAATTTGTAAATTACAAGAAATAACTATAATGCCTAATACTGAATTCTTATCAGAAAAATGTATTTTAAAAGAAAAACAAAGGGAACTTGTTGATTATACTAATGTTGTTAACATAACTGATTATTGTAATGATTTAGTTATTTATATTAATAGTGAAGATTTAAACATAGGAAATAAAAATTTAAATGAAGAAATAGTTAATTATTGTCTTGATAATAGTTTAAAAATTGAAAAACCATTTATGAACAATTTTCTTTGTTATAATTATGATATTAATTTAAGTGATTTTGGACAAGGTAGATTATTTAATAGTAATGAAATAAATATAAAATATGAAGATTTAGAAAAAAATTTATCTTCTTCGAAAACTTATATAATTTGTTTAGGTAGTAGATATCAAGCCAATAATATTCTAGAAGTTATAACTAATAAAAATAAAGTTTTTACTAATGAGGAACAAATATTTCCAAATTATGTAAATGTTATAGTTAAAAAAATAGATGAAGGTTTTACAATTGATGATTTAGTAGTTATAAGTGAAAATGATTTATTTGGGAGAAATAAAAATCAAAGTTATAAAAACAATTTAAAAATAGGAACTAAGATTAAAGATATAACAAAAATAAATGCTGGTGATTATGTCGTTCATAGCATGTATGGTATTGCAAGATATTGTGGAATAAAGACAATTACTAAAAATAATTTAAAAAAGGATTATTTACAACTAGAATATAAAGATAACGATAAATTATACATTCCTGTTGAAAAAATAGATTTAATTACTAAATATAGTATAGATGAAGGACATATACCAAAAGTAAATAAATTAGGTTCTTTAGAATGGGAAAAAACAAAGTTAAGAGCAAGAAAAAGAGCTCATGACATGGCGTTTGAATTATTAAATATGTATGCGACAAGAAAAACTGTTTTAGGTTTTGCATTTAATAAAGATGACGAAAATCAAATTAATTTTGAAAAAGAATTTTCTTATGCCGAAACACCAGATCAAATTAAAGTAACTGAAGAGATTAAAAAAGATATGGAGTCTAATCATCCGATGGATAGATTGTTGTGTGGAGATGTTGGATATGGAAAAACAGAAGTCGCTTTTAGAGCTGCATTTAAAGCAATTTTGTCTGGTAAACAAGTTGCGATGTTATGCCCTACTACTATTTTGTCTAACCAACATTACCTAAATGCTCTTGAAAGATTTAAATCTTTTCCAGTTAATATTAAATTATTAAATAGATTTACAACAAATAAAGAAGCAGATTTAATAATGAAATCTATAAGTGAAGGAAAAGTAGATTTTGTAATAGGTACACATAAAATATTAAATTCACAAATTAAATTTAAAGATTTAGGTTTATTAATAATAGATGAAGAACAAAGATTTGGTGTCGCACATAAAGAAAAAATTAAAAATTATAAAAATAGTATTGATGTTTTAACTTTATCAGCTACTCCAATTCCTCGTACCTTACAACTATCTCTTGCTAATATTAGAAGTTTATCACTATTAGAAACACCGCCTACAAATAGATTTCCAATTCAAACTTATGTAATTAGCAGAAATAACAATATAATTAAAGAAGCAATATACAAGGAATTATCAAGAAAGGGTCAAGTTTTTGTTTTATATAATAGAATTGATGGAATTGAAAGTAAAGCCCTTGAGATTAACAATTTAGTTAAAGAAGCAAGAGTTGCTTATGCTCATGGTAGGATGAAAAAAGAAGAAATTGAAAACATAATGCTTGATTTTATTGATTACAAATACGATGTTTTAGTTTGTACAACTATTATTGAATCTGGAATTGATATTCCTAATGTTAATACACTAATAGTTATGGATTCTAATCAGTTTGGTTTATCTCAACTATATCAAATTAGAGGCAGAGTTGGACGAGGTAATAAAATAGCTTATTGTTATTTATTATATGATTCTAATAAAGTATTAACTGAACTAGCAACTAAAAGATTAAAAGCAATTAAAGAATTTACTGAATTAGGTAGTGGTTTTTCGATTGCTATGCGAGATTTAGCTATAAGAGGTGCAGGAAATATATTAGGAGATGAACAAGCTGGATTTATTGATAGTGTTGGAGTAGATTTATTTATTCAGATGTTAAACGAAGAAGTAGCTAAATTAAATGGAACTTATATAGAGAAAAAAGAAACAAATAAAGCGTTAATCGATGTCACAACTAGTATAAGTGATGATTATGTAAAAGATGAAGAATTAAAAATAATTATTCATAAAAAAATAAGTGAAATCGATAGTGAAAGTAAATTTGAAGAGGTTAAAAGAGAATTAGAAGATAGATTTGGAAGAATAAATGAAGATATAACTATTTATATGTATGAACAATTATTTGAACACATGGCTAATAATTTAAATATTAAAAATATATTACAATCTTCACAAAAAATAGAAATAATCTTTGAAAAAGAAACAACTGATAAAATAAATGGCGAAAAATTATTTATGGATTCTTTGAATCTTACTAAAAATTTAAGGTTTACTCTTCGTGGAGGTCATTTAGTTGTAACACTAGATTTGAATAATCTAAAAGAACATTATATATATATTTTAGTCAAGTTATTAGAAATAGTTAACAATAGTTTTTTAGATTAAAAGTCCGGTTTTCTGCTAAAAAATTATAATTACAAAATGCAACAAAAAAATTATAAAATATAGTATAATATAGATGTAATAGTTGGAGGCAAAGAAATGGAATTAAAAGATTATGGAAAAATTTAAAGCACAAGTATAGATTATAAAGAAAAAGTTGAAACAAAAAAACCTAAAAGCTGGTTAAAATTTGTATCTGCTTTTGCTAATACAAACGGTGGAATATTACTTTTTGGTATAAGTGATAAAGATAAAATTAAAGTAGGTTTATACGATGTTATTGAAATTGCTAAGAATTTAAAAATCAAGAGCATCTGAGATAATTAAAATAATGTTTGATTGCGGATTAATAGAATAAATTGGCTCATCTATGTATAAATTTAAAAAGTATATTCCTAAGCAAAACTCAAAAAACTACTTGAAAATAAAAAATATATGTGATATATTTATAATAGCAATACGAGATATGGTAATTGATTCAGTTGATTTGTACATTTTATTTCACAACTATAGCGTACATTTTAATTTGCAAATCAACAGAAAATAAGGAGATTGAGAATATGGTTATGTTAAATAATGTATACAATGAGTTAACACATGGGGGGGGGGTTATTTAACTAACCATATAAATAAACACGAGGAAACTAGGTTTAAAGCCTAGGTTTCTTTCGTGTTTTTTGTTGCTTAATAAAAGGAAGTGGTATAAAAAATATAATAAGATGAGATTAAAGTATAAAAATAATTAGTAAGAGAGGAAAGTAAAAATGAAAAAGAAAAAAAGAGGATTTACATTAATACAATTATTGGCAGTAATTATAGTATTAGCAATCATAGCTTTAATAGCTACTCCAATAATATTTAATGTAATCGAAAATGAAAAAATTAAGTCAATAGAAAATAGTTGTTATGAAGTAATTGATGGGGTAAGAACAAAGTATGGTGAAGGATTATTAAATTCAGAAGATGGAACAGTAAAATCAAAAGGAAATGTAACAGAAATAACAATATCGGAAGAACAACCAATCGCTGGAATATGGGAGATTGATAATTCAAGTAATCCAGATAATCGAGGAATAAAAATAAAAGATGTAAAATTCGCATCAATGAAAGATTATACATGTACAAATGTAAATAGTGATGGAACCATTAATAGTAAAGTTACTTGCACTAAAGATGGAAAGAACGACGAACCAGATGAAGTTCAACCAACAATAACAGCAAAACAAGCAACAGTAAAAGTAAACAAAGGAACAACTCAAGAAATCAAAGACTATTTCACAGTAAAATTTGGAAAAACTGGAGGTACTGTTACATGTGAAGTGGCAAATGTAAGTGAATTAGAAGCAGGAGACCACACAGTAAAATGTACAGCAACAGGAATAAATGGAAAAACAGCAGAAGCAAGTGTAAAAATAACAGTAAAAGATGTATTTGCATTAACAGTAGATAATAGTGGAGCAAATAAACCAATATTATATACAAAAATGATACCAGTAGTGTATGACGGAACAAAATGGGTATATAGTGACGGAACTCAAACGAATTGGTATAACTATACAGATAAACAATGGGCAAATGCAGTTGTATTAAATAGTGGAGTTATTAAAAATGTCGGTGATGAAGTAACAGAAGAAGATGTAGCACTATGGTATGTATGGCTCCCAAGATACAAATATAAAAAGTTTTCAAATGCACCAAAAGAACAAGAAATCAGTGTAACATTTGAAAATGGAACAAGTACAACAGGAACAGGAGAAAATGTGACTCATCCAGCATTTACGTTTGGAAATACAGAATTAACAGGATTTTGGGTAGGAAAATTTGAAATTAGTACAACAGATAGTGCATGTAATAGTAGTGCAACAAGTGCTAATTGTGACAAAGTATTAACAATGACAATAAAACCAAATGTGTCAAGTTGGAGATATGCAACTATCTCAAATCATTTCACATCAATAAAAAATGCAACAGGAACATATGGAATAAATAACGCAGATTCACATATGCTCAAAAACATAGAATGGGGAGCAGTAGCTTATTTAAAACAAAGTAGATATGGACTTGGAACAACAGATATAGCAGTAAATACCAATTCAAACTTCTATACTGGTGGAGGACAAAATGATGCATATAAAACAAATGTAGCACAATCAACAACTGGAAATATATATGGAGTATATGATATGAGTGGTGGAGCTGTTGAAAGTGTAATGGGTAATTATAATGATATTATAAGTATGGCAGGATTTAGTTCAATGCCAGCGGCAAAATATTACGATAAATATACAAGTAGCACAGGAAAAACAGGAGATGCGACAACGGAAACAAGTGGATGGTACGGAGATTCCACAGGCTTCTTGGATTCAAGTTTCACTTGGTACGGTCGTGGAGGCGACAACGCTTCTGATACTTATGCAGGATTGTTCGCCTTCGACAACTGCGGGGGCGCTGACTGTTACAACCCTTCTGCCCGCGCCGTTCTTTCTGCTCAGTAGACTTTGCGAAGAGAAACGAAGCAAAGACTATTTCCCTTTGACTTCAGCAAGATACAAATGTTAAAATAAAACTGATATAAAGGTTAAAATAAAAACCGATAAAAATGTCAAAGTTAAAAGTTGATAAAAATTGATATGAACCCCGTTTCTTGGACAAAATAGAAACGGGGTTTTTATATTTTGATACATTTATATTATCTCATAATAAAGAAGGAGTTGATATAAGTATGAGAAAAAGATATAACAATTGAAAAATTAATGTTCTTTACGAGCTGTTCAGTTCTGTTAGAGGTGTTCACTCCAGCTTATTAGTATTCAGAACTTTTAATCAAAAATAATGTTTTATCACATATTTTCCATAGAAATCAGTTTTGATAGTGCCAGTCCATAATATTAACTCTTTTTCCATTATCGGCAATGCCAAGAGCTACTATTTCACCTTGGGCATTAGCTAATGCCATTACCTCATTAGCAACCGTTTTTTAAATCTGTTTTTCCAGATTTTCTTTCAAAATAGAGATTTTCAGGCTGTTGCAAATATTCTATTGTGATTTTTTTGTTTATTTTAGATAAAGACATATTATCACCTCGTTAATATTTTATCTTAAAAAAGAGTTATTTATTCAATTATTAAATCATTTATACTAAATAAATTCTTAAAATCAAATTTTTTTGTACCTAACAATAATGTCGATAGTGATTTAAATAGATGTAAGGAATATTAATATAAAAAATTATTTTAATTAGTATAAAATAAAACATATAAACCAAAATACAAAAAGAAAGTGAGGTTTATATGAAAGCAACTGGAATTGTAAGGAGAATAGATGAATTAGGTCGAATTGTTATTCCAAAAGAAATAAGAAAAACACTTAGGATTAAAGATGGAGAAAATTTAGAAATTTATGTTGCTCCAGATGAAAGTATTATATTAAAAAAACACTCTTTACTAAAAAAAATGGAATCGTTTGCTCAAGATTTATGTGATTCTGTTTATGCATTTATAAAAGAAAATATAATCATAACAGATAGTGATAAAATAATAGCTGTAGCAGGTGAATTAAAGAAAAAATTAATTGACCAAGAATTAAGTGATGAGATTGATAGTAAAATAATAAGAAGGGAAGAGATGTTAGAAAAACATATAAAACCGTTAACTATAACAAATGATGTTTCTATAGAGTGTGCTTACGCTATTTCTCCAGTAATAATAAATGGTGATTGTCAAGGTTCTGTTATGATAATATCTAAAAACAAATCTATTGATGAAACAACATTTAAAATAACGCAAATAATAAGTGAATTTATTAAAAAAAACATTGAAATGTAAATAGTTGTAAAATGTCGGAATTTGATTTATAATTATTCTTCCATATTGTTTGTTTTCGTGATATAGTAGAATTGTACACTAAAAGGAGAAAAGAATAAAAATGGATGAAAAAAAACAAGATGTACTATTTGGCTCGTTATTGATATTTATGCCAATATGTTTAGCAGTATGTGGTTTGTTTCATGATTTTCAAATTAGTGATGTAATTTATTTAGTAGGAGTTGCTTTTATAGCAGTACAATATATAATTGTCTATCGAAAAAATAATCGATAGATTTTTAATTTAAAAAAAATATATAAAATAATAGTAATTTTGTGATAAAATGCTTAAAGAGGTGGTTTTATGATAGATACACATTGTCATTTAGAAGATTATGAAGATGTAGAAACAGTAATAAATAAAATGGGAAATAATAAAATTATAGTAAGTGGAACAAACGATGAAAGTAATTTAAAGGTAATAGAACTATGTAATAAATACAAAAATGTTTTTGGAACATTAGGAATACACCCTGAAGAAATAGAAAAAATAACCGATAATAGTTTTTCTATAATAGAAAATAACATTGAACACAAAAAAATAGTTGGTATAGGAGAAATTGGACTAGATTATTATTGGAACAAAGAAAATAAAGAAAAACAAAAAGAATTATTTATTAAACAATTAGAAATAGCAAAAAAATACGATAAAGCAGTTATTGTTCATACAAGAGATGCTATAAATGATTCATACGAAATATTAAAAGAATATGGTAAAGGACTAAGAATTGACATTCATTGTTTTGCTGGTAGTGTTGAAATGGCTAATAAATTTATTGGATTAGGAGCAGTATTAGGTATTGGTGGTGTTTTAACTTTTAAAAATGCTAAAAAAATTCAAGAAGTAGTTGAAAAGATAGATTTAAAACATTTTGTTTTAGAAACAGATAGTCCATATTTAACTCCAGAACCTTTTAGAGGAAAGAAAAATGAACCATATAATATATATTTTGTAGCAAAGAAAATAGCAGAGATTAAAGGAATTAGCATTGAAGAAGTATTTACTACTACTACTAGTACAGCTATTCGTCAATTTGACTTAAAAGACATAATGTGCTAAAATACATGTATATTGTTAATTTGAGGTGAAGAAAATGAGTCTTTTTTTACTACAATTAGTAGGAAAATGGATAAGTATAGCTTTATTATCAATTATTTCACTTTTCAATTTTGAAGTGAAAAACGAGGAATATTCAATAACTAACGATGATAATAGTAAAGGTGTTAGTGTTGTTACTAATGTTTTAGAATATAAAACAGAAAAAGTATATAATAAAAAAACACCTAAAAATATTTCGAAAACAATTACCGAAGGAAAAGATGGTCTATCATTTATTGATAATGATGGAAATGAAGTAATTATTGAAGAAGTTGTTAATGAAGTAGTAGAAATAGGTACCGGAGCTTATGGCGTTTACAAAGGTATTATGACAGGATATGGTCCTGATTGTAAAACGTGTTCTGGCCGTGGATTTGTAGCATGTCGTACAGTCGATAAAAAAAGTTTTAATCTTATTAATGATGGAGTTTATTATAATGATGAAACTTATGGTGAAGTTAGAGTATTAGCGGCCGCACTTTCTAAATTTCCATGTGGCACAATTGTAAAAATTGAAAATTCTCGTATAGGAGATTTCATGGGAATTGTACTTGATACAGGTTATGATATGCGTAAACATTATAGTCAAGGTATATACCATTTTGATGTTGCTTATAGTACTGAAAAAGATGAAAAGGTATCAAAAACAACTGATATGAGTGGAAAAGTAGTTTATAATGTACAAAGATGGGGTTGGTAAAACCTCGTTTTTTTGATATAATTATTTTTGGAAGTGATATTATGGATTATTCTCCAAAAAAAATAAAAGAATTTAATTTCAAAAAAAAATTTGGTCAAAATTTTATAATTGATGAGAATATAGTTAATCAAATTGTAGAAAAAAGTGAAATTGATGATTCTACTCTTGTTATAGAAATAGGACCTGGTAGTGGTGCATTAACATATAAATTAGCAAAAAAAGCTAAAAACGTTTTGTGTTATGAAATTGATACTAGTTTAAAAGAAATACTTGAAAACAATCTAAATGGTTTATCAAATGTAAAAATAAAATTTGAAGATTTTTTGTTATCAAACCCACAAAACGAAATAAAAAATTATGATTATAAAAAACTATATGTTGTTGCTAACTTACCGTATTATATAACCACGCCAATTATAATGAAAATAATTGAGGAATTAGATGTTGATAAAATTGTTGTTATGGTTCAAAAAGAAGTAGGAAATAGATTTAAAGCAAAACCTAATACAAAAGAATATAATTCATTAAGTGTTTATTTAAATTATTATTTTAACATAAAAAAAATATGTGATGTTTCAAGAAACGTATTTATACCAAAACCTAATGTAGATAGTATTGTTGTATTATTTGAAAAAAAAGAAAAACTAAAAGTAAATGATGAAAGATTTTTTTTCAAATTAGTTAAAGATAGTTTTAAACAAAAGAGAAAAACACTTAAAAATAATTTAGTAGATTATGATTTAAAAAAAATAGAAGAAGTATTAAAAAAATATAATTTTTCATTATCAGTTAGAGCAGAACAACTTGATTTATCCATATTTATAGATTTAGCAAACAATTTAAGACCTTAGGGTCTTTTAATTATTACTAAATTATTGTTAAATATCATATTAATTAATAGGTGAAATATGTTAAAGATAATTAATGGTGTTTTATGGGCTTTTGCAACTGTTTTTTTAATTAGTATGGGTATTTATTACACATATAAATTAAAATTTGTTCAATTCAAATTTAAAGACATGTTTAAAAATTTATTTAAAAAAACTAGTAGGGATTCTATATCGCCTTTTGCTTCATTAATGATGGTATTAGGTGGAAGAATTGGTGTTGGAAGTGTTGCTGGAATTGCAATTGCCATATACTATGGTGGGGTAGGAAGTATTTTTTGGATGTGGGTAGTTGGATTAATAACACTACCACTAGCATTTGTCGAAGTGGTATTGGGAGTAAAATACAAAGAAAGAGATGGAAAATATTTTAAAGGAGGACCTAGTTATTACTTAAAAAAAGGAGTTAAAAATAAAAAATTAGGAAACATTTATGCTTTTTTAATAATATTTAGTTATGTTGGTGGATTTCTTGGAATCCAATCTAATACTATAACTAAATCATTAAATACTTTTGTTACAGTAGAACCTTTAGTAGTTGGATTAGTAATCTCTTTAATTACCTTTATAATTATAATAGGTGGGGTAAAAAAAATATCAGATGCTTGTTCTAAAATAGTTCCATTAATGACATTACTTTATGTAGTTACAGCTTTATATATAGTTTTACTAAATATTAATTCAGTTCCTTTAATACTTTTAAATATCTTTAAACAAGCATTTAACTTTAAAAGTTTAGGCTTTGGTTTGTTTGGCAGTATTGTAATAGGAATTCAAAGAGGAATATTTTCAAGCGAAGCAGGACTAGGAACTGGAGCAATCGCATCGTCAACAACTGATAATAATCCTGTTAATCAAGGTTTGGTTCAAATGTTAGGTGTATACATAACAACTTTTTTAGTGTGTACATCAACTGCTATAATAATATTGACTGCTAATAACAATTTAAATTTAATTGACATAAACGGAATTGAAATAACTCAGATGGCATTTATAAAACATTTAGGTAGTTTAGGAAATTATATTGTTTTTATATCAATTATTTTATTTGCTTTTTCAACAATATTATCTGGTTATTATGACGGCGAAGCTAGTATAAAATATTTTAATAAAGGTAAAAAAAGTTTAAATTTATTAAAAGTAATTAGTTTAATAGTAATATTTTTTGGCTCTTTTTTATCATCTAATTTTTTGTGGAATTTAGTTGATATTCTAACCGCTCTTCTAGCAGTAATTAATGGTTATGCTATGTTTATATTAAGACAGGAAGTAATTAAAGAATATACAAAATATTATAAATGTGATAAAATATAATTGGTGAGGTATATGCTTAATAAAAAATGGGATGAAATATTAAAAAAAGATATGGAAAAGGACTATTTTAAAAAATTAGGTTCTTTTGTTAAAAATGAATATAAAACTAAAATATGTTATCCCGCCTATAGTAATATTTTTAATGCTTTAAGGTATACTGATTATGATGAAGTTAAAGTTGTTATATTAGGTCAAGACCCCTATCACGATGAAAACCAAGCTCATGGATTATCTTTTTCTGTTTTAGATGGGGTTCTAAAACCACCATCTTTAAGAAATATTTTAAAAGAGTTAGAAGATGATTTAGGAATCAAAAGAAAAGGTGGAGATTTAACTGATTGGGCAAAACAAGGAGTCTTATTACTTAATTCGATTATGACTGTTGAAAAAGATAAACCTCTATCACATAAAGAAAAAGGCTGGGAAATATTTACTGATAATATAATAAGATATTTAAATGAACGAAATACCCCTATAGTATTTATTTTATGGGGAAGTTATGCTAGAAGTAAAAAAGAATTAATAACTAATCCTATTCATCATATTGTAGAATCGGTTCATCCATCTCCTTTGTCAGCAAGTCGTGGTTTTTTTGGGAGTAAACCATTTTCTAAAACAAATAAATATTTAAAAAAAGATGGATTAAAAGAAATTGAATGGTAATAAAAAAACCTTCTATAAATAAAATTTTATAGGAGGTTTTTTATGGAGATATTTGTAATTATGATTATAGCGGTTAGCCTAAGTATGGATGCTTTTTCACTATCACTTGCCTATGGAACAGTTAATTTAGATAAAAATAGTCGTTTAAAATTATCAATTATTGTTGGTCTATATCATTTTTTTATGCCTCTTTTAGGAAATTTAATTGGAGCAAAAGTATTTCATATAATTCCAATTGAACCTAAAATAATAGTATTTATGATTCTAAGTTTTATAGGTGTTCAAATGTTAATTGAAAGTTTTAAGGAAACAAAGACAGAAAAATTAATGTCATTGTCACAATTACTATTATTTGGTTTTGCTGTCAGTGTAGATAGCCTATCAGTTGGCATAGGATTAAATGCAATAAGCAAAAAAACATATTTGTGTGCTTTTATTTTTAGTATTTGTAGTTTTATATTTACATATTTAGGTTTAATATTAGGAAATAAATTAAACAAATTATTAGGAAAATTATCAACTATTATAGGTGGATTAGTTTTAATTATCATAGGTTTCATATACTTGTTTAATTAGTGTATTAAAAACACTTAAGTGTCAACTATATATTTATTAATTGCTTTTAGTTTAAAAAAAAGTTATAATATAATATAACACAAAGAGGAGTAATTACATAAAAATATAGTGGAGGAAAATATGAAACAAATAAAAATTAAAGGTGGGAAAGAGTTAACTGGGGAAATAAAAATAAGTGGTGCGAAAAATAGCGCAGTTGCTTTAATTCCAGCGGCTTTACTATCAAATGAAATAACGGTAATAGATAACGTTCCAAATATATCAGATATTGAATCTTTAATTGAAATATTGGAGTTCTTAAATGTCAAAGTTACCTATGAAAATAAAAAAATGGTAATTGATCCAACCAATTTAGTTAATAAGGAAATACCTGAAAGAATATCAAAAAAATTAAGAGCATCATATTATTTTATGTCTTCATTGCTTGGAAAGTTTAGACATGTAGAGATGTATTTTCCAGGAGGATGTTCAATAGGCGCTAGACCAATTGACCAAACGTTAAAAGGTTTTAGAGCCTTAGGAGCAACAATTTTAGAAGATGGTAATAAATTTACTATTGATGCTAAAGAATTAAAAGCAGGACATATATATTTAGATATGCCTAGCGTTGGAGCAACAATTAATACAATTTTAAGTTCAGTATTAGCTAGTGGTGAAACAATTATAGAGAATGCTGCTAAAGAACCGGAAATAGTTAATGTTGCAACATTTTTAAACAATATGGGAGCTAAAATAACTGGAGCAGGAACTAGTGAAATTAGAATTGTTGGAGTTAATAAATTAGGTAGTGGTTTTACAGAAGTAATACCAGATAGAATAGAAGCAGGCACTTATGTAATAGCCGGTGCTTTAGTGGGGAAAAATTTAAAAATATCAAATTTAATTCCGGAACATATTGAATCTTTAACTCTTAAATTAAATGAGATGAATATTCCACTTGAAATAGGAACTGATTATATTATAATTTCAAAAGGAGAAAATTTAGAACCCGTTTCTCTTAAAACATTAGGTTATCCGGGATTTCCAACTGATTTACAACAACCTGTTACTGTACTTCTCACACAATGTAACGGTTTATCAACATTAGAAGAAACAATTTATGAGAATAGATTTCAAAATGTACCTTATCTTAACTTAATGGGGGCAGATATAAAAGTAGAAAATAGGAAATTATTTATTAATGGAAAAACCAATTTAATTGGAACCAATGTTATAGCAACCGATTTAAGAGCTGGTGCTTGCTTAGTTCTTGCTGGATTAAAGGCGAGTGGTATAACTTATATAAGTGATATTGAACATATTTTAAGAGGATATGAGGGTATAATTGAAAAACTTCAGAATGTTGGCGCTCAAATTGAACTCACCCAAGCATAATATTTAAGTATAATAATATAATTAAAGTAGTTAAACTACTTTTTTTAGGGGGAAATATGAAAAAGATATTAGGAGTTTTAGTAGTTGTTTTATCAATTTTATTAATTTATTTGGGTTTTAGAGATACCCGTGTTTATTATTTAACTTTAGGTGATGGACTATCTTATGGTACTACACCTTATGGTGGGGTGGATTACGGATATAGCGATTACATAAAAGACTATTTAAAAGAAAAAAATAAACTAGAAATTTTTGTAAATGAATTTTCAAAGGAAGACTATAGAACTACTGATTTAACTAGGGATATTAAAGATAATGTTGAAACTGAAATTGATGGAAAAAATAAAACTATTCAAAATGCTTTAATTAAAGCCGATTTAATTACTCTTTCAATTGGAAACAGTGAATTATTAAAAAATTTAGAATTAAGTACTGATTTTGGATTAAATGATTTAGTAAAAAGATTTGATAGTTATGTTGATGATTTGGATGAACTTTTAAGTTTAATTAGAAGATATTCTAAAGAAACAATAGTATTAACTGGTTATTATAATCCAACATCTAATGAGGAATTAAATGCTCTATTTAATAATTTAAATAGGAATGTATCTAATTTATGTAATAAGTATGATGTTATCTATATAATTCCGGACGAAAAATTTAATAATTATATTATTAATAAAAATAATATATACCCTTCAAAAGAAGGCTATAAAAATTTAAGTGAAAAAATAATTGAAAAAATAGTAGAAATTTATTAAAAAATAGAAAAAGGCTTGCCAAAACATTGAAAAGTTTGTTATAATTATATAGCATTAATTTCTATAGTTAAATTTAACTATGGCGGAAGGAGAAGAGTATGAAAAAAGGAATTCATCCAAATTACGTTGATACAAAAGTTACTTGTGCTTGTGGAAATACATTCACTGTAAAATCAACAAAAGAAGAATTACATTTAGAAGTTTGTGATAAATGTCATCCATTCTTTACAGGAAAACAAGGGACTACAGTTAAAACAGGTCAAGTTGAAAAATTTAATCGTAAATATGGTTTAAACCAAGACAAAGCTGCTTAATTAAGCAGTTTTTTAATTATTTACTATTTTTAATTTTTATAATATAATATTTATGGAATAGGAGAGATAAAATGATAGGAATAGGAAATGACCACAATGGTTATGAAGTAAAACAAGAATTGACAAAATATATAAAAGAATTAGGATATGATGTCATTGATTATGGTTGTAATGATACTATAGGAGATTATCCGACATATGCTTTTAAAGTTTCAGAAGCGGTTAGTAAAAAAGAAATTGATTTAGGAATTTTAATATGTAAGACAGGAACGGGTATGAGTATTGCTGCTAATAAAGTTAAACATGTAAGGTGTGCGAAAGTTGAAAATAAAGAAGAAGCCTTTTTAGCAAGAAGTCATAATAACGCTAATGTGCTTGCTATAAGTGCTCTACTTCCAATAAAACTTATTAAAGAAATTGTAAAAACATTTATAGAAACACCTTTTTCTAACGAAGAACGACATATAAGAAGAATAGAAATGATTGAAAATTATGACAATTAAAACTATACTATACATAATCTTTGTTCCTTTCACACTTCTTGCTTTAGATAGTATAAATATCCAAAATGTTTTTAAAAAAAACAAAATTTTTCAAGCAAAAATGTTATATATTATATTAACAATGGCTATTTCTTATTTAGCAGTAAATTTTTTATATGATTTTTTTGAATTTTCACGCATAATTTAACAAAAACGCAGTATTTTATATTGGAGGATGATACAATGAAAAAAATACTGTTTTTTGTTGTCTTAATAGTAATCGTACCATTTATAGTAGTCAATCTTTTTGTAAAAGAAGAAGAGATTAAGTTCAATTATACTAATAATTTAAATGTCAGAGTAAAAAGAGATACTGGGATTGTAACTGTTCCTTTAGAAGATTATGTTGTAGGTGTTTTAGCAGGAGAAATGCCAATAGAGTTTGAAATGGAAGCTTTAAAAGCACAAGCAGTAGCAGCAAGAAGTTATGTTTTAAAAAAAATGAGCTATAATAAAGAAAAAGAATATGATGTTGTTGATACTATTATGAATCAAGTTTACCTTGATAATGATTATTTAAAAAAAACTTGGGGTAAAGATTATGTAAAAAAAATTAATAAATTAAAAACAGCCGTGATTGAAACTAATTATCAATATGTTGATTATAATGGTAATATCGCAGATACGATGTTTTTTTCAACAAGTGTAGGTGAGACTGAAAACAGTGAAGAAGTTTTTAGTAATAAAGTACCTTATTTAAAGAGCGTTAGTTCAACATGGGATGAAATCTCACCAGTTTATAAACTTAATTACCAATTTAAATTAAATGAGTTTTTAAATAAACTAGATTTACCATATAGTAATTTTGTTAAATTAGAAGTTATTGATAGTACAAGTACAGGAAGAGTAAAAAAAATTAAAATTAATGAAAAAACATTTGATGGTAGTGTTGTAGTAACTAAACTAAAATTAAAGTCCAATCATTTTACAATTAAACAAGATGGAGATACTATAAACATAACGACCAAAGGATATGGTCATGGTGTTGGGATGAGTCAGTATGGTGCGCAAGGAATGGCTTTAAATGGCTATTCGTACGAAGAAATATTAATGCACTATTATCAAGGAACATCGATTAAAAAAATTTAAATTTTATTGTATAAAAAAGTCATAAATAGCCAAACTTAAAATAGAGGTGAATTTATGACAGAAAGAAGATTAAAAAAAACAGTAGTTTATGGATTATATGGTTTAGCTTTTATTGCTATAATAGCAGTAATTTATATCTTAGAAGTTGCTACAACTAAAGGATTTAAGGACGATAATACTTATGTTAATAAAACAATTATTGAAAACGATACTCCAGTTGTTAGTACAGGTGAAGTGATTAAAAGACCATATCAAGAAGATGGAATATCTTTGATTAAAAATTTTTATGATTATAAGTCTGAGGAAGAAAATCAACAAAATTCTTTAATTTACTATGATGGTACATATTTACAAAATAGTGGAGTAGATTACAGTAAAAATGGTGAAGTGTTTGAGGTAGTATCTATTTATGATGGTACAGTTTCTAATGTAACTGAAAATACTGTTTTAGGTAAAACAATTGAAATAACTCATGAAAATGGAGTGGTAAGTGTATATCAAAGTTTAAGTGAAGTTAATGTTACTATTAATGAGGTTGTAAATCAAGGTCAAGTAATAGGTAAAAGTGGTGTTTCTAATATTGATAAAGATTTACAAAACCATCTTCATTTTGAACTAATTGTTAAAGGTATTAATGTTAATCCAGAAATTTACTATGATAAAAAATTAAGTGAAATATAGAGCTTAATGGCTCTTTTTTAGGTATAAAAAGAATTGACTTTTATATACTTAATTAAGAGGTGTGACATGAATAGAAAAATTCATAAAAGAGTAATTGATGAAGCAAATTATATAATTGAGTCAGAAAAAACAGTAAGAGAAATTGCGGAGGTATTTAATGTATCAAAAAGTACTGTTCACAAAGATTTACATGAAAGACTATTAACGCTCGATGAAGAGTTATTTGTTAAAGTTGATAATATCCTTAAATATCACACTGCTCTAAGGCATATAAGAGGTGGAGAATCAACTAGAAAAAAATATTTAAATTTAAATAATTAATGTTAATTTTTGGTAACTTGTGTGGTATAATATATTGAAGAAATGAAGGTGAAAAAAGTGTTTGCAAAAGATATAGGAATAGATTTAGGAACCGCTAATGTACTTATTTATGTAAAAGGACAAGGTATTGTATTAAATGAGCCTAGTGTTGTGGCGATTGATGCTGATACAAAAAAACCATTAGCAGTTGGAAGTGAAGCAAGAGAAATGTTAGGAAGAACTCCAGGTTCTGTTATAGCAATTAGACCAATGAAAGATGGAGTTATTGCCGATTTTGAAATTACAGAAGTGATGTTAAATCATTTTATTAGAAAAATAAATGGGAAAAGCTTTCTATCAAGACCAAGAATTTTAATTTGTTGTCCATCTAACATAACTCAAGTAGAAAAAAATGCGATTAAAGAAGCTGCTGAACGTACTGGCGCTAAAAAAGTATTTTTAGAAGAAGAACCAAAAGTCGCTGCCGTTGGAGCAGGAATGGATATTTCTAAACCAAGTGGCAATATGGTAATCGATATTGGTGGAGGAACTACTGATATTGCTATACTATCACTTGGTGGTATAGTAACAAGTTCTTCAATTAAAATCGCAGGAAATGTATTTGATGCTGATATTATGAAATATATTAAGGACAAGTATAAATTATTAATTGGTGATAGAACAGCAGAAGAAATTAAAGTTTCAATTGGAACAGTTTTTGTCGGCTCTAAAAAAGATAAAATGGAAGTTAGAGGTAGAGATTTAGTTACTGGGCTTCCTCATACAATTACAGTTTGTTCTGATGAAATTGAAGAAGCATTAAGAGAAAGTGTTTATACAATTATCCATACAGCTAAATTAGTTTTAGAACAAACCCCACCAGAATTATCTGCTGATATTATTGATAAAGGAATTGTTATAACTGGTGGTGGAGCGTTAATTGATGGTTTTGACCGTTTGATTGCTCACGAATTAAAAGTGCCAGTATTCGTAGCTGAAAGTCCACTTACTTGTGTTGCTGAAGGAACTGGTATATTACTTGATAATATTCATTTAATAGATAAATAAAAACAACATTGAGTTGTTTTTATTTGTTTATTTGTTTATTTTTAGTTCTTTCTGTAATGTAATCGAGACTTACATGGTAATAATCACAAAGTTTGATTAACAATTCAAGTGGCATAGTATATCTTCCTAATTCATATTGTGAATAATATTGTTGGGAAATGCCTAATTCTTTCGCTATATCTTTTTGTAATTTATCGTGATCTTCTCTTAAATCACGAATTCTTTTCATGTAAATATAAACCACCTACTTACTTAATTTTTTGTTGTTTGTCCTTTCCGTAATATAATCAATACTTACATTGTACATATCAGCTAATTTAATTAATAATTCAACTGGTATAGTAAAATGTCCTAATTCATATTGTGAATAATATTGTTGAGAAATACCTAATTCTTTTGCTATTTCTCTTTGTAATTTATCACTATCTTCTCTTAAATCTTTTAATCTTTTAAAGTACATAAATCCTCCATAAATAAATTCTATCTATAAGATACCACATAAAATATTATTAGTTATTATGCTACAAAATAATTTATGTATACTATAAGTGTATAAAAAAGTAAATTAAGTAAATAATAATATTGGTGATTTTATGGAATTCGATTTAAATGAATTGTTGATTATTATTGTAAGAGCATATATATCTTTAATAACTTTATTTTTAATAACTAAAATGTTAGGAAAAAAACAAGTATCACAATTAAGTTTATTTGATTATGTTATAGGTATTTCCATAGGTAACTTTGCTGCTGAAATAACGGTTAATCTAGATTCGAGTTTAATATATGGAATAGTTTCAGTTTTGATATTTGGAACATTTGCTTATGCTATATCTGTTTTAACGATGAAAAGTATAAAATTGCGAAGATTTTTTATAGGCGTTCCTACAGTTTTAATAGATAAAGGACAAATTTTAGAAAAAGGACTTAAAAAAGTTAAATTTGATATTAATGATTTATTAGAAGAATGCAGAGGTAATGGATATTTTGATTTAAACGAAATTGATTATGCTATTATGGAAGTTAATGGTAAAGTAAGTATTATGCCAAAACAACCATATAAACCAATTACTTTAAAAGATATGAATTTAAAGGAAAGTAATCAAAGTTTGTGTGCGAATGTTATTATAGATAGTAACATTATGGAAAATAATTTAAAAAACATGAATAAAAATATAGAGTGGTTAGAACAACAACTTAAAATTAAGGGATATGAAAGTTTAGATAATATATTATTAGCAACTTTAGATAAAAATGAAAAGTTTACAGTTTATGAAAAAAATAATGACAAGCAAAGTAAAAATATATTGGAGTAAATAGTGTTGTTATGATATAATTCCTATGGAGAGTAGGTTTTATATGAAAAGACATTTTTGTGCTTCAGCATTTATCATTAATCCGATTAATAAAAAAATATTATTAGCTCACCATAGTGGTTTTAATAGGTGGGTTCAACCAGGTGGACATATAGAAGATTTTGAAGTACCCGAAGAAACAGCTATAAGAGAGGTTTACGAGGAAACAGGTGTTAAAGTAAGATTATTAGGCGAAAGATTTCCTCGTGAAGATGACTATATTCGACCATTAGGTATTCAAAAAAATCGTGGTAAGCAAGGAGATATACATATAGACATTACTTATGTTGGTGTTCCTATAAGCGTAAATGAAGTAAGTGAAGATGATGAAGTTGATAAATTTGGTTGGTTTTCAAGAGAAGAACTTGATGATTTAGATATATTTGAAGATATAAAAATAACAATGGATTATATTTTAAAAAATTACATAAAATAGGCTATTTAGCCTATTTTGCGTTTTCTATTAATTTTGTGATTAATTCACTATAAGAAATGCCTTCATTTTCCATTAATTTAGGAAACATACTTTTTTTCGTAAATCCTGGTATAGTATTTATTTCATTTATATAAACGTTATTTCCATCATAGAAAAAGTCTATTCTTGCAAATCCATTTAAATTAAGTTTTTCAAATAGTAATTTTGCTATATTTTTAATTTTATTTTTAATTTCATCTTCAATTTCAGCTGAAACGATTAACTCTGAATTATTATTTTTGTATTTTGCTTTATAATCGTAAAATTCACTATTGCATTTAATTTCACCAGGGTTTGATATGATTAAATTTTTATCCTCTAAAACTGCACATTCTAATTCACGAGCATTAATAAATTTTTCTACTATTACTTTTTGATTATAATTTTTTGCTATTTTAACTGCTTTTTTAAATTCTTTTTCATTATTTGCTTTTGTTATTCCAATTGAAGAACCACCATTTGCAGGCTTAACTATTACTGGAAATGGTATATTTAATTTGTCTTCATACACTTGATAAGGAACAATTGGAATATTTAAGTCTTTAAAAACTAATTTGCTATATTCTTTATCCATACAAATATAACTAGAACCCCATTTTGAACCGACATATTTTAATTTAAATAAGTCTAATAATCCTTGTAATTTTCCGTCCTCTCCATCAGTTCCATGAGTTATTGGAAATATTACATCAAATTGTTTTAAAAATTTTATTATATTATCAATTTCTTTGTCATTTTGTAACCATTTACCATTTTTTGTTATTTTAACACATGATAAAATATATTTACTTGTATCAATATATTCTGTGATTTCCTTTGCTGAATTACAGGAAACTTCATATTCCGAAGATGTCCCACCATATATTAATAATACTTTTTTTATAAAAATAACCTCCTTACAAAATTATATGTTAAAAAAAAATTCCTAATCGGAATTTTTATTGTATTTATTTAAATAATAATCTCTTAATTCTTTAAAACGAGCGTAGTGTACGATTTCTCTTTGTCTTAAAAAAGAAAGTGGTGCAATGACATCTGGGTCGTTTGTCATGTTAATTAAATGCTCATAAGTAGCCCTTGCACCTTGTTCAGCAGCCATATCACTTTCTAAATCTGCCCAAAAATCTCCTGAAGAAGTGATGTAAGCTGAACTCCATGGTACCCCATTTGCATCAGTTGGAAAAGTGCTGTGGTCATGTTGTGCATAATATCCACCTAAACCTGCCTCTTTTAATTCATCTATAGAAGCACCTTTCATTAGTTGAACAATTATAGTTGCTATCATTTCAAAATGTGCTAATTCTTCAGTTCCAATATCTGTTAAAAGAGCATACCCTTTCTCGTCAGGCATAGAATATCTTTGATTAATGTATTGTAATGAAGCTGATAATTCTGATGATGGACCACCATATTGACTTAACATTGCTTTAGCAAGTTTTAAATCTCTTTTTGTTATATTTATTGGATATTCTAATTTTTTTTCATATTTCCACATAATAAATCCTCCTTAATTTTCCCAAGGCCATGGTTGATTGTCCCAAGCCCAAGGTGTAGTTGCTAAAATATCACTGTTTAATAGTAATGGTCCATAGTTGTTTTGGTATGTTTTTAATAAATCTTCTTTTTGAACTCTATATTGATTAAATAAATTTATAGCATTTTGGTCATTAGGATTAATATCTAAGTATAAATTTAAGTCGGTCATTGCAAAACCTAATGCATCAATATTAGTTAACATTTTTGCTTGTTCATTCATTGGTTGAATTTGATATGGTTGTTGATTTCTGTATGGATCATATAAACTAGGAAATAAATTTCCTTTTATAAATCCTTCATATGGTTCATAAGTGTTTGATTGTAATTGTGGATTTTGCATTCCTTTTGGAACATTTGTATTAAACATATTGTTATAATAATTTAAATTTTTTGGATAATTAGAATAATTATTCATTATTTTGCCTCCTCGGTATATATTATGTTTTTGCCCTATGTTAGTATAGGCAAATACCTAAAATCAAAAATTTAAGCATAAAATTTTAAAAATACCTTGCCAAATTGAATAAAATTTGTTAGAATTATATTTGTTATTAGATATGGCGAAATTGGTGAAGTGGTTAACACGGCGGATTGTGGTTCCGTTATGCAAGGGTTCGACTCCCTTATTTCGCCCCACTTAAATAATTACTCACAAATATTATGTGAGTTTTATTTTAAAAAAATATGATTGGTAGTGATAAAATGAACAAATATGAAAAAGTTTTTGAATCCGATAATATTATTTATATAAAATTATCAGAAAATTTAATAACAGAATATTTAAAAATGGTAAATAATCCCGCTATCGCTAAAATGATTAGCAAAAATCCAATTGTTTATACGCCAGAGCAGGAATTAGTGTGGGTTAGAAAAAAATTAAATCAAAACGCTTTAATATTTTCAATGATTGAACGAACTACTGGTGAGTATATCGGCAATATTGAAATTCTAAGTATAAATGATAACATTGGTCTGATAGGAATATCTATTACCGAAAGCAAACAAGATAGACATTATGGTCAAGAAAGTTTGAAAAGAATAATAGAGTATGGATACGAAGAATTAAACTTAGATGGTTTTGAACTTAATGTATATAGTACAAATCAACGTGCAATTCATTGTTATGAAAAAATAGGTTTTGTAAATGTTGAACCTGGTAAGGTTTGTGATGATATTCATATGGTACTAAAAAAATGAAAAAGTTTATAATAATTTATTATAAATTTTTTTAGTATAAAGATAAAAAATAATATATATTTGTTAAATGTCATTATTCAAAAAAATAAATGTTCATATATTGTTTTAGAGGATAAGTGATTTTATGAATATAATAAACAAAAAAACAGTTGTAGTTTCTACAAGTAATGAATTAAAAGATGTTTTAGAAAAAGATAATCGTTATGAATATATTTATTTAGATAATGATATTACATTAGAAAGTGGTATTACAATAAATAAAAATAAAAGTAAAATAACAATTAATGGAACATACAAAGATATTTTACACACTTTAATTGGAATGGATAACCTAGATAGTACAGATACAATTATTTGTAGTTCATCTACAAAAGAGGCTAAAATTAAAAATATAAAAATAATAAACACTAATATACATGATGTTATATATTTGCCGATGGAGGATAGTTATGAAGATATTATAACTATTTATGAAAATATCATATTTAATGGAACAAATTAGCATTAAACACCTATGGTGTTGTTAAAATAAATAATTCTACTATTACAATTTAGGCAACTAATAATGTTGAACCTCAAGAAGTATGTGAAGCAACTTATGTTATAATTGGTGGTAAAACTAGTATATTTAGTAGTTCGTTAAATTTCCTTTTATTTTCAGAAAAATCTTTAAATCCGTGTTTTGTGTTTTTGTGTAAAAGTGACATAATATTATCAATTGAATCAAGAGAATTTATGTCTGGAACTAATAAATTAAATTTTACGATTTTACATGATACAAAAGTACATTTAACGACAGGAAATGGTTTTTCTTCTGAATCAAATTATGGAGCAAATAATGTTTTAATAGATGAAAGGGCTTCTTCTATATTTATTGAAAAAAAGCACCGTACAATTCCGATGTGGGGAATTTTTGGTACTTTGACAGTGAAAGAAGATTCGGAATTACAATTAATCAATTTATATAATAACACACCTAGCGATAACTATAATATACATTTTAAAGGTACTGATTGTTAGATGTTTATCGAAAATCCAAAAAATTTAGTATTGTACTCAAAAAATTCAAATGTTATATATACAGATAATCTTTTGAATTTTAATATAAAGTGTTCTAGAATTAATATGTGGTTAAATTCTACTGATATTTCATTTGCTGGAGATATAAACGATTTGCCTAATTATTCTTGGTATAAAGAGAGTAAACTTACTTGAAATAGAAGGACTTATTACTTCTTCCCTTACTTCCATTATTAAATATAATATAACGCCAAGTGAATTAAAAAATTTACCTGATATTGGTAACTTTGCATTTCAAAGTAAAAAACAGTTTTCTATCGGATGTACTTATATGAATATTCATCCAATTAACTCAACCAAAAATATAATAAGTGGTCATACTACTCGTTTTGCTGATATTTTAATAAAATATAATAATATAGAAGAAGTAGTAAATGCTGATGATAATGGTTTATTTGAATACAATATACCATCTTCTATAAATGATAACACTAAAATAGAATTAACTTCAAATGTTGGAGGTGGTTTCATTTATCAAACAAGGACTGTAGCCACACCTTTTGAAGGTGAATTAACCTTATTAAGTGCTAATTCATCAATTGATTTTTCATCTAATCCAATAGATAGTACATATATATTTCCCAAAGTAGAAGATTTAAAAATAAAAATAGTTGATAGTAGATTAAATAGTTCTGATTGGAAATTATATACTTATATAAATAAACAACTAACATCAACTAATGGATTTGTATTAAATGGTTCATTAATATTTAAAACATTTGATGATGAAATAATAGTTTTAAATAATACTCCAACAATAGTTTATAAAGGAAATAATAACGAGGGAATAGTTAGTTTCAATGAAATTACTTGGTCAAAAGAAAAAGGCCCATTACTTAATCTTACTGATAATGTTATGGAAGTTAATGAAGAATATTTTGCCACTATTTATTTTTATGTAGAAGAATAGTAATAAATTTATGTATAGTTTTCAGACTAATTTTTAGTTTGTTTTTTTAATTGTTAGAATAATTAATAATTTTTATTCTTGTTATAACTAGTAAATAATGATATACTATAGTTAGTTAAGAATAAATTGTTAAAAAGAGGTAATTATGAGAATAGGATTAGATATAGATAATGTTATAAGTGATTTTGATAAAAAAATATTAGAAGAATTTTATAAAGAAGATAAAAATAAAAGAGGTAAAGGAATAATAAACCCTGAAGGTAGATGGATTAAACATCAATTTGATTGGACTAATGATGAAATTGAAGAATTTTTCAACAAAAATATGGAAAGATTTGCTCAAGAATTCGATTTAAGATTTCAAACAAAAAAATATATGGATAAATTGCTGAATGATGGACATAAATTATATTTGATTTCTAATCGATGCGAACCACATTACAGTAGACCATATGAAATAACGACTAATTGGTTATCTGATAAAGGTATAAAGTACACAAAATTAATTCTATCCGAAACTACAAACAAAAGCAAAGAATGCTTAGAAAATAATATTGATGTTATGTTTGATGATGTAGTTAAAAACTGTGAACAACTTATTGAAGCAAATGTAAAAACTTATCTTATGGGAACAGAATACAATAAAAAATTTTCAAACCATTTAGAGATTGTTAATGATTGGGAGGAATTATATATGAAAGTTAAAAATCTAGAAAAGAAAAAAGTGATTCTTGATACAGATATGTACAATGAAATTGATGACCAATTTGCTTTAACATATCTAATTAAATCACTTGATGTGTTTGATTTAAAAGCTATAACAATTGCTCCTTTTTTAAAAAGTGGCTACGCTAAAACAACTAATATAGAAGATGGAATAAATAAAAGTTATGATACCACTTTGAAATTACTTGGTCTATTAAATAAAGATGAATATAAAGAAAAAGTTTATAAAGGTTCATTAAGATTTTTAAATGATGAACCAGAAGATAGTGAAGCTGTAAATAAAATAATTGAAATAGCTTCTAATAATGAAAAAACAACAATTATTGCTATTGGCGCAATTACAAACATAGCAAATGCTATCTTAAAAGAACCATCTATAATAAATAAAATTAAAGTTGTTTGGTTAGGTGGTAATAGCTTTCTAACGGAAGATAATAGTGAATTTAATTTTAGACAAGATATAAAAGCAGTTCAAACTGTATTTAATTCTAACGTTCAATTAGTAGTAATTCCTTGTCGTAATGTTGCTTCTAATTTGTCTGTTACGATTTATGAGTTAGAACACTACTTAAGTGAAGATAATGAAATTAACAATTATTTAAAAGAAATTTTTATAAACTGTAAAAAAGCATTTATTCATGAAAAATCTGATGAAATTGGTTCAAGTAAGGTATTGTGGGACTTGAGTGCAGTTGCTTATGAAATAAATGCTGATTGGTTTAAAAGTAAATTAATTAGTTGTCCAACTATACTTGATAATGGTTTATATGAAAAAACAAGTAATAAACACAAAGTTGTATTTGTAAAAGATTTATTTAGAAATAAAATAATGCAAGACTTCTATATTAAAATGGGTTTTAAAATATAATTAAAAAGTAACAAAATTGAAAAATAATAAATTATACTTAATTTAATAACATAAAGTTCTAAAGCCTCAATTTGACACTTTTTGACAAAGATGATAAAATGGATATGTTTTCCGTTAAAAAAAGAGGTGAAAAAGTGAAAACAGGGCTGTGCTTTTTAGCAGTATTAGGTATATTGGTTGTACCAGTATCAACCAATGAAATAGTTTATGCTGAAGTTGAAAATAAATTAGAACAATACGTAGAAGTTGAGGAAGAGCCAAAAATTGTTTATGATGGTTTAACAAAAGAAGAATTAATCAATAAAATTAATAAATCTTTAAATTCAACTATCAGTGGTAAAGGTAATATAATCGTAGAACATTCACTAGAACTGGGATTAGATCCATATCTAGCAACAGCAATTATATTACATGAAACAGGTTGTAAATGGAATTGTAGTACGCTTGTAAAAAAATGTAATAATGTTGGTGGTCAAAAAGGAAAACCATCTTGCAATGGTGGGAGTTATAAAAGATATGATACTCTAGATGAGGGATTAATTGGTTATATGGACAATTTATACTATAATTATATTGCTAAAGGTTTAAAAACACCAGAACAAATCGGGCCAAAATATGCTATGAGTAAAACTTGGGCTGGTAAAGTAAATAAGTATATACAAGAAATAAAGTCCTAATGGACTTTTTATATTGATTACTAAGGAAACTAGTGCTATAATACTAAGAATAAATTATAAAGAAGGTGATTAAATGACTGAATTTATTCGTGAACAACAAAAATTAGAACAAACTATAAAAATTATTTCAGAACTTTTAGGTATTGAACAAAAAGAATTAGAAAGAGTTTATAATGATTATTCTAGAGAGATTGATGAGAGATTAAGAGTTGCTAATTTTAGAAAAAATCATATTAAAGTATTAGAAAAAGCATCTTTGAATCCATACTTTGCAAGAATAGATTTTAAAGCAATTACTGATTCTGATTTCAAAGAAATTTATATTGGTAGAAATGGAATTAGTAAAGATGGAAAAGTTTTAATTACTGATTGGCGAGCACCGATTAGTTCGCTTTATTACGATTCTTCTACTGGGAAGACAAGTTATAAATCACCGACAGGAGATGTTTTAGGTGAAGTAGCTTTAAAAAGACAATATGATATTGAAAATGGTAAACTAATTGAGTATTTTGATGTTGATTTAGTTTCAAGTGATAATTTATTACAAAAGTATTTAAATGCTAATAACGATTCAAGATTAAAAAGTATCGTAGCAACTATTCAAAGTGAACAAAATGATATTATTAGAAGACCTATAGATGAAAATGTAATTATTCAAGGAGTAGCTGGAAGTGGCAAAACAACAGTTGCTTTGCATAAAATAGCATATTTAGTATATAACTATATTAATAGTGTTAAACAAAGTCAATATCTAGTTATAGGCCCTAATCCAGTATTTATAAAGTACATTAAAACCGTATTACCAGATTTAGATGTAAGTGGTGTGAGTCAATTAACATTTGAACAATTTGCTAAAGATTATATAGGTGAGGAAATTGAAATAAATCCTTCAAATAAAAAAATAAGTGCAAGTATAGCTGGAAAATCAAATGATATTGACAAATTTAAATCATCGATGTTATATAAAAATATGTTAGAAAACTTTTTTGAATTATACTTAAAAGGAATTGTTTCAAAACCATTAAAATTAAATGATTTCGTTGTTTTAACCGAGGAAGAGATGGCACCTATTTTTGCTCGAGCCTTAGAAGAACAACACGCAACATTGCAAGGAAGAGTAGATGCTACAATCGAAAGATTAATAGATTATGTTAAAAATAACGTAGATTCTATATTGACAAGATATAATGAATATGAAAATAATTTATTTAAAAATGCTTCTTTGGAAGAAAGAGAAAGTTTAAGAAAAAAATTTATAAAAGAACGAATTGAAATTCAAAAAAATTGTTCCGCAACTATTAGAAAATATTTTGCTAAGGCGGTATTAAGTCCAATAAAACTATATCGTTTATTTATATCAATGCTTGATGATTTTAATATTTATGGTTATAAAAAAATAAATGAACTTAAAAAAACGACTATGGCTAATATTAAAGTAAATAAATATGACTTTGAAGATTTAGCTGCATTATTATATTTAAAATTAAGAACTGAACCTAATAGACAATATAGTAATATAAAACATACAGTGATTGATGAAGCACAAGACTTAGGTATATTTAATTTTTATGTATTAAAAAAATGTTTACCAACATCAACATTTAGTATATTTGGTGATTTAGCTCAATCGATTTATGACTATAGAGGAATTGACAATTGGGATGAAGTAAATTCTTTGATATTTAATAATAAAGCTAATATAGTTAACTTTAATAAAAGTTATCGAACGACAGCTTCAATAATGAATGTTGCTGATGCAATATCAGAAAGTATAAATTTAGGTAAATCGGATTTAGTAGTAAGACAAGGTTTGCCAGTTTCATTTGATGAAGCACCAACCTCAAATGAATTAGTTGAACAGATTGCAAATAAAATCAAAGAATATAAAGAAAAAGGTTACAAAACAATTGCTGTTATAAGTAAAACAGATTTATTATCAAGATATATTAATGATGATTTAAGAGAATTAGGAATTGTTATTCCAAATGTAACAGAAAAAGATGACGTATCTCTTGATGAATTTAGTGTATGTACAATTTCTAACCAATTAGCTAAAGGATTAGAATTTGACGCTGTAATATTAAATAATGTTAATGACAAAATATATTCTTGTGATAGTACATTAGATATGAAGTTATTATATGTTGCAGTAACAAGAGCATTACATGAATTAGATATTACATATAATGGAAAGATACCAGAAGTTTTACAAAAATTTGTAACTGAAAAAAGTAAACAAAAAAAATTATAGGAGGGAAAATGGAAGTTATATCGCTTGATGAAGGAAGAATAGTATTTAATGAAAAAGAAGTAATAAAATTGACAAGTGAAAGTGAAAAAGCTTGTTTAGTAAAAGCAAGTGAAACTCTAAAAACTTTTTCTCCTTTTTCTTTTCAAGGAAAAGAATATAATATATGTACACCAAAAGTTTATGATTTTTCAAATGGAAAATTAACAATGGAAAGATGTTTTGGTGATAATCTTGAAATCTTACTTAGAGGGAGCAAACATGATGTAAATGCTTTATTAGTGAATGAACTTTTAAAGTATTTTATAGAAAATAAATTCTTTTGGAAAGATTTTGCTCCAAGAAACATAATGATTAACGATAATTATATTTATATAATGGATTTTGAAAGAGGACTAGTATTGGGTAGTATTAATATTAATGATTATTTTGCTAATAATGTGTATGAAGAATATAGTGCTTTCTTACTCCCAGATGAAAGACAAATATCAATTGATGAAGCTTTACCACTAAATATTAATTGTAAAAATATAATTGTTGAAAACATTAAAAGTAAGCGAATTAAAATGATTTTAAGACAATTGGGATACACTACTTCTTGTAGTTTAAAAGATTATTATGAAGCTGTTAGAATGCTTATAAATGCTGAAACACCTTTTGTTTCTAAAGGAGAAATCATCTTTCCTTTGGTAGAATTAGAAGATTATATCAAGGAAAATGGTTATGAAAAATATGCGAAAAGGATAATAAAAGAATATGGAAAAAATAGAAGTTTATAATCCATTTAATATGGATAGCGAATTTCACATCATAACTGATAATAATAAAAGGTACTTTAAAATAGAAAATCTTTTATTAGAAATTTCTGAAAATGGTTATATACCAAAATCAGGCTTGTTATTTTATGATGTGTTGAATGAAAAAAATATTGCAAATAAGAGTATTTTAGATTTAGGATGTGGTTTTCTTGGAATTCTTGGAATTATATCTATGTTAAGAGGAGCAAAAACTATTGAAGCTGTAGATTACGATTTAAATTGTGTTTATTGGTTTAATAAATTAATTAAAGATAATAATTTTAATATTGATTGTTATCAAAGTGATTATTTTAAAAATGTTGATAATAAAAAATATGATATTATTTTATCAAACCCACCACAAATGCCTATGATAAGTGGTAGTGTCCATGATTCTGGAGGTATAGATGGAAGAAAATATATATTAAAAATAATGGAAGAAGCTAGAGCTCATTTAAACGATGATGGTAGTTTATATATATTAATTTTTGATTTTCTTGGTATCGAAAATACAAATGGCAGTGAAAAAAGTATAAAAGAAATTGCTCGTGAATTGGGTTATAAAACATTTGAAGTTTTGAGTGAAAATAAAAAAATCATTAAACCAGGTAGTGTAACTTTTGATAGCATGGAACATATTCTAAGTGTTTATCCTGAATATGAGTTTACAAAAGAAAATGATTTTTATAGTAGCAAAATTAAAATAGTTAGGATGAAAAAATGAGTATAGAAGAAAGTATAGAAAAATTTAATAAAATAATGGATAATGACTTATCAATTACCCATGGTGTTTATGAACCGCCGAATAATATACCTATACTAAGGTATAAACATTTTAAAGAAAATTATAAAGTAATTGTTATAGATGATTCTAAATTGGGAAAATCTTGTATTAGATGGTTAAAAACCGAGGGAATTATACCTTATAAAATATTAAGTAGTATCAATGAAATAAAAAATTTACCAAGCGATAAATATTTTGTTGTTTTGACCAATGATAGTCACAAGACAGTTTCTTACAACAAATTGTTGTTAAAAGAAATGAAGAATAAAAATATAGAATATTCTTTGTGTCCGTATGATTATGAAAAAATAGTTAAACATGATTATAACTATATTAATTATTTAGAAAAAAATAAAAAAAATATCGAAACAATGCTCAACTTACTATATGATGACGAATCTAGAGAAACATATGTTGAATATATAAGAAGCATAATGAACTATGATTTTTATAGATTAACACAGCACCCAACATGGAACAAATATTTTGATAGTGATGTTTTTTTGAAACTCGAAAATGAATGTGTAGTTAATTGTGGTAGTTCAAATGGAGATACTTTGTTTTACTTTTTAGAAAATTATGAAAAATTTTATAAGTATTTTGCTTTAGAAAGTGATGAAAAAAGAGTTTTAGAATGTAGATGTAATATAAATTTATTACCATTTAATATATCTAGTAAAATATCGATTATAGATAGTGAAATTAATAGTTCTAATTCTATTGATAATTTAATTAATGAAGAAGTTACAATTATTAATATGGATGTAGAAGGAATGGAATTAGATATAATCAAGGGAGCTATTAAAACAATAAAAAAATATAAACCAGTAATTGCTTGTTGTGCTTATCACTTGCCTAGCGATTTATATGAATTACCAATGTTTATAAAAAATATTTCTGATGATTATGAAATTATATATAGAAAATATGCTTCTACTACAAGAAATAGATTTACTAATGCAGAGTTAGTTATGTATGCAGTACCTAAAAATAGACTAAAAAATCCCGTATAATTACGAGATTTTTTTGATAATTAAATCATCATTTTCAATATCAAAGAAAACGTTTGAACCAAATTTTATTTCATTGTTAATTATAGCTTGTGCAAGTTTGTTTTCAATTGTTCTAGTTACGAATCTTTTAATTGGTCTTGCTCCATATGATGGTTCGAATGAATGGTTGATAATATAGTCTTTTGCTTTATCTGACAAGGTTATTTTTACATTTGTGTCACTTAAACGCTTTTCGATTTCTCCAATTATTTTATCAAGAATTTCATAAATAGTGTTTTTATCCAATGATTTAAATATAATTATTTCATCTATTCTATTGATAAATTCAGGTCTAAAAGTTTTTTTAAGTTCATTCATTACTAGTTCATTAGAATTAGTGTTATTATCTAATATATATTCACTACCTAAATTAGATGTCATTATAATAATTGTATTTTTAAAATCAACTGTTCTTCCTTGTGAATCAGTAATTCTACCATCATCTAATATTTGTAATAGTATATTAAATACATCACGATGAGCTTTTTCAATTTCATCAAATAAAACAATACTATATGGATTTCTTCTTACTGCTTCAGTTAATTGACCACCTTCATCATAACCAACATATCCTGGAGGTGAACCGATTAATCTTGAAACTGAATGACTTTCCATATATTCACTCATATCAATTCTAATCATATGTCGTTCATCATCAAATAATTCATAAGCTAAAGTTTTAGCAACTTCAGTTTTACCAACTCCAGTAGGACCTAGGAAGATAAATGAGCCAATTGGCCTATTTGGATCTTTTATTCCTGCCCTTGCCCTTATAATTGCTTCACTTACTAATTTAATAGCATCATCTTGACCCTTAACTCTCTTAAGCATATTACTTTCCAAATTTAATAACTTATCTTTCTCACTACCAACTAGTTTACTAATCGGAATATTAGTCCACTTAGATATGATAGAAGCTATATCATTTTCATCAACTGTATCACTTAAAATATCTGATTTATTTTTAGCTTGCAATTCTTCTAATTCTTTTTCAAGTCTTGGAATTGTTCCATGTCTTAATTTAGCTGCTTTTTCCAAATCGTAAACGTTTTCTGCTTGCTCTAGTTGGTGGTTGGAAGCGGCAATCTCTTCTTTTTTCTTATTAATTTGGTTATTAATATTTTTTTCATCTTCCCATCTATCGCGAAGTTCTTTTTCTCTTACTTTAAGATTACTTATTTCTTCTTCAATTTCTTGTTTCCTTTTTTTAGAAATATCATCTTTTTCTTTTTTTAAAGCTTGATTTTCTATTTCAAGTTGCATTATATTTCGCGTCAATGTATCAAGTTCAGTTGGTACAGATTCCATTTGAACTTTTATAGTTGCACATGCTTCATCGATTAAATCAATTGCTTTATCCGGAAGAAATCTATTTGTTATATATCTATCTGAGAGTGTAGCAGCAGCTACAATTGCCTTATCTTTGATGTTAACTCCGTGAAAAACCTCTAATCTTTGTTTTAAACCACGTAGAATAGTAATTGTGTCTATAACAGTTGGTTCTTTAACAATTATTTTTTGAAATCTTCTTTCTAATGCACCATCTTTTTCAATATATTTACGATATTCATTTAACGTAGTTGCTCCAATACAATGAATTTCTCCTCTTGCTAGCATAGGCTTTAACATGTTACCAGCATCCATTGCTCCTTCGATAGCACCAGCACCAACAATCATGTGAATTTCATCGATAAACATAATTATTTCACCATTAGAATCTTTTACTTCTTTTAAAACGGCTTTTAGTCTTTCTTCGAATTCACCACGATATTTTGCACCAGCAATTAATGCTCCCATATCTAATTCCCATATTTTTTTATTTTTTAAACTATTCGGAACATCACCTTTAACAATTCTGTTAGCTAAACCTTCAACGATGGCGGTTTTACCAACACCAGGTTCACCAATCAAAACTGGGTTATTTTTAGTTTTACGAGATAAAATTCTTGTGATGCTTCTTATTTCATCATCACGACCTATTACGGGGTCAATTTTATTATCTTTTACAGCTTGTGTTATATCACGACCATATTTTTCTAAAACATTTTCTAAGTTTTCTTGCTCTAGATTATTCATATTATCCCTCCTTTTTAACATAACAATTATACTACTTATTTTAGCACTTGTCAAGTAAGAGTGCTAAAATATTATATGTAAATTAAAAAAAGTTATACAAAAAAGGTATTTATACTACCTTTTTTCTTCATCCATTAGTTCTCGAAATGCAACTTTTCCAACTAGAGTTTTTGGAAGTGAATCACGATATTCAAATTCCTTTGGCATCGCATATTTTGCAATATTTTTAGAACAATGTTCTTTTATACTATTTTGAACCTCATCGGTTGGATTTATACCATTTTTTAATACTATAAATGCTTTAACTTTTTGTCCCTTGTAATCATCGGGAATTCCTATTACTGTTGAATATAATACATCAGGGTGAGAGTCAATAACATTTTCGATTACTTGTGGATAAATATTGTAACCTGATGAAATAATCATTCTTTTTAATCTTTGTTTAAAATAAATAAATCCTTCTTCATCCATAGAACCTAAATCACCTGTGTGTAGCCAAACAAGTCCATCTTCATGTAATTGCAGTGTATGGCCAGTTTCTTTTGGTTCATTTAAATATCCTAACATAACAGTTGGTCCTGATAAACAAATCTCACCAGTTTCGCCATAATTTAATTTAGTATGAGTATTAGGAATAACTATTTTATAGTAAGTATCTGGATATGGAATTCCAATACTTCCTTCTTTGTAATTTTCTTTAGGAGTTAGGCAACTTCCGGTAACACATTCAGTTAAACCATAACCTTCACGAATTTGACACTTAGCATTATGTTCTTGAAGAAATTTATCAACTTTTTTCTTCAAATTTATTGATAGACTATCGCCACCAGAAATTGCACATTTCAAGAAAGATAAATCCATTTCATCGATTTTTGGATTTCTAAGTAATGCTTCGTAAAGTGTTGGAACGCCAGCAATGATATTTGGCTTATATTTTTTAAGTAATTTATCAAATGTATTAACATCGAATTGTGGTAATATAACAGCAGTCGCTCCTGCACAAATTACAGTGTGAATACAGATTCCTAAACCAAACCCATGAAAAATAGGCATAATTGATAAAACTTTATCTCCTGGCTCTATACAGTCACACATAGCTTTACCTTGAATAGCAACAGCATTGAAATTTAAATTTGATAAAACAATTCCTTTTGGTTTTCCAGTAGTTCCACCGCTATATAATATTACAGCTGCATTTTTGCCACTAGTATGAATTCTAGGATTTTTTCTATATTTTTTTGAGAGTTTAATGAATTTATTATAATCTATAATTTTGTCATTTTCACAAATTTTTATTTTTCTTCCTTGTGTTACATAATAACCAACTGATAAAATAGTAGGCATAGAAATATTTGGGCTAGCAATAATTATTTTTTCCAACTTTGTTTCATCAATTATGTTTTTAAACTTGTCATAACATACATTTATAACTAATGCAACTTTACTTTCAGATACATTTAAATAAAATTTAATTTCACTTTCCGCTGATAAGGGATGAATCATATTTGCTACTGCCCCTATCGTGTTAAGGGCATAAAAGAAAGTGATAGCTTCAGGAGTATTAGGCATACAAATTGTAACTCTATCTCCTTTTTCAACTCCAATTGCTTTTAAAGCTTTTGCACATTCTAATATATCATCAAAAAATTCTTTTAGAGTAGCTTGCCTATTAAAATAATTATAAGCAATATGTGTAGGGTATTTTTTTACAGTTTCTTCTAAAAAATCGACTAAACTTATATCGGGATAATCATAACTTGCTTTTATATTTTCATATTGACTTAACCAAGGTGTATCAATTTTCATAATTCACTTCCTTACTGATTTCATCGTTTAATAATTCAGGATTATTAATAATGTATTCTAATAACTTAATAGATTTTGCAAAGTAAAATCCGTCAGCAATTCTTTCATCTAAAGTAAAACTTATATCAACTATAGTTTTTTCTTTAACTTTGCCGGTTTCAGTTAAATAATTAATTTTGTGTATTTCACCTATTGTTACTACAATTGAATTTGTACCATAATTATTTAAATGGTGATAGCAAGAAGCTGATTTAATGCTTCCTAAATTTGATAAAAGCACTGTCGCATAATTACTATCAGTATCAGCTATACTACTTGGAACTAATCCATGATAATCTAAAAAATAAAAAAATCTGACGATTGCTTTGGTAATGAATCTTGGAAAACTTGTTACAAATTTTAATGTATCATTTATATCATTTGTTCCTTCTTTCCTCGTTTTTGATACCTTGTCTTGAATAAATTTACTAATTTCGTCTAAATTCATAGATTTATAAGCATCTAAAATAATTAATCTTTCTTGTGCATTATCTTCAAATTTATTTTTAGCTACAAAAGAAAATGTAACTTTATTTCTTTCATACATTCTTCTTCCAGCAACAAATCTATTTAATAGTGGTCTATTATAGATTACCTTTGCGATTGCTGTTGTAAAAGCATGAAAATAAGTTATTGGATAATCACTTTCTTTGTTTAATTTATCGACATATTCAACTAATTTGGTAACATCAAATTCAGCTTTCATATAAACTTCTGCTTCTGTTCTATTTTTAAACAAATATGGCATTATAGCATGAATTGAATCCTCTGGTTTGATGTATTTACCATCTTTTCTATTTTTACTCATATTTTACTCCTAACTAGACAATAAACATTGTATCAAATATATTAATATTTTTCAAGTTGAAATAAAAAGTTTAAAATTACATAATATTATGTAGGTGGTTTTATGAAAAAAATAGTGTTTGTAGTTAGTTTGTTTATAATTGGTTTAAATAATGTTTTTGCCTTTTCTACATCGAGTAGAGCAACTGTTTTAATGGACAGTGATACTAACAACGTTTTATATGAAAGTAATCCAAATGAAATTAGAAGTGTAGCTTCAATTTCTAAAATAATGACAGCTATAGTTGCTATAGAATCTGGTAAATTAGATGATGTAGTTAAAGTGGGTGACGAAATAAATGATGCTTATGGTTCAGGAATATATATCCATATTGGTGAAGAAATAAGTTTAAGAGATTTACTTTATGGTTTGATGTTAAGAAGTGGAAATGATGCTGCTTTAGCGATTGCTAAATATGTAGGTGGTGATGTAGAAACATTTGTAAAAATGCTTAATGAAAAAGCAAGAGAAATAGGAATGAAAAATACAACATTCAATAACCCTAGTGGTTTAGATGAAAAAAAGGGAAATATGTCAACAGCTTATGATATGGCTTTACTTATGAGTTATGCTATTAAAAATGATGAATTCAAAAAAATAGTTGGTACTAAAAAACACACTGTTAAAACTAATATGAATTATTATTCATGGACAAATAAAAATAAACTATTATTTAATTATAAATATACAACAGGAGGAAAAACAGGATTTACAGAAATAGCTAGAAGAACATTAGTAACAAGTGCAAGTAAAAATAATATTAATTTAGTCGCAGTAACACTAAATGATGGCAATGACTTCTATGACCATATAAATATGTATGAAGAAGCATTTAATAATTACACTAAATATCGTATCTTAAAAAGTGGTCGAATAAACATTATAGGAGAAAATTACTATAATAATTTAAGTGTCAAAAGAGAATTTAATTTGTTACTTAAAGATAGTGATAAAAATAATGTTCTTCTCAAATATGAATTAGTTAAAAAAAATAATTTTAGTGATGAAGAAGTAGTTGGAAAAGTAAAATTGTTAGTAAATAATGAAAAAGTAGATGAACAAGATGTATATGTACTTAAAACACAAAAGAAAAGTTTTTTTCAAAGAATAAAGGATTGGTTATGTGGTAAATAAAATATGGGGCTTATTTATATTAATAGGTATAATATATTGTTTTTCTAAAGGAGAATTAGATACCTTAAACACAACCATATTAGATAGTGCTTCTAAAGCTTTTTCATTAGTTGTAAAAATATTTCCCGTTATGGCTTTATGGCTAGGTATATGTAAAATAGCTGAAGAATCTGGTTTGTTAAAAAAAATATCTAATAAAATTTCTTTTGTTCTTAAATACATATTTCCTGAAATTCCTAAAGGTCATGTATCATTAAGTTATATTAGTTCAAATATAATTGCTAATATGTTTGGGTTGGGTAATGCTGCAACACCATTTGGATTAAAAGCAATGCAATCTCTACAAGAACTTAATGATAATAAAGAAGTAGCAAGTAGGTCGATGATAACTTTTTTAGTTTTAAATACAAGTGGAATTACAATTGTTCCAACAACAATTATTTCTCTTAGAATTGCTTATGGAAGTAATAATCCAACTAGTATTGTTGGTATGTGTTTTCTTATAAGTGTACTAGGTACAATAATTGGGCTAATGATTGATAGACTATTTGCAAGGAGGAAATGATGTCAAAATTAATTATTCCTTTTATAGTTTTGTTTATAATTTTATATGGATTTTATAAAAAAGTTCCTTTGTATGATACTTTTATAGATGGAGCAAAAGAAAGTTTTGAAATGATATTAAAATTATTTCCACCATTGTTAGCAATGGTTTTGGCTATTAATATTTTAGTAAATAGTAATATTTTAGAACTTTTAAATTATATAAACATCTTAAAATTAATTCCTAGTGAAATCATTCCTATGGCTTTAATAAGACCGATTTCTGGAACATCATCACTTGCTATTTTGGCAAATATTTATGAACAATTTACTCCAGATGGCTATATAGGAACACTAGCATCTTTTATTCAAGGCTCGACAGATACAACATTTTATGTTCTAACCCTATATTTTGGAAGTGTTGGTATAAAAAAAATAAAATATGCTTTATGGGCAGGATTATTAGCTGATTTAGCTAGTATTACATTAAGTATTATTTTAGTTTCATTTTTATTTTAATGTTGTAAAATAATTTTATTTTTGATACAATCATTATAGAAAGGAGTATGTTATGAAGAAAATTTTATTAGGATTGGGGTTATGTTCTACATTAGTATTGACGGGATGTGGAGGTAAAACATTAACTTGTACACTTGATCAAAGTCAATCAGGAATTGATATGAAAAGTAAAATGATTATTAATTTTGATGACAAAGATGAAGCAGTTAAAAAAGTAGATGTTGAAATGAATATCACTGTTGATGACGAAACTAAAAAAGTAATGGAACAAACTGGAATGTCTATGGAAGCTTTTTCTAAAACAATGTCAAGTAACTTTGATGAGTTAAAAGAAGAAGGATTTACTGTTGATTCTAAGGTAAGCAATAACACTATTAAATTTAAAGCAAATATTAATTCGGATAAATTATCTGATGAACAAAAACAAGCTTTAAATTTAAATGGTGATAGTATGGATTCTATTAAAAAAGGCCTAGAAGAATCAGGATTCACATGCAAATAAGAAGTGAAAACTTCTTTTTTGTTTAAAAAAAATAGGAAATAAATATTTCCTATCTGTTGTAGAATTCAACGATTAATGATTCATTAATATCAGCATTTAATTCACTGCGTTCAGGATATCTTACATAAGTACCTGCCATTTTAGAATCATCATAAGTAACAAATTCAACTCTTTTATTTAATGCTTCTAAACTTGATTTAATAACAACCATTTCTTTAGCATTATCTTTTACCGCAATAACATCACCAGGTTTGCAAGTATAAGATGGGATATCAACTTTTTTACCATTAACAGTAATATGTCCATGGTTAACTAATTGACGAGCTCCACGTCTTGTAGTAGCAAAACCTAATCTATAAACTAGGTTGTCTAATCTACTTTCAAGAAGTTTTAAGAAGTTTTCGCCATGTACACCTTTCATCTTACCAGCTCTTTTGAAGATAGCTTCAAATTGCTTTTCAGATACACCATACATGAAACGAACTTTTTGTTTTTCTTGTAATTGAACACCATAGTTAGATAATTTTTTACCTCTTTTACCACCATGTTGACCTGGAACATTAGGTCTTTTAGCGATATCTTTACCATTTTCTAGTGTAGAGAATGATAAACGACGAGATTTGCGATTAACTGGTCCTGTATACCTTGACATCTATTTCTCTCCTTTCTCTTTAGCATCAAAAGGTCAATAAGTCATTTTATAGGGTGTTAAATTTAAATATTACCACTTGCAGCTATTTTAAGTAATAACCCCTTAAAGGTAACAACACATTACAAAATTCTAATTGACGCTGCTAGATGCATCGCACTTATAATTATATTATGCATTGAAACATAAGTCAAGAACAAATCCATAAAAATCCATAAAATTAAAATATTTTATGTAATAAAGTAATTTATATTTTTAATTTATTTGTTTTATAGAAAATTATTAATCAAAAAATTCATATATAAATTTAACTATTTTTGTATTAAAATGTCGAATTTTATGATAAAATTATGTTATGAGGTGAGTCAAGATGAACTACACAATTGTTGCTATTACAATTTATATAATAACTGTATTAGCTATTGTTTTGGTTTTAAACCTTATTCAAGGATTAAAAAATAAGAAATATCGTAAAGTTTTAGATAATTTAGAGGTTGAAAAAAATGTTATTGATAGTACACCAATTTTATCAGAAATTTCAAAAATTAAATCAATAGTAAAAAATGACAAATTAGAAGAAAGTTTTAACGAATGGCAAAAACAATTTGATGACATTAAAAATAATAAAATACCAAAACTAACTGATATGTTATTAGAAGCAGAATATTCTCTATCACAACAAGATTATCGCTCAGTTTTATATAAAACTGCAAAACTTGAAATGGAAATTTATAAGGTTAAAAATACTGCTGATCATTTATTAGAACAAATAAAAGAAATCACAACAAGTGATGAAAGAAATAGAGCAATTATTACTAAATTAAAATCTGATTATCGTGAATTATTTGAAAAATATAATCAAAATAAAGCAGAATATGGAGAAATATCTAATTCTGTATCTCTTCAATTTGAAAATATTGCTAAAAGATTTGAAATGTTTGAAAATGCTATGGACAATAATGATTATAATGAAGTAACACAAATAATTAAATCAATTGATGAGATGTTAAAACATATGAAATTAGTGATTGATGAAGTTCCATCAGTTGTATTGATGGCTTATAATATAATTCCTTCAAAAATAAAAGAAATAAAAGAAATGTATCAAAAAATGACTAAAGAAGGTTATCCATTGGATTATTTAAATGTTGAATACAACATTGATGAAGCCAATAAAAAATTAGAAGATGTTATAAATAGGACTAGAGTATTAAATTTAGAAGATTGTCTTTTTGAATTAAAAGTATTATTAGATTATTTTGATTCATTATTTATAGATTTTGAAAAAGAAAAAAATCACCGTAAAGATTACGAAGATTTAGTAGATAATTTTAAGGTAAGATTAAACAAAATTAATGGTTTAATAACTGACATTTTATCACAAATTGATGATATCAAAAATGTTTACAATTTATCTAATGAAGATGTTTTATTATTAGAACAAATCGATAAAGATTTAAAAACTTTAAACGATGATTATAATGTTTTAATTTCTCATACTGGAAATAAAACATTTGCATATTCTAAATTAACTCATGAAATAGAAGGATTAAGTGTTAGATTAGCTAATATAGAAGATAAATTAGATAATTCATTAGATGCGCTTGGTAGTATGAGAGAAGATGAGGTTAGAGCTCGTCAACAATTAGAAGAAGTTAAAAACATATTAAAAGATTCAAAAAATAAAATTAAAGAATACAATTTGCCATTAATTCCTAAAAGTTATTACATTGAATTAAATGAAGCTAGTAGTGCGATTAGAGAAATTGTAAATGAACTTGAAAAAAAACCAATAACCATCAGTGTTTTAAATACTAGAGTAGATACTGCTCGTGATTTAGTTTTAAAATTATATACTAAGACCAAAGAAATGATGAAAACAGCTATGTTTGCTGAAATGGCTATTGTTTATGGAAATAGGTATAGAGTTTTATCAGATGAAATAAATAAGAACTTAACTTATTGTGAATTATTATTTTATAAGGGCGATTATCAAAAATCATTAGAGTTAAGTATTAATACACTTAATAAAGTGGAACCAGGTATTTATAATAAGTTATTAAGTTTCTATGAAAAATAAATCCCAATTATTGGGATTTTTAGTTTAAAAAAAGAACTGATTGATTATTGTGAACTGAACCCCAAAAGTTGGACAGTTTATAAATAGTTTCTAATTAGAGGATTGTAACCTGTAATTTACAGGAGACAGTCCTTTTAATTTCACTTTAATTCTATCATAATTATAATAATTAATATAGTCATCTATAGCTATAATTAATTCATCTAGTGTTTTATATTTATCTTCTTGGTCGTAGAACATTTCAGTTTTAAGCAGTCCAAAAAAGTTTTCCATCATTCCATTATCCATACTATTTCCTTTTCTGGACATACTTTGTTTTATTCCTTTATTCTTTAATCTTTGCTGATAAGATTGGTGTTGATACTGCCATCCCTGATCTGAATGAAATATTAATCCTTCTAGATTTTTACCGTCAAATGCTTTATTAAGCATATCATTTATCTGCTCTAGATTTGGTGATTTAGAAGTGTTATAAGAAATAACTTCACCGTTAAATCCATCTAATATTGGTG
>ERZ824480.244-NODE-244-length-81645-cov-19.930837_pt1 | contig 81645 bp, 78 predicted proteins | sample MGYA00519861_ERZ824480 | MGnify/ENA primary metagenome ERZ824480 (study PRJEB31778, sample SAMEA3449152) | human gut metagenome | biome: human gut; feature: human-associated habitat; material: faeces | place: United Kingdom | collected 2010/2012 ... | reverse complement strand
ACAATAACACATCCTGCTGATAGCACACTTCAAATAGGAAATGATAAAGATATAACAGAATATAGATATCGAGGAGCAAGCCCAAAAAATTATGTTAGTTTTAATGGAGAAACATGGAGAATACTTGGGGTTTTTCCGACTGATGATGGAACAGGTAAGATAGAAAATAGAATAAAAATAGTAAGAGATCAAAGTATTGGAAATAATAGATGGGATACATATGATAAAAATAATTGGGCGACAGCAAGTTTAAAAACAAATTTAAATAACACATATTTATCAGGCTTAACAATAGAAACACAAAGTATGATAGGAAATACAAAATATTATTTAGGTGGTTATAATACAGCAAACATTCAAAAAGATGTAATGTATCAATATGAAAGAAAAACAAGTGGAAGTACATATTATTATGGAACAAATCCAAATAGTTGGGTTGGAAAGTTAGCACTTATGTATGCTAGTGACTATGGGTATGCAGCAAGTGATGAATGTACACAAAACTTATCTAATTATAATGATACAACATGTACAGTATATAATTGGTTATATAATTTAAAGGATAAAGAGTGGCTATTGCCTCAATCTGCCCGTGGTGGTAGTAATGCATTTTATGTTTATTCGAATGGGTATGTCGGTTACAATTTTGATGTCTATAATAATCAGCTTGCAGTGCGACCAGTTATTTATCTAAAGTATAATGTCCAAATATCAAGTGGAGATGGCACAAGCTCTAATCCATATAAATTTATACTTAATAAAAACGAAGATAATAGTAATGCAAATAAACCTGTTTTAGCATCAAATATGATACCAGTATATTATGATGAAACATCAAGCTCATGGAAAAAAGCAGATATAAATAATAAAACTATGGAAAATAGATGGTACAATTATGATAATCATATTTGGGCGAATGCTGTTACCATAAATTATAGTGTTAGTTCTATAAAAAATAGATATTTTAATTCTGATGGTACATTAAAAATAAAACCAGGTGAGGAAGTATTAATGAGTGATATAACAACAATGTGGGTATGGATACCAAGATTTAATGCTGGTATACTAAGCAATTACAATGGAGGAACACAAGCAAAGCCAAATGCAATAGATGTAACATTTGTAAAACAAAATGAACCAGCAATAGATGCATTTACTTTTGGAGACAAAGAACTTAGTGGATTTTGGTATGGTAAGTTTGAAGTAGGGCATACAACATTAACATCAAGTACTACTGTTAATAATTTAGGATGTAATAATGAAACATGTAGTAATGCAAATGGAATATTAATAAAACCAAATGTAAAAAGTTTAAAATATAATAATGTAAGTAATTTCTTCTTTGCAAGTAGAAGTATGGAACAACCTAATAATAGTTTTGGTTTTGTAAGTAGTGAAGTAGATACCCATATGAGTAAAAATAATGAATGGGGAGCAGTAGCATATCTAACCCAAAGTATCTATGGAAGATGTACTACTAGTACAACATGTACTGAAGTAGGAATAAATAATAATTACAAATCAACAACAGGATATGGTGCTCCTCCAGGAAGTGATGACAATGCATTAAATGGAGCGTATAATACCCCACGTGGAAAAGATGCCTCAACAACAGGGACAATATATGGAATATATGATATGAGTGGGGGAGCATTTGAATATGTCATGGGAGTATCAGCAGATACAAATGGTAAACCAAGATCTGGCTATGATTCATCATCTAACTCAGGATTTACAGGAATATTAAATAATGGAACAACATATACAGGGGTTTCTTTTCCAGATAGTAAGTATTATAATTTATATACAGGATCATCATATACAGGTCATGCCTTAACAGAAACAAAAAACTGGTATAGTGATGACGCTAGCTTCGTTAGTTCTAGTTACCCATGGTTCATACGTGGTGGTTACTCTAGCTATAATACGAGCGCGGGAGTGTTTTACTTCCACGACAACGATGGTTATCATGTCAGCAGCTCTTCGCGCCTTGTAATTTCCAATGAATAATGATAATAATTACTTGAAATTATTATCTTTTTTTTATAAAATATAATTATGAATAGGAGATGTTTTCATGAAAGAAGTTATATTAACTGGAGAAAGACCAACTGGACCTCTTCATATAGGTCATTATGCTGGAGCATTAAAAAAAAGAGTTGAACTTCAAAATACTAATAAATATGATATATATATATTAATCGCAGATTTACAAGCTTTAACAGATAATTTTGATAATCCTAAAAAGATTAGAGATAATATTTTAGAGGTAGTTATAGATAATTTAGCTGTAGGAATAGATCCTTCTAAGGTTACATTTGTTCTTCAATCGCAAATACCTGCTTTACTTGAATTACCAATTTTATATTCTAATTTAGTAACTCAAGCTAGACTTGAAAGGAATCCTACAGTTAAACAAGAAATGATTTTAAGAGGGTTTTCAAAAAGTATACCTGTAGGGTTTGTAAATTATCCAATTAGTCAAGCAGCTGATATTACAGCATTTAAAGCTACTACTATACCTGTTGGAGAAGATCAACTTCCAATGATAGAACAAACAAGAGAAATTGTAGAAACGTTTAATAGAATTTATAAAACAGATACTTTAGTTTTGCCTAAAGCAGTACTTCCTGATAATTTAGTATGTAAAAGAATACCAGGAACTGATGGTAATGCTAAAATGGGTAAATCTTTAGGTAATTGTATTTATTTAAAAGATAGTGAAGAAGAAGTTAGAAAAAAAATAATGAGTATGTATACTGATCCAAATCATATAAGAGTAGATGATCCAGGAAATGTTACTAATAATACTGTATTTAAATATTTAGAGGCTTTTTGTTGTGATGAAGATTTTATAAAATATCTTCCTGAATATAAAAATCTTGATGAACTTAAAGCCCATTATGAAAGAGGTGGTGTAGGAGATGTTTTAATTAAAAAATTCTTAAATAACATTATGCAAGAACTTCTTACCCCAATTCGTGAAAGAAGAAAGTATTATGAAGAACATAAAGAAGAAGTGTACCAAATGCTTTTAAAAGATACTGAAAAAGCAATTGAAGTTACAAATAAAACATTAAATGAAGTAAAAAGTGCAATTGGTATAAATTATTTTAATGACAATGAATTTTATGATAATTATATAAAGAAAGAAAGCTAAATTTTAGCTTTCTTTTAGTTCTAAATAAAAATCTTTATTAAATCTATGACTTTTACTATTATCAATTTCTTTTAATTTCTTTGTAGTTATTAAATAATAATTATAATCTAAAATATCTTTACCATTTTCATTAACTGGATCATCCCAAGTTAAATCTAAATGTAACCAATTATTATTTAAATAAACTAAATTCCATATATGTTCTTCACTTGCTATTTTATAATTATTAATATTAAATCGATTTAAAAAGATACTCATTGCATCTGTATAACTACTACAAATACCTCTTCTATATAATAAAACATCATCTGCTTTACTATATTTTAGCTTTTCTAAAGATGTATCATAATTAGCATTATTAATAATATAATCATGAATTACTTTAATTTTTTCTATATCATTCATTGAAGAATTAATATTATTATTTATAATTTCATTAACTTTATCTTCAATTAATTTTATTTGTTCTTCATTATAAGTTTTTTTAATACTTAAAGTTATTTTTCCATATTTATCATATTTTGTGTTAATAACATCAAAACTATTATAAGGGTGTACATAATTATTAATTGTAGATAATATATATTCATTATCTAATATACTTTCTACATCTTGTATACATGAATTATAATTAATATCGCAATAAAAAGTAAAAGATGAAACACCACTGTTAATTATAGAATAAATAATATTTAAAGTATCATTATAATTTTTACTAATAAAATTATTAGTATTTTGAACATATAAATAATCATTATCTTTAAAATAAGCGTTTCTTTCGATAATGATATTATCTTTTACTTTTAAAATATTATCTCTATAAAATATATAGATTTTATCTTTATTATCATATGCTAATAATATAAGAAAAATAAAAAAAATAACTAAAATAAAGTTTATAAATTTTTTCATAAAAAACATATCCTTTCATTAATTATATTTTAACAAAAAAAATAATATATGTCTTGTATAAAACTTAATTTTTAGTAAAAAATAAAATTAGGTGGTTTTTTAAATAAAAAAAACAATTAATTATTTAATATTATTAATTGCTTTCATTAATTTAGATTTATTTCTAGCAGCAGTATTTTTCTTGATAACTCCAGCTTTAACAGCTTTATCTATTTTTTTATTTGCTTCATTAAATTTTGCTGTTGCTAATTCTTTGTTTTCATTTTTAATTTCTGCTTTTACTTTTTTAATCGCAGTTCTCATACTTGATGCATTATTTTTATTTGCTACTTTCTTTTTAGCATCAGTTTTTACTCTTTTTTTAGCACTTTTAATATTTGGCATGTTTTCACCTCTTTTCACACATTTAGACAATATAATTCTAACAAAAAAATCATAAAAAAGCAAACATTTTATTACGATTTTATAAAAAAAATTAAGAAAGGGAATTTTTATGGAAGAAAAAGACTTAAAATCATTAAATATAAGAACAGATTTAGTAACAGACATAATACCTAATGTTAAAACAAATATTATAGAAAATATATATGAAAAAGATAATATTAAAGTAAGTAATATTACTTTAGATAAAGAAAGTGCTAAATTAATAGGAAAGAAAAAAGGAATTTATACAACAATTTTCTTTGAAGATATAACAGATAAAGATAATTATAATAAAGTTTTAAATATTCTTATAAAAGAATTACATAAAATAATTAGTAAAACATCTTTAAAAAAAGATTATACTTCATTAATAATAGGTCTTGGTAATATTAAATCAACTCCTGATTCACTTGGACCTAGAGTAATAGAAAATATAATTGTTACAAAACATATTTATGATTATTATAAAAGTTTAGAAAAAGGTTATAAAATAACCGAAGCATTTGCTCCAGGTGTTAAAGCAACAACTGGTATTGAAACAAGTGATATTATCTCTAGCATAATAAAACTTGAAAAACCAGATTTATTATTTGTAATAGATGCTTTAGCAAGTGATTCAATTGATAGAGTTTGTAAAACTATTCAAATAACAGATGCAGGAATAAATCCTGGTAGTGGAATAGGTAATGAAAGAAAAGAAATAAGTTATGAAACATTAAATATACCTGTTATTGCAATTGGGGTACCAATGGTAGTAGATGCTGTTACAATAGTTAGTGATACAATTAATTATATGGAGAAACACTTTAGTTATAACATAAAAAATATAAATAATCCAATTAATAAGTTAATACCTTCTTCAATGCAAAATTATTTAAAAGAAAAAGATTTAAATCTTACAAGTAATGAAAAAACATATTTTTTTGGTAAATTAGGTAATTTAACAAATACTGAAAAAAGAAGTTTAATCTTTGATGTATTAACTCCAATTGGTAATAATTTAATGGTAACTCCTAAAGAAGTGGATTTTGTAATAGATAAATTAAGTAATTTAATATCAACGGGAATAAATAATACAATTCATGAAATAAATATATAAAATATGACAAAATAATATTTAATTTAATAATATAATTTTTTTAGAAAGGGAATTTTTATGAAAAAGTTTAAATTTATATTATTTTGTTTATTTTTTTTAATTAGTTTTTATATAACAGGAAGTAAAATATTAAATACAAGTTTAATTAACTATCTTATATATAATGAAGAACAAATAAGTAGTATAAAATATAATAATATGTTAAAAGAAATATCTAAAAATATTGTTAATAATATGGTTAAGGAAACAAAATTTTTAGATAAACCTATAGAAAATAATAATAATTTTTCTTTTGTTAATTTAGTAAAAAAAGATGATTATAAAGTATATATTTATAATACTCATGATGAAGAAAGTTATAGTAATAAAGGATTTGAATTATATAATACAACTCCTACAGTTAAACTTGCTAGTTATATGTTAAAAGATGAATTAAATAAGTTAGGAATAAATGCTTTAGTAGAAGAGCGTCCTGTTATAAAAGAAATAAAAAAACAAGGGTTACCTTATCATTATAGTTATGATATTTCAAATAAGTATTGTAAAGAGATAAAAGAAAAATATCCTTCAATAATATATTTTATTGATTTACATAGAGATGGTATTGATAAAAGTTTATCTACAGTTACAATAAATAATAAAACTTATGCTAAAATGATGTTTTTATTAGGCATGAAACATAATAATTCTAATAAGAATTTAGAAGTAGTAACAAAGTTAAATAACTATTTAAATGATAATTATAAAGGATTAATGAGGAATATTTATAAAAGAAATGATATAACATATTATCAATATTTAGATAGTCATAATTTTATAATTGAAGTAGGGGGACAAGATAATACATATCAAGAAGTATATAATTCAATAAAAGCATTTGCTAAGGCTTTAGAAAGTGATTTAAAATGAAAAAAGAAAGTATTTTTAAATTTATATTATTATGTTTTGTAATATGTTTTTTAGTTATTTTATTTGCAGGTAAAACAGGTTATTATGAAAAGAAATTAAGAGATAATAGTATTTTAACGGAAGAACAAATAAAAAAATTTGAAGAAGATTTAAAAAAAGGAAAAAATGTTGATATTTCTAATTATGTTATTAATGAAAATAAAGACTATACAACAAAACTTACAAGTGATGTTTACAGTGTTTCTTTAAAATTAGAAAAAACAATAGATAAAATAGTTAAGTTTATTTTTAATGAGGTTGGTAAAAATATAAATGATTAACATTAGTTTAAAACAGGTAATTTTTTTTACTTTTTTACTATTTTTATAGAATTAATTGTATTTATTTGATACAATATTTCTGTAGGTAAAAATAGGAGAGTGATTATATGAAATATGTCTACAAGTTTAAAGAGGGAAATGCTTCTATGCGTAATTTACTTGGAGGTAAAGGTGCTAATTTAGCAGAAATGACTAATTTAGGGCTTCCTATTCCACAAGGATTTACTATTACTACTGAAGCTTGTACTTCTTATTATGAAAATGGTAAAAAAATAAGTAAGGAAATTGAAGATGAGATACTTTCTAATTTAAAAGATTTAGAAGAACTTCAAGGTAAAAAATTTGGTGATAATTCTGATCCACTTTTAGTGTCTGTTCGAAGTGGTGCTCGTGCTAGTATGCCTGGTATGATGGATACTATCTTAAATTTAGGATTAAATGATATTGCAGTTGAAGGATTTGCTAAAAAAACTAATAATCCAAGATTTGCATATGATAGTTATCGTAGATTTATTCAAATGTATTCAGATGTTGTTATGGAAGTTCCAAAATCATATTTTGAAAAAATTATAGATAAATTAAAAGAAAGTCGTGGTATTAAATATGATACTGAACTTACTGTTGATGATTTAAAAGAGCTTGTTAAAAGATTTAAAGAAGTTTATAAAGCTTCAATGAATGGAGAAGAATTTCCACAAGATCCAATTGAACAATTAATGGGAGCAGTTAAAGCTGTATTTAGAAGTTGGGATAATCCAAGAGCTATTGTATATCGTCGTATGAATGATATTCCAGGTGACTGGGGTACTGCAGTTAATGTTCAATCAATGGTATTTGGTAATAAAGGTGAAACAAGTGGAACTGGTGTTGCTTTTACAAGAAATCCATCAACTGGTGAAAAAGGTATTTATGGTGAATATTTAATTAACGCTCAAGGCGAAGATGTAGTAGCAGGTGTTAGAACTCCTCAACCAATTAGTAAACTTCAAGAAGATTTACCTGAATGTTATAAAGAATTTATGGAAATTGCAAATAAATTAGAAGATCATTATTGTGATATGCAAGATATGGAATTTACTATTGAAGAAGGAAAATTATATTTTTTACAAACAAGAAATGGTAAAAGAACAGCACATGCTGCGATTAAGATTGCTTGTGATTTAGTAGATGAAGGAAAAATAACAAAAGAAGAAGCTGTTTTAAGAATTGATGCTAAAAGTCTAGATCAATTATTACATCCAACTTTTGATACTACTGCTTTAAAAAATGGTTATAAAGTAGGTAGTGCTCTTCCTGCAAGTCCTGGTGCAGCAGCTGGTAAAATTTATTTTACTGCAAATGATGCTAAAAAACATGGTGTTGGTGGACTTGGTGAAAGAGTTATCCTTGTTAGACTTGAAACAACACCTGAAGATATTGAAGGTATGGCAGCAGCACAAGGTGTTTTAACAGTTCGTGGAGGAATGACATCTCATGCAGCAGTTGTAGCTCGTGGTATGGGAACTTGTTGTGTATCTGGTTGTGGTGAAATTAATATTAACGAACATGAAAAATATTTTACATTAAATGGTGAAACATTTAAAGAAGGAGATTATATTTCATTAGATGGTTCAACTGGTAATATTTATAAAGGCGATATTAAAACTGCACCAGCTAGCATTTCAGGAGATTTTGGAAGATTAATGAGTTGGGCTGATAATTATAGAACTTTAGGAGTTAGAACAAATGCTGATAATCCTAAAGATACAAAAAAAGCTATTGAACTTGGAGCAGAAGGTATTGGACTTTGCCGTACTGAGCATATGTTCTTTGAAAAAGATCGTATTCCTAAAATTAGAAAAATGATTTTATCTGATACAGTTGAAGATAGAGAAAAGGCATTAAATGAACTTATACCATTCCAAAAAGGTGATTTTAAAGCAATGTATAAAGAATTAAAAGGACTTCCAATGACAGTTAGATATTTAGATCCACCTCTACATGAATTTTTACCAACTTTAGAAGAAGATATAAAAGAACTAGCTAAAGAAATGAATGTAACAGTTGAACATTTAAAAGAAAAATGTAACGCATTACATGAATTTAACCCAATGATGGGACATCGTGGATGTCGTTTAGCTGTAACTTATCCTGAAATTGCTAAAATGCAAACTCGTGCTTTAATGGAAGCAGCAATTGAAGTAAAAGAAGAGGATAAATATGATATTGTTCCTGAAATAATGATTCCACTTGTTGGAGATAAAAAAGAATTAAAATTTGTTAAAGATATTGTTGTTGAAGTAGCTGAACAAGTTAAAAAAGAAAAAAATTCTGATATAGAATATCATATTGGAACAATGATTGAAGTTCCTCGTGCTGCTCTTACTGCAGATAAAATTGCTGAAGAAGCTGAATTCTTCTCATTTGGTACAAATGATTTAACACAAATGACTTTTGGCTTTTCAAGAGATGATGCAGGTAAATTCTTAGATTCATATTATCAAAATAAAATATACGAACAAGATCCATTTGCTAAATTAGATCAAGAAGGAGTAGGACAACTTATTAAAATGGCTGTAGAAAAAGGAAAACAAACAAGACCAAATATCAAACTTGGTATTTGTGGTGAACATGGTGGTGAACCTTCAAGTGTTGAATTCTTCTATAAAGTAGGTTTAACTTATGTAAGTTGTAGTCCTTATCGTGTTCCTATTGCAAGACTTTCAGCAGCTCAAGCCGCAATCAATAACGGGGATAAATAATTAATTAAAATTTATAACCAAAAATCCTAGAAAAATCTAGGATTTTTTTGTTTTTGATATAAATTTATATTTAATTAATTTTTATATAAAATTAATATAAAATTTGAAATTTAGACTAAGATATTGATTAATGTCGCATATCTTAGCTTTTTTTATACTTTTTTGCGACAGGAAAAAAGGAGGTGAGAGAGTGCGAAATCGAATATATTTAAGGCCTGAACTTTATGATTTATCACAAGGAACAAGAATTAAATTTGTAAGGATATTTAGACATTTAACTCAAGATAATATTTCAGATGATTTAGGAATAACTGGAGAAAACAAAAGAAGAACTTTAACTAGATATGAAAAAGGAGATAGAAATCCAAGTAAATCTAGATTACAGGAATTATCTAAGATACTTTTAGTAAATGATAATTTAATTAAACAATATGAATTTAAATGTGTATCAGATATTTTGTATTTTCTTTTATGGTTAGAAGAAATGTTTCCTAAAATTAGAATTGATTTAGGAACAAATGATGAAACAATTAATTTATTCTTTGACGAATGGAATAATATGAGAGATAAAAAACAAAAAATGATAATTAATTATGAAGAATATTTTGAATGGAAGATAAATTATAAAGTAAAGGAAGATAGTAATGAATGAAATAATAAAAATTAAAATTAGTGAAATAGATGATTTTAAGAATCATCCATATAAAGTAGAGTTAGGCGACGAATTAAATGATTTAGTAGAAAGTATAAAATTAAATGGATTATTAGTACCTATTGTAGTAAGAAGAAAAGAGAATGATAGATATGAATTGTTATCAGGTCATAGAAGAAAGAAAGTATATGAAATATTAGGGTTAGAAGAAATAGATGCAATTATTAAAGATTTAAATGATGATGAATCTACAATATTTATGGTAGATTCAAATATGTATCGAGAAAAACTATTACCAAGTGAAAAAGCATTTGCTTATAGAATGAAAATGGAAGCAATGAAGCATCAAGGTAAAACTTCGTGCCATTATGACACGAAGTTAAGAAGTGATGAAAAATTATCAGAAAAAAGTAATGATAGTGCAAGACAAATTCAAAGATATATTAGATTGACTTGTTTAATACCTGAATTATTAGAGATAGTTGATAATTCAAGAAAACTAAAAGATAAGCCTAATTTAACTATGGGATTATTACCTGCATTAGAATTATCTTTTTTATCTAAACAAGAACAACAAATAGTATATTCAGTAATAACATATGAAGATGCAACACCAAGCCATTCACAAGCAATAAGAATAAGAAAATTAAGTAAGAAGAAATTATTAACTTTTGATGATATAGATAAAATTTTACTAGAAGAGAAAGGTAATCAACATGAAAAAATATCTTTTAATAAATCTAAGATAATAAGTGTATTACCTTTTGATTTAGTTAAGAGAGATAAAAGATATATTGAGCAATATATTATTGAAGCTATTAAATCTTATAAAACTACTAATAAATAATATTTTTCATTTGTTTAGAAAACTGGTTGATTAATATTATGGTATAATATTTTATGAGGTGAAATGTATGATTAATCTTGAAAAATATTATAAAGAGCATGTATCAAAAGAAGATTATTATTATAAATTTTATAATGAATTAATTACAAAAGCAGAAGAAGATAAAAAAGTAATGGAAGAAATCAACTTGATAACCAATGACGATCCATATGATGAGATGGAATATGAAGCATTTGATGATGAAGATGTCATAAGGATTTTGAAAGATTTATGTGAACCATCTCTTGATATTACTACTATAAAAAATACAAGATTATTTTACTTTGTTCTATTCTATTTACATGATAATGGTTATAAGATAAAAGAATTTCCTAGAATTATTGATAGGCCACCTGAAGACCCATATAAATTTACTTGCAATGATATAAGAAATTTAGCAATCGAAAGAGGGTTAGATCATAATAATACAGTTCAATATATAACTAGAAGAAAAATTGTAGAAAATTTAACTTTTGAAAAAGAAGCAACCATTAAAATTGAAAATAATATTGATAAAATGTTTATGGAAATTTCTACTAGAAATGCAAGATTTGAGAATATGACTATTGATGAGAAAATAAAGGAAATTGCAAATCTTATTGAAAATCTTTTATATGTAGATGGTAATTATATTAAATTAGATTATTCAAAACATTGCTTTGAATATGTAGATGATGAAACAATAAAAAAGTATAGAAAACAAATACAATGTTTTAGACATTCAAGTAATAACGCTTTAGAAGAGAGAAAACAATTTAGCGATGAAGAAAAAGAATTTATAATAGATTATGGGATAACAATTATTAAATTAATTTACAGTTTTAAATAAAAATTATTTTAACTATAATGTGTTAGAAACTAAAACTATTAATCACAAATGATTGAGGCAAGAGAAAAATCTAGTCCTTTTAAATTTTATATATACTCAATTTATAAAAATATGGTATAATGTATTTGATGAGGAGGACAATAATATGAGTAAAAGATATGATGAATATATAAATAAAGTTACAAATAAAATGAACAATAATTTTCTAACTGAAGTAATACCAATGGTTCCAGATGTTGATCAAAAATTAGAAAGAGAAATTAGAGATAGAGCAATCATCGAATTGGTAAAAATGTCTATTAGCAAAGGAATGGAATTAACATATGGTGATATCTGTCTAATGATAGATGACGATCCTTCTGAAAAAGAATATGAAAATATAAAAAATGAATTAACGCCTAGAACAAAGTAGTTTGAACTAATCAAATTGTATCTTTAAAACAATGATGGTATAATTATAATCATCATGTATTAACGAGTAAGGTATCAAAACTTTTAAATAATATTTTTTTATAATGATTGGGATTTAATCTATTACCTTTATTGATTGCGGTATATACTATTGAAAGTTGGTAGTAGAAATCTATCCCCTATAAAGGCGGTGGCACAAGCAAAACTTAAAGAAACTATATAATAATTAACTGGAAAGAAAGTTATATATGGATTTAAATGAAAAACTATTAGAACTTAGAAAAAGTTATTTATCATAAAAGAAAAAGAAACAGAAAAAGTAAAAGTGTATAAAAATAATTTATAATGAGTAAAAATATAAAAGAAAACTATGTCTAATGATGGAGTTTTCTTTTATTTTATGGTATAATATACATATCATAGTTTTAGGAGGTATTTATGTTAGAAAATAAATTAGGAATTACTAATTCGGTTGAACTTTCAAAGGAAGAAGAAAAAATTACAAAATTGAAAGCGCTTAAACTTTTTGATACCAATAAGGTTGAAGAATATGAAATAGGTACTTTTAAAGGATTATCAGATATTCATAAGTTTTTGTTTGATGATATATACTTTTTTGCAGGTAAAATAAGAAAAGAAAATATAGCAAAGGGGAACTTTAGGTTTGCTTCTTGTATGTATTTAGAAGATGTTTTAAATAAAATAGACAAAATGCCTCAACATACTTTTGAAGAAATTGTCCAAAAATATATTGAAATGAATATAGCTCATCCTTTTAGAGAAGGAAACGGAAGAAGTACTCGTATATGGTTAGATATGATCTTAAAAAAGGAACTAAATATGGTTGTAGATTGGAGTAAAATAAATAAAGAAGACTATTTATTTGCGATGGAAAGAAGCCCTGTAAAGGATACAGAAATAAGGATCTTACTTCAAAATGCTTTGACAGATAAAGTTAATGATAGACAATTATTTATGAAAGGAATTGATACTAGTTATCAATATGAAGGATATAATACTTATTCTATAAATGAATTGGACAATAAATAGAGTTATTATTTATATATAATGTGTAATAATTAAGAGATTTTAATATATATATCAGTTAAATCTAATAATTGATAATATATGTAAATTAAAAAAAGATTTAGAAGCTGATAAATAGTTTTTAAATCTTTTTATTTTTATAATATGTTTACTTACCATAAAAAGCATTGACTATAATGGTAAGTTGGTTGTTTTATAAAATATTATAACTTATAATGAAGTAAAAGGAGGAAAGAAAAATGAAATTAAAAAAAATATTATTATTTCTATTTATTACAGTTGTTGGTTTTTGTGGTGTAATAAGTGCAAATGCTTTAACAATTAGTGATGATGGAAAATATTCATTAATATTAACTAGTAGTGGCGAAGATGTTAGTATTGATGGTGCTAGTGAAAAAGTTATAAGATTTAATGTTAATGAAGATGAAACAACAGTTAAATTATCTGAATTAACAAAAAAAATTGTACCATTTAATGGTAAAAATGAATTTGCTTATTGGGGTAGCTTTATTGGAGAAAAAGCTAATGAAGATATTGCAATAACTGAGTTTAGTTGGAGTGGAGAAGTAGCCGGAGGAGAATATACAAATGGTTTAACTTTATATGCAATATTTTCTGATAAACCATTACAAGGAACAGGTACATATTATATAACACTTGATGGTTTTGCCGGAACAATAAATGGCGAAAAAATAGTAAAGTTAACTAGTAAAAGTACTGAATTTAAAACAGTTGATTTAACAAAATATACTCCAGTAAGAAAGGGTTATACTTTTACTGGATGGGAATTAGATGGAAAGTTTGTAACATCAATTGATTCTAGTTATTTTGCAAATCGTGATTGTATAACATTAACAGCAACATATACACAAGATACTTTTTCTGGTGAAGGAATCGTACTAAAATTAAATGCTAATGGTGGAAAACTAAATGGTAAAGAAATTAATAGTTATGATTACATAGGTGGAGATAATTCAGGAACTACTATGTCACTTTTACCATATACTCCAGTAAGAGAAGGATATACTTTTAATGGATGGAATACTAAAAAAGATGGAAGTGGCGAAATATTAAAATATGTTTATTGGAGATTCTGGGATAAAGAAAATGAAACAGATGTAGAAAAAGATACTTTAATAAAAGAAGATAATGGTTATGAAAGATATAAAAATGTAACTTTATATGCTTCTTGGACTAAAAATCCAGGAGAACCAGAACAACCTGCAGAAGAAACAGTAAAAGAAATTCAAAGCACGGGGAAAACAAAAGGAAAAATTGAATTTGAAAAAGGAGTTAGTAAAAACTATAAGTTGGATATAAGACCAATTGAAGTAGAAAAAGATTTAGCAGATAAAAATGTTAAATATGTAGTAGATATTAATATTTTAGATGGAAATAATGTTGTAAGTATTAGTAATACTAAAATGAAAATAAGAGTTGCAATACCTAATGATTTAAAAGGATTTAATAAATATGAAGTTGTCTATATAAAAGATGGGTTAATAAAAGAAACATTACCTGCAACTTTAGATAATGGTTATATCGTATTTGAAACAACACATTTAAGTCATTATGGAATACTAGCTAGTACTTCTAATCCAAATACTGGTGATAATATTATGTATTATGTTGTAACTAGTGTTTTAGTAACAATTTGTTTAACCTCAATGTTTGTATATAAAAAAAGAAGTAATTTTTAAATTTATACAAACAACACAAGCGAAAGTCTATTAAAGACTTTTTCTTTTATTTTTATTCATAATAATATATAATATAATTGGTGAAGCGTATGATAGATAATTATTATTTATATAAAAACATAAATGAATTAGATTTACATGGATGTAATAGATATGAAGCTATTTATAAAGTAGATAGTTTTATTAAAGAAAATATTATTTTAAAAAATCATTTAGTTAAAATAATTCATGGTAAAGGTAATTATATTTTAAAAGAAGAAATACATAAATATTTAAAAAATAATAAAAAAGTTATTACATATAAATTAGATTTATTTAATGATGGCGTAACAATTGTAGAAATCTAGTTAATTATTATTGATTTTAATTAAAATTTAATATAAAATAGTATTGTATAGTAAAGAGGGTATGTATATGGAAAATAATGAAGATAAATTGTTAGATGAACAAATAAATAAAATTATTAATGATGACAGTTCAAATAATTTCTCAAATAATGAAACTAATAATATTTCACATACAGATATTAATACCGTAAGTGATGATATTAATAATTCTAATGAAAACAGTACTTTTCATACGGATATTAATATGGTTAGTGATAATACTAATAATATTAATCCATCATTAACAAATGAAATTGAAAAAAATAAAATTAATACAATTAACAATAGTAATAAAAATGAAAATATAAAAGAGGCTTTACAAGGTGTAAAAAAAACTAGATTTAAATATCAAGTTATAAATTCTCAAGGTAAAAAAGTTAATGGTTATATTGATGCATATAATAAAGATGAAGTTTCAGTTTATTTAAGTAATGAAGGTTACGAGGTATTAAAACTTGATGTATCAAAAGATATAGAACTTGGTGTTACGAGATTAAGTTATGGTGAATTATCTTTTACTTTAACACAATTATCAACTTATTTAAAAGCAGGTATATCTTTAATTGATTCAGTTAGAATTCTTGAAAGACAATCAGTAAAAGCAAATCAAAGAAGAATATTTTCTAATATTGGTTATGAGCTTGTAAAAGGAGAAAGTTTTTCAAGTGCTTTAGCAGCTCAAGGAAATGTTTTTCCTAAATTATTTATTAATATGACTAAAACAGCTGAAATGACTGGAGATTTACCTTCAGTTCTTGATGATATGGCAGAATATTATACTACAATAGATAAAACAAGAAAACAAACTGTTAGTGCAATGGCATATCCTACGATTATATTTGTCTTTTCAATTGCAGTTATTACATTTATTTTAACTTATGTTATTCCAACATTTACTCAAATGTTTAGTTCTAATAATGCAAAACTTCCTAATATTACATTAAAAGTAATAGAAATAAGTAATTTTTTAAGAACAAAAGGTCTTATTCTTATTGGAATAATTATAGGAATACTTATTATTTATACATTAGCATTTAAATTTATAAAACCTTTTAGAAAAGCAATGCAATCATTTTATATGAGACTTCCTGTTGTTAAAAACTTAGTAATATATAAAGAAGTAGCGATGTTTACAAAAACATTTGCTTCACTTTTAAATCATGATGTATTTATAACTGATACAATGGAAATATTAAGTAATATTACAACAAATGAAGTTTATAGTGATATTATTAAAGAGTCTTTAGATAATTTGGCAAAAGGAGCAAGAATTAGTGATGCATTTAAAGGAAAATGGGCTTTCCCAATTGTAGCATATGAAATGCTTGTTACTGGAGAAAATACTGGTAAACTTCCAACAATGATGAGTCATGTTGCAGCATATTATGAAGATCTATATGCTAATTATGTTAAAAGATTAAATACCTTTATTGAACCAGTAATGATAATTCTTTTAGCAGCAATAGTAGGTACAGTAATCTTATCTGTAATAATTCCTATGTTATCATTTAATTCACAGGTATTATAATTATGAAAATATACTTTACAATTGTATTTTTTCTTCTTGGAACAATATTAGGGTCGTTTTATAATGTCGTAGGATATAGATTATGTAAAAATGAATCTATAATTAAACCAGGAAGTCATTGTCCTAAATGTAATCATAAATTAAGTTTTTTAGAACTTATCCCAGTTTTATCTTATATTTTTCTAAAAGGCAGATGTAAGGTTTGTAAAGAAAAAATATCTTTATTTTATCCATTAATTGAACTATTTACAGGACTTCTTTTTGCAACATGTTTTTATTCTTTTGGTTTTAGTTATGATTTAATAATAGGTTTAGCGTTAGTTAGTTTACTTTCTATTGTTATAGTAAGTGATGTTAATTTTTATATAATTCCTGATGAAGTTACTATCTTTTTTGGAGTATTAATAATTATTATAAATATTTTTAAATATGGTTTTATTCCTTCATTAACATATATTTTATATGGTATTATTATGTTTTTATTTATGTATATTATTATGTTACTTGGAAAGTTTATGTTTAAAGAAGAAGCTTTAGGAGGAGGGGATGTTAAACTTGTATTTGTTTTAGGATTAACGCTTCCAATTATGGCATCTTTTTTAGGATTAATTTTAGGAACGTTAATAGCATTTCCTATTTCTCTTTATTTACTTTTAAGTAAAAAAGATAAAATAATACCATTTGGACCATTTTTAATCTTAGGAACATTGATTATCTTTTTAATGAAAATAGATATAAATAGTATTATGGAGTATATAAGTTTAATTTATTAAGTAAAATAAGTATTTATTACTTATTTTTTCGTTGATTTATTTATAAAAAAGAAGTATTATATAAATATAAAAAAGGAGTGATTTTATGATTAGTAAACAAAAAGGAACTTATGATTTATATGGCGAAGAAGCTAGAAAAGTTTTAGCACTTAGAAATATATTTGAAAATATTATGAATAATTTTAATTATTCTTTTATTAGAACACCTGTTTTTGAATCAACTGAATTATTTAAAAGAACTTCAGGTGAAACAAGTGATGTTGTAAGTAAAGAAATGTATGAATTTAAGGATAAAAAAGATAGAAGTTTAGCATTAAGACCAGAAGGTACAGCAAGTGTTGCAAGATGTTTTATTGAAAATAAGTTATATACAGATCTTCCAAGAAAATTTTGGTATTTTGAACCTATGTATAGATATGATAGACCACAAAAGGGAAGATATAGAGAACATTTTCAATTTGGTTGTGAAGCATATGGAAGTAATGATGCTAGAGTCGATGCTGAAATTATCAGTATTCCATATCATTTGTTTGAAACATTAGGACTTGAAGGAGTAAAGGTTAGAATTAATACTCTTGGAGATAATGAATCAAGAGAAAATTATAAAAAAGCTTTAGTAGATTATTTAAAACCACATATAGATAGTTTATGTGAAGATTGTAAAGAAAGATTTAATAAAAATCCTTTAAGAATACTTGATTGTAAAGTAGATAAAGATAATGAAATACTTAAAAATATTCCTAAAACTATAGATTATTTAAATGAAGAATCAAAAACTTTCTTTGATGAAGTGCTTAGTTATTTAGACTCTTTAGAAATATGTTATGAGGTTGATCCTAAAACAATAAGGGGACTTGATTATTATACACATACAGTATTTGAAATTGAAGCTAATATAAAAGATTTTGGAGCTCAAAATGTATTATGTGCTGGTGGTAGATATAATAATTTAGTAGAAAATTTAGATGGCCCAGCAACTCCTGCGGTAGGTTTTGGTTTAGGTAGTGAAAGACTTCTTCTTGCTTTAGAACATGAAAACATTGATATAGTTGATGAAAAAAGTGTTGATGTTTATGTAATACCAATGACTTTAGATAAAACATTTAGTTTTAGTTTAGTATATTTACTTAGAACATTAGGGTTAAGTGTAGAAACTGATTATTTAAATAGAAAACTTGCTAATAATTTTAAATATGCGGAAAAAATAAATGCTAAGTATACTGTTGTAATTGGAGAAGATGAAATAGAAAAAGAATATTTTACAGTTAAAAATATGAAAACAAGAGAAGAAGAAAAAGTTTCTAAGAATGAGTTTTTAAAATATATTTTAGAACATTTGGAACAAGATGATTGTTCTTGTAGTTGTGACTGCGGTGAAGATGATTGTGATAAAGGCTGTGATTGTCATGATTGTTCGTGCTTTTAGGAGGATGTTATGAAAAAATATAATAATGCAGAATTTAATATAAATAATGTTGGTTGTGATGTTACTTTATTTGGTTGGGTTTCTAAAAAAAGAAATCTTGGAGGGCTTTTATTTATTGATTTAAGAGATAGAAGTGGTATTATTCAACTTATAGTTAAACCAGATAAGGAATTTTATGATATTGCTTGTAATTTAAAAAATGAATCTGTTATTAAAGTTAGTGGAATAATAAAAGAAAGAGAAAATAAAAATAAAAATATTCCAACTGGTGATATTGAAGTTATTGTAGATAGTTTTACTTTATTAAGTGAAGCAAATGATTTACCATTTGAAATAACAGATGAAACAACTGCATTAGAAGATACAAGATTAAAATATCGTTATCTTGATTTAAGAAGAAATTATTTAAAAGAAAAACTTATTACAAGAAGTAATATTACACTTGCTATAAGAAATTTCTTATCAAATGAAGGTTTTATTGAAGTTGAAACACCAATTCTTTGTAAATCTACTCCTGAAGGAGCAAGAGACTATTTAGTGCCATCAAGAGTTAACAAAGGAAAATTTTACGCTCTTCCTCAGTCACCACAAATATTTAAACAACTTTTAATGGTGGGAGGAGTTGAAAAATATTTTCAAATAGCAAAATGTTTTAGAGATGAAGATTTAAGAGCGGATCGTCAACCAGAATTTACTCAAGTTGATATTGAGATGAGTTTTGTAGAACAAGAAGATGTTATGAATTTAACAGAAAACTTGGTAGCTTATGTATTTAAAAAAATAAAAAATATTGATGTTTCTTTACCACTTATGCGTATGAAATATGATGATGCGATTAATTATTATGGAAGTGATAAACCAGATTTACGTTTTGATATGAAAATAAATGATATAACAAATATATTTGAAAATACTAATTTTTCTATTTTTCAAAATGTTTTAAAAGATAAAGGGATAATTAACTGTTTGGTAGTAAAAAATAAAGCAGATTCTACTTCTAGAAAAGATATAGATATACTTAGTGATTTCGTAAAAACATATAAAGTAAATGGATTATCTTGGTTAAAATATAATAATAATGAATTTACTGGTAGTATTGTTAAGGTATTAAGTGAAGAAGAATTAAATAAATTAAAAGAAAATTTATCTTTAGAAGATAATGATTTAATTTTAATCGTAGCAGATAAAAAAGATAAAACGAAACAAGCACTTGGAGCTCTTAGAATAAAGCTAGCTAATGATTTAGATTTAATTGATAAAAAAAGTTATAAAATGTTATGGGTTACAGATTTTCCTTCATTTGAGTATAGTGAATTAGAAAACAGATATGTTGCATGTCATCATCCATTTACTGCTCCAAATGATAGTGATATAGATAAACTTTTAACAGATAAAGGAAATTGTTATTCTAAAGCTTATGATATTGTTATAAATGGCTATGAAGCAGGTGGTGGAAGTATCCGTATTCATAATCGTGAAGTTCAAGCTAAAATGTTTGAAGCTTTAGGATTAACAGAAAAAGAAGCAAAAGAAAAATTTGGCTTTTTCCTTGAAGCCTTTAATTATGGTACACCTCCACATGGTGGTTTAGCTCTTGGTTTAGATAGACTTACAATGCTTCTTACAGATACAACAAATATAAGAGATGTAATCGCATTTCCAAAAACTGCTAGTGCATCATGTTTAATGAGTGATTGTCCTAATGATGTAAGTGAAAAACAATTAAAAGAATTACATATAAAAATAGATTAAAGCAAATACATTGCTTTTTTTCTTGAATAAAACTATAAAAAATGGTATCATATACTACGGAAATTTATGGAGGAATACTATGAATGATGTTAAAGAAATAGAAAAAAGTATAATAAAGAAATTTAGAAGTAAAATATATAAAAAATTCGTACATGCAGTTAAAGATTTCGAACTTATAAAAGAAAATGATAAGATTTGTTGTTGTATAAGTGGTGGTAAAGATTCGTTTTTACTTGCTAAATGTATGCAAGAGTTACAAATTCATTCTAAATATTATTTTGAACTTAAATATATTGTTATGGATCCTGGTTATAAAAAAGAAAATTTAGATAAAATAAAAACTAATTTAAAACTACTTGGAATTGATGCGGTTATCTATAAAAGTGATATATTTAAAGAAATAGAATCTACTTCATCTCCTTGTTATTTATGTGCTAGAAAAAGAAGAGGAAGTTTGTATGCTAAAGCAGAAGAACTAGGATGTAATAAAATTGCCCTTGGACATCATTTTGATGATGCGATTGAAACAATTATGTTAAATATTTTGTATGCTGGAGAGTATAAAGCAATGATGCCTAAATTAAAAAGTAAGAACTTTAAAAACATGGAACTTATAAGACCTCTTTATTATATTAAAGAAGAAGATATAATTTCATGGGCAAGATATAATAATTTAAACTTTTTAGATTGTGCTTGTAATGTTACAAAAAAATCTTTAGGAAAAAGACTTGAAATGAAAAATCTTATTAAAAATTTAAGAAAAATAAATAAAAATGTTGATATTAATATTTTAAATAGTAGTAAAAATATAAATATTGATGCTGTTTTAGGTTATAAAAGTAAAAATTTAAAATATAATTTTCTTGATGATTATGAAGAAAGGAACATTTTTGATGAATAAATTATATGATGAAAATTTATATTTTTTATCTTTAATAACGTGGTGTTTAAATCCGCTTGATTTTAATTACACAAAAGAGGGAATAGAAATTAATTATGATGATTATAAAATAGTAATAAATGGTAAAATTGATTCTTCTTCAAACTTTACATATGTATTACCAAAGAAAAAACAAGACTTTATTAAAAATAATTTTAATAATAAACTTGTCGTAGTTACTACTGTTTATGATAAGTATGGTTATAGTGGTAGAACTTATTATGATAAGTATATTCCTATTGATAAGACTAATTTATTTGAAGATAATGATAACTCAAAAATACTTAATTTTATTTTAGATAGTAAAAATAAAATTAAAAATTTTACTAATTATAATATTCAATATGAAAGTTCACAATTAAGATGTACTGAAAAATTAGATACAATTATTAGTGAATTGCTTTGTGAAAGTTTAAAAAAGTTAAAAATTGAAAATAAAAAATATTGTAAAATAAATGTAAAATAATTTTAATTCTATTGCTTATATTTTTATTTATGATAAACTTAAATTAACTAGAAGATATATATTTTGTATAAACCCTACAAACATCGATAAGGGAATCAGAGTATAGTTATTGGTGTTGAATGCTTAAATAATTTTAAGAATCCTAAAAATAACTAAGAGATGCCCACCTGATTATTTCAGGTTTATCGTATTTATACTTCTAGTTTTTGTTTACAAAAATGTTTTTTTTATATATAATTTATTTGGAGGTACTTATTTATGAAAAGTCGTAGTGAATTAAGAGATGTTATTGTTACAGTTACTTATCAATCTTATATAATGGAAGTTGCTAATTTAAAATTTAGCATTGATAAATTAATTGATGAACAACCAGATATTTATAAGAATGAAGAATTTGTAATAGAAACATGTAAAGGAATTTATAAAAATCAAAAAAAGATAAGTGAAATGGCTAATAAATATTTAAATAACTGGACGATAGATAGATTAAGTAAAGTAGATAAAGCTATACTTTCACTTGGAATTTACGAACTTTTATATACAAAAACGCCAAGTATCGTAGCTATTAATGAAGCAATTGAATTATCTAAAAAATATAGTGATGAAGATGTTACTAAGATGATTAATGCTTGTTTAGATAAAATTTATCATGAGGAATTAAAAGAAGAAAAGTAGTTTTTCTTCTTTATGGTATTTATATGAAAAAAAGAATTGTTTATTTTGATGTTTTAAAAGTAATTACTTGTTTTATGGTAATTATGATTCATGTTATTAGTAGAACATGGTATGTTTTAGATTTAAAAAGCAATGAATTTACTTTTCTTACTATTTTAGATTCTATTTGTAGATGTGCTGTTCCAATTTATCTTATGATAAGTGGTGCAATATTTTTAAATGAAGATAAAAATATAAAGATAAAAGATATGTTTAGAAAATATATCCTTAATATATTTTTAATATATTTATTTTGGAATATGACTTATTCTATATTAAATATTATTGTATATGGTAATAAGATAATAAATGTTAAAGTTTTAAAAGATATTTTTATATCAACAATTTTAGGAAATGGAATTTTTCATTTAAAATTTTTAGTGACGATAATAGGTTTTTATTTATGCGTTCCTTTTGTTAGATGTATTACTAAAAAAGAAAATAAAAATTTATTACAATATTTAATTATATTATTATTTATATTTACTTGTACTCCAAGTATATTAACTATGTTTAATATTAATTTAAAATATCCTACTTTATTTACTGGTTTTACTTTATATTTTATTTTAGGTTATTATTTAAATACTTTTGAAATAAATAAAAAGTATAGATATGTTGTTTATATTTTAGGACTAATTAGTCTTATTATTACACCTATACTTACGATAAATTATTCTATTTTAAATAATATTCATTCGCAAAGATTTTTTGAATATGGTTCTTTTAATATTTATCTTTATAGTGCTTCACTTTTTTTACTATTTAAAAATATATTTAATAAAAAAGAAGAAACAAAATTATTAAATAGTTTATCTAAATTATATTTTGGTATATATTTGATTCATGGCTTAGTTTTAGGATTATTAATGAAATATAATGTATTTAATTTAAATATGAATTTAACTATAAAGGTTTTCTTTATTTCCCTTATAGTATTTATAATAAGTTTAATAACTAGTTTTATATTAAGTAAAATACCATTTATAAAAAGATTAATATATGTTAAGTAAGAAAGAAATAACTTTCTTTTTTTATTTTGTGTAAAATTAGTGAAAATACTAGGCATTACTAAAGAAAATATGGTAAAATAATTAATGAGGTATGTTTATGAATAATGAATATTTAACAGTTACACAAATAAATAAATATATTAAATATAAATTTGAAAATGATAGTAATTTAAATTTAGTTTATTTAAAGGGAGAAATATCTAATTTTAAAAATCATTCTTCAGGACATTTATATTTTACTTTGAAAGATGAAAACTCTAGGATTATGGCTGTTATGTTTAGAAATAATGCGATGAAAATAAAATTTAATCCAACAGATGGGACAAAGGTTCTTGTTATTGGTAGAATTAATGTATATGAAGCTAATGGTAATTATCAAATATATGTTGAAGAAATGATGGAAGATGGAATTGGCAATTTAGCACTTGAGTTTGAAAAATTAAAGAAAAAATTAAGTGAAAAGGGTTATTTTGATGAAAGGTTTAAAAAACCTATTCCTAAATTTCCTAAAAAAATTGGTATAATAACAGCAACAACAGGTGCTGCGATTAGAGATATTATTACTACGATTAATCGAAGATATAGAAATGTTGAACTTGATATATTTCCTTGTTTAGTTCAAGGAGTAGGGGCTAAAGAAGATATTGTAAGAAATTTAAATCTAGCTAATAACTTTGATTTAGATGTTATTATCTTAGGTCGTGGTGGTGGTTCTATTGAGGATTTATGGGCTTTTAATGAAGAAATAGTGGCAGAAGCGATATTTAATTCTAAAATACCTATTATTAGTGCAGTAGGCCATGAAATAGATTTTACAATTAGTGATTTTGTAGCAGATTTAAGAGCACCAACGCCAACTGCTGCAGCAGAACTAGCAGTACCTTCAACAATTGAACTTATTTCATATATTAATCAACTTAATATAAGAAGAAATAAAGGTATTGTTAATATAATTAATAAAAATAAAGAAAAATTACTTAGTTTAACATCATCTTATATTCTTAAAAATCCTGAGAGTATATATGAAGTTAAGGCACAGAAAATAGATAATTTGGTAGAAAAGTTATTATTTATAATAAAAAGTAAGTTAGACAATAATTATAATAATTTAAAACATATTGAAGTTAGATTTAATAACAATATAAAAAATACTTTAAATAATAAGACTAATAGATATATAAATATATTAAATAAACTTGAAGCATTAAATCCAATTTTAACAATTAAAAGAGGATATACAATTACTAGTATTAATGATAAATCATTTAACAGTATTAATTCTGTTAAAAAAGATGATATAATAAAAACAAAAGTTATGGATGGATATATAAAATCAAAAGTAATAGAAATAGGAGAAGAATAATATGGAAAAAGAATTAAGTTTTGAAGAAAAAATAAATAATCTAGAAAAAATAGTAAAAGAATTAGAAAATGGAGATGTAACTTTAGATGATGCGATTAATAAATTCAATGAAGCAATAAAACTTGCTAATAGTTGTAATAAAACACTTGAAGAAGCTACTAAAACAGTAAATAAAGTATTAAATAAAGAAGGAAATTTAGAAGATTTTGAGAAAGTAGATGAATAAAATATGATTCCGAAAATAATTCATTATGTATGGGTAGGAAATAATCCAAAACCAAAAGATATAAAAAAATGTATGAAAACTTGGAAGAAACATTTAAAAGATTATAAAATAATTGAATGGAATGAATCAAATTTCGATATAAGTTCTCATCCATTTGTAAAAAAAGCTTATGAAGCTAAAAAGTGGGCTTATGTAAGCGATTATATAAGAATGTATGCTATTTATAATTATGGAGGAATATATCTTGATACTGATGTCTTAGTTTTAGAAAATTTTGATAAGTTTTTAAATAATAAAGTTTTCGTAGGCTTTGAAAGAGAAAATTATCCGTTTACAGCAGTGTTTGGAGCAGAAAAAAAGAATAAATTTATTAAAAAATTGTTAGATTATTATGATAATTTAGATGCTTATAATTTTGATTTTGAAAATAATAATACAATATCAGTATCGAATATTTTAATAAATGAATATGGTTGTTCAAAAGAAAATAAAGAACAATTATTAAAAGATGGTATAAAAGTATACAAAGATGATATTTTGTGTAATCCTTCTAAAAATTCTACAACAGTTCATATCTTTACAGGAACATGGTTAGAAGGAATAAAGCCATTAAAAAGAAAGATAGTTACTGCTTTAAAAACAAATATAAAAACAAAAAAACAAGCAGAAATATATAGGAAGATTTTTATGAGGTAGTTTATGAAAAAAGTTTTTGAAAAAATAGTTAATTCTTTTTTTCATATATTTAAGATTAGAAATGATGTAATAGTATTTGAATCTGGTAGAAATAAAATTGATGGTAATCCTAAGGCTATTTATTTATATTTGAAAGAAAACTATCCAAATAAATATAAATTGATTTATTTAACAAATAAAAACATTAATATAAATGAACTTGATAAAAATGATGTTGTGTTTTATAAAACACTAAAATCTTTATATTATTTATCGGTTGCTAAGTACTTAATAAGGAGTGAAAGTATAGGAAATATCATTAAAAAAAGACCAGAACAGGTTTACATTCAAACATTTCATGGCCACGGTCCTATAAAAAAAGGTGGCTTTGAAATAGAAGAAAATAAAAAAGGTCAAGAGTATAAAAATGGATTACTTAATCATTGTAAAGAATGGGATGTTTATATTTCAATGTGTGAACTTGAAGAAAAACATATTATTGATTCGACAGGTTTTAATAAAAAAATTATAAGACTAGGTATTCCATCTACTGATTATATTGTAAATAATAAAGATATTAAAAATAATGAATTACTTAAGAAGTTTAATATTCCAAAAGATAAAAAAGTTATTTTATATGCTCCAACATATAGATCAGATTTGTTAGGACAAGAAAATATAAATATTAGAATAGAAAGCTTAAAAAAACTAACTGATTATGTTGTGTTAGTGAGATTACATCCCCTTTTAAACTCAAAAATTAATAAGAAATTATTTGATGATTCAAACTTTATTAATGTTTGTGAGGAGGAAGATATTGTTAATTTATATTTAATAACTGATATACTTATATCTGATTATTCAGCTTCTATTTATGAATTTGCCTTAACAGGCAAAAAAATAGTACTTTATCCTTATGATTATGATGAATATAAAAAATATCCTGGTTTTTGCATTGATTATAAAAAAACATTACCAGGGCCTATATGTTATGATGAAAATGAATTGTATGATACGATACTAAATATTGAGAAGATATACCCTAAATATAATGAAAAATGGAACAATTTTAATAAAAAATATAATTATATGAATGATGGTGAAGCAACAAAAAGATTTACTCAATATTTAATAAATGGAAATTTAGAAAGAAGTGATAAAAATGAATGAAATAAAACAAGTAATAATTTTAGCAGCAGGAAGAAGCAGAAGAATGGAAAATTTAAGTAACAAAATACCAAAATGTTTATTTGAATATGACAATGAAAAAATAATATGTAGACTAGTTAGACAAATTAAAAAGTATGGTGTTGAAAAAATTGTAATAACAGTAGGTTATAGGGCTGATTTAATGAAAAAAATATTTGCTGATGATCCAAATGTAATTTTAGTAAATAATACGATGTATGAAGAAGATGTTAACATTAATTCAATGAATTTAGCATTAAAGCATATTGATGGACCATGTGTTGTTTTTGAAGCAGATACAATTATGGAAGATTCGCTTGTTAAATATGTTTTAGGTTCTGATTTTGAGGGAAAATCTGTTTGGTTTACAAAAGGAAAATTTGTAGAACCACAATATGGTGGAATATTAAAATCAGATAAATATGGTAAAGTAACAGATATTAGAATTATACCTACTTATCAAGCAAAATATAAAGGATATTCTAAATTATCAGGTTTAATGAGAATAAATAAAGAACAAATTGAATTATTTAAACAATTAGTAAATAAATATGCAAAATCTACAATAAAGCAATATTATTTAGTTCCATGGATTGAAAATTTAGATAAACTTCCATGTTATGAAGGAGATATAAGTCATTTTGAGTTTTTTACTTTTAATAAACCAGAAGAGTATTATCAAGCATTAAATAAAAAAATAGGTCAAATTGAAAAAAATGTTAAATATGAATTAGTTGATATTTCCTTGCTTAAGCCAATAGAAGATTATGATAAAACAAGAGCTACAAGTTTAGAAAAAGAAATATTAGATAAAGGTTTTTGGACTGTACCATTAATTGTTGAAAAAAAAGATTATATGATACTTGATGGTCATCATAGATTTGCTACTGCTAAAAAATTAGGATTAAAAAAAATTCCTGCTATTTTAGTAGATTATGATGATGTAGATGTTTGGACTCTTCGAAAAGAGTATCCAGTTAGTCAAAAACTTGTAAGAAAAAAGGTTGTTACTGATAAAAAAATATATCCATACAAAACTGTAAAACATAAATATTATTTTGAAATTCCTACTATTGAAAATTTAACTCTAGGAGAATTAAAATAATGATAAATATAAGATCAGTTACATGGATGCTTAATAGTGACTATAGTGAAAAGGAATTTGAAATAATAGAAAAAGTGAATCTGAAATTTGATAATTCAGAATTCTTTGTAAGAACAAAAAGGGCAACTTTACCTTGTATAAGTGAACCACTTAATTTAAAAAACATTGATTATCTAAATAGCCTATGTTTAACTCATGATATAAGATGGTTTAATATTCCAATAATTCCTAGCAACAATAAAAAAATATGGCAATTTGCTTATAATGTACTAAAAAATTATGAGCAATCTTTTGTTAACGTTTTAGCAGTACAAGATGGTAAAATTAATTATCAAATATTAGATGAATCATTAAAGTTAATAAAAAAAACATCTAATATAAGTATAAATGGTAAAGATAATTTTAGACTTGGATTATCTGTAAATGTAAAACCAAATTGTCCTTTTTTTCCGTTTTCTATTTCTGATGGAAAATTTGGTTTTTCAATTGCTTTAGAGCTTACACAAGATATAAATATGATAATTTGTAATAATTCTAAACTTAATTTAAATGAGTTAAGAACAAATATTATTAATACTTTATATCCACAAATAAAGAAAATAGAAAAGCTTGCTAATGAAGAAGCTTTAAAATATAATATTGAATTTAAAGGATTTGACTTTTCGCTTGCTCCAATTATAGATGATAATAATAATGGTAGTATTATTACAATTTTAAATTATTTAGGAGTTAATGATTTTTCTAAATCTGGTACTTTGTTTGCAACAGCTTATCTAACAAATATTTTAAAATATTTTTCATCAGAGTTTAAAAGTGTAGGATTTTCTGGAGTGATGTACTCTTTGCTTGAAGATGTTGAATTATGTAAGATAAATAATGAAATTGGTGTTGATATTGAGGATTTAATAAAGTTATCGACAATGTGTGGTTGTGGAATTGATATGATACCAATAAGTTGTGATGAAAAAGATAGTAATATTAAATCTACTTTTATGGACGTAATTGCTATATCAACTAGATTAAATAAACCTTTAGGAATAAGGATATTACCTATTCCAAGAGCTAGAAAAGGAGTACTTCATTATACTAATTTTAATGAAGATGCTGATTTTATTTCTAATACTAAAGTTCTTACTCTTGCAACAAATGAGATAATTGAAAAGAATATAGATTATTTTGAGTTTTTAAAAATTAAATAGGAGTTGGTAACATTGAAAAGAAAAACACAAACTATTAAAAATGTTTTATCATATTTAATACCATATTTTATAATAGCAATTTTAGGATTTGTAAAACTTAAATATCTTTTATCGGGCTTAGGAGTTGAAATATATGCTTTAAATCAGCTATTTATACAAATATTTGCTTATATTTCAATTTTAGAGGGTGGAATAGGAGTATTAATAACGCAAGCTTATTATAAATATTTTGCAGATGAAAATATAGATAAAAATAAAATTGTTTCAATATTTATTGCATCAAAAAAAATACTTAATAAAATAGCTACATTGATGATAATAATTGGAATAGTCGTATCTTTCTTTTTAAATATTTTGACAAATAATAGTTTAAGTTTAATATATATGCAATTTTTATTTATTTTATATATTGTAAGAAGCGCAATTGAATATTTTATGTTTGCTCCTAGATTTGTTTTGATGGCAAATCAAGAGGTGTATAAAATTAATATTACTTTAAATATATATAAAATTGTCGAAGCAATTGTAGAAATTATTTTATTAATTTATAAACAAAACTATGCATTAATTTTAATATTTACTATATGTATTAGATTTTTTGCATATTTTATGGCTAATAGAAAGGTGTATAAAAAATTTCCTTGGCTTAAAACAATTAATCCTCCAGAAACATATAATTTTGATACAAAGGGAATATCAGCTATTGTATCTATAAAAGTTGTCGGAGCTGTAAATGATAATACAGATATTTTACTAATTTCTTCATTTTTGACACCTATGGCAGTTACTATTTATTCATCATATAATTATATTGTTAAATTTTTAAATGATATTGTCATTCAAATAGGAAATGGAACTGTAGCAAGTTTTGGAAATGTTATTTATGGAAAAGATTCGAAAGATAAAGAAATAAATGTTTTTGAAAAGATTAATACATTTTTCCTATTTGCTGCAACCTTCTTCTTTATAGCACTTTTATTCTCAATAGACAAATTTGTTATACTTTGGATAGGTAAAGAATCTTTGATATCAAAAGTAGGGTTAATATCTATGCTCATAATAATGTATATATCAATAGTATTAAAACCATTTACTATGGTTAGAGATTCTATAGGATTGTTTAAGGAATTTAAAAAAGTTGCGATTTTTGAAGCTGTGATTAATGCCTTGTTGTCATTTGTATTTATTCTAAAGTTTAAAAAATTAGAAGTTGTGTTATATGCCACTATTATTGCTAGATTATTAACTACTATGTGGTATTATCCAAAATATATTTATAAAAATATATTTAATATATCAATTTTAAATTATCTAAAAAAGAATTTGTTAAATATTTTTTCAATTGTAATATTTTCATTTATAATAGCTTTTATAAATAAATATGTTTTAGTTACAAATTATTTTAATTGGTTTTTATATTCATTAGTTTTTTGCATTATATTATTACTATTCCTTATACTAATGTATTATCTATTTGATAATAGTTTTAGAGAACTTATTAAAGACTTTAAAGAAATGATATTTAAAAGAAAGGAGTAAAATAGTATGAAAAAAGTATTAAGACCTATTTGTTATTTTTTATATTATTTAATAGCTAAACATTTACCTGAATCTCATTCTATATTTTCTTTAGGAATTAGTGGTAAAATTAGAACACTTTTAACTAGAGGAATAATCGATAGTTGTGGTAAAAGTGTAGATATAGAGAAAAATGCTAAGTTTTCTCCTCATATAAAAATAGGACATCATTCTGGTCTTGGAATAAATTCATTAATTCAAGAAAATGTAGAAATAGGTAATTATGTTATGATGGGACCTAATGTAAGTATTTATACCAAAAACCATAAAACATCTTTAGAAAAACCAATGATTTTTCAAGGATTTGAAGAAGCTAAAAAAGTAATAATTAAAGATGATGTTTGGATAGGATCAAATGTTATAATATTGCCAGGAGTAACAATAGAAAGTGGTGCAATAATCGGAGCAGGTAGTGTTGTTACAAAAGATGTTTTAAAAAATACAATAGTTGCAGGTAATCCTGCTAAAGTAATAAAAGAAAGAAAGTAATATGGTGAAGTTATGAAAATTTATATTTTAATGCCTACTTATAATGATAGTAGTACAATTGTTTATTCACTTGATTCAATATTAAGTCAAAATTATAAAAATTATGAAATAATAATCGTGGATGATGGTTCGACTGATGATACGAAAAAAGTAATAAATAATTATAAGAAAAAATATGATAAAGATAATAAAATAAAATATATCTATCAAGAAAACAAGGATCAACTTAATGCTTTAAAAACAGCATGTAACTATATAAAAGAAGAAAACTCTTTAGTTTATATTTTACATTCGGATGATTTATTAGATAACCCTGATGTTTTTAAAAAAGCAATTAATTATATGAAAAACAATAATTATGATGCAATCATATCAAATGTCGATACTATTGATGGAAATGGTAATTTATCAGGTAAAATAAAGATAAATAAATATATTAATAAAAAATATATTATGCCATTACAATTATTATGGCTTGGGAGAAATCTTTATATTGATTCTGGTTTTTTTAGAGCAAATATTTTTCTTAATCAAGTGTATAATAATTATTTAACATGGAATGGACCATTTTGGTTAGATTTAGATTCTAAGAGTATTTTAAATGTTAAAAATGTTGATTTTAATTTTTTTAAATATAGAGTGTTTGAAAAAAATTATATCAATGACGATTTAGGAAAACTATGTGTTATAAATGGTGAAATAAGGGTAGTGACAAGACTTTTAAATTATTATTATATTCCATTTTACAAAGCTCAGTTTTATATGTATAGATTATTTAATAAAATAAAAATAAATAAATTATTTAAACCATTTTACTTTAATAAAGAAGCAAAAAATAAAAAAGAAGTAATAAAATTTTTTTTGCGAAAAAGATTTACAGATATTGAAATAACAAATAATTTGTATTTAAATGCAATAGATAATTTTTACTCAAAAAATACTAGTAGAACAATTGTAATAGATGAAATACCAGATGATTTACCAATTTATTTAGGAAGTGATCTAAGAACATTTAATAAAAAAATTATAGAAAACAAATTAGAAAAGTTCTATGTTAATTTTTTAAACGAAATGCAAATAGGTTTTGATAAAATAATAATAAATGAAAAATATAAAGAAAAGATAACAAATATTGTTAAATTTTTATCAATATATGGTAGCGTTGAAATTGTATTTAAAAAATAGTTAGGAGTAGACATATGAAAGATAAAATAATTAAAAATAATATATTATTAAAAATACTTACAATTTTTGTTTTATTACAACCATTTTTAGATACATACATTTTATTTGATGCAAGTTTCACAGGAGCAATTGGTTTTTCTCCATCAACACTTATTAGATATTTGTTTATAATGGTGTTGTCAATTTTATTTGTATTTACTATTAAATCTAAGAAAAAATATGTTTATTATCTAGTATATGGAACAATGGTAATAGTTTATGTTATCCTTCATCATTATTATTGTTTAAACATGACAACATTATTTCCTGATAATTTTAATTATTCATTAATGCAAGAAATAGAATATATAATTAGGTTAACAGTACCACTTATTTTAATGATTATCGCATCTAATCTAAATATAAATAAAAGATTATTTAATAATGTTTGTATATGGCTTTCTTTAATTATTTCTGGTGTTATTGTAATAACTAATATATTTAAAATATCAATTGGAGCATATTATACACAAACAGTTCAATATAATATATTTGATTGGTTTAATGGAATACATAACAGTGTTAGTTTTATGTATACTGCCACTAGAGGATATTTTAATTATGCAAATTTAATTAGTAGTTTACTTTTTGGACTTACTATATATATTTTATATTTAGTTATAAGTGAATGTAATTTTAAAAATAGTATTTGTTTAATATTAAATTTTTTTTCTATGTTTATGTTAGGCACTAAAGTTGCTACTCTTGGAATGTTAATTTGTTTGATTATTATGATTTTATGTTATTTTTTCTTTATAATAATTAAAAAAGAAAGATTTGTTTTAAAACCATTTATTATTATCGTAGTTCTTATAGGTTTATGGTTTGTAATTTATCCTTATTCACCTTGTTATAATAGATTAAATGGAAATAATAATGATAACAATAAAAATAATGAAGTAATTGAAGATGGAAAATTTAATAAATTTTTATTAACATTAAATTCTTTATCAGAATATGATAAAATTAATTATTCTAAAACATTTATTAAAGAAAATTATAAGTATTTTGGAATTAGAAAAGATTATATGTTTAAAAAATATTCATATGAGTATGACCCATTATTTTGGATAGAAATGTATAACGAAGATACTTTTGATAAAAAAGATAATAGATTTATTGCCGAAAAAGTTTTACAAAGAATTGAACAAAATAATACTAATAATAAGACAGGAGTAAAACTATTTGGTGAAGGATATTCAAGAATGACTAATACAATTTATCTTGAAAAAGATTTTTTATCACAATATTATACAATTGGGATAATAGGAATATTATTATTTATATTACCTTATATACTTATACCTTTTGTTTCTTTATTTTATATTTTATTTAACAGAAAATATTTTACATTTGAAAATATAAGTATAATTATTTGTATTTTTGCTAGTTTAGCAGGAGCATATTTTTGTGGAAATACTTTAGATGGACTTACTTGGTCTATTATATATTCATTTATATTTGGATATTTAATAAGTAAACTTTTTAAGAAAAACGAAAAAAAATTAGATGAAAAAAAGATTACAATTGTAGCATTACATCTTGGAACAGGTGGCGTTGAAAAATATATATCTTCTTTATGTAGTATGTTAGAAGACAGTTATAAAATAAATATAATTTCATCATATAAAGTAAGTAATACTCCAGGTTTTTATTTTAGTAATAAAATAAACATTAAATATTTAATTAACGATAGACCATATAAGAATGAATTTATTAAAGCTGTTAAAGATTTTAATATTAAAGATATTATGAAATATGGTTATAAAAATTTAAAAATATTAATATTAAAACCTATAAAAGAATATAAAGAAATAGAAAAAATAGATAGTAAATATGTTATAACAACATTATTTCATAATAAAATAGTTAATGATGTTTTAGATGAAAACTATATAAAAATAGCAACTGAACATAATTATCATAATAATAATAAACAATATATAAATAAGGTTATTACTTCTTGTAGAAATAGTGATTATTTAGTTTGTGTTTCTAACGAATTAAAAGATTTTTATAAAGGAAAATTAAAAAACTTTAAAACCAAAGTTGTATATATTCCAAATGTAATTGATAAATTACCAATTATTAAAAAAGAACATAATAAAAACACATTAATTGCGGTAGGAAGACTTGCTAGAGAAAAAGGTTTTGGTGATTTGATTGATATAGTTAATATAATAAAAAATGATATTCCAAATATTAAAGTCAATATAGTTGGAGATGGATATGAAAAAGATGAATTAGAAAATAAAATCATTAATTTAAATTTAGAAAAAAATATATTTTTATTAGGAAAGAAAACATTTGAAGAAGTTGAAAATTTGATGCAAGAAAGCTATATATATTTAATGACTAGTTATACAGAATCATTTGGGCTTGTTTTAATCGAAGCTATGAGTAATAAAATATGCTGTATTGGTTTTGATACTTCTGCTGGAGCTAGAGAAATATTAAAAGATGGAAATGGAATTTTAATTGAAAATAGAGATAAAAGTTTATTTGCACAAAAAGTTGTCGAATTAATAAACGATGATAAAAAATACAATTTAATTTGCAATAATGCATATAAATATTGTAAAATATATTTAGCTAGTAATGTTAAAAATAGTTGGCTAGAATTATTGGAGTGTAAAAATGAAAAAATATTTTGAAAGAATTTATAATAAAGGTATTGATAGTTTTTATGATGAATTAAAAGAATCACTAAAAAGTAATAAAAAAAGCTTTATCGTAACTGCTAATCCTGAAACATTTATGTATGGGAAAAAAGATGAGGTTATTAATAATATAATACTTGATAAAAAAACTATTGTTGTTCCCGATGGAATAGGTATTGTTAAGGCAAGTAATATGCTTGGTTATAATATTAAAGAAAGAATACCAGGAATTGATATAGCAACAAAATTACTTGAATATGGAAATGAATTAAGTAAAACAATATATTTTTTTGGAGCAAAAAAAGAAGTTGTTGAAAAATTAGTAGAAAAAGTAAAAAAAGATTATCCAAGTTTAAAAATAATTGGATATACTGATGGATATGTAACTAATAAAGATCAAATTATGGATAATATAAGTAAGTTATCACCTGATATTGTTTTAGTAGCACTTGGTATTCCTTATCAAGAAAAATTAATTTATAATAATCTTGATAAGTTTAAAAAAGGTATTTTTGTTGGTGTTGGTGGTTCATTTGACGTATTAAGTGGATGTAAAAAAAGAGCTCCTAAAATATTTATAAAAACCAATACAGAATGGTTATATAGAATAATAAAAGAACCAAAAAGAATTAAAAGATTTTATAATAGCAATGTTAAATTTCTATTTAAAATTAAAAAAATAGATAAGTGAGGTATAAAATGATAAAAGTATTAAGTATATTTGGAACAAGACCAGAAGCAATAAAGATGGCGCCTTTAATAAAAAAATTAGAAGAAAATAAAGATATTGCAAATATTGTTTGCGTTACGGCACAACATAGAGAAATGTTAGATCAAGTACTAGAAGTGTTTGATATAAAACCTGATTATGACTTAAATATTATGAAACAAGGACAAACATTAAGTGATATAACAACAAGAGCTTTATTAGGATTAAATGAAGTTTTATTAAAAGAAAAACCTAACATAGTTTTAGTACATGGAGATACAACAACTAGCTTTGTTGGAGCTTTAGCAGCATTTTATAATCAAATAGATGTAGGTCATGTTGAAGCAGGACTTAGAACTTGGAATAAGTATTCTCCTTTTCCAGAGGAAATGAATAGACAAATGGTTGATTGTATTGCTGATATGTATTTTAGTCCAACTGAAAAGTCAAAACAAAATTTATTAAAAGAAGGAAAAGAAGAAACAAAGATATATGTAACAGGTAATACCGCGATAGATGCGATGAAATTTACCGTAAAAGAAGATTATACAAATGAAGTTTTTGATTGGATAGGAAATGATAGAATGATTCTTTTAACAGCTCACAGAAGAGAAAATTTAGGAGAACCTTTATATAATATCTTTAGGGGAATCAAAAAAGCAATTGATGAATTTGAAGATGTTAAAATAGTTTACCCAATTCATAAAAATCCTTTAGTTAGACAAGTAGCAAATGAAATTTTTAAAGATGATGATAAAATAAAATTAATTGAACCACTTGATGTCGTTGATTTTCATAATATGATGAATAAAGCATATATGATACTTACTGATAGTGGTGGAGTTCAAGAAGAAGCTCCTTCTTTAGGAAAACCTGTTTTGGTTTTAAGAAATACAACAGAACGTCCAGAAGGAGTAGAGGCAGGAACATTAAAACTTGTAGGTACAAACGAACAAAATATTTATAATGCCGTAAAAGAATTATTAACAAATGATGATGAATATTTAAAAATGAGTAAAGCATCTAATCCTTATGGAGATGGTTTTACAAGTGATAGGATTGTTACAGCAATTTTAAAAAAATATAATGAATGATTATTTAAAATTACCATAATTTGGTAATTTTTGTTTTGCCAAATTTTAAGCATTATATATTTTATAATTTAGTAGATAATAATAATGTAGTTTGAAAGGAATGATTATTATGAATTTTAAAAAAATTTTTAACAAACTACTAATTTTCATATTTCTTATATCTATTATTAGTGTACCAAATATAGTTTTTGCTTATACAAAAAAAGTTGTACTTGGTGGAGAAAATATAGGAATAAAAGTTAATTCAAATGGAGTGTTAGTCGTAGGATTTTACCAAGTTGCTGGAAAAAGTCCTGCGAAAGATGCTGGGCTTAGAATCGGTGATAGAATAATCAAGATAAATGATACTGATATTAATATAATATCTGATTTAACTTCTTCTATCAAAGATAATACGGAAGTATTAGAAGTCACATATGAAAGAAATAACAAAATTTATAATACTAAAATAAAATTATATAAAGACTCTAATAATGTGTATAAAACAGGTCTATATGTTAAAGATAAAATAATAGGAATAGGGACACTTACTTTTATTGATCCTAATACAAAAATGTATGGTGCTTTAGGACATGAAATAATAGAAAAAGCAACAGGAACAAAATTTGAGATTAAAGATGGTACTATATTTAAATCAACCGTTACAGGTATAGATAAGGGAACAAGAACTTCTCCAGGTGGTAAAAGAGCAAGTTATATGCTTGATGATGTTTATGGAACAATTACTAAAAATGAAATAAATGGAATATATGGAGTATACAATAAAAATATAAATAACGCTAATTTAATTGATGTAGCAGATGTTTCTAGTATAAAGCTTGGTAAGGCTTATTTTACAACAGTTATCGAAAATGATACTAAAGAAACATTTGAAATAAATATTTTAAAACTTAATAAAGATGTCGCAACAAAAAATATATTCTTTGAAATAACTGATGAAAAACTTCTAAAAAAAACAAAGGGGATAGTTCAAGGAATGAGTGGTTCTCCAATTATACAAGATGGGAAAATAATCGGTGCTGTAACACATGTTGTTGTAGATGATTTTAGTAAGGGATATGGTATATTTATTACATCAATGTTAAAAGAAATTGAAAATTAAAAAGGATAACTTTTGTTATCCTTTTATTCTACTGTAACAGATTTAGCTAAATTTTTAGGTTTATCAATATCACAACCACGTAATTTTGCTATTTCATAAGATAATACTTGAAGTGGAACAATAGTAAGCATACTTTGTAATAAATCACTTGTTTTTGGTATTTCAATTAAGACATCATATATTTCTTTGTCAATATTAATATCATTTGTAACAAGAATTACTTTAGCACCACGAGATTTTACTTCTTTAATATTGCTTATTGTTTTTTCTTTAATACTATCTTTTGTTACTATTGCAAATACAGGTGTATTATTATCAATTAAAGATATTGTTCCATGTTTTAATTCACCAGCTGCATATGCTTCACTATGAATATAACTTATTTCTTTTAACTTTAAACTTCCTTCCATACATAAAGCATAATCAACATTTCTACCTATAAAGAAGATGTCATTTTCCTTATATATATCGTTTGTAATTTCTTTATAAACTTCTTTATTTATAATAGAATTAATATTAATTGGAAGAGATTTTAATTCATTTATTAAATTTTCTTCATCCTTTTTAGTTAACTTATTGTTTTTTCTTCCAAGATAAATAGCAATTAGTGATAAAACTAGTACTTGAGCTATATAAGCCTTAGTTGTAGCAACAGCAATTTCAGGTCCTGCTTGAGTATATATAACATTATCACAAATTCTAGCAATTGAACTTTCTTTAACATTTATTATTCCTAAACTATCACAAGATTTAATTTTAGTTAATTTTAAAGCTTCAAGTGTATCGGCAGTTTCTCCAGATTGAGAAATAGGAATAATAAGTGTATCTTCATCAAAAAAGTTTGTTTTATATCTAAATTCACTAGCTATTTCAACATCAACTTCAATATTGGCATATTCTTCAATTAAATATTTTCCTATCATTCCTGCATGTATGGCACTACCACAACCAAGAATACATATTTTTTTATAATTTTTCTTAAAATATTTATCTAAATTAATTTCATTATTTTCAAGAATACTATTTAAAGTCTTTTTAATAACTTCAGGTTCTTCATTTATTTCTTTAATCATAAAATGATCGTAACCATTTTTATCTATTGAAGATTTATCTCCATTAAAAGTTTTAACTTCTTTTTTTGTAATTTTATTATCTTTATCATATACAATTACTTCATCACTTTTAATAATTGCATACTCATCATCTTCAAGTAACATATATTTATTTGTAAACTCAAGTATTGCAGGAACATCACTTGCAATATAATTTTCATTTTTATTAATTCCTATAATTAAAGGGCTATTTTTTTTAATAGCAAAAATTCTATCTTTAAAATCAGTATTAATTATACCAATAGCATAAGCACCACGAACTTTTTCTTTAAAAAGTTCAATAGTTTTATTCATATCGTTTGTTTTATTATATAAATCATTAAGTAAGACAACTGCTACTTCTGTATCAGTATCTGATATAAAATTATAATCTTTGAATTCATCTTTGATTTCTTTATAATTCTCAATTATTCCATTATGAACTATAGTAATTTTTCCTGCTGTATGAGGATGAGAATTAACTTTATTAGGTATTCCATGAGTTGCCCATCTTGTATGACCCAAACCTATATTACTTTTAATATTAAAATCAAGTTTTTCTTCAAGGTTTTTAATTCTTCCTTTCTCTTTTTCAATATAAAGTTCATTATCTTTTAAAATACATATTCCTGAAGAATCATAACCCCTATATTCAAGATTATGTAATCCATCAATTAATACTTTTAGGGAATTACCATTTTTCCCTACATATCCAACAATTCCACACATTTTTTTGTACTCCTAACTTTTGTTTCTATTATTATTTATGTGTTTAATATATTTTTTGTTATAATATTTATTTTATTTTTTTAATATATTTAACGTTTAACACAAAAACCCGTTGTAACATCCGCCGAATCTTTCGATAATTACAAACCTCGTCAACTTATAAAGTCCAGGCGCTAATTATAAATATTACCTCCATTTATTTATAACTTAATTTAATTATATAGAAAAAAATAGCTTTTGTAAACTATTTCATTTTTTCTTCCATAAAATATCCATTTAAAACATATTTACTTTCATTAGCAACAATAAAAGCATTATTATCATATTTTTTAACAAGTTTTTGAAGTTTATAATAATTTGAATTAGATATTTCAATAAATAACATATATTTATCAGGTATTCCTTTTTTCCCTAAAACTTCCATAACACTAACAGCAAAACCATTTTTTCTTAATCCATCAACCATATCAGGATAAGCTTTATTAGTTATTATTTGAACTGATAAATTACCTTTAATATATTTATTAGATAACATACTTCCAATGTATGTTCCAGAAGCAAAACCTCCAGCATAACTAATAGCAATAAAAATACTATTGCTTGTTGTATTTAATGCTTCTTTTACTATTAAAAACCATACAAGAAGTTCAAAAAAACCTATAATCGTAGCTTCTTTAGTCTTTCCTTTTACTGTTTCCATCGTTCTAAAAGTACCTAAACTAACATCTATTATTCTAACAAAAAAAATTTTAAAACATAATATTAATAATTCCATAACATATTCCTTTCCTTATTATTTATTATGTCCTAAAATTTTAAATTAATTTATTTTACTAAATAAAATAATACTGTTGCTAAACTTCCTAATAAAAGTGCTGCAAGCATAATAATTACTACAACTTTTTGAAACTTTTTATTCATTATTAAATTATCCTCCATCTTTCTTCTTTTATAGTATATCAAATAATATATCTTAAAGTCAAAAAAAATGTCATATTTATTGTTACATATTATATATATTTTTTTAATATCTTTAAATGGAGGAATAATATATGAATAAAAAAATGAACTTAAAAAAGATTAAAAAAATTAATTTAAATATTTTTAATAACAAATCATTCTTAATCTTTTTAATATCTTTATTTTTAATTGGATTAATAATAGGAATAATATTTTTTAAATTTTTAGATAGTAATGATATAAGTAAAATAAAAGATAATGTAAATAATAGTTTAACACTTCCAACAAATTATAATTATTTAAATAATTTATTTTTAAATTTAAAAGATAATATAAGTTTAAATTTATTTATTTTTATCTTAGGAATAAGTGTAATTGGAATATTATTAATATTATTTTTATACTTTAGCGAAGCATTTTCTCTTGGTTTTTGTTTAGCAAGTCTTGTAAATACATATAAAATTAAAGGAATAATAGCTAGTTTTTGTTATTTATTTCCTGGTAAAATATTGTATTTAATAAATCTTTTTCTTTTAACATTTTTCAGTGTTAAATTTAGTTTTAAATTGATTCAATATATATTTTTAAAAAAAGATACTAATTTACAAGAAGAATTTAAAAAATATTTTAAAAAAATACTTATATGTATAGCAATTTCTATTGTAATAGCGTTTATTTCAGTATTTATTGATCCATTTCTAATAAAATTATGGACAAGTATTAAATAAGTTATTATAATTGTAATTAAGGGTGATTTTGATGAATATAAGTTATGAAGATTTTTTCAAGCTTTCTTATTCTTTAATAGATTTAAACGATGAAGAATATCTAAAAGATGAAGAAAGGTTAAGATATATAATAAGTAAAATAAAAGTAAAAAATCCAAGAAATTCATTTAAAATATTTAGATAGTTTTAAAGATAAGACAAATTTTAATATTATAAAAAATTTTCTTAAAAATAATCCTGATTTTTTAAGTTTTAGTTCAGTAGATGATGAAATATCTTTTGCAGATAATACAGGAGGGTTAACCTATACATGTTTTAATAGAAATTTTGTTTCATTAAATGAAGATTATAACAATGATCATATGCTTAGTATATATATTCATGAAATGCAACATATAACAGATTTAGAAAAGAAAGAATTAGAGCTTAATAATTTATATTATGAATTAAAGTCTATATTAATGGAATTATATTTAAGTGATTATGTTAAGGAAAATTATGATGAAGAGTATGGTCTTAATGTAAAACTTCATATTCTTTTTAATAAACTTCATTTATTATATGAAGCTGTTGTGTTAAGTGATATATTGAATAAACTTATAGATAAAAATAAAAAGATTAATATTTTATCTTATCAAGAAACTACTAAAACATATAATGAAGAAGAAATATTAGATATTATAAGTTCAAATGAAGATGTAGATAGTTTTGTTCATTGTTATGATAGTTTAATTGCTCTTAATATTTATTTTAATAATAAAAACTGTGATGACGGTTTAAAAATAGCAGATAATTATGTTAAAAATTCATCTATTCAAGAGATTAATATGGATATTAATTTTGATGAAGTATTAACTAATCTTATAAATGAATTAATGAGTGTTGTTAAATCTTTAGAAAAGTATACAAATAGAAAAATAGTAAGAATTAAGTAAATTTAAAATATAACGAAATATTGCTTTTTTTCTTTTTTTATAGTATCATTATGTAAGTATTTAGGAAGTGATAGTTTATGAAAAGGGTTGTTATCGGTATGAGCGGGGGAGTAGACTCATCAGTTGCTGCTATTTGTTTAAAAGAGCAAGGATATGAAGTAATTGGTCTTTTTATGCGTAATTGGGATAGTTTAATGAATAATGATGTGCTTGGCAATGATAACTTAAAAAATAATGATATATGTCCTCAAGAACAAGATTATAATGATGCTTTAAATGTATGTGAAAAATTAGGAATTAAATTATATCGAATTGATTTTGTTAAAGAGTATTGGGATTATGTATTTACATATTTTTTAGATGAATTAAAAAAAGGAAGAACACCTAATCCTGATGTTATGTGTAATAAATATATAAAATTTGATTTATTTGTTAAAGAAGCAAAAAAGCTTGGGGCAGATTATATTGCAACAGGTCATTATGCAAGAATAATTGATAATAAACTTTATAAAGCACTTGATTTAAATAAAGATCAGACATATTTTTTAGCACAACTTACAAAAAAACAGTTAGAAAATGTATTGTTTCCAATTGGTGAACTTACAAAACCTGAGGTAAGAAAAATAGCAGAAAAATATAATTTAATAACAGCAAAAAAGAAAGATTCAACAGGAATATGTTTTATTGGAGAAAGACATTTTAGAGAATTTTTAGAAAATTATTTACCTAATAAAAAAGGAAATATTATAAATATAGAAACAAATGAAATAGTAGGGGAACATATTGGTCTTATGTATTACACAATAGGACAAAGAAGAGGACTTGATGTTGGAGGAACTAAAGATAGATTATTTGTTGTAGGTAAAAATCTTGATAAAAATATTTTATATGTGGCAGAAAAAGAAGATAACAAATATTTATATTCAACATCATGTATTATCGATACATTAAATTTAAATGATGAACTTCCAAAAACTTGTTATGCTAAGTTTAGATATCGTAGTGAAGATATTAAAGTTACACTTGAAAGAATTAATGATGATGAAATACTTGTAAAATATGAAAAAGCTAAAAGTGTTACTCCAGGACAATTATGTGCTTTATATTTAGAAGATGGATGTTGCATAGGTTCAGGAATAATTAAAGAAGTAAGAAAAAATGATGAAAAATTATGGTATTTACTATAATTTTTTATTTTGTTATAATTATCTTATAAATAAATATATAAGGAGAAAAAAATATGAAATATAAATTAAGAATGTTAAGACATATAAATTTTGATAAATTAAATAATATAATAAAAGAAATAAGTAAAAAAAATAATAAGTCTAAAATATATATCTTTTTTGATATGCTATTTTCATATATAAAACATGGTAGTGGTTATTATGATTATTATTTATTTGACTTTATTAATTTAAATGAAGAACAAAGAAAAACAATGGTTACTAGAAGTAGAAATAAGAAATTAATTTCTTTATTAAATGATAAAAAATATACAGATATATTTGATAATAAAAGTGAATTTGATAAATTATTTGCCGAGTTTTTAAATAGGGATATATTAATTTTAAAAGAAAGCAACTATGATGATTTTATTAAATTTATGAAAAATAAAGAAGAAATAATAGCTAAGCCAAATTCAATGGAAGCAGGTAAAGGAATTAGAAAACTTAATAAAAATAACTATAAGACTTTAAAAGATATGTATAATGATATTTTAAATGATAAAAATCTTGATTTATTAGAAGAATTAATAAAGCAAAATAAAGTTTATGCAAAGTTTAATCCAGAATCAGTTAATTGTTTAAGAATAGTAACTGTAATAAAAGATGAAAAAGTTTTTCCTATTTACTGTATGTTTAAAATAGGAAATAATGATTTTAGAGATAACTATCATAATGGAGGAATTTGCTGTATGGTAGATATGGCTACTGGCAAAATTATAACAAATGGTAAATCAAGTAAAGAGAATATAATAATAAAGCATCCAACAACTAATGTTAAATTTAAAGGACAAACTCTTCCTCATGTTGCTGATGCTGTAAACATGGTTATAAAAGCAGCAAAAGTTATTCCTGAAGTTGGTATTGTAGGATGGGATGTATTCGTTAATGAAAAAGGGCCTGGAATAATTGAAGGAAATAATTATCCTTCTTATGATTTTCCGCAATTTCCTGAATTTGCTGTAGATAAAGTGGGAACTTGGAAAAAATATAAGGAAATAATTAAAGAATTAAAATAAAGGTTAAAAGTGTCTTAAATGATACTTTTTATTGTTATAACATTTTTAATGTGATATACTTAAATAGTATAAAGGAAGGTATTTATGAAAAAAAATTCATTTTTGCAAGGAACGTTAATTGCTTCTTTTGCTATTATATTTATAAAGATTCTTGGAGCACTTTATGTAATTCCATTTTATAAAATAATAGGGGAACAAGGTGGCAGTTTATATAGTTACGCTTATAATATATATAATTTATTTTTAACAATTTCAATAACAGGATTTCCTATTGCTATTAGTAAAATAGTAGGAGAATATAATGAAAAGGGTATGTTTGATGCTAAAGAAAAAGCATTTAAATTAAGTAAATTTATTGTTTTAATCTTAGGATTTATTACCTTTTTAATCGTATATCTTTTTTCAAGTGAAATAGCAACTTTATTTATTGGTAAATTAGAAGGTGGTAATGATATTAGTTCAATTAGTTTTGTTATCAAAGCTATATCATTTTCCTTACTTATAATACCTTATGTAAGTATTTTAAGAGGATATTTACAAGGTCATAAATATATTTCTCCTTCGACAAATAGCCAAATAATAGAACAAATCTTAAGAATAGTTGTTGTTCTTCTTGGAAGTTATCTTGCTATAAATGTTTTTAATAAAGATATTAAAACAGGTGTGGCGGTAGCACTTTCCGGTGCTTTTATTGGTGGCTTAGGAGCTTTAATATATTTAAATATTAAAATAAGAAAAAATAGAAAAGATTTTATAAAAAAAGATGAAAGTAATATTTTTATATCATCAAAAGAAATAGTAAAAAAAATATTTATTTATTCAATTCCATCAATTATTATTTCAATTGTAGCAAGTTTATATGATACAACAGATCAAATACTTGTAATTAGAGGAGCAAGTTTACTTGGATACTCTACAAGTGATGCGGAAATTATGGGTAGTATTATAGCAACATGGGGTATAAAAATATGTATGATTGTAGCTGCTATCGGGATGGCAATAAGTATTAATACAATTCCTCACATGGTATCTTCTTATATAAATAAAAATTATAAAGAAGTTTCTAATAAATTAAATCAAATATTAACTACTGCTCTTGTAATCATGACACCATTGTCAATTGGAGTATCAATTTTAGCTAAACCATTGTATACAATATTTTATGGTGAAAGTTTATATGGCCCGCTTATATTAAGTGTCGTTATTTTTGCAAGTTTACTTGCTAATCTTAATAATGTTTTAAATACTGCTCTTATAGGTATAAGTGAATATAAAATAATATATGTTAATACAATTTTAGGAGTTATTCTTAATCTATTTATGGATATACCGTTTATGATTATTTTTGATAAATTAGGTTTATTCCCAGTTTGGGGTGCAAGTTTTTCTTCAATTATTAGTTTCTCATTTTCAACATTTCTTGCATGTATTATGCTTAAACAGAAATATAATATTTCATTTAAAGAGTTTAATAATTCAATAAAAAAAGTATTTATTTCATCTTTAGCATTTAGTATTCCTCTTATTATCTTAAATATATTTGTTAAATGGAATTATAGTTTTATCGTAACTATTTTAATAATGTTAGTTTATATGTTAGTAGGAGCATCAATTTATATATATATAAATTGTAAAAATGGTTTAATTTATGATGTTTTTGGTAAAGATGTATTTATTAAACTAAAAAATAAATTAAAATTAAGGAAGGAAAATTAAAAATATGTTTTATATTGCGTTAATTATTGCTAAATTACATTTAGCTATATTAAAATTATTTCATAAAGAAAAAGATGACAAACCAGGGTTTCTAGCATACAAACTTTGCCCTAATTTTTTAGAAAAATTAAACAAACCTGATATTGTAATAGGAATAACAGGAACAAATGGAAAAACAACAACAACCAATTTATTAGCAGAAGCATTAAAAAAATGTGATTATAATGTTATATATAATGACTGGGGTGCTAATACTCCAGGAGGATATGCAAGATGTTTAATCGAAGGCGTTAATATTTTTAATAAAAAGAAAAATTGTATTGCTCTTCTTGAAATGGATGAAGTCACATGTAATGAAACAATACCTCTTGTTAGTTTAAAATATTTAATTGTAACTAATTTATTTAGAGATTCAATGCAAAGAAATGCTAACCCTGATTATATTTATGATAAAATACAAAAAGGCTTAAATAAAGATATTACACTTATATTAAATAGTGATGATCCTTTTAGTAGTATGTTAGGAGAAAAGCATAATAATAAATGTATATATTTTAGCATTGATAAATTAGATACAGACAAAAAAACATCAAATAATTTAATAAACGATTTTATTATTTGTCCTAAATGTTTAAGTGTTTTAAAATATGATTATGTAAGATATCATCAAATAGGTAAACTACATTGTCCTAATTGTAGTTTTGAAAGTAAAAAAGCATCCTTTTTAGGTAATTTAGACTTTGCAAATAAAGTAATAAATGTTACTAATAAAAATAATACCTATAGTTTTAATATGATTAATGAATCAATTTTTAATTGTTATAATGAATTAGCTGTTATTACAATGTTATTTACTTTAAATATTGATGAATACAAAATAAAATCAATTATGAGTAAAATAACATTACCTAAAAACAGATATATGTCAAATATAGCTAATGGTATCGAAGTTACTAATTTAGCATGTAAAGGATTAAATGCAGTTGCTACATCAAGAGTTTTTGATTATTTAAATAGTTTAAAAGAAAACATTGAAATAATCTTGTTCCTTGATGATCAATTTGACAATAAGAACAATAGTGAAGCCATTACATGGATATATGATACTGATTTTGAATTATTAAATAAACCAAATATTAAAAGAATAATTGTTGGGGGAGTAAGAAATAAAGATTATAAACTTAGACTTTTACTTGCTGGTATAGATAAAGAAAAAATATTTACTTGCGAAAAAGAAACAGATGCAATTAACTTTGTTACTACTAAAGATATAGATAAAATATTTATATTAAATGAAGTATACTATATAACTGGTGGAATTAAAATGAATGAAAAAATAGTAGAAAAAATAAAAAAGGAGAATTTATGAAAATAGAAATATTATATAAAGAAGTATGTAATTTATACGGTGATTATTATAATCATATATATTTAGAAAAATGTTTTAAGAATGCTACTATTTATGAAACTACTCTTAATGAAACACCTCATTTTATCGAAGAAGATATAGATTTAATTTATCTTGGTAGTAGTAGTGAAAAACAACAAGAATTAATAATAAATAAGCTTTTACCATATAAAAACAGATTAAAAGAACTTATAGATAAAAATAAAGTTATTTTAGCTACAGGGAATGCTTTTGAAATATTTGGAAAAGAAATAATAGATGTTAGTCAAAATAAAACTATTCCGTGCTTAAATATATTTGATTATTATGCTAAAAGAACAATGGAAAAAAGATATAATTATTTGTTTCTTGGAGAATTTAATAACATAAAAATAATAGGACATAAAAGTCAATTTTCACTTATTTATGGAATAGATGAAAAAGATAAATTTATTACTAAAATAAAAGGTCTTGGTAATAACTTTGAAGATTCTTTTGAAGGATTTAAGAAAAATAATTTTTATGGAACATATTTACTTGGACCATTAACTGTTATTAATCCATATTTTACTAAATATTTAATGAAAATATTAAATCAAGATGATAAATTAGATTTTGAAGAAGAGTCTTTAGATGCTTATAACTATACTTTAAAAGAGTTTGAAAGCCCTAAAACAAACGAAAAATCAAATCATTAGTTTACTTATTACTTGACATTATTTACATAAATGGTACAATTATATTAGATAGTACTAGGAGGAATTATATTATGAATGAAATTAATAGACTTATAAATGAATGTGGTTTGTCTAAAGTAAATGTTGCTAAATATTTGGGAGTATCAAGACAAATGTTATATAATTATTTAAGTTTAAAATCACTTGATGAACTTCCAAAAGATAAATTAAACAAATTACTTAGTTTATTTGGAGTAGATAAAGAAAGCGATCTTAAAAAAATTAAAGTAGATAAAACTTTTATAGAACAAATCGAAGCTAAATTAGATGAAGATAATAATATATTAAATAAAGATTTAAATAATTTAAGTGGTCTAAATAAAAAAGAACAAACTTTATTATCAGATATTATTGGAATTTTAAAAGAAAAACTAGAAGATGATAAAGAAAATGGTTATGATACTTTAAAATATTTATTTTATTTCCTACAAACTATGGATCAACTTGAAGAATTAAAGTATTTCTTAGCATATATGGCTAAATCTAATTGTTTAGTTGATCCACTTGAATATATATATAATGAAGATAAGCAATATACTTTTGAAGGTATATTATATTCTGCAATGAATCTTTATTCAAATGGTAGAGCATCTCGTAGTAAAGTAATTGAAACACATAAAATGTTCGAACAAGAAATAGCAAGTAAAAAAGAAGAAAAATTAGGTAGAACACAAGAATTAAATTCATTTAAAACACAAGCTTTAAATGAACTTGGTTATACTTCAATTAATGAAAATAATGCTAAAGAAGTATTTGAAAAGATTGCAGAAATTATGTCAAGAAAATTTTAATACAGAAATTTATTTTCTGTATTTTTTATTTTATAATATAAAACGACAAATTATATTATTCGTTTAGTATATCTTTAAATAAAGAATAGGGGATATGTATATGAATAATATTAAAAAAAATTATAAAAGATTAAATAATGTTATAAGTTATATTAATAATAAGTATTATATAGGTAAATTATATTTATTAATTGATATATTTATTTGTAAAATAAAATATAAAGCTAATTTAAATGATTATAAAATGTTTAGTATGTATTTACTTAATAATAAAGAAAGAAAAACGCTTCTTACAAGTGGTAAAAACCTTGTTCTAGCAAACAAATTAAACAATAATAGTCAGTTACATATCTTTTTATATAAAAATGAATTTAATGATGTTTTTAATGATTATTTAAAAAGAAAATGGATGTTTATTAATAGAAAAAATTATAATGAATTTGAAAGTTTTATAAAAAATATGGATTATATAATAGCTAAACCTAATAATAATACTAATGGTAAAAAAATAGAAAAAATAAAAGTAGGGGAGTATGATATTAAAAAATTATATAATTATTTAAAAGATAAAGATTTACTTTTAATTGAAGAAGTTATAAAACAACACGATTATTTAAATAAATTATATAATAAAAGTATAAATAGAGTAACTGTAATTACATTATTATATAATGATATAACATATATTATTTCTATGAATTTAAATCTTGGCAATAACTCTATTGTAGATTCATTAAAAAGGGGAGGAATGACTAATAAAATAGATATTGAAACAGGTACATCACTACATCCGTTTTGTGATAGGGGGTTAAATAATTATTATTTTCATCCCATAACAAAAGAAAAAATAAATAACATTAAATTACCGTATATAAATGAAATAAAATTATTAGTAAAAGATTTATCTAATATAATTAAATCTGTAAGATATGTTAGTTGGGATATTGCTATAACAAATGACGGACCAATTTTACTTGGAGCAAGTCCCCTGCCTAATATTTACCAATTTTTTATTCATAACGAAGACAATAAAGGAATATTACCTTTAATTAATGAAATATTAAATAAAGAATCTTCTGTAGATTCAATCGAGATTAAAAAAGACGATAAGTTGTCCATCTCAAATTAAATTACAATAAGTAAATAAATTAAAAAACAATATAAATATGTATATTTTTATCTATTTTATATTGTTTTTTTTACATTATATATTAATTCGTATAATTGATATTATGTCAACTTGTTATTAAGTCCTTTTTAATAGAGAAATCAATATTTTATTTTCCCTCGTTAAATCTAATATAACATAAACTTTACAAGTTTATCAACTGTTTTTATTACTTAATAATTTAACAAAAATTATAAAAATTAAAGTAAATAATAAAATTATTATTATTATTATTAAATACAATTCAACATAATCACCACATGAAATTCTAGACCAAAAGTCATTAGCTAAAGAACATCTTACTTCTTTACTAACCATATCAGCAAATTCATTCATAATTATAATCCCTACTCTCTTTCTTTACTGCAATTTTAATATAACATAAATTTCCAAAATTAACCATAAATGGTTTAAAAAAATTACAAATAATGTGTAAACAATAAAATATAGTATAATAATAAATTTTTTTTAAATATTTGCTATTATTTAATAATTGGTGTAAAATATATTTATAAATTGACAAATAGGAGTATTTTATTATGTTAAAAAGAATTATAGATTTTATTTTATGGCTTTTTGGTATTAAAGATGATGAAGATGTCGAAAAAGCTACTACTGATATAAAATATGAAAAAAAACCAATTATGAGTGATTATGAAATTATGTTTTATAATAGAATGAAAGACTTAGAAACAGAGTATAATATTGTACCTCAACTAGTTTTATCTAGTGTTGTAGATAAAAAATCAAAACAAAAATATCGTAGTGAATTATATAGAATAATTGATTTTGCTATTTTTTCTAAAGATTATAGTAAACTTCTTTTGTTAATTGAATTAAATGATAATACACATAATCAAAGAAAGAGAAAAGATAGAGATTTAAAGGTTAAAAAAATATGTAACTCAGCAAAAATTAAACTTATTACTTTTTATACAAAATATCCTAATGAAAAGGATTATATTATTAATAGAATAAAAAAAGAAATTGAAACTAATGAATCAATGAATAAAGAAAACGACATTATTTAGTCGTTTTCTTTATTTTATATCATTATTAGTAACAGTAAACTTTATATTATTTTCTACAATACCTGAATAAAATAATATTTCATATAATTCTCTATTTTTAATATTATATTGTAATGTATAATTCATTGTATCTTTAGATTTTATTATATTACTATCATTAGAATAAATATTAGGTATTTGAGCGTTAGTAGAATTATATATTTTAAAATTATTATCTGGATTTAATGTAATAGAATTATCTCTATTATTAGTTATTTTAAATGTAAATTCTACAATATCATTATCTAAATATTTAAAATTAGTAAGTGTTATTTCTAACTTATCAATTTTTGCTGTTTCATTTATTTTATAAGATGTTTTACTTGTTATATTACTTAAATCTCTTCCACAACCTACGATAATTATTGATATTAATATTAAACTAATTATTTTTATATATTTCATACTCTACTCTCCTATTTAAGTTTATTTAAAAAACTATTTCCTATAACTGGTTTTTCTATATTAAAGTTTTCTGCAATAGTAGCTCCAATATCTGCTAAAGATGGTAATTTATCAAGTTGTTTTGGTTCTTTAAATACACTACTATAAACAATAACGGGTACATATTCTCTTGTATGGTCTGTTCCTTTAAATGTTGGATCATTTCCATGGTCGGCTGTAATAATTAGTAAATCGTCTGGATTAAGTTTATTTAACATTAAAGGTATTTCAACATCTAAAGCTTCAATTGCATCAGCATAACCATTTACATCTCTTCTATGACCATATAAACAATCAAAATCATTAAGATTAGCAAAACATAGACCAGTAAATTTTTTATCCATTATATCAAGAATTTTATCAATGCCTTCTTTATTAGTACCAGATGATATTTTTTTTGTTATACCTACCCCATTAAATATATCATATATTTTTCCAATTGATATAACACTAAAATCATGTTCTTCTAAGTAATTTAAAACGCATTTATAAGGCGGATTTAAAGAAAAATCTCTTCTACCAGTAGTTCTTTTAAACTCACCTTTTCTTCTACCTACAAAAGGTCTTGCAATTACTCTTCCCACTTTCCATTTATTATCTGTTGTTATTTTTCTTATTATTTCACAATATTTATATAAAATATCAACAGGAATTACTTTTTCATGAGCTGCCACTTGAAGAACAGAATCATGAGAAGTATATACAATTAAACTGCCTTCCATTATTGATTGTTCTCCTAATTCTTGAATGATTTCAGTACCACTTGCTGCGATATTACCAATAACTTTCCTTTTTGTTTGTCTTTCTATTTCATTTATTAATTCTTTAGGAAATCCTTCTTTATAAAAATATTTAAATGGTTCAGTAATTTTTATTCCCATCATTTCATAATGACCGTTTAAAGTATCTTTCCCAGGATTTGTAGTACTTGCTATCGTATAGTAAGCATCAACATTTTTTTTATTACTTAACTTTAAAGTATCTAAAAACCCTAATTTTTCTAAATTTGGTATAAATAAATTTCTAGCATCATTAATATGCCCTAAAGTATTACTTCCAACATCATCATATTTTAAAGCATCAGATGCTTCCCCTACTCCTAAAGAATCTAAAACAATTAAAAATACTCTATTAAATTTCATATATTATTCCTCCTTACTTCTTGGATGATACATTTCATAATCATTTTTAATTTTTTCTCTACTGATATGTGTATATATTTTGGTAGTTGAAATATCACTATGACCTAATAAAATCTGTATACTTCTTAAATCAGCTCCACCATTTAACATATGTGTTGCAAAAGAATGCCTAAGTGTATGTGGTGTTACCTCTTTTTTTATGTTTTTTTCTTCAAGTATTTTATTAAGAATTTTATTAAAACCTTGTCTAGTAAGTTTTTTACCATGATTATTTAAAAATAAATAGTCATTTATCTTACCTTTAAAAAACGTATCTCTCATGTCATAGTATAATTTAATGTAATAAAGTGAATATTCACTAATAGGTACTATTCTTTCTTTATTACCCTTACCAAAACATCTAACAATTGAATTAGTAAAATCAATATCCCTTGTTGTTAAATTAACAAGTTCACTTATTCTAAGACCACTGCTATATAATAATTCTAACATAGCTTTATTACGATAGTCAAATCTTGTATTAAGTTTTATATCTAAAAGTTTATCTACTTCTTCAACACTTAATACATTTGGTAATTTTTTACTAAGTTTAGGTCTATCAATAAATTCACATGGGTTAACTTCAATAATTTTTTCAATCATTAAGTATTTAAAAAAATTATTTAAAGAAGTAATGTTTCTAGCAATAGTTCTACTATCTTTATTAATATTTAAATAACTAAGGTAATCTTCAATTATTTTTTGATTAATACTAGTTATATCATTTAAATTATATTTATTTTTTTCTAAAAATGTATTAAAATGTATTAAATCATACTCATAATTTTTACTTGTTTCTTTACTTAATTTTCTCTCATATTTAGTATAATCAATATAATCTTTAATATAATTATAAAACAAATAATTTCTTTTATCTTCCATATAAACACCTTACTTATTACATATATTATTTTATCAAATATTACATTAAATTTAAACATAATTTAATTAAATTTATAAAACATAATAAAAAGTTATAATTACTTATATAAAATAATTATAACTTTTACTACTTCTTTTTCTACTTATTAAGTTAAGTTAACGAGATCTAACGAGATCGATCATAACCCAAGTGTATATGGTGAGCTTGAAGTTCCATCTCCACCTGTTATTTGTACTGCAGATGTTAGATAAACAACTGGCCGAACCGCAAGCTGGCCTCTTTTGACATAGTCGTCATTGACACGACCAGCCGATTTGACACTGAACGCAAGGTTACTATAGCTGGCATACTGAGGCAATAACCACTCATTCACTTTTATATTATATAACCAATTTGTACCATTTACATGCTCTTATATCATTTGATGATGAGTTATTGTGCCATATTTTTTTATTTTCACAATTACTACTTGCATATCCATAATCACTTAAATACATTAGTCCTAGTTTGCCAACCCAACTATTTGGATTTGTTCCATTGTAAAACTCATTACTTGTTGTATTTTGTATTTTTCTTTCATATGAATAAAATTGTAATGGTGTATCAACATATCCATTATTATTAAAAGTAGGGGTTTTTCCTCCTAAATAATATTTAGCATTCCCTATCATGCTTTTTGATGTATCTATTAAACTATTATAATAATCTCCATTTAAATATATTTGTAATGTTGCTCCTGTCCAGTTATTATAAGTTGATGTACTTGATACTTTTGTTGTATTCCATTTTTGTGGTGCGATACTTTCATTCCTAATTAATTTTATTCTATTTTCAATATTACCATTACCATCATCTGTTGGAAATATTCCTATTATTCTCCATACTTCATTGTTAAATGTTACATAATTTTTAGGACTTGCTCCACGATATCTATATTCTGTTACACTTTCAGTTGCTCCTATTTGAAGGGTACTATCAGCACTATGTGTTATTGTATATAACCCACTATCATTTTTATTATTAGTTAATTTTATTAAAGTATCTGCACCACTTTTCTTTAATTCTCCTACAGTTAGTTCTATTATATTATTACTTGTTTTTGTAAAACTAAATAAAGCATAACTAAAGTATCCTACACTTATTAATATAATTAATATTACTGCTATTAAAAAATAACTATTTATTATTTTTACATCTGTTTTTAAAAATCTAATAATCTTCATTTATTATCAACAACCTTACTTTTTTACTTTATAAGGTTATTATATAACTTACCCCCCATAGTCAATAATTTTCTTTATACTTTTCAACATTTTCTTTTTATGATATTATATAAAAGAAAAGAGGTGTAATTTATGGATGTAATTGGAGTAATTGCAGAGTATAATCCATTTCATAATGGACATTTATATCATATTAAAGAAATAAAAAGAATGTATCCTAATAGTATTATAGTAGCAGTAATATCAACTTCTTTTCTTCAAAGAGGAGAAGTATCTATTTTAAATAAATGGGATAAAACTAAAATATGTTTAGAAAATAATATTGATATAGTTATTGAGCTTCCTTTTGTTTTTTCTAGTCAAAGTGCTGATATATTTAGTTATGGTGCATTAAAAATATTACACTATTTAAATGTAGATAAAATAGTATTTGGTAGTGAATCAAATGATATAAAATTACTATATAATTTAGCTAAAGAACAATTAAATAACAAATTATATGATAAGAAAGTAAAAAAGTATTTAGATGAAGGATATAACTATCCTACCGCTATGTCAAAAGCATTAAGTAATGAAGTATCTACTCCTAACGATTTACTTGCTATATCATATATAAAGCAAATTATAAAAAATAATTATAATATAACTCCAATTAGTATAAAAAGAACAAATAACTATCATGATATAAATATAAAATCTAATATAATAAGTGCTACTTCTATTAGAAATTTAATTAAAAATAATAAATCAATTAAAAAATATGTACCTAACGATACATATAAATATATTTATAAAAATATTGATATTTTTAAATTTTTGAAATATAAAATTAATGCTGATAAAAATATTTTAAATACATATCAAACTGTAGATGAAGGAATAGAAAATAGAATTATTAATTATATAAATAAATCTAAAACTCTTGAAGATTTTATATTTAATATCAAAACAAAAAGATATACTTATAATAAATTAAATAGAATGCTTATTCATATTTTAACTTCTTTTACTAAAGAAGATGCTAAAGATATTGATATAACTTATATAAAAGTATTAGGTTTTAATTCTAAAGGGAAAACTTATTTAAAAAAGATAAAAAAAGATATAAATATACCTCTTATTACAAGTTATAAAAATATGAATGACAATATTTTAAATATTGAATATAAAGTAACATGTATTTATAGTATTTTAGTAAATGATGATACTTTAATAAAAAAAGAATTAGAAAAACCAATTATAATCGAATAATTGGTTATTTTATTGCATTAAATTTAATTTTCATATCTTTTCCTATTGTAATAATATCCCCTTTTTCCAAAGTAACATTATTATAGTCTTTTAAATAAACGTTATTTTTTGTATTATATTGATTACCAACACCCATAAGAATATTTACTTTTAAACGATTTTTATCTGTTTTAATATATAAATTTCCATTACCACTTAAAGCATGTAAATTATATATTCCTTCTTCAATATTACTTCCAACAGTCCAACTACCTTCAAGTAAAGTTTTTGATTTACCTACGGCAGATTCATCAGGTTTAATGATATCTTCACTTTTATTATGAGCTTTTTTAAGTGAATCATCCTTATAATAATATAAATCTTTATCTTCATCTTGTGAATAATAAAGATGATTATTAGATTTATTATAAACATTAATTATCTTATTATCTTTATTGAGTTCAATTATAATATTTTTATTATCTACAGTTAAATATATTTTATTATCTTTTATATTACTAACTTCTTGAAAATCTTCCATTCCAAGTTCAATAAGTTTGTTTACTTCACCTTTTAATAACATTTCCTCTAATTTTAAAACATCTCCATATACAACATAATCTTTATTATTTATTTTATATTCATAAGTTTTATTAGTTATAATAAAACTAAATAATGCTGCTAAACCAATAAGAAAAAATGCTACTAAAAATATAATTACAGCAAGTGGTCCTGCCCCATTTTCTTTATCATACATAAACTTCATTCCTTTCATATATATTATCATACAAAAAATTAATAAAAATATCAAATATAATTATTAATTTTTATTAATTAAGATTATCCATTTTATTTAAATATACCTTCTTTGTTAAATCATTATAGTTATCTTTAAAAACATCAATAACACTTAATTTAATAATATTACTTAAATTTTTATCAGTTTCTTTTATTAAAGAAATAATCTTATCTTCTTTTTTCTTTATTAAATTATTTGTTATATTTTTATAATAATTTAATAATACTTTTTCAAAACTATAATCATTTTTACTTATTTCTAATATATTATTATTATATATTTTAAGCTCATTTTCCACTTCTTTTATATCACTATTTAATATTTCATTTGACTCTTTAAATATAGATAAAATCTTAGAAAATAAAGTATTATTATACATAACCATATAATTATTTAATTCTTTTAATTTTTCATTTCTACTAATATTAGATTTAACTGATAAATATTCTAATAAATTTTTATTAAAAACATCTAATACTTCTTTTATTAAAAGACAATTATTATTTAAATATTTATTAACAATTAAAACATTATTATCATTATATTCATCTTTTATTTTCTTTAAATTAAGTAATTTTTCTTTTTCTAATTCTTCTTCAATATCTTTTAACATATCTTTTAAATACGTATTTATATTTAATAAGATATTATCTAATTTTTCATTTAAAATAGTCTTATAACTATTAATTAATTCTAATTTTAAACTATTTAAGATAGATACAAGTATTTTATATATATTAACATTATTTTTTAAATTATACATAATAGATAATTTATAAATAAATAATTCAATATTTTTATCTATTTTATTTATTTCAAATGTGTTTATTTTTTTTATATCATTTATTTTTGTTTTATATTTATTTATCGAAGCATTATACTCTTTCATACTAAGAAGTGAATTTGAAAGTAATTTATCTAATTCATCACTTAAATAAGTTATATTGTAATTAGTTTTTTCTTCTACTATAGTGATAATATTTTTAATATTTAAAGTAAGATCATTTACTTCTTTTTCATAGTTTTTATTAGAAAATAAAGCATTAAATTCAATATCTTCAAGTAATCTATTTTTAAATCTTGTAATTATAATGGAAACTTGTTTATTATATAAATTTATATCAATATTATTATAATAATTCATAAACTCATCTCCTTTATCTTCACTTATATTTTACTATAAAACTAATATAATTTACACGTTTTACAGACATGTTTACATATACATTTACATAAATTCTATATAGACAAATAATTTATTTTATCGTATACTATTGTTAGAATAAAGGGTGATTTTATGGATAAAGGTTTTGATGATTTAAATTCTTTTTTAAAAAATAGTTATGAAAAAAATAAACTTAAAAGAAAAAAGAAAAATAAATACCTAATTATTTTAGTAAATATAATAACAATAATAACCTTAATTGGTGCAGGTATTGGAATAAAAAGTATAAACGATTATAAAGATGAAATAAAAAAAACAAGTGAATATGAAAAAAGTTTATTAAATAGAAAACCTATTTTAATCGAAAAAGAAGAGATTAAAAAAGATTTATATGACTTTACAGAACTTTTAAAAACTAATCCTGATACTGTTGGATGGTTAAAGGTAAATAATACTAAAGTTGATTTACCAATTGTTAAAACAACAGATAATAAATTTTATTTAAATCATAATTTTGATAAAAAATATAGTACATTTGGTTGGGTATATGTTGATTATCGTAATAATTTAGATAATCTAAGTAAAAATATAATTATATATGGTCATACTTATAAAAATGATTTAATGTTTAGTAGTTTAAAAAATGCTTTAGAAAAGTCTTGGTATGAAAATGAAGATAATTTAATTATTGAACTTAAAACTCCAAAAGATAATTATAAATATAAAATATTTTCTATATATACAACTAAAAAAACTGATTCATATTTAAAAACATCATTTACCAGTCAAGAGTTTAATGAATATATAAATAATTCTTTAAGTAAAAGTATTAATAATTTTAATACTGAAGTTAATGAAATTGATAAAATACTTACCTTATCTACTTGCTATTTAAATAGTAATAATAGACTTGTTATCCAAGCTAAATTAGAAAATTAAAACAGTAATTAAATACTGTTTTTTTCTTATTTTTTCTACTTGTTTTAATGTTTCATTCAAACTAATATAATTATTAGGGGTTTCATCTAAATTCTCTCTTATTTCTTGTAAAAAGTTAAAGTGATAAGCAAAATCTTTTATAAATATTTTATAGTTTTCTAAAACTATCTTTTCTAAATTTTTATCTTTTTTATTTTTTATTAATAACCAATTATCATCTAAATCAATTAATTTAGGATTACTTTTTTTATCAATTAATACATTTGAATATATATCTGTTGGATATATATATTCGTTAAGTAATTCATAAATATTATCTAGTAATTTTACCATTATATTATAAAATTCATTAGGATTATTTATTAAAAAGGTTTCTATATCACATGAATTTTTTATATATTTAAGTATTGTACCTATTATTATATTATTATATTTTACTATTCCTAAAGGAAAGTCTGTATTTTTAATATTTTTACTTCTTTTTTCTAATTCAATAAATTTTTCTTTTTGTAAGCATAAACTTTCTAAATATTTTTTGGTATAATCAGGAATATCTTCTTCTTTTTCAAGTCCTAAAAGACATGTATATTTTCTACTTATTTTTAATAACTCATTAGAATTATATATAAAAACAATACCTGAAGAAGTTTTTTTAGTTGTTAATCTTGGATATAAATTTATTGTTTGTTTATCAATAATTAATTCTTTCATAAACTTCACTTTCCTTTTAATGGCTTTTATTATAACAAAATAGATATTTAAAAGCAAGGAAATTCCTTGCTTATTTTACAATTTGGCTATAATTTAAATTGTGAATTATAAAGTTCTGCATAAAAACCATTTTGTTTTAAAAGTTCATCATGTTTACCTTTTTCAAGTATTTCTCCATCCTTCATTACAATTATAAGATCGGCATTTTTAATTGTTGATAATCTATGTGCTATTATAAATGAAGTTTTTCCTTTTGTTAAAACATCCATTGCTTTACTTATTAACTCTTCTGTTCTTGTATCAACGTTTGATGTTGCTTCATCTAGGATTAAAAAGGGTGTTTCTTTTATAAGTGCTCTTGCAATAGTTAGAAGTTGTCTTTGACCTTCGCTTACATTTGTTTCTTCATTTAAATAACTATCATATCCATTAGGAAGGGTTTTTATAAAATGATCCATTCCTACGATTTTACAAGCTTTTTTTACTTCTTCTAAAGTTATATTTTTTCTATTATATATGATATTTTCTTTTATAGTTCCCTCAAATAACCAAGTATCTTGAAGAACCATTGTAAATAAATCATGAACATTTTCTCTTTTTAAATCTTTTATTTTAATATCATCAATTTTTATATCACCAGAATTTATATCATAAAATTTCATAAGTAAATTAACCATTGTTGTTTTACCACTTCCTGTTGGTCCAACTAAAGCCACTTTTTGACCTGGTTTTATTTTAACTGAAAAATCTTTTATTGTAGGAGTATTATTACCATCATATGTAAAACACACATCATTAAATTCTAATTTGCCTATAACTTTTTCTTTTTCAAGAATTTTTTTATTTGTTTCTTTTTCCATTTCTTCTTCATCAAGAAGTTCAAATACTCTTTCACTAGCAGCAACAGTTTGTTGGAAAGAAGACATTGTTTGTGCTATTTGACTAAGAGGAGATGTAAATAATCTAACATATGAAATAAATGCTACGATTACACCAAAACTTATTTTGTTATTAATTACAAGTAACGCACCGACAATACAAACACATACATAACCAAAGTTACCTACAAACATCATCATTGGAGGCATAAGTCCTGATAAAAAACTACTTTTTCTTGTGGAGTTAAATAATTTATCGTTTATTTTATTAAAATTAGCTCTTGTTTCTTCTTTAGCGTTATATTTTTTTACAACAGCAATATTAGAATAAATTTCTTCAATATTAGCATTTAAATTACCAAGTTCTTTTTGCCTTTCAATAAAATATTTTTGACTTTTAGATAAAACAATAAACATAAATATAAAACCAAATAAACTAGATATAATCGCTGTTATTGCCATTAAAGAGTTTGTTACAAACATCATTATAATTGTACCAATAAATAATGTTAAAGCACTTACAAAACTTGCTAAAGAATTATTTAATGTTTGTGAAACAGTATCAACATCATTTGTAACCCTTGATAAAACATCTCCAATTTTATTTTTATCAAAATATTTTAGCGGAAGTTTATTAATTTTTATAGATATTTTTTCTCTTAGATTTTTAGCAAACTTATTAGCTACAACAGTCATACTAATAGATTCAATATATGTAAATAAAGCGCTTAAAATATATATTATTGCTAAAAATATACTTATAACTTTAATTTTATCTAAATTCATCTTTGGTTTAACAAGTTCTTTTATTGTTTCAGGCATCAAATTCAGTTTTTTGTATAAATCACTTATATCATCTTGTTTTATATCTTTAGCTATATTTAAATATTCTAATTGATCATTTATAGATATTTTTATATTGTCTATTTCTATTTCTTTTAGATCATTATTTGTATAATTAAAATATATTTGTTCATTCAAAGTTTTAAAATTATCTTTATTAATTATTAATCCTTTTGTTATTTCATCAGTTAGTTTTGATAATTTATTAGGAGTTATAATTGATAAGATAGAACCTACTACTGCGAGTAATAAAGAAATAATAATTAATATTTTATATTTATTAAGTTCTTTTATCAAACGAGAAAGAGATTTTTTTAAATTTTTAGGTTTTAAATTTTTATTATTTTCATTATGCATTTAACTCATCCTCCTTTAATTGTGAAAGGGCTATTTCCTTATAAACATCACATGTTTTTAATAGTTCTTTATGTGTACCTATTCCAACACAATTACCATTATCTAACACTATTATTTTATCAGCATTAATTATTGTGCCTATTCTTTGTGCTACGATTAATATTGTTGCAGATTTAGTATATTTTTTAAGCTCTTTTCTTAATGTATAATCTGTTTTATAATCAAGAGCACTAAATGAATCATCAAATATATATATTTCAGGATTTCTTGCAATAGCTCTTGCTATAGCTATTCTTTGTTTTTGTCCTCCGGAAAGATTAGTTCCAGATCTAGCTACTAAAGAATTATATTTATTATCTAATTTTTCAATAAATTCACTTGCTTGAGCTACATTTGCTGATTCTTTTATCTTTTTTAAAGACACTTTTTTACCATTTACTTTTCCAAACCCTATATTAGAATTAATTGTACCTGAAAAAATAACTGCTTTTTGAGGAATATAACCTATTTTATCATTTAATACTTCTTCTTTATAATCTTTAACATTAATATTATCTACTAAAATTTCACCCTCAGTTACATCATAAAATCTTGGAATAAGATTAATTAAAGTAGATTTACCACTTCCTGTTGACCCAATAAAAGCAACTGTTTCACCTTTTTTAATATCAAATGAAATATCTTTTAATACATATTCTTCGGCTTTTGGATATTTAAATGAAACATTTTTAAAAGTTATTGTTCCTGTTTCTTTAAATGAAGTTATATTACCCTCTTTTAATTTAACTTTTTTATCTAATACTTCATTTATTCTTTTAGCAGATACTTGTGCTCGAGGAAGCATCATAAAAATCATAGCAAGCATTAAAAATGACATTATTACTTGCATAGCATAACTTGAAAAGACAATCATATCTCCAAATAATCCTATTTTTGAAGAAAATGAAGCATCATTTATTAAATATGCACCTACAAAATAAATAGAAAGAGTTAAAAAATACATAACTAAATACATCATTGGGGACATAATTGCAAAAGTTTTTTGATTAAACATTTGTTGTTTTGTAAGAGAAGTATTTACTTCGTTAAATTTATTTTCTTGATAATTTTCAGCATTAAAAGCCCTTACTACTCTTATACCAGTTAAGTTTTCACGAGTTACATTATTTAATTTATCAATAAGCTTTTGAACGATTTTAAACTTAGGAACAACAATTAAACTTATAATAATAAGTGTAACAAGAAGAATAGCTAAAGAAACTGCTGTTATAATACTCCAGGACATATTTTTATTTAAAATTTTTGTTACAGCCCAAACTGCCGTAATTGGTGCTTTAATTAAAAGTTGTAATCCCATCCCAAGCAACATTTCTATTTGAGATACATCATTTGTAGTTCTTGTAATTAAACTACTTGGACTAAATTCTTTAATTTCTTCCATGTCTAAATCTTCAACTGTATTGAATAATTTACTTCTAATATTCATAGAAAATTTACTTGCTATATAAGATATTAAAAATCCTACAACTATAGAACAAATTAAACTTCCTAAAGCACAAAGTAACATATAACCACCATTAGTTATAATATCTTTCATCTTACTTCCTTCAGTTTGAACTAGCTTTGTTATCGTAGCCATATAATCAGGCATTTTTAATTCTAAATCAACAGATATAAAAATAAATACACATGATATTAATATTAAAAATATTTCTTTTTTTCTTAAATTCTTAAGTAATTTTATCATATAAATCCTCCATTAACTTATTAACACCATTACATTTTACTATTATTTTATTAAAAAGTATACACTCTTCACATATATTTTTCATAAACATAAAAAACAAGCATTTGCTTGTTTATTTTGTACCAGTTGAACCAAAACCACCAGCACCACGTACTGTATCATTTAAATCTTCTACTTCATTAAATTCTACTTTTAAGAATGGTGTTACTACTAATTGTGCTATTCTTTCATTTTTTAAAATAGTTTGAACTTCATTACTATGATTATGTAAAGCTACCATTATTTCGCCTCTATAATCACTATCTATTACCCCAACTTTATTAGCAGGAGCAAGGCCTTTTTTTGTTGCTAACCCACTTCTTGCATAAATAAGTCCTGCATAATTTTCTGGTATTTCCATACTTAATCCTGTTTTGATTAATTTAGTTTCTCCTGGATTTATACTAACATCTTCATCCATGCAAGCATATAAATCACATCCAGCAGAATAAACTGTGCCATAAGTAGGAAGTTTAGCATTTTCATTTAATTTTTTTATATTTACTAACATATTTTAATCTCCTTAATCTAAATATATAATTACTTTGTTTTCTTTTAAACTATTTTGAACATCAATTACTCTTTGATTAGAAGAACCCCTGAATTTTAATTTGTAATCTTTTAATTCATCAACGTATCTTCCATCTACTAAAATATCAACATAGTTTAATATATTTTTTGCTCTTTCTAATAATTCTTCATATGTATATCCTGAATATATCCATAGTTTTTTATTAGGATAAGTTTCTTTAATTCTTTTAACTAATTTTTCTAAGTCTGTTAAATTTTCATCAATAAAAGGTTCTCCCCCTAATATTGATATTCTTGATATATAATCAGGTTTAGCAAGAGTAAGGAAATTATCTTCAACTTCCTTACTCCATAAATTACCACTTTTTACATCCCATAATTCTTTGTTAAAACAATTTTTACAATAAAATCTACATCCTGATGTAAATAACGCTACTCCTATTTTTTCACCATTACTTATATCCATATCTCTTATTTGAGCATATCTCATTATTTCACCTTCTAGTCTATTTTATGATTATCTAAATGAACATATCTATTTCTAATTTCATCAGTTCTTCCTTGATTAAAGAAGTTTGTACCAATATAACCACATGTTCTTCTTGCAACATTCATTTTAGAATGGTCCATATTACCACAGTTAGGACATTTCCAATCAAGTTTGCCATCTTCATCAACGATTTTTATTTCACCATCATAGCCACAAACTTGACAATAGTCTGATTTAGTATTAAGTTCTGCATACATAATATGATCATAAATAAATTTAATAACTTCAATTACAGCATCAACATTATTTGTTAAATCAGCACATTCAATATAACTTATCGCACCACCTGGAGATAGTTTTTGAAATTCACTTTCTAATGCTAATTTAGTAAATGGGTCTATTTTTTCAAATACTGGAACATGATATGAATTAGTTATATAATCTCTATCAGTTATTCCTTCGATTATACCAAATCTATTTCTTAAACATTTAGCAAATTTATAGGTTGTTGATTCAATTGGAGTTCCATAAACACTATAATCTATTTTTTCTGCTTTTTTCCATTCAGCACATTTATCATTAAGTTTTTTCATAACTTCTAAAGCAAATTCTTTACCTACACCATTATCAGTATGAGAATTTCCTGTCATATATTTAACACATTCATAAAGTCCTGCATATCCAAGTGATATAGTTGAATATCCATTATGTAAAAGTTCATGGATACTTTCACCCTTACCAAGTCTTGCTAAAGCTCCATGTTGCCATAAAATTGGAGCAATATCACTTATGGCATGTGCAAGGCGTTCGTGTCTTATTTGAAGTGCTCTATGACACAATTCTAATCTTTCTTCAAATATTTTCCAGAATTCTTCCATGTCTTTTTTACTAGATAAAGCAACATCTGGTAATGAAATAGTAACAACACCTTGATTAAATCTTCCATAATATTTAGGATTACCATCTTTGTCAACATATGGAGTTAAAAAACTACGACAACCCATACATGGATAACATCTGCCTACTCCCGTAGAATCTATTTTACATTCTTTCATGATTTTTTCAGAAATATAATCAGGAACTAATCTTTTAGCAGTACATTTAGCAGCAAGCTCAGTTAAATAATAATATTTACTATCTTCTTTTATATTGTCTTCTTCAAGAACATATAAAAGTTTAGGAAAAGCTTGTGTTATGTAAACACCTTTCTCATTCTTAAGTCCTAATATTCTTTGTTTTAAAAATTCCTCGATTATAAGAGCTAATTCCTCTTTGTATTCTTCTGTTTCTCCAAGATACATACATACTGATAAGAAAGGAGATTGTCCGTTTGTATTAGTCATTGAATTTACCTGATAATTAAATGTCTGAACCCCATCTTCAATTTCTTTTTTTGTATCTTCCATAGCATATTTTTTGCATGTTTCATCATCCATGCCTCTTTTTTTATACTTATCATAATATTTGTTATAACTAGATCTAACAAATGGTGCAAGTGCTGTTAAGGTAATCGTAGCACCACCATAACTTGAACTTGTTACCGCTGTTATTATTTGAGTTGCAATAGTTGCAGCAGTTAAAAATCTATGTGGCTTTTCAATTAAGATATTATTAATCATTGTACCATTTTGTAACATATCTTCAAGATTTATAAGTTCACAATTATGTAAAGCATTTTGTGCAAAATAATCTGCATCATGAAAATGAATTATCCCAGCATCATGTGCTTCCACAATATCTTTAGGAAGTAAAAATCTTCTTGTTATATCAGTACTTGTAATACCTGCTATGTAATCTCTTTGAACGGTAACAACTTTAGCATTTTTATTAGCATTTTCACTATTCCAATACTCATTTGTACCATTTAAAAGCTCAAATATTGTTTTATCTGTTGTATTACTTTCTCTTACAAGTCCTCTTAAATATCTATATCTTATATAACATCTAGCAACATCTTTCCTATTACTTGCCATAAGTTTATCTTCAACGATATCCTGAACTTCTTCCACCTTCAAATTTTTGTTTAAACTTTCAATATAATCTGCTATTTCTAAAGCTTTTTTCTTATCTTGTTCCGTTAATTCTTTATCAACTTCAATAAATGCTTTACTAACAGCATTATATATCTTCTCCTTATCAAATTTTTGTCTTCTTCCATCTCTTTTAATTACTTGCATATTTTTCTATCTCCTTTTCATATTTTTTTAAATTGCAATATATAACATTTTCATAAATATATTTTATTAAATCTTCTAATTCATCCATTTTTAAATCACTTATATCAACTCTATTAATTGTTCCACCCAAAGATAAATTATTAAATTTCTTTTCATATTCTAATTTTTCTATTTTATTAAGCTTTTCATCTTCAATAAAATAAGCACTATTATAACTTGATTTATCAGTTATTTTTTTAATATAACCAAACTCTTCTAAATCTTTATTTATAAAATATTTAGAAGAAACATTATCATAAAACGAATATAATTTAAAACTAACTCCTATTTCATTTGATAAATTATTTAAAACTTCATTTATTCTATTTAATATTTTGATTGCTAAGCTTTCTCCTTCTTCTTCCTTAATATTTTTTTTCAAAAGAAGATATACTACTTCAGGAAGCCCTACATAACTAAGTAAAAGTGTTGAATAACCATTTTTTAATAATTCATCTATTTTTTCATTTTTATTTAGTCTACTTATACCTCCATATCTAAAATGAATACTTGATATTGCTTCATTTGTACCAAGAAGTGAATAATACTTACATAAAAGTGATTCTTTACATATTTCAAGAACTTCATCTAATTTTTCAAAAAAGTCCTCATTTTCTTTTAAAGAAAGTGCTACTCTTGGTAAATTAAGACTTACTATTCCTTGATTAAATCTACCAACAAACTTATATTTAGAGGATGTTTTATAAATAGGTAAAAATTGATTTTCTCCGATTGGAGAGAAAACATTACCATTAAACATCTCTTTCATTTTCTTTGAACTAAGAAGATTAACATTACCATTATTTAAAATACAATTTACGACAATTTTCGTTAAATAATCATAACATCCTCCAGTTAAATTATTAGTTTCATCTAAAACATATACTATTTTAGGATATATATATTCTTCTTTACCATTTTCTTTATTTATACCATTTAATCTTTGTTTTAATATTTCTTCAATAATAAGGGCTGTTTCTTGTTTAAATAAATCATCTTTATTTATTCTTAAAAACAAAGTAACCAAAGGTACAACGCCACTACTGTTAATAAGAGTATTAATCTGATAATGAATGGTTTGAACTCCATTTTCTAATTCTTTTTTTGTTAAATCATTAGCTAATGTCTTTATCAAAATATCATTTGCTTTAGTCTTATATTTTTCTTTTAACATATTAACATTTTTTAAATATGTTGCATTTAAATAAGGACTTAAACAATCTATATCAATAGAAAATCCATTTATTTGCCCGTTTGATATAGCATTAATTATTTGCATTGTAACATTACATGCCACTTGAAATGACTTAGGTTTTTCTATTTTAACACCATTTATGTATGTTCCATTTTCTAACATATCTTTAAGATTAATATAACTTGAATTAATTATAGGTTGAATAAAATAATCCATATCATGAAAGTATATTAAACCTTTTTCATGTGCTTTAACTATTTTTTCTGGTAATAAAATTCTTTCTGTTAAATCTTTTGATACTTCCCTTGCTATTAAATCTCTTTGATAAGATGCATTATTATTTTTTATACCAAATGAATTATTATTTTTAAGCAAACTAAGTATTGATTCATCTGTTGTATTTGCTTTTCTAATAAGTGCTCTTGTATATCGATATGTAATATATTTTTTAGCTAGTTCATATTTTCCTGCACTCATAAGTCTTATTTCTATAATATCTTGAATATCTTCAACTAAAATTCTTTTTTTGTTTAAACTTTCAATATATTTTATAATATTATTTATCTGTGCAAGTGATATTTTTTCTTCATCATTTACCTCATTATTAGCTTTGCTTATGGCTATTTTTATTTTTTCTCTATCATATTCAACTGATGAGCCATCTCTTTTTATTACTTTAATAACTACCACCTGCCCTACTGTGTCTATGATTAAAGTTTACCATAAAAAACAAATACTTATTGTTGCATTTGCAACAATTTACAATTTTTGTTATAATTTATTTAGAAAGTGTAAAGGAAGGTTTATTTATGAATATTTTTAATGGAATTAATGAAAAAGATTTAGAAAAACTATTAAAATGTTTGGATGCTAAAAACATATCTTTTAAAAAAGGATCTACAATTATTAATAATGCTTCAAATACTAATATCTTAAGTATTATAACTAAAGGTAGTGCAAGTATAATTAGAATTGATTACAATGGTAATAAAACAATAATTGAAAATTTAAAAGAGAATGATATTTTTGAAGCAAAGATGTTTAATTTAATTAATAATGAGCTATCTTTAATTGCTCTTGAAGATACCGAAATAACCTTAATTTCTTATGATAAAATAATTAATAAATGTGAAAAAAATTGTTATTATCATAATATTCTTATAAATAATATCCTAACGCTTGTAATTGATAAATTAAATTTTACTTATGAAAGGATTCAAATATTAACAAAAAAAACAATTCGTGAAAAACTTTTAGAATATTTTAAATTTGAAGCAAATAAAAAAAATTCAAAGAAATTTAAAATGTCTTTAAACTTTACATCTCTAGCAGAATACTTAGCAGTTGACAGAAGTGCATTAATGAGAGAAATAAAATATTTAAAAGAAGATGAATTTATTGAAATACATAATAAAATAATAAAAATTAATTTTTAAGATTGCTTATTTTAATAATATAAGTTAATATAATATCTTAAGAAAGGAAAATTATATGAATATATATGAAGAAAAAATAAATAAATTAAATGTTGAAATAAAAAAGCTTAAATTAAACCAAGAAAAAAAAGCTAAAAATATTAATACTTGTTTATGGTTATTAATACTTACTATAGATATACTAATTTATATTAAATTTTCTAATATTAGTCTGTTTAATAAATATCATAATGTCTTAATAGATATATTAAGATATCTATCAACTTTTTGTTCTATCGTTGTAACTGACGTTATTACTTATTTTATCGGAGATAATATAAATTATAAAATATATTTAAAGGAAGAACAGAAAATAAAATCCTTAAAAAAAGAAATAGATAATATTAAGTATTATAAAAATACAATTAAAAAAGAAGAAAATATAAATATTTATAAACCTGTATTAAATAATGAAAACAAATTATACAGAGTAAGAAAAAAAGACTAATTAATTTTTTTATTAATTAAGTCTTCTTTTTTTATACCATTTAAATAATCTTTAAATTCCATTACTTTTTTACCAGGAAATTGAAGTTTAGTTATAATGATCTCACCATCATTTGTACTTATTCCTAATCCTTCTTTTGATATATTAGTTATTTTTCCATATGAAGAAGCTTTAAAATTTCCTATTTTAGCATTATATATTTTAACTCTTTCATTATTTAAATTAAAATAACAACAAGGTTCAGGAGATAAAGCTCTTATTTTATTATAAATATTAATTGTTGTATCATCAAAGCTTAAATACTCATCTTCTTTTTTAATTATTTTAGCAAAGGTAACTTCATCTTCATTTTGTTTTATATATTTACATGTTCCATCAAAAATACTTGGAAGTGTTTTAATAAGTAATTCTTTTCCTACGATAGATAGTTTAGAACTTAATGTTTCATAAGTGTCATCATCTTTTATTTCTATTTCATAAGATGATATCATATCTCCATCATCCATACCAACTTCAGTACGCATAATAGTTACTCCTGTTTTTTTATACCCATCCATAATTGCTCTTTGAATTGGTGCTCCTCCCCTTAATTTAGGAAGAAGGGATGCATGAACATTGATTGTTTTATATTTAGGATAACTTAAAAGTTCATACGGAAGAATCTGTCCATAAGCACATGTAATTATAACATCAGGATTTAAATCTATTATATCTTGATATTCATTTTTTAACTTTTTTGGTTGTAACACTTTTATATTATGTTTTAAAGCAAGTTCTTTTACAGGACTCATTGTTAAAACTTTTTTTCTTCCAACTTCTTTATCTGGTTGGGTTACTACCCCGATTACATTACAGTTTTCTATTAAACTTTCTAAAACATTTAAAGAAAACTTTGGAGTCCCCATAAATACTACTTTTTTATCTTTCATTTATGTCCTCCTTTTTTAACTTCACTTACAAGATCTTGATATGGTGTTTTTTTACTTTCTTTAGAAATTGTATCGTGTACTTTAACACCATTTGAAATAGCCATATCATATAAACTATTTATAGTATTAGAATTAACAATATTTCTTTTACTTATTATATAATTATTAAGTTCTTCAAGTGCTTTATAAAAATAAGTTAAATGTTTTATAGGCATAACACTAATTAAAGAAGATATTTTAATAGGAATATCTTTTCTATTATTTAAAGTGTTTATTATTTCATTAACATCTCTATTATAAACTTTTTTTACTATTTGATTATATAAACTATTATAAAAAGCATAATCATTTTTAATGCCTGGAATATAACTTAAATTATTTATTATTTCTTTTTTAAGATTTTCTATTTTTTCATATAGTTCTTCTTTTGTTTCACTGTTTGTTATTCCAATTAAAACTTCAGAAGTTTTAACAAGTACAGTATTATTAGGTACATCATAAACAACTGTTTCATGATTTTCTTTAGGCACTAGTTCCACTTTCTTTTGGTATTTTTCACTAAAATATTTTTCTAAATCTTCTAAAGGAGTAATATTTTCATGATCATAAAAATAAGTTCTAGCATCAAGACCACACTTTGCTGCAAGTGCTCCTAGAGCACTTTCATTAAATTCTTTTATAGAAGAAACTTCATTATAAAATTTATTAAGCATTGATCTATAGTAAAGTAAATGTTTATAATTTAAAAGATTTAAAAAATTATCATTTGGTATAATAATACCATTATCTTTTATTTTTTGTTTTAATTTTGTAACATTACTTCTGTAAAGTGCTATATTCATACAAGAAAGACAACTACTTCTTATTTTAAAAAGATTATCTTTTCTTTCTTTATCTTCAATTTTATCTTCATCTATTTTTTTAGCAATTAACATCCCAATATATTTGTTTATTTTTTCTTTTGTTTTTTTAATCGTTTCAAGTTCTTTTTTTATTTTAAGTTCTTCAATAGACATAAAATCACCTCTTTACACACTTATAATATCATTTATAAAGTATATTTGCAAATGATATTTTATTTAAATACTTCTTTGATAAGTTGCTTCTGATTTTTTCACTAAGCTTTTAGCTTCAGTTAATTTTGTTATATCTTTATCTAAATATTCACTAAGTTTTTTTCTAAATTCTTTTAAAAACTCTAAACTACTAACATTATAATCCATATACATTTCATTTAACAATAAATTATCTTTTACAAAATAATCAAAATAATCATCTACTAAAAATAACATTATTTCATTATCAATACACGCTCTATTATTTTCATATGAGGTTTTATTTATTCCATATTCTAAAGTATCAACAACATATAATCTACCATTTTTATACATAATATTATACATAACATCATATAAGGTAACATTGTTATCTGTTATTATTTTAATATCTTTAAAAATATTTGTAAGCCCTTTTTCTAAAGCATTTAAACTAACAGATAAAGGATCTATTTGAAAAAGATTTTTAGAGTTTTTATAAGGCATTGTATAACCCACTAATTCATTTTCTACATAAATAACATCAGTCGGCCATATAAATGTATTATTTTTAATATTACTAAATCGTAATAAAAAATCTTTATCATAACCTGCTTTTTCATTATCCATATATTCATGAAAAACTTTATATACTATATTATTATTTTTATTTAAATAACATATTCCTTGAAATCCTTGTCCAAGATAAGTTAATCCTCTTAAAAATATATTAAAATGTTCTTTATTTACAAAATTCATCAAAACATCCCCTTAAAGTGACCGTATTATATCATAAAAATTAAAAAAAGACAAATATCTTGTCTTAATTTAATCCTGCTAGAATGTCTTTTAAGTTATAAAAATATAACTTTAATATATTCATCTTATTTATATCTTTATTTACTACTAAAGGAGATTTTTTTACTATTGTATTATTGTCTTTTACATAAAGTGTTGCTATTTTTTGACCTTTTTTAATTGGATAACTAACATTATCTAAAACTATTTCATATTGATAAGAAATACTTTCATCTATTTTCTTTTTTAATATAAATATATCTTCTTTAGCATATAAATCTATTTTTTCATTTACCTTATCTACATTAACTGTTCCTACTTTTTTATCTTTTTCATAAAGCATATTTATTTCATATTGATTAAAACCATAATCAAGTAAATCCATTGTTTCTTTATTTCTTGTTGTTACATCTTTATATCCTAAACTTATTGCAATAAGTCTTAAACCATTTCTTTTAGCAGTTGCTACGATACACTTTCCAGCATCATTAGTTGAACCAGTTTTAAGACCATCTGCTCCTTCATAAAATCTAACAAGCTTATTTGTATTAGCAATCCATGTTTTATTTGGTGTATTTTCTCTTACATAACTTTCATATACACTTGAAAACTTATATACATCAGGATAATTATTAACTAATTCCATAGCAATTTTAACCATATCACTTGCAGTAGAATAATGATTTTCTTCATCAAACCCCGTACAATTTACAAAATGTGTATTTTTAAGTCCTAATTCTTTTGCTTTTAAATTCATCTTTTTTACAAATGCTTCTTCAGTACCACTTACTCTTTCAGCCATAGCTACCATCGCATCATTAGCACTTACCATAATAATACCTTTGATAAGATCATTAACACTTATTTTTTCCCCTGTTTCTAAATAAAGTTGTGTCCCTCCCATACTTTTAGCATAAGAAGACACAGTTATAATTTCATCATATGTAGTTCCACCTTTATTTATAAAATCAAATATAATAATTAACCCCATCATTTTAGTTAAAGATGCCACGCTTGATATTTTATTAGGATTTTGCTTATAAATTATTTCTCCTGTTGTAGCTTCCACTAAAATTGATGAAGTTGCATGTTTTGTTAAATTTACATCACTATTTTCTTCATTATTTTTAGCAAATACACTAATTGGAATTATATTTAGAAAAAGTGATAACAAAATTATAATACTAATTTTTTTCATACATTTACCTTCCTTCTATAGTAAATTTTTATGTAATATTTATAAAATTAGACTATTTTTTTATTTAATAAAATATTATTTAGTGTTATTATAAATATATGGAGGATATTTTTATGAGAAGAAAAAAGAGGAAAAAGAATACAATTTATTTATTTGTTATTATTATACTTGCATGTATTTTAACTTTAATATGTTACGAAGGAAAAATATTTGATAGTAATAAACCAAATGATAATGATACTACAAATAATCCAAAACCTGATAAGCCTACTACTAAACCAAGTGAAACAAAAGATCCTTATTTGATGTATAGAAAATGTTTAAACTTTAAATTAGAAAATGGTCCAAGATATATAGCATATAAAGAAAGTCATGAATCATATGACTATGAAAAAGTTGTTAATCATGTAAATATCGGTCTTGATAAAGAGTTTTATTCTTATATAAAAGATGCTGATACTTCTAAAGGAATACTTTTATTAATGAATAAATATTTAAAACTAAGTGAAAATTATGAACCAGATGATTTAGAAGAAATAAGTAGTAAATATTTTATAAATGGTAATACTGCGGTTAGAAAAATGCGTAAAGAAGCTAAAGAAGCATTTGAAATGCTGAGTGAAGCATCAATTGCAAATGGTACTCCTGTATACGGACAATCTGCTTATAGACCTTATTCAATGCAAGAAAATCTTTATAAAAGTGCTGTAAATAATTTAGGACAAAAACAAGCAGATATAGATACAGCAAGACAAGGACATTCTGAACATCAAACAGGTCTTACAATTGATGTTAGTTCTACTAAAAGTGGAAATATGTTATATTTTGATAAAACTAAATCATTTACTTGGATGAATGAAAATGCTCATAAATATGGATTTATTTTAAGATATACTAAGGAAAATGAAGATATAACAGGATTTATGTATGAAAGTTGGCATTATAGATATGTTGGTGTTAAAGTAGCTACAGATATGCACGATAATTACCCTGAACTTTCATATGATGAATATTACTATAAATTTATAGACAATAAATAAAGGATAAATGACATTTCATTTATCCTTATCTATTACCTGATATTTTTCTTTCTCTTGTAAGTTCATTTAATGCTTGTAATTTAATTACATCTTCTTCATAATCATATTCATATTCATTAGTTTTAGGTCTTCTTGCAAGTACTTCATTGTAAAAGTTCATATAATATACTAAAGTATTTTTTATAATATTATAATTTTTATAATAATTACTATTTATTTTTTTTATTAAAGCATTAATATCTTCAAAAATTAAATCAATATTACCTATATTATCAAGTTCTTTATTTATTTCTAAATCATATTTCATATTAAATAAAAACTCAATTAAATCTAACCTATAATCTTCTCCAAAAGTCATATCAAATATTTCTTTTGTTAACACAGTAACATTATTATTTCTATAATAAACATGATATTGTGGATCAAATTGATTAAATGTTTCTTCAACATAAAAATATCTTGTATTATTTCTACATAAAATAAATTTTCTTGTATTTGTTTTTTGCATATCTACTTCCCCTAACAACAATGTATTATAATAAAAAAAAATACTTTTGTCAAATAGAATTTCACTAGCATACATTATAATAGGAGGAAAATATATGAATAATAACCCATATTTTAATTATTATACTTATCCTAATTTTCAAAATATAAATTTTAGAAGCGTACCATCTTCTTTTATCAACGGACCATTAAGAAACCCTATTATGGGTGGAATTACTAAAAATCCAGGGCTTTTATCAAGAATATTTGCACCAACATCAAGTATTAGTGCTGGTGTAACTGGTGCTACTAAAACATTTTCATTTTCAAATCTTTTAAATGGAGCATCTAAAACTTTAAATGTAATTAATCAAGCAATACCTGTTGTTACCCAAGTAAAACCTATTATTAATAATGCTAAAACAATGTTTCGTGTTGCTAAAGCAATGAATTCTAGTGATAGTATTAAAGCAAATGATAATACAACTACTAAAAAAGAAGTTGTTAAAGAAGAAAATATTTCTACTAACAATAATGGTCCTACTTTTTTTGATTAAAAAGATTAAAGAAACTGTTTTATTTCTTTAATCTTTTTATTTATATTCTCTTTTAATTGTTTATTTACAGGTATATTATTATAAAGTTCAAGTAATTTTAAATATCTTTCATTAAAATATGCTTTAGTTACAGAATCTTTTTTTTTACTTATAATTGGACCATATTCTAATTCTAAATTATTTAATGTTTCTTTACCATTTTCATAAACAATTATTTCATAATATTTACCTTTATCAAAAACCACTACTTCATCTATTATTTTAAATCCTTTTTTATTCATATTTTCTCTTAATTCAAAATTAGATGTATGAGATGATATGATTATTTTTTTTATATTTTTTAATTTTTCTAAATCTTTATTTATTATATTATTAATTGTAGAAGACCCCATACCTGCTAATACAACTATATCAACTTCATCATTAATTTTAGAAATACCATCTGCTTTTACAAGTGTTATCTTATCTTCTAAGTTATATTTTCTTATATTTTCTTGTGCTTTTTTTAAAGGATTCTCATTAATATCACTTGCAATTAATTTAACATTTTTTCTATTTAATGCTAAATAAATATCAAGAAGAGCATGATCACATCCAACATCTAAAATATAAGAATCACTTGGTATAAAATCAGTGATTCTTTTTAATCTATTGTCGATATTCATTAATCAGTTAAAAAATCCTTTAATTTTTTACTTCTTGATGGATGTCTCATCTTTCTTAAAGCTTTAGCTTCAATTTGTCTTATTCTTTCCCTTGTAACACCAAATATTTGCCCTACTTCTTCAAGGGTTCTACATTGTCCGTCCTCTAAACCGAATCTTAATTTTAAAACTTTTTCTTCTCTTTCAGTTAAAGTTAATAAAACATTATCAAGTTCTTCTTTTAAAAGCTCACTTGTTGTATATTCTTCTGGCGACATTGTTCTTTCATCAGGAACAAAATCTCCAAGATGTGAATCATCTTCCTCTCCAATTGGTGTTTCAAGTGAAACTGGTTCTTGCGATATTTTCATAACTTCACGAACTTTTTCTTCACTTAAATTCATTTTTTTTGCTAATTCTTGTTCTGTTGGTTCTCTATTTAATTCTTGGGTCAATTGTCTTTGAATTCTTGCAAGTTTATTAATTGTTTCAACCATATGAACTGGTACCCTTATAGTACGAGCTTGATCTGCTATAGCACGAGTAATAGCTTGTCTTATCCACCATGTTGCATATGTAGAAAATTTATATCCTTTTCCTGGGTCAAATTTTTCTACAGCTTTCATTAATCCTATATTTCCTTCTTGAATTAAATCTAAAAATGCCATACCACGACCAACATATCTTTTAGCAATAGATACAACAAGTCTTAAATTACTTTCAGCAAGTATTCTTTTTGCATCTTCATTACCTTCTTGAGCTTGCAATGCATATTCATATTCTTCATCTGCTGTTAAAAGATTTATTCTTCCTATTTCTTTTAAATACATTCTAACAGGGTCATTAATTTTTATATCCTTATTTGATACAACTGAATCAAGAAAATCACTTCCACTATCTTCTTCTTCATCTTCTTCTTCGTTTATATTTTCTACATCTGCTCCGACTACTTCAATACCATTTTGAACAAACATATTATATAAATCATCAAGTAAATCACTATCTGGTTCAATACCTTTTAATTTCTCTGCAATTTCTTCAAAAGTAACCTTTTTATTTTTTAAACCTATTTCTAATAATTCTTGTTTTCTTTCTTCAAATGTTTTAATTTCATTAATCATATAATATTTCAGCTCCCCATCTTAACTAATCTAATCTTATCTGCAATTAAAGCTTTCTTTTCTTGATCGACTTCTTTTTTCATTAATTCTTTTAACCTTTTTATTTCTTGGTTCTTTTTATATTCTTCGATCACTTTAAGATAATCATCAAAATTTGCCATAGAAACAACTTCATTATCATATTTTAATACTTCCTTTAAATATAAAGCTAACTCTTCTTTATCACTTACTTGTGTTATAAAATCTGCCAAAACAAAATCTTTTTCATGTTTAGAATAATAAATAATTTCATTAGCTAAATACCTAGCAGTTTCATATGGTAAATAATTTAATCTTTTTTCATAAGTTTTAATTGCATTATAATTATTTAGCATTTCATTTAATATTGCATAAGTTGCTTTTTGATATTTATCAAGTTTAATTAACTTAACATCATCTGGTTTTTTTAACGTTTCAATTTTACCACTTTTCTGCATATTTTGCAACTTATTTCTTAAAAATTCTATATCAAGATTAAATTCTTTCTCTAGCTTTTTTAAAATAAGTTCTTTTTTTATATCATCATCTATATTAGATAATTCTTGTAAAACCTCATTAACATAGGAAGACTGTTCGTCAATTTTAGTTAAATCTTTTCCTTCCTTTAAATAATTTATTTTAAATTCACTATATTCAACAGGGTTATTTAAAAGATTTATAAAGTTTTCTTTACCATATTTTAAGATATATTCATCTGGGTCTAATTCTTCAGGTAACGCAACAACATTAACCCTTAAATTTTCTTCTTCTAAGATTTGTCCAACATTAACAATAGCTTTTTTACCAGGATTATCACCATCAAGCATTAATATTATATTAGTAGAAGTTCTTTTAATCAAAGTAGTTTGTTCTTTCGTAAGACTTGTTCCCATAAGAGCTACAACATTTTTTACTCCAATTGAATAAAGTCTAATAACATCCATAAAACCTTCCACGACAATTAAAGACTTTTCCTTTCTTGCTTCATCTTTAGCTAAATGATAATTATATAAATTTTCTCCTTTTTTAAATATTAAAGTTTCTCTTGTATTAATATACTTACTATCACTTTTAGTGTTATATATTCTTCCAGAAAACCCTATCGTATCCCCATTTGTATTAAATAAAGGAAACATAATACGATTAATATATAAATCCTTATCCATATTAGATAATCCAATTAAAGAAATATCTTTAATACTATAGTTTTTCTTAACTAAAAGATTTACCAAACCATCTTGTTCTTTTAAAGATAAACCTATTTTAAAATGTTTTATAAGTTCATCATCAATACCCCTGTTATGTAAATATGACTTAGCTTCAAGTCCTAAAGATGTATTTAAATTATTTTGATAATACTTTTCTGCAATATTATATATTTCATAAAATTTATCATTTTTATTATTTGTTTTAACTAAATTATTAGATACATTTATACCACTTCTTTTAGCAAGTAAATATAAAGCACTTTTAAAATCTATTTTTTCATAATCCATCACAAAATTAAAAACATTACCACTTGCTCCACATGAAAAACATTTATAAATTTGTTTATCTTCACTAACACTCATACTTGGATTATTATCATCATGAAAAGGACACACACCAAAATAATTTTTACCTTTTTTTACTAAAGGAAGATAACTAGATATAACATCTACAATATTAGAAGCACTTCTTACTTCTTTTATTAAATCATTATCATTCATAAGAATCCTCCTTTTTCATATCATGCCATTATTATAACACTAAAGATCTTCAATGTAAATTAAAGTCTTATTATTAATATCATATTTTTATCTTTTTTTCAAGTAAAAACACACCAAGTTTAACCTTAGTGTATTTATTAAATATTATAATCCAAGTGTATATGGTGAACTTGAAGTTCCATTTCCTCCGGTGATTTGTACGGAAGATATTAGATATAAAACTGGCCTTGTTGCATATTGAACAAGATCAGCATACTGACTGCCTATATCTCCTTTAGAAGTCGCAATAAATATAAGACCATTGCCAATTGAATTCGTACTAAATGGAGATAATAACCATTCATTTACTTTTATATTATATAACCAGTTTGTATCATTACATGCTCGTAAGTCATTTGATGAACTACCATTAAGACCAATATATAACTTTTTTGTTTCACAGTTAGCACTTGCATATCCATAATCACTTTCATACATTAATGCTAACTTTCCAACCCAATTAGTTGGATTACTTCCATAATAATAATCACTTCCACTTATTTTTCTTTCGTAACTATACATATCTTGTGATGTTTGTGTATATACATTATACCCACCTAAATAATATTTTGCACTACCTATCATATTTTGTGCCTCACTTGTTAATGTATTATAATAATCTCCATTTAAATATGTATTTAATGTTGCTTCACCCCAGTTACTAGTTCTTGATGTATTCCAATAATACTCTCCTATACTTTCATTTCTTATTAACTTTATTCTATTTTCTATCTTTCCTGTTCCATCATCAGTTGGAAATACTCCGATTATTCTCCACATTTCTCCATTAAATGTTACATAGTTTTTTGGACTTGCTCCACGATATCTATATTCTATTATATCTTCATTAGTTCCTATTTGAAGTGTATTATCAGCAGGATGTGTTATTGTGTATAATCCACTGTTATCTTTATTATCTGTTAATTTTATAATGGTATCTGTACCACTTTTCTTTAAATCTCCTACAGTTCCTTCAATTACATTAGTACTTGTTTTTGTAAAACTAAATAATGCATAACTTG
>ERZ824480.231-NODE-231-length-85338-cov-4.463867_pt1 | contig 85338 bp, 77 predicted proteins | sample MGYA00519861_ERZ824480 | MGnify/ENA primary metagenome ERZ824480 (study PRJEB31778, sample SAMEA3449152) | human gut metagenome | biome: human gut; feature: human-associated habitat; material: faeces | place: United Kingdom | collected 2010/2012 ... | reverse complement strand
ATATGTTATAAATTGTAATACATACATTATATGTCATACAAAATATAATTGCAAGACTTATTTTCATAAAATGTGGGTTGTATTTGCTTCAGCAATTACATTGCTGATATATTCCTTGGTTACATTGAATTCATCAGCAGCATCACTTATCGTGTCTTCTTTTGAAGTTACAGCCTGTCTTACATAAGTAATGATAAATGACGGTAGAATATCTATGCTTAAAATGGTATAATGAAAAAACAAAAACTTATAAAAAATAAGCAGGAAAGGAAATAAACATGATACTTTGTATTGCAAACGCTCCATGCAGGGTCTGAGGAGACTGCATGGAGGAACAGCATCATGCTGATATCCTCAGACTTTGCTTCTGTTTTAAGAAATGACAAAAACGAAAAGGAGCAAAGAAATGAAAAATATAAAAAAGAATGAAATATTTGAGTTAAGAGATTTTTTGATACTCTGGGGTACGCAGAGCATCTCTCAACTTGGCAGCAGTATCACAGCATTTGCACTAACATTATGGCTGTATGAGAAGACCGGCTCGTCTTTAAGTACAGCAGCACTTACCATATGTTCCTATGCACCATATGTATTAATGAGCATATTTTCCGGAGCGCTGACAGACCGCTTTGATAAAAAGAAAACAATGCTTAGTTGTGATGTTTTTGCAGTAATGTGTACAATTATTGTGTTTGTATTATTTAGAGCGGAGCGCTTGATGGTATGGCATTTGTACGTTTTGAATGCGTTTTCCGGGTTAATGAATACCGTACAACAGCCGGCTTCTGAGGTTGCGATGACACTTATTATACCGGAAAAGTATTATCAGAAGACGAGCGGACTTCATTCTTTGTCACGATCATTGATATCTATATTTAATCCGTTGATTGCTACGGCATTGTATTCATTAGCAGGACTTAATATGGTTGTAGCAGTTGATATTGGGAGTTTTGCAGTAGCATTTGTAGCATTATTGTTTTTTATCAAAATACCGGGGAAAAGGTGTAAAAAAGGTGAGGGCGTACTGAAACTGGCAAAAGAAGGAGTTGTATTTCTGAAAGGAAATCCGCTTATTATGACACTCATTCTATTTATGGCCGGTGTTAATTTAGTAGCATCTGCCTTTGATGCAACGTTACCGGGTTATGTGATTCCAAATTCCAGAGGAGGGTCTTCTGTTCTCGGAATTGTTACATCTTGCGCCGGCATAGCTATGATTGTTGGCAGCCTAATGGTTTCAGTTCTGCCAAAACCGAAAGACAGGGTAAGAGTTATTTACCGGACAATGTTATTTTCATTAGGCAGCGAAAACTTTGTGCTGGCATTTTCCAGAGAACCGGCTTTGTGGTGCATTGGTCAGCTTATTGGATGGATTCTTGTACCGATTATGAATGCCAATTTGGATGTGATTCTTAGAAGCACTATACCGGTGGAACTGCAAGGGCGTGTTTATGCATGTCGTAATACGCTTCAATTTTTCACTATTCCCATAGGATTGTTTTTGGGTGGGTTTATGGTAGATAATGTGTGCGAGCCATTTATGAACGTATGGAGTGATATATCAATTTTAAAAATGCTCTTTGGTACAGGTAAAGGTTCTGGCGCTGCACTTATGATGTTTATTCTTGGTGTGTGCGGAAGCTTGATTTGTATCATCACGGGTAAGAAATTGAAGAAGTATCAATATAGTGAGAATTAAAAGGAGATAAATAATAAAAACGCGACATACAGCTGGCGTGTTTTGTGTAGTATAATGAAAATTATTAAAGGAGGCTTAGTATATGAGATATGTTTGGATTGATGAGTATTTACTTAGTAAAGCAGGAGTAACCAAAGACCTTCAGAAGGATTGGAATTGGATTCGCTATCAAATCGGAGGTAAGATGTTTGCAGCAGTCTGCCTTGACGAGAATGATGAACCTTATTATATTACTTTAAAACTGGAACCATCCGAGGGTGATTTTCTGCGGAAGCAGTATGAGGATATTATTCCCGGATATTATATGAATAAAATACATTGGAATTCTATTAAACCGGATGGGGAAGTGCCGGATGATTTGTTAAAAGACCTGTTAGATAAATCCTATCGGCTTGTGCTTAGTGGATTCAGTAAAAAGAAGCAGCGGGAAATTTTAGAGTGAGCGTGGGGTGAAAGTACGGTGGCATTTGATTATAAAAAAGAGTACAAAGAATTTTATATGCCGAAGAATAAACCAAGTATAGTGGAAGTACCGTCTATGAATTACATTGCGGTTCGGGGAAAGGGAAATCCCAATGAAGAAGACAGCGAGTATAAACAATCCATTGGTTTGCTTTATGGAATTGCTTTTACAATTAAAATGAGCAAAAAAGGAAATCATCAGATTGAAGGATACTTTGATTATGTCGTGCCGCCGCTGGAAGGTTTTTGGTGGCAGAATAATATGAAAGGAATTGATTATAGTCGGAAAGAGGATTTTAATTTCATTTCAATTATCAGACTGCCGGATTTTGTTACAAAAGAAGATTTTGACTGGGCGATAGAAGAAGCTGCAAAGAAAAAGAAAGAAGATTTTTCAAAAGTAGAATTTCTTACCTATGACGAGGGGTTATGCGTTCAGTGTATGCATATCGGCTCATATGATGATGAACCGGCTACAATTGAAATGATGCATGATTTCATGATTTGTGAGGGTTATGAACTGGATATTACAGATAAAAGATTTCATCATGAGATTTATTTGAGTGACGCCAGACGGGTAGCGCCTGAAAAGTTGAAGACGGTAATCAGGCATCCTGTGAAGAAATCAGGGACATAGATAAAAAGAAGTTCGTTTTGATTTGCAGTATGTCCCATTTTGATATATAGTAATAGTATTCCAATACTGTCTCAAAAGGTGATATGCTATGAATATAAATAAATTTTTTAAGTTAGAAATTATTTTTGTGTTTCTGTTTATGTGCTGGGTAATGATTTTACCGACAGATGCATTTGCCGCACCTGCCGCACCGGCAGACACAGAAAATACAACAATAGAGCTTTCGGCAGAAGAATTAGCATATCGTGAAAAGTCAAGTGAAATTATAATAGGATGTCCGGTTCAAAATTGTCCTTTATTATTTCAGAATGAAAAAACGGGACAGATTGAAGGCGTCACCATTGATATTTTAAATATGATATCTGAAACAACCGGTCTTATATTCCGCTATAAGGCGCTGCCTTCCGGAAATATTACATATGAAGATTTGCAGAAGCTGCAGATAGATATGGTTGCAGGTGTAGAGTACCATGAGATAAATAAGCTTTCCTCCGGTATTGTTATGACGGAACCTTATTTACATGCCGAAAAAGTATTTGTGTGCAAAAAAGGAGTGGTATTCCGGCCTGATAGCAAAATGACTATTGCAGTTGCTTCCGGTTCACAGACGATTGAAAAAGTTATCCGTGAGCAGTATCCGATGTTTCAGATATTATTTTATGACTCTACAGAGGATGCATTATCCGCACTTCTTTCCGGCAAGGCGGATGCTGTTCTGCAAAATCAGTATACGATGGAAAGGATTCTGTGCAAGCCCATATACGAAGATTTGCAAATCGTGGCTACGGCATCTATCGGTGACAGTCAGTGCCTTGCTTGTCTAGTGCCAATTAACGAAGACAAAGAAAATTTTATATCCGGCGATATCTCACTTCTTTTGTCTATTTTAAATAAAGGTATTGCCGGTCTCGATAAGAATCAGGTTTCCTTTCTTATTATTAAAGAGACAGCCGAAAATACCTATCAGTTTACCATATGGGATATGATGTACCGCTATCGTTTTGCAATGACCATACTGCTTATTAGTCTGCTGTTGATTATTTTTCTGTTGCGCAGAAATCATATTCTGAGTCTGAAACATTCGGAGCAGATTGCAACCGAGCAGCGTGCAAAGGAACTGGCAGCCATCAATGCACGTATGAAAGAACAGCAGCTTCTTCTTATGGATTCCCTGAAACATGCAGAGGAGGCGAATTGTACAAAAACCACCTTCTTGTTCAATATGTCGCATGATATCCGCACCCCGATGAATGCTATTTTAGGCTTTGCAGAAATAGCCCGGCGCAGTATAGGTGATGCTGCCAAGCTGACAGATTGTATTGAAAAGATTCAGATATCAGGCAAACATCTGTTGGATTTGATTGATAATGTTCTGGATATGGCAAAGATTGAAAACGGAAAGGTCACGCTGACAGAGGAATGCTGCAATCTCGAAGAATGTATTGAAAAGGCTCGGAATATTCTACAGACAGAGATTGACAAAAAACATCTCATATTTCAGACTGATATGTCAGATGTAAAAAACAAATGGGTTTATTGTGACAATATCCGTATAAGTCAAATTTTGTTCAATATTTTAAACAACGCTGTAAAGTTTAACAAGACGGGAGGCAGTATTCTGGTCACGATGAGCCAGAATATGTGCGCAATCCGCGAATATGCTGCTTATGAGATACATATAAAGGATAATGGTATCGGAATAACACCGGAATTTTTATCTCATATTTTTGAACCGTTTGAGCGTGAACATACCTCTACCGTGAGTCAGACACAGGGCGTCGGTCTTGGTATGTCCATCACCAAAAATCTCGTTGACCTGATGGGCGGTTCCATTCAGGTATTCAGTGAGCCTGATAAGGGAACTGAATTTGTATTGAATTTTACTTTCAAATTGCAAGAGCAGGAGATGGTACAGCAGGAACAACAGACTTCAATCGAGACTGTATCCGCAAATGACTTTTCCGGCAAAAGGGTGCTTTTGGTTGAAGACAATGAACTGAATATGGAAATTGCTAAAGAACTTATCTGTGAGGTAGGTTTTTCGGTAGAGACAGCCCAAAACGGACAGATTGCAGTAGAAATGGTACGAAATTCTACGGCAGGATACTATGACGCTATATTGATGGATATCCAGATGCCGGTAATGGATGGATATCAGGCTTCAAGGGAAATCCGCAGCCTTGAAAGCAAAGATTTAGCCGAAATTCCGATTATTGCGCTGACTGCAAATACTTTTGACGGAGACAAAAAGGAGGCTTTGGCAAACGGTATGAATGCCCACATTGCAAAACCTATAGACGTCAAGGTGTTGTATGAAACGCTGAGAAATATTCTGAAATAATTGAGATAATATTTTTTTTGCCGGGTTATGCATGAACAGTAATTTTAGTTTTATAAATTAAGGGAAATTTACACTTGACATTCATTTTTTATTGTCATAAAGTGTTATTCAATACGCTGGTACAAATTGGTGCCGGCGCGTCATTTTTTTTGATAATGCAGATTTGCATTACCAAGGTAAGATAAAGTATGAGGTGACAAAAGAATGAAGGGAATAAGAAAACTATTTCAGGCAACAGATATGACGGTAGGGGAACCTTGGAAACAAATTATCCGTTTTACGGTTCCTATGTTAATCGGAAACATTGCACAACAGCTTTATAATACGGTTGACAGTATCGTGGTAGGGCAGTATGTAGGCGATAATGCATTGGCTGCAGTAGGTAGTGCGATGCCGATTTTAAATTTGCTGCTTGTATTATTTATCGGAATTAGTATGGGAGCCAGTATTATGGTGGCGCAATATTTTGGTGCGAAGCAAAAAGAAGAACTCTCTTACACTGTGGGAAACTGTATTTTACTGACAGCAATTGCGGTTGTTATTATTATGGTTTTATCACTGTTTTTGGTGCACCCTCTTCTGAAATTGCTGAATACGCCTGACAGCATTATCGGCTGGTGTTATTCATATTTAATGATTATGTTTCTCGGTATTGTAGGCTGTGCTTATTATAATATTTTAAGTGGTGTGCTTCGTGGATTGGGGGATGCTTTTTCCGCTTTGGTGTATTTGCTGATATCTACGGTTCTTAATATTGGTTTGGATTTACTTTTTGTAGCGAAATTTGGAATGGGTGTCAGCGGTGTTGCATGGGCAACCGTGATTGCCCAGACGGTATCTGCTCTGCTTTGTTTTCTGCGAATGACAAAAATGACAGATATTTTTGAGCTTAAATTTCGTTATATAAAATGGAATAAAAAGTATGCCAGAAAAATTATTAAGTTAGGACTTCCTTCCGGATTAACGCAGGCAATTTTTTCTATGGCGATGGTTGTTGTACAATCTTTGACGAACAGCTTTGGAGAAATGTTTATATCTGCCAATGTCATTGTCATGCGTGTCGATGGTTTTGCTATGCTGCCGAACTTTTCCTTTGGTACGGCTATGACAACATATGCCGGACAAAATATAGGGGCAGGAGCTTTTGACAGGGTGAAGAAGGGCGCCAAGCAGGGGACTTTTGTTGCAGTCTTAACGACAACAATCCTTACGAGTCTGATTTTAATTTTTGGCAAGCAGTTGATGGGAATTTTTACGAATACTACTGAATTAGTGGAATTGAGCCGCAATATGATGGGAATTATTGCAGTAGGCTATATTGCAATGGCGGTGACTCAAAGTTTATCAGGCGTAATGAGGGGCGTCGGAGATACGATGACTCCAATGTGGATTTCTCTGTTTACTACAATTGTAGTGAGAGTGCCGGTAGCATACGGAATTGCTTATATAACAAGAAGTGAAGCATTTCCTAATGGCAGACAGGAATGTATTTTTATTTCATTGCTTTGCTCATGGCTTATTGGCGCGCTGGTTACGACAGTCTTCTATTTGAAGGGCAGTTGGAAAAAGAAAGCTCAGGCATTTATGTAGTTTATGACAGTGGATATATTTTAATATGGCAGTTCGCAGTAATAAGCGGAATGCCATATTTTAATTTTTGCAGATAAGGAGGAAGTATAATGACGGAAAGAGAAAGAATGAATAAAGGACTAATCTATAATCCTGGAGATTCTGAAATTATGAAGGAACAGGAGGGGTGCCTTGAACTGCTGTATGATTTTAACGCAATAAGACCTTCTGAATCTGAAAAAAGAGAAGAACTTTTAAAGAAGATGTTTGGAAGTATTGGAAAGGGTTGTTATATTGAACCGCCATTTAGGGCAAATTGGGGTGGCAGACATGTATTTATGGGAAATTATGTGTACGCGAACTTTAATCTGACTTTAGTGGACGATGGCAATATTTATATTGGAGATAAAGTTATGTTTGGTCCAAATGTAACTGTTGCAACTGCAAATCATCCGATTACTCCTGAACTTCGTGATAGAATGCTTCAATATAACAGAGATGTCCATATAGAAAATAATGTATGGATTGGTAGTAATGTTGTGATTGTTCCCGGAGTAACGATTGGAGAAAATACGGTTATTGGAGCAGGCAGCGTTGTAACAAAGAATATTCCTGCAAACGTAGTAGCTTATGGTAATCCATGTAAAGTGATTCGTGAAATTAATGAGCACGATAGAGAGTTTTTCTATAAGAAAGATAAAATTGATTGGGAAAATCTTTGAATAGATAGTTAATTCAATGTAAATATACAAGTAAAAAGTTAATGAAAACACAGAAAGATGAGGTCTGATTTTGGTGGATAATAAAGAAATACTGCGGACAGCTATGGAGCAGTCGGCATTGGATATTAACTGTAAAGCCTCAGATTTTCTTTGCGGCAATAATGTAATTGTCCGGTCTGGCGTCGGAAAAAATGCACGTAAATATTATAAAGAGCCTATTGCATGTAATCTTGTTTCTTATGGAAATAACATCGTTGCATCAGTACGGGACGAGTACAGGGAAATCGTTGAAGAATATATAAATAAATACGAGTTTTACCATTGTTTTGAAACTCCTAATATGCATTGGCTTAATGAAAGACTATTAAAAAAAGGTCAAAAAGTATGTTTTATGGCAGAATATTATTTGCCGGATATGGAAAAGTTACGTGCATTACCATGTAATTATGAATTGAGACTTTTAAAGCAGCCTGATTTTGCAGAACTGTATAAGCCTGAGTGGAGTAATGCATTATGTAAAGACAGAAAAGAGCTTGATGTTCTCGGTGTCGGAGCATATGACTGCGGAAAATTGATTGGACTTGCAGGCTGTTCAGCAGATTGCGATACAATGTGGCAGATTGGTGTGGATGTGCTGCCTGAATACAGAAGGAAAGGAATAGCAGCTGCACTTACAAGTAATTTAGCTGTAGAAATTCTGAAAAGAGATAAAGTACCTTTTTATTGCTCGGCATGGTCTAATATCAGGTCTGTGCGTAATGCAGTAAAGAGCGGATTTATCCCTGCATGGGTAGAAATGACGGTAAAACCGGAGAGTTTTGTTAATGAAATTTCTTGAGGAATATTGTAAAATATATTACAATATATTTATAAAAGCGCTTAAGTATTTATTTACTGTTTAGTGCACATGAAAGGAGAAAAGGTATGGGGCTTATTAAAGCAGGATTAGGAGCATTAGGTGGTTCCTTAGCGGACCAGTGGAAAGAGTTCTTTAGTTGTGATGCATTGGATAATGATGTGCTTGTTGTAAAAGGACAAAAGCAGGTAAGCGGCCGTTCATCGAATACAAAAGGTAATGATAATGTCATTTCTAACGGAAGCGGAATTGCTGTTGCCGACGGTCAATGTATGATTATTGTTGAACAGGGCAAGGTTGTTGAGGTTTGTGCGGAACCGGGTGAATTTACATATGATTCGTCATCAGAACCAAGTATTTTTGCAGGTCCCCTTGGAAAAGGAATTATAGATACATTTAAAACTATCGGAAAGCGTTTTACCTACGGAGGAGATACGGGAAAGGACCAGAGGGTTTATTATTTTAATACAAAAGAAATTATTGATAATAAGTTCGGTACGCCTAATCCTATTCCGTTTCGTGTAGTAGATTCTAAAATCGGACTTGATGTTGATGTTTCAGTCAGATGCTCAGGAGTATATTCCTACAAGATTACAGACCCGATTCTTTTTTATACAAATGTATGCGGTAATATAGAAAATGAGTATGGAAGGGAAGAAATTGACGGACAGCTTAAAACAGAGTTTATCAGTGCGCTTCAGCCGGCATTCGGAAAACTCTCCGAGCTCGAGCTCAGGCCTAATCAGATAGTGACACATAATACAGAACTTGAAGCAGCAATGAATGACGCTTTAAATGCAAAATGGGGTGAACTTAGAGGTCTTAAGTTTGTAAGCGTTGCGATTGGTTCGGTTACGCTTCCTGATGAAGATGCCGAGATGATTAAGCAGGCGCAGAGAACAGCTATTATGCGTGACCCGACAATGGCTGCTGCTACTTTGGCAGGAGCACAGGCTGATGCAATGAAGACAGCCGCAGGCAATCCTGCAGGAGCCATGACAGGATTTATGGGTATGGGAATGGCTAATTCGGCAGGAGGAATAAATGCAGGAGATTTATTTGCAATGGGACAGCAGCAGGCGGCGCAGGCAGCTTCAGCGGCGCAGCAGAATACGGCAGGATGGCAGTGTTCATGCGGCGCTATGGCAAACGGGAATTTCTGCTCGGTATGCGGCGCGGCAAAGCCTGTATCAGACGAGTGGAGATGTTCATGCGGAACTGTTAATAAGGGGAATTTCTGTCAGAATTGCGGTGCAAAGAGACCGTAAAATGAATATAGAGGGAATATATAATGGCTGATATTCAGGAATATAAATGCCCCTGTTGCGGCGGCGCTATAGAATTTAATATTAATATACAAAAAATGAAGTGCCCATATTGCGATACGGAATTTGAGATGGACACACTTAAGCAGTATGATGAAGAACTGAACAGTATGCCGGAAGATGACATGCATTGGGAAAATGTCACGGAAAATGAGTGGCAGGAGGATGAAAAAAGCGGACTTCGTTCATACATATGTAAGTCATGCGGCGGCGAGATTATAGGGGACGCCGCTATGGCAGCTTCCAAATGCCCATATTGTGATAATCCTGTTGTTATGATGGAGCAGTTTTCGGGAATACTGAAACCGGATTATGTCATTCCGTTCAAATTAGATAAGAAGGCGGCAAAAGAAGAATTTAAGAAGCATTTATCAGGGAAAAGGCTTCTTCCGTCGGTATTTAAAAGTCAGAATCATATTGATGAAATAAAGGGAGTATACGTTCCGTTCTGGCTGTTTGATACGGATGTAAATGCCAGTATCAGATATAGGGCAACAAGAGTACGTGGATGGAGCGACAGTAAGTATAATTATACAGAAACGTGTTTTTATGCAATAATAAGGAGTGGAACGCTTACATTTGAACGGGTTCCGGTAGATGGTTCAAGTAAAATGCCGGACGATTTGATGGAGTCAATTGAGCCGTTTGATTTTTCGCAGGCTGTACCGTTCCAGACAGCATATATGGCAGGATATATGGCTGACAAATATGACGTTACAGCCGAAGACAGCATTAACCGTGCGAATGAGCGTGTAAAGGTTTCTACAGAAGATTCATTCAGAAATACGGTTTCGGGATACGCTGCAGTGACTGCCGAAGCTTCGGGAATACAGCTTTCTAAAGGTATATCAAAATATGCGTTATATCCGGTATGGCTTCTTAATACTACGTGGAATGGCGTAAAATATACATTTGCAATGAATGGACAGACCGGAAAGTTTGTCGGCAATCTGCCGGTTGATAAGGGTAAAGCAGTTAAGATGGGTTTTGCGCTTACCGGATTATTTGCAGTTATTGTTTATGCACTTTTTTGGATATTATGGTTTGTCAGAATAATATGAGGGGGGCAGATGATGAAGAGATTAGCTTTATTTTTAATGGCATTTGCCCTTATGATTTCGTTTGCGGCTCCTGTATATGCGTCGGATTTTAAAAAATATGTGGTTGATGCTGCAAATCTTTTGTCAGAGAGTGAGACGGCAGAGCTTAGTAACAGATTGGAAGAAATAAGTAACAGACAGAAGTTAGATATAGTAGTTGTAACCACAGATACATTATATGATTATTCGCCTATGGAATTCGCAGATGACTTTTTTGACTATAATAATTACGGATACGGAGATACAAGGGACGGAATACTTCTTCTTGTAAGCATGGAACAAAGGGATTACTGGTTATCAACGTCAGGAAATGGGATATACATATTTACCGATGCCGGAATTGATTACATAGGCGAGCAGATTGTTCCGTCATTAAGCCGGGGCGATTATGCGGACGCATTTAATATTTATGCCGACCAGTGTGATAAGTTTGCAGAGCATATAAAAACAAGCGCGCCTTATGACAGAGGGAGCCTTCCTCGAAAACCGTTATCAGTAAAATGGATTTTTTATGCGATTATTATTGGCTTTGTTTTTGCAATGATAAGTATTTGTGTAATGGCATCAAAACTCAAATCTGTCCGTATTCAGAGAGGCGCTGCAAATTATATTAAATCAGGAAGCATGAATATTACTGAAAGCCGTGATTTGTTTTTGTACAGAAATATTCACCGTGTCAGAAGACCTGAGAATAACAGCAGGTCAAGAGGCAGCAGTACGCACAGAAGCTCTTCGGGAAGGTCGCATGGAGGCGGCGGAGGTAAGTTTTAGATATCAATGTCCGGCAATATACATAACAATTGAAAATGTGTTGCCGTGTTCATTGCATTTAAGAGAGATATAACCACCTTGCATTACTGTGATTTTGCGTGCAAGATACAGACCTACGCCAATGCCTTCACCCTGACTTTTTCGACCTCTGTAGAACCTTGAAAATATCTTGTTTTGTTCATCAGCTGGGATTGGATTGTTCTGGTCAGTTACTTCTATGGCGGCGAACATACCGAAGGATTTTACAGAGAGGCTGACGGTGGAGCCTGAGGCTGAATATTTGACTGCGTTGTCCAAAAGGTTAAATATCGCTTCGGAAGTCCAGTTCCTATCATGGAGAAGGCTGATGTTGGTTTCTTCATTGTATATTATTTCAATATTACCTGCTTTGGCTTTTGCATATACATCCTTCAGAGCCTTAAGCGCTGTTTCGTTAAGACTCTGGTTTTGCATATTGAGGCTGATTATGCCGCTTTCTAAGCGTGATATTTTAATCATGCTTTCGGATAGAAAATTAAGTCGGTTTATGGAAAGACATATGATATCAATATATTCCCGTCGTTTATCGTCTGAAATAGAGTCGTCTTTAAGAAAACGGCTGTACATAATGAGGTTGGCGATAGGAGTTTTTAATTGATGGGATATATCTGAAACAAGTGATTTTACATTTTCGTGCTCGCATAATGCCTCGTTATTTTTCTTTTTGAGAATATTGACAAGCTTTATTACTTTATTCTGGAGCTTTGATACAACAGTATCCTCATTTTCGGGAAAAATTTGCTTTTCCTGAAGCTCGGTAAGGTTATCCATAAGTTTTGATAAGTCTGAGATGATTTTTGTTATATATAAATTGTCGATATAATGAACAAGAAGCATCAGGACATATAAAACTGCCGTCGCTGCAAGACAGATAATGGCGGCGGGAATATTTGATGAAACAATATATACAACGGCAGGAATAATAATTACCGGAATAACTGCGGTAATATATAATGTATATATAATTTTTTCGTGTTTGTTTTTATTCATCTTATTCACCAAATGTATAACCTATTCCAAAGACGGTTATTATATATTGAGGATTTTTAGTGTCCGGTTCAATCTTTTTTCGCAGCCGTCCTATATGGACGTTTAAAGTATTTTCATCAATGTATTTTTCATCGCAGTCCCATATTTTTTCAAGGATTATATTTCTTGTCATAACCTGACCTTTATTTTTTATAAGTATTTTCAAAAGCTTAAATTCAGTTGCGGAAAGTTTTACAGGCTGCCCTGATATACTTACCTGCATTTTTCCAAAGTCCACAGTAAGGTCTTTATATGAAAATATATCGCTGCCTACAGAGGCGCTGCTTCTTCGCAGCACAGCAGTAATGCGCTGGTAAAGGAGCTCTACTGAGAACGGCTTTGCGATATAATCATCACATCCGCACCTAAAACCTTCAATCATGTCTTTTTCAGTATCGTTTGCTGTTAAAAATATTACAGGGGTACTGTTTTCTTTTCGAAAACGTGTAAGAAAGCTTATGCCGCTTTCGTCTGGAAGATTGATGTCAAGCAGTATAAGGCTATACTGTGTCTGCAATGCTTTTTCAGCTTCCGAAACCGAATAAGCACAGTCGGCAGTATAGCCTTTGTTTTCTAAAAAAACCTTTATTCCTCCGCATATTATTATATCGTCTTCAACAATTAATATTTTCTGCATTTTCAAAATGCCCCTTTTTATAATAAATACCTGGGGACAAAAGTCGTATTGTCCCCGGTATCTTTGCAGTATATTGTAACATAAGTGAAGGAAAGAAGTAACTATTCAATATTTTTTAGCCGGTCTGTTATGCTTTCCTTTGAAATTATTCTGTATACTAATGCAGGTACAACGGCGCATATAATAAGTATTGCCGCAAACATGGCAAGCATAAGCAGAACAGGATAATTGTATACTGCATAATCTGCAACCTGCATGGCAAGCTTTACTACAAAATATATAATTGCATTTCCAATCGAGCCAATAAGCAGTATTGATATAAATGCATAGCAGAGCCCCTCTGACATAAGCATTTTTCTAACCTGTTTTTTAGTCATTCCGACACTTTCCATTACCGCAAGCTCAGTACGCCGGCTCCATACGCCTGTCAGCATGACGTTTATGAAATTAATTATGCCTATAAGAATAAGCGTTAATGAAATGCCGGAGGTAAGTATATTCATCGAGGTCATGGATGATTTGAAATCCTGTATTATTTCGGATTTGATATCTGAATGTACTACCGCAGGACATGTATTTATAAGGTTTTTGACTGTGCTTGTAACATAAGGCGCCATATGCTCATTACAATTCATGGTAATACTGTTAATATAGGGATTTGAGGTTAGTTTGTCCAAAGCATTTTTGCTGACAATAATGCATTCAGGCGCGCCTGCCCTATTCCAAAGATAAGCTATGTCAAATGCTTTATCATTGTCCGTCATTGTAAGGCATGCTCCTGATTTTATATCTATGGAATCCGTACCGTTTTCGCTTTTTATTGTTATTGTTTTGCCTGTCATTTTTTCTGAATCCTCTATTGATTTCAGGTGACTGCTGATAATGCATGCTTCGCCTTTTTCAAATTGTTCAATATCTATTTTCTGACGGGCTGTTCTGTTATATTTTTTTAAAACATCCGGACTAATAGCCACGACAGAAGTAGAATAAGGATTTTTCTTGTAAAAAGAGATTAAATCATTTATGTCATTTTCATCTGCTGCATCCGATTCAAGAATCGGTCTGTATAGGTTTTCGTCAAATACCAATTCAACGTCAGCGCAGTAATTTACGGTTAATTCGGTTATTCCGTCGATTGCTTTTATTTCATCTGCAAAGCGCTTTGCAGAGTCAATATTTTCTTCGTTGCTGTCCATATATATAGTATAGTCGTTTGGCAGATAATATTTCACATAGTTTTTAAGGTCCATACAGCGTATAAATGCGTTTGTGGAAAGAAATGCCATTGTACCCATGAACAGTGAAGCAAAAACAAGAATTGCACGCTTTTTTTCACGAAAAACATTTCTGAATGCCATTTTATATAGCTTTCCACCGTCCGTACTCTTCTTTGGACGTATTTTTTCCTGATTCTGTCCGTTATATTTCAGGGCTTCAACAGGCGCTATTTTTCCTGCAAGCTTAGCCGGTTTTCGCTGGCTTATTGTTACTGTAAGTATTCCGAACAGTATAGTAATAATATAAATGAGTGGATTAAAAGCTATAGTATTTGGCATAGAGCTATTCGGTCCCGAACCGGCGTCAAATATTTCAAGCGCATACGGTACGGCAATAAAAGATACAAGAGTACCTAGTATTATACCTACAGGAATTCCTATTACTGAAAGGTGAAATGCCTGTCTTCTGACTATGCTGCGAATCTGCTTTGGCGATGCTCCTATTGTTTTTAACATTCCGTAGAAACGTATATTTTTTGTTACGGAGATATACATTATATTGTAAATAAGCAGATATCCGCTTAATACAATGAGAAGTCCTATAAATCCAAAGGCAATGATTATTATAAATGTATTGGAACTGTTTTCGCTTTGTATATCAAATAAAGAATATATTTCCTGATTTTTATCAAGCGTAAGTGTTTTATCCAATCTTTCAACAAGTTCAGACTGGCGGCCCGGAACCGCAGATATTGAAAGCATTCCGTTTTTCTGTGCGGTAAGTCCCAAAGCTGTAATATATTTTTCTGACACAAGACCTGAAAGTCCGGTACGCGAGATGGATTCGTAGTTCTTAAACCAGCCTGAAAGCCTGAATGATTCTGTTCCGCGTTCTGTCGTAAGAGTAATTTTTTGTCCTATTTTAGGATTTATATTAAGCGCTTCAAGGACATTTTCCGGAAACATTATCTCGTCTTTTTCGGCAGGATAGTTTCCCGTAACATCGCTGATTGCAGGAAGATAGTTTTTATTAAATTCAGTTTCGTCATAGTAATTCAGATTGATTTTTGTATCTGAACTGCCGGATATTTCTGCAAATCCGGCATATATATTTATACCGGCGGCGTAAGTGAAGCTGTCAGATTTAACACGCTCTGTCTGTTCTTCGGTAGGGTTATTTAAAAATATTGTTGCCTTTGAACCCTGTTCACGCAGCAGCATTGTACGCATATTTTTTGCAAGGCTGAATCCAATTGTAAATACTGATGTAAACATAAATGTTGTAAGTATAATGGCAAGGATGGCAAATGTATTCCGTATGCGGTTCTCTTTTAAAGAACGTATGCTTATTCGTTTTACAACTGTTTTGTTATTATTTTTAAGCATTAATATCACCCCTGTTCCACTTTGCCGTCTTCAATACGTATCATGCGGTCTGCCATAAGCGCTATTTCTTCATTGTGCGTTATCATTACGATTGTCTGTGCAAACTGGCGGCTTGTAATTTTAAGCAGTGAAATAACATCCATGCTTGTTTTGCTGTCAAGATTTCCGGTAGGTTCATCTGCGAGAATAATTGCAGGCTTTGATGAAAGGGCTCTTGCAATTGCAACACGCTGCTGCTGACCGCCTGAAAGCTGGTTTGGCATTGACATTATTTTATCTTCAAGACCAAGTGTATTTATGATAGTGTCAACATATTTTTTGTCTGTATGCGACCCGTCGAGCTCGATTGGAAGCACGATATTCTCATAAACATTAAGAATAGGTACAAGATTATAATTCTGAAAAACAAAGCCGATATTGCGTCTTCTGAATATTGTCAGTTCCTCGTCGTTCATTTTAAATATGTTTTTTCCGGAAACGAATACTTCACCCGAAGTAGGTCTGTCAAGCCCCCCAAGCATATTAAGAAGTGTGGATTTGCCGCTTCCTGACGTTCCTATTATCGCCACAAATTCTCCGTCTTCTATATTGACGGAAACTTTGTCAAGTGCCTTTACACTGTTATCACCATGTCCGTATGTTTTGCATAAGTTTTTTGTTGCTAATATACTCATTATTGTCAGCTCCTTTTTTGTGATTACTTTTATTGTAAAAGGAGGTTCTTACGATTTTCTTACAGAAACTGTTACTATTTTTGTACAGAAATGAAAGCTAAGACTTAATTTTTTCACATTTATATAGTATGATATAGCTAATAATACTTTGGAGGATATAGTTATGTCAAAAGTTAAGAACAGAAAAAATATGATTATAGGAATATCCATAGCGGCTGTTTTGGTTATTGCTGCCATCGTAGTGCTGTTTGTTTTTTTAAACAGAAACATTGCAGGCGGTTCAGATGTTGCATATGGCGAGCCGCATGATTATGAGGCTGACGGATTTATAACGCTTGGCGAATATAAGGGAATTAATATGTCGGTTGAGGTTACTGATGAAGATGTGCAGGAAGAGATTGCATCTATTCTTGAGGATGCGGAGAATTATGAGCAGCTTTCGGGAACGGCAAAGACCGGAGATTATGTAAGCATTAATATGCAGTGTTTTCTTGAAGACGGAACTGCCGTTGAAGATTATACCTATAGTGATGAATATATAACTCTTGGGGATGAAGATTACTTTGCTGAATTTGATACTGAAATTGCAGGAATGAATACGGGTGATACAAAGGAGATTACAGTAGCAGTTCCTGAGGATTATGGTGATGAAGTAATAGACGGAAAGACTCTCAAATTTAATGTTACTCTTAATTATATATGCGGAGAAGCGATTGAACAGGAAATTACAGATGAATTTGTGACTGATTATTCAGATGGGGAATGTACAAGCGCAGTTTCTTTTAATGATTATGTAAGGCAGGAGCTTTATAATGAGAATGTTGATAACCTTTCAGATGACGTATGGTATAAGGTTACTGAAAATGTAGAGGTTAAGAAGTATCATCGCGGAGAACTTAAGAACGCTGAGGAAGAGACTGTAAAAAGCTATGAAAGCTTTGCAGAAATGTCAGGGTATACGGTAGATGAGCTGCTTTCTTCTTTTGGAATGACAGAAGATGATGTAGCTGAGATTGCAAAAGAGTCTGCTGTAGAAAAGATGGTTGCTAAAACAATAGCGGCAAAAGAAAATCTTACGCTTGATGATGAAACTTACAAGAATATGCTTTTGGAATCTCTTGAGTATGAAGACGGTGAAGAACAGGGAAAAACTCTTGAAGATATGGAAAATGATTATCTTTCAATGTATGAGATGAATCCAAAAGACGGTATGCTTGAAGAATATGTTATGCAGTATATTTTAAGCTTTGCTACGATAGAAGGAATGCAGTAATTCGGAGGTATAACTATGGAAGATATTAAAATCCTTGTTGTAGATGATGAACAGAGGATGAGAAAGCTTGTAAGAGATTTCCTTGTAAAAAAGGGATTTCAGGTGCTTGAGGCTTCCAACGGAGAAGAAGCTATAGACGTATTTTTTTCAGAAAAGAATATTGAGCTTGTTATACTTGATGTAATGATGCCAAAGATGGACGGATGGGCAGTATGCAGGGAAATCCGCCAGTATTCACAGGTTCCTATTGTAATGCTTACTGCAAAATCAGGAGAAAAGGATGAACTGCTTGGATTTGAATTAGGCGTGGACGAATATATATCCAAGCCGTTTTCTCCGAAGGTGCTTGTGGCAAGAGTCGAGGCAATTTTAAGACGTACGGGAGCAGCGACAGAGGATATTTTGGAGATTGGAGGCATAACGCTTGACAAGAGCGCGCATGAAGTGACTATAGACGGCAATAAGTTAGAGCTTAGTTTTAAGGAATTTGAACTTTTGACTTATTTTATAGATAACAAAGGCATTGCTTTATCCCGTGAAAAAATATTGAACAACGTATGGAATTACGATTATTACGGCGATGCAAGAACTATAGATACCCATGTAAAGAAGCTCCGTAATAAGATGGGCGATAAAGGTAATTATATTAAAACAATATGGGGCATGGGATATAAGTTTGAGGTGGACCAGGGGTGATAAGCTTGAAAAATTCAATCCGCGCAAGACTTATACTTATTTTGACAACATTTCTAATAATATTTGTAGCAATTAATATGTTTATGAATATGTTCTTTCTTGAGCGGTATTATACTTATCAGAAGAAGAATGTTCTCGGAGACATATATAAAGAAGTATGCAGAATGAGTGAAGATACTGATGTTAAAGAAGAATATTCCGTGCTTGAAAAATATTATTTTATGGACAGGCTTTCAGCTAATAACGGCATTACGTTATATGTATTTTCAATTACGAGCGACGGATTGTTTAATTACTATAATTTTGAGTATCCTGAAGTTGATACAGGAAGTGTTTCATTTAATATCGTTAAAAACAGGCTTGATGGTTATGTAAATGATTATTATGGCCTGCATGAGCTTGGAAAGAACTATCAGATTGTTTCTTCAACGTATAATTATGATATGTATAAGGTCTATGATGATAAAATCGGTTCTAATTATCTTGAATTATTTGGAAAGCTTGATAAGACTACATTTATATTTCTACGTGCAAATTATCAGAATATGAAAGAAAGTGCGGCAATTTCCAACCAGTGTATGAGTTATATAGGTTTGATTATAGTTGTTATTGGAGCTATAGCAATGTTTTTCATAGGAAGAAATTTTACGAAACCTATACTTGAGCTTTCTGAGATTGCAGACCGTATGGCGAAGCTTGATTTTGACGCAAAATATAATGTAACCCGTGATGATGAGATAGGAAGGCTTGGTACAAGTATGAATATGCTTTCCTCCCAACTGGAGTATACTATATCGGAATTAAAGAGCGCTAATAATGAATTGCAGTCGGATATAGAAAGAAAAGTGCAGATTGATGAGATGAGGCAGGAATTTTTATCAAATGTATCTCATGAGCTTAAAACGCCTGTTGCGCTTATACAGGGATATGCAGAGGGCTTGTCTGACAATGTTATAGATGATGTGGAGGATAGAAAGTTCTACTGCGACGTTATTATGGATGAGGCGAAGAAAATGAACCGTATGGTCAGAAGACTTCTTAACCTTAACCAGCTTGAGTTTGGAAATGATAAGCCTAATATGGATAGGTTTGATATTGTTGAGGTTATTAAGTCGGTCGTAGCTTCATCAAATATTTTATTTAAGCAGAAGAATATCAGCCTTACAATGTATGAGCCGGCAGCGGTATATGTATGGGCTGATGAGTATCTTGTTGAAGAGGTGCTTACCAACTATGTAAGCAATGCGCTTAACCATGTTAAAGAGCCCAATATAATAAGAATTTATACGAAGAAAAATAACGGCGTCGTAAGGATTGGCGTTTCCAATACGGGAGATAAGATTCCAGAGGAAGAACTGGAAAAGATATGGATTAAATTTTATAAAGTTGATAAGGCAAGGACAAGGGAATACGGCGGCAATGGTATAGGGCTGTCGATCGTTAAAGCTATAATGCGTTCATTTAACCATGAATGCGGGGTTATTAATCTTGATGACGGGGTGGAATTCTGGTTTGAACTTGACTCAGCCGGTTAAATCAGTTGAATGAGTTTTTAATATGTGATAAAATGAGCCTTGCGGCGTCCTGCGCTTGCGCAAAGGACGGCATAAGGCGAAAACCTCATCGAGACGAAGTCGAGATGATAAAATGAGCCTTGCGACGTCCTGCGTTTACGCAAAGGACGGCATAAGGCGAAAACCTCATCGAGACGAAGTCGAGATGATAAAATGAGCCTTGCGACGTCCTGCGCTTGCGCAAGGGACGGCATAAGGCGAAAAAATATACAGGCAGGATATAGATATGATAGCAATTGTAGATTATGATGCCGGCAATCTTATGAGTGTTAAGAAAGCGCTTGAATATATCGGTGAGACTCCTGTAGTAACAAGGGATGTAAAAACAATACTCACGGCAGATAAAGTTATTTTACCGGGAGTCGGAGCGTTTGGCGACTGTATGGAAAAGCTTAATGCATACGGGCTTTCGGACGCATTAAGGAAGGTCGCAGATGAAAAGACTCCGCTTTTGGGAATTTGTCTCGGACTTCAGCTTTTGTTTGACAGAAGTGATGAATCAAAAGGCGTGGATGGTTTATCCATTTTAAAGGGGGATATATGTGCAATTCCGCATGACGGGATACATAAGATTCCTCATATGGGCTGGAATTCACTTCATTTTCCGAAAGAGTCAAAGTTGTTTAAGGGTATTGAAGAAGGCGCATATGTATATTTTGTACATTCATATTATCTTAATGCTGCTGATGAAGGAATTGTTGCGGCCACGACAGATTATATCGCGCATATTCATGCGGCGGTTGAATGTGATAATGTATATGCATGTCAGTTCCATCCTGAAAAGAGTGGAGACGTCGGACTTGCCATTCTTAAAAATTTTGTGGCTTTGTAATATAACCGGTTAGGAGAAAAAATGTTTACTAAAAGAATTATTCCCTGCCTTGATGTTAATCAGGGAAGGGTTGTTAAAGGAATTAATTTTGTTGATTTAAGAGATGCGGGAGACCCGGTTGAAGTCGGTGCGGCGTATGGCAGATGCGGCGCTGACGAACTGGTTTTTCTTGATATAACCGCATCAAGCGATGCAAGGAATATTAAGCTTGATATGGTAAGAAAGGTTGCGGAGACGGTTTTTATTCCGTTTACTGTCGGAGGCGGCATAAGGAGTATTGATGATTTTAAGATGATACTGCGTGAAGGCGCCGATAAGATTGCGGTTAATACTGCGGCAATAATGAATCCGGAACTTATTTCTGAGGCGGCATTAAAATTTGGAAGTCAGTGTGTTGTCGTTGCTATTGACGCAAAGAGAAGGGCAGATGGCAGCGGATGGAATATATATAAGAACGGCGGACGCATAGATATGGGTATTGATGCCGTAGAATGGGCAATGAAAGCATGTGAGCTTGGCGCAGGTGAAATACTTCTTACGAGTATGGACTGCGACGGTACTAAGGATGGTTACGATATAGAGCTTACCCGTACGGTATCAGATAATGTGTCTGTTCCTGTTATTGCATCAGGCGGCGCCGGAAAATGTGAGCATTTTCTTGAGGCAATTAACGACGGAAAGGCAGATGCGGTTCTTGCGGCTTCTTTATTTCATTATAAAGAGCTTGAGATTATGGAGCTTAAAAAGTATCTCAGGGATAACGGCGTAAGTGTAAGAATGTAAAATAATATATAAATGTTTTATGGAGGATATGACTATGGGAGCTATTTCTAATGACTGGCTTAAAGCTTTAAACCCTGAATTTGCCAAGCCCTACTATGCAGATTTGTACAAACGCGTAAAGGATGAATACAGCAGGTATATAATATATCCGCCTGCTGATGATATATTTAATGCATTTCATTTTACACCGCTTAGTAAAGTAAAGGTAGTAATACTTGGACAGGACCCTTATCACGGTCCTAATCAGGCGCATGGATTGTGTTTTTCAGTAAAAAAAGATGTTGCAATACCGCCGTCGCTTGTTAATATTTATAAAGAGCTGAATACAGACCTTGGGTGTTATGTGCCGAATAACGGATTTCTTAAGAAATGGGCAGACCAGGGCGTTCTTCTTTTGAACACTGTACTTACGGTGCGCAGCGGAGCTGCAAATTCCCACAGAGGAATCGGCTGGGAAGAATTTACCGATGCAGCTATACAGGCCGTGAATAATAAAGATGAGCCTGTTGTATATATGCTTTGGGGAAGACCGGCAAGGGAGAAGAAAAAAATGCTTACTAACCCGAAGCATCTTATTCTTGAGGCGCCTCATCCTAGTCCGCTTTCGGCATATAATGGATTTTTTGGATGTGGACATTTCAGTAAAGCCAATGAATTTCTTAAATCAGCCGGGCTTACGCCTATTGACTGGCAGATAGAAAATATATAAGGAGGATTTTATTATGTACGAAAATGAAATTAAGGAAGCGCAGGAGAAGTTTGGAGAACTTCTTAAAAAGCAGCTTGCAAGAGTTGAAGAAATGAAAGCACAGGGAGATTTTGTTGATTATCAGTCACTTGATAAGATTGTTATTGGTGTATGCGGCGGAGATGGAATCGGTCCTGCGATAACAGCACAGGCTCAGAGAGTTTTAGAGTATCTTCTTTCCGATGAAGTTAAGAGAGGAAAGGTTGAATTTAAGGTAATAGACGGTCTGACTATTGAAAGAAGAGCTGCGGAGATGGCAGCGATTCCGGCAGAAGTTCTTACAGAGCTTAAGGCCTGTGATGTTATTCTTAAAGGTCCTACAACAACTCCTAGAAAAGGGGATGAGTGGCCGAATGTTGAATCTGCAAATGTTGCAATGAGAAAGGCTCTTGACCTTTTTGCAAATGTAAGGCCTGTAAGAATTCCTGAGCTTGGGATTGACTGGACTTTCTATCGTGAGAACACCGAAGGCGGATATGCGGCAGGCAAGGAAGGCGTTAATGTAACAGAGGACCTTGGAATAGATTTTACAATTGCAACATCTCAAGGATGCGAGCGAATAATTCGTGCAGCATTTGAGTATGCTAAAACTAATAATAAAAAGAGAGTTACAGCTGTTACAAAAGCTAATATCATAAAGACTACTGACGGTAAGTTTCTTGATACTTTCTATAAGATTGCGGAAGAATATCCGGGAATTTCAGCAGATGACTGGTACATAGACATAATGACTGCAAAACTTCTTGATGAAATGAGAAGGAGAGACTTTGAAGTTGTTGTACTTCCTAATCTGTACGGAGATATTATTACAGACGAGGCAGCAGAGCTTCAGGGTGGAGTAGGTACTGCAGGAAGCGCCAACATCGGCAAGAAATATGCTATGTTTGAAGCTATTCACGGTTCAGCGCCTCGTATGGTTAAGGAAGGACGCGCACAGTATGCCGACCCTTGCAGTGTTATAAGGGCAGGCGCAATGCTTCTTAACCATATAGGATATGTTAAAGAATCCGACAAGCTTTATAAGGCTCTTGATATATGTACTGTATCAGAGAAGAAGCTTGTTATGACCGGAAGAGATACAGGGGCAACCGGTGAACAGTTCGCTGATTATATTATGGAAACGATAGCAGGACTTGATTAATGAGTAAAGATGTGAAAGAAATAAGCTACGAAGAGTCGGGACTTGATGAGCGTATAGTCCGTGCCGTAAAGGAAATGGGATTTGAGAATATGACGCCTATACAGGCGCAGGCAATTCCCGTATTCCTTAATGGTAAAGACATTATAGGACAGGCAAGGACAGGTACCGGCAAAACAGCAGCATTTGGAATCCCCATATTACAGATGACTGAGCCTGAAGATAAGAATCTGCAGGCTCTGATTTTGTGCCCCACAAGGGAACTTGCAATACAGGCTGCAGAAGAAATAAGAAAATTCGGAAAATACTTTGAAGGAATTAAGGTGCTTCCGATATATGGCGGGCAGGATATATCCAAGCAGATAAGGTCTCTTAAAGGCGGAGTCCAGATTGTTGTCGGAACTCCGGGAAGAGTAATGGACCATATGAGAAGGCACACGCTTAAGCTTGATAATCTTAAGATGATTGTTCTTGATGAAGCAGACGAGATGCTTAATATGGGATTCCGTGAGGATATTGAGACTATTTTGTCAGATATACCTAAAGAACACCAGACAGGGTTGTTTTCGGCAACTATGCCTAAAGCAATACTTAATATTACAAGGACATACCAGAAGCCGGATGCGGTTCTTGTTAAAGTATCAGTAGGAGACCTTACCGTACCGCTTGTAAGGCAGTATTATTATGAGGTTAAACAAAAAAATAAGGATGAAGTAACGGCGCGTCTTCTTGATTATTATAATCCTAAAAGGTCGCTTATATTCTGTAATACCAAAAGGAAGGTTGACGAGCTCGCTGAGGTTTTAAAGGGAAGAGGATATTTTGCAGAGGGCTTTCACGGCGATATGACGCAGGCAGAGCGCGACCGTATTATGAATGGATTTAGGAAGGGTTTTGTTGATATACTTATTGCTACTGATGTAGCTGCAAGAGGAATAGACATTACAGACGTTGAAGCGGTATTTAATTATGATATTCCACAGGATATAGAGTATTATGTCCATAGAATAGGAAGAACAGGACGTGCAGGTAAAGCCGGACGAAGTTTTACCCTTGTTGTAGGAAAAGAGATTTATAAGATACGCGATATAGAAAATGTATGTAAAACACGGATTAAACCAAGACATGTGCCGTCTGCCGGAGATATTAACCAGGCTAAAGCTGATAATGTTATGAAGAAGGCAAGAAAACTTATAGAGGACGAAAGCCTGTATTCTATGATTAAGACTGTTGAAAGACAGTTAGATGATGAGGATTATACTGCAATTGAGCTTGCGGCCGCACTTCTTAAAATGCAGCTTGGTGAAGAAGTAAGCGAGATGAAGCTTGATTACAGTTGGTTTGACAGTGATGAATATAAGAGCCGAAAACGCGGAAACCGCAGCGGAAGAGGTGAAAAAAGCGGCAGAAGTGACAGAGGAAGGCACAGCAGAGGCGCCCGAAGTGAAAGAGGTACACGCGGTGATATTAATTCTAAGTTTAGAGACAGGCGTGACAGAAACGGTCAGAAGGAACGTTCTGATAAATGGACTAATACACGAGGCAGGCGCAATAGCGAAAGGGACGCTTACGGGAATAAGCTTCGGTAAAGAATAATGCCACAGGTGATAATACATTGAATCTGATTATTGCACCTGCGGCATATTTATTAAAAATTTCAGCTTGTTTAAGTATCAGAGCTCGTTAATATATTTTTCAGCATGCTTTTTCATTGCTGCAAAAGTTTCATCGCTGATATCGTGTTCCATTTTACATGCATCTTCGGCAGCTGTTTTTTCGTTCACACCAAGACGGATTAAAAAATCGGTCAGGGTGGTGTGACGTTCATAAATCTTTTGCGCTATTTCTAAACCGGTATCGGTAAGAGTAAGGTGTCCGTTGTCATCCATTAAAACATAACCGCCCTTTTTCAAAATACTGACTGCCCGGCTGACGCTTGGCTTAGAGTAACCCATATACTCACCTACATCAATGGAGCGGACATAACTGCTTTTCTTAGATAAAATATAGATTGTTTCCAAATACATTTCACCGGATTCCTGTAGATGCATAATAGATTCCTCCCTGTGGACTTTAGCATCAGCCGATCATAAAAATGTCCAAAAATCAAGTTATTATCAACTTTCGGATATGTGCCGGATATATGAGCAGTCTTAGTGAGAAGCACGGAACCGGAGCCTGACAAGGCGACGAGTGCAAATTAGGCGTGGCAGTTCCGCAAATAGTAACTATTAAAATGCTGTGGCAGAAAAAAATTAAAATATATATTGACAAATTAAATCAGCATGAATATAATAATACATGGTTAGCTAAAGCTAACCGATATTTTGAATACAGAGTTAGCCAAGGCTAATCGAATATAATATACGCTCTAAGGAAGTGATACAAAATGATGCCGTTGACACTTGCAGAAGCCGGCGAAGAAAATATTATTAAAAGAATCGGGGGAAAACAAGAGGTTAAAATACATATGGAAAATCTCGGGTTTGTTGTGGGAGGAACAGTTACAGTCGTCAATACCATTGGAGGCAATGTAATTGTGAATGTTAAGGATTCGCGTGTTGCAATCAGTAAGGAAATGGCGCAGAGAATTATGGTCTGATTTTCTGCTGCAGTTAAACCTAAAAATTTATGTTTTAAGGAGGAGAACAGAAATGAAAACATTAAGACAGGCAAATGTCGGTGATACGGTTAAAGTTACAAAGCTTTACGGTGAAGGAGCTGTCAAACGCCGGATTATGGATATGGGGCTGACGAAAGGCGTAGATGTATATATCCGTAAGGTTGCGCCTCTTGGAGACCCGGTTGAAGTGACCGTTCGCGGTTATGAGCTTACTATTCGTAAGGCCGATGCGGATATGATTGAAGTTGAATGAGCGTACATGATTTGATGGGGATAATTCCCCATATTATTTAAAACAATGGTTAGCATATGCTAATTGAGAAAGTGAGGAAATTATATATGGATTTGCGAATTGCACTTGCAGGTAATCCGAATAGTGGTAAAACAACCCTGTTCAATGCATTAACCGGTTCTAATCAGTTTGTAGGTAACTGGCCCGGTGTTACCGTAGAGAAAAAAGAAGGTAAATTGAAAAAGCATGATGGTGTGATTATCACTGACCTTCCCGGTATCTATTCTCTTTCTCCTTATACATTGGAGGAAGTGGTGGCCAGAAATTATTTGATTGGTGAGCGTCCTGATGTAATCTTAAACATTGTTGACGGTACCAATCTTGAGAGAAACCTGTATCTGACTACACAGCTTACGGAACTTGGAATTCCGGTAGTTGTTGCAATTAACATGATGGACATTGTCAGAAAAAACGGCGATAAGCTCAATACTAAAGAGCTGTCGAGAGCGCTTGGGTGTACAGTGGTTGAAATTTCTGCTTTGAAAGGCACCGGAATTATGGAGGCTGCCGATGCGGCTATTGACGCTGCAAAAAACGGAAAAACAGTTCCAATGCATACTTTTTCCGGTGTGGTTGAACATGCAATTGCACATATTGAAGAAGCGGCATTACATAGTATGCCGGAAGAGCAGCAGAGATGGTACGCAATTAAAATTTTCGAGCATGATGATAAAGTTTTGGAACAGGTTAATTTGGATGAAATTACCTTAAAGCATATTGAAACTGATATCAAAGCTGCTGAGGAAGAACTGGATGATGACGCCGAATCTATTATAACGAATGAACGTTATTATTACATAGGTGAAATTATAAAAGGCTGCTATAAAAAGAAAGCTACAGGAAAATATTCAACTTCTGATAAAATTGACAAGGTGGTAACAAACCGTTGGCTGGGGCTGCCGATTTTTGCAGCGATTATGTTTCTTGTGTATTATATTTCTATGGTAACGATTGGTTCTACTGCTACAGACTGGGCGAATGACAGTTTGTTTGGCGACGGATGGCATCTTTTAGGTATTGGTTCATCTGCATATTCAGAGGCTTACGAAGAATACGGTGAGGCGGCTTTGATTGTTGACGGATATAATGCATATATTGAAGAAAATGGCTCTGCGCCTACAGGAGATTTTCAGTATTCCGTTGAGGATGAAGAAACTCTTGAAGTGACTGAAGAAACGGCAAGTATTGCAGAATATGAAGACGCCGTAAAGACAATTGAAAAATATGGTGAAGAACCTGACCCGGCCAAATACGGCGTATGGGTTCCGGGTATTCCTGTTATTGTCGGAAATGCACTTGAGGCTGCCGGTGCGGCAGACTGGCTTGCAGGACTTATAAATGATGGTATCGTTGCAGGTGTTGGTGCGGTTCTCGGATTTGTTCCGCAGATGCTTGTTCTGTTTTTACTGCTTGCATTTCTTGAAGCATGTGGATATATGGCTCGTATCGCATTTGTTCTTGACCGTATTTTCCGTAAGTTCGGATTGTCTGGTAAATCATTTATTCCGATGCTTATCGGTACAGGATGCGGTATTCCCGGTATTATGGCGTCGAGAACTATTGAAAATGAGCGTGACCGGCGTATGACTATAATGACAACAACATTTATTCCTTGTGGCGCAAAAGTACCGTTTATCTCTATGATTGCCGGTGCAATATTTGGCGGGTCGGCATGGGTTGCGGTTTCTGCATATTTTATCGGTATGGCTGCAATTATTATTTCGGGCATTATGCTGAAGAAAACAAGGATGTTTTCAGGCGAACCGGCTCCTTTTGTCATGGAGCTTCCTGCGTACCACCTGCCGACTGTAGGAAATGTTCTTCGCTCAATGTGGGAACGCGGATGGTCGTTCATTAAGAAAGCCGGAACAATCATTCTGCTTTCTACCATTTTCATCTGGTTTACAACATACTTTGGATTTACGGCAGATGGTTTCAGAATGCTTGGAGAGGAAGAAATGGAGCAGTCTATACTTGCAAATATCGGAGGCGCTATAGCATGGATATTTACGCCTCTGGGATGGGGTAACTGGCAGGCGGCGGTTGCTTCTATTACAGGACTTGTTGCAAAAGAAAACATCGTCGGAACTATGGGTATTCTGTATACCGACGGTTGGTCTGAAATTGCTGAAAACTTTACTGTGGTTGCCGGCTATTCATTCCTTGTATTCAACCTGCTTTGTGCGCCTTGCTTTGCTGCAATTGGAGCGATTAAGCGTGAGATGAACAGTGCGAAATGGACTTGGTTTGCAATCGGTTATCAGTGTCTGTTTGCATATGTGGTTTCGCTGATGATTTATCAGTTTGGCTCGGTTTTTGCCGGAAACATTCATGTTGTCGGTCTTATTGTATCAATAGCCGTTCTTGCTTTTATGCTTTACATGTTATTTAGACCTTATAAAGAAGCAATAAGGCTGACAAAGACAGTTAAAGTAACAAAATAATTATTTGTGTATAACAGGAGGGGCTAAAATGTTTGCATGGATTTTTGAAAATATTGCTACTATTATTATCTGTATAGTGTTGTTTGCTGTGGTTACAGCTATCATTGTAAGTATGGTGAGGGGCAAGAAAAAAGGAAAATCCTCCTGTGGATGCGGATGTGCTGATTGTCCAATGAGCGGTTCTTGTCGTAGTAAAGGGAAAACAGAAATTATTTCGGAAAATCCTTTGGATGAGAGTGATTTAAGGAAAGCAATTGATGCTACTGGTTATACTGTAATTTCAGTAGATACTGAGCCTTATGCAAAAAAAGGATTATTCCGGCGCTGAACGTTTCAATTCCATTCCTTTGCAGTCAGGAAGTCACGGATATTCCTGTGCTTTATTCCATTGCGGCTCATATCAAGCTCATCCATTGTGACAACGTATTTCGGATAATTATCCCGTATGAAGTCGTAAACGCCAAATTCGCGTTTGACAGTATCCTCGGTGGCAAGCAGATAGGCAACCTGAACATAGAGCTTTTCACCGCGCTTGTCGCAAACAAAGTCGACCTCACGCTCTCCAACCCTGCCGACTGTTACCGAATATCCGCGCCGCAGAAGCTCCATGTGAACGATATTTTCAAGTATGAGGTTTATATCCCGCATATTGCCGCCGAAAACGGCCTCCCGGATGCCGTGATCCGCAATGTAGTATTTCTCGTTGGATGCGAGAATCTGCTTCCCCTGTAAGTCTTCTCTTTTGACTTGATAAAGAAGATAGGCGTCGCAACAATACTTGATATAGTTAAGGACTGTTTCTGTCGCTACGGTGCGATGTTCATTCTTTAGGAATTTCACAAGAGATGTTGCGGAAAAGGTCGTTCCGACATTCGCCATCACATAAGCGATAATCCGTTCCAGCAGGTCTACGTCGCGGACTTTGTTCCGTTTGACAATGTCCTTGAGCTGGACGGAGTTGAAAAGGTCGGTAAGATACTGCTTAGAAGGCTCATCACTGTAACAGAGGTTGGCGAGATACGGCATACCGCCAGACAGCAAATACTTTTGGAAACACTGTTGCATTGTGGAATTTGGGTCAACCGTACGGTAGAGTTCCAAAAACTCGGAGAAAGAAAACGGATAAATCACAAATTCCACATATCTCCCTCCGAGATGGGTCGCAAGTTCGCCTGAAAGGAGCTTGGCGTTTGAGCCTGTGATGTAAATATCGCAATCGAGGGAGACACGAAGGGAATTGATACATTTTTCCCAATCTGCCACTTCCTGAATCTCGTCGAAGAAAAGATACGCTTTTTCTTCAATGCCTTTTACGCGTTCAAGAATTTCAGCGTGGAGCGCATTTGCAGTGAGAAGATGGGAATATCTCATATCCTCAAAATTAATTGAGATAAACTGTTCGGCAGAGACGCCGGATTCGGTTAGTTCCTCTTTTATAAGTTCCAGCATGACCGACTTACCGCTGCGTCGCATACCAGTCATAACTTTGATAAGTTCGTTTCCGATGAATGGGCGAATGCGGTTCATATATGTTTCTCTTTTAATCATAAAAGGTCAACTCCTTTCCTGTGACTGACCTTAGTATACACAAGATATGATGAAAAATCAACCGAGGAAACATAATTTTATAAGTTGTATCTGATAAATTTCGATTTTCGACATGAAATCTAATTTACAACTAATATAAAAAGGTGTTGAATTTGATTTTAGCAGTTCCTGCTTCGCAGTCTTTCGGAACAAACTATTCGCAGCCTGCCCGCTCCATGCGCTGATGCAGCCGCCAAAGACGTGCGACTGTCGCTGCAAAGCAGCTAATCATCAGCTTATGAAGGGGCAGTTCCTGCTTCGCAGTCTTTCCCAAAACAAAAATATCCCCTCTTGCGTGCGAGCACGCAGAGGGGATGTGTTTGTTTTGGGAAGCTGCGAATAGTAACTTTATGTAACCATGTTAAACCCGCTTAGGTGGCAGCACATTAGGACCATTTGCAGAAGAAGTCCTGTCATTATAAGCCATCTGTATAAGACGGGGCGTTTTTCGCATAATTCTGCAGTAAACATGAATAGTGGTAACGCTATACTGAGATAGCGTCCGCCGCTTACGAGAAAATCAGTTGAATAACTGATTAATGTATATACAAAAAGGAATGCGGTAAGGCTGTCTCGATGACGCCTAAAGCATCTAAACAACATATATATAGTAAGGAAGAACAGTATCAGCTGAGGAGCCCATACAGAGAATTTCAGGTTCATTTCAACATCATCTGCCAGCAGATTGTTGAATATGTTTTGAATTCCACAGCCTACATCTTTGAATGAATGTCCCCATACGTTGTTTTGGAGCTTCATAAAATACATGAAATCCCCGGTATTAATATAGTTGATAAGAAGATAAATGAATGAGCCCAAAACAACCATAAGTATTGGGATAAGACCAATAAGCTTTGAGAAAAATGTACGCCACTCTTTTTTTCTTATTAAAAGGAATATCTGATTGGATTCAAGCCATTCTATACCCATAAATACAACAAGCAGTATGCCCTGCATACGGGAGAGCGCACCGAGCATACCGAATAATCCGGCAATCCACCATTTCTTTTTAAATGTAAAGTATATACATGCGGAACCGACAAGTAAAAATGTACTTTCAGGCAGCATTGCTCCAAAGAAAAAGCTGAAAGGAAATACTGATATCAGTATAACGGTTTTCTCCGCTATTGATTTGTTATATTTTAATGCGGCTGCCATATACAGGAATATGCATCCGCCGGCATAGCATAAGCTTGATGTTACAAGTGCGGCAATCTGGACATTACGTATGATAAAGCTGACAAGCCATGTAAGAGCAGGGTAAAGAGGAAAGAACACAAGCGTCTGATATACGCCGTCGCCCATTACCGCTACATTATCTACTACTATATTTTTATAGCCGCCCTCAGCAATTCCTATATAATTGGTTGCATCCCATTTGAGCCACCAATCAAGAAATGTCTGGCTGTCTCGGTAAATAAGTATTAATGCAAGATAGGAAATAAAATATATGAAAATTCTGAAAGCAAGCGATTCTGCCGCTATACGTAATATATCATATATATTGACGTGGTTGTCAGATGAATAAGACTGTTCATTTGAGGTGATATATTTTGTTAAAGAAGATTGGTTAGGCAGTGCAGCTCCTGAAATGCTGCATATGCGGTATAACATGATTATTGAAAATACTGCAACAATAGTTAATGTAATAATGTTCATATATAATTCTCCCAACATCCTAATTTTTTAACTGCTACAAATAGCAATAATATAAAAGGAGTATAACACATTTCACAGAAATATGACATAGAATGTATTAAAAAAAGAGGTTTATATTAAAAATGAACAATTATTGTAATGGAATTATCCATACTATTAGAAGAGGAGATACATTGTATTCTCTCAGCAGACAGTACAATGTACCATTAGTTATGATACTTAGAGCTAACCCATATGTTGATGTGTATAATCTTGAAATAGGCACGAAGGTATGCATACCGTCAAGAAATATGATGGATATGGATATGATGCCGGACATGCGCCCGGATATGCGCCCGGACATGCGCCCAGACATGCGCCCGGATATGCGTCCGGATATGCGCCCGGACATGCGTCCGGACATGCGCCCGGATATGCGTCCGGATATGCGCCCAGATATGCGTCCAAATGATGATATGGATTTAGATATGGATGATGATAATGAAAATGACGAATACTATGCGTATGTTGTAAAAGAGGGAGAATCCATGCAGACTATTGTAGATAAAACAGGAGTAGACGCCTGCGACATTATTAAAATAAACCAGCTTAAAGATATTTTACTTAAACCGGGAATAACAATTATGCTGCCGGTGGAAAAATAAAAGATTAAATCTGATAGTGCGAATTATGCCTTAAAGAAGCTTGCGTATTTAAGTTGACAATGCGTAAGCTTCTTTTTATAATGTAACGAGGAAGAGTGACACTTCTTGTAAAGGGGGAATCAGATAATGATTCAGATATTTAAAACCTTGGAAGATGGAATACTTAATGTAGAGAACGATATATCAGACGGATGCTGGATAGCTCTTACCAGACCTGATGCGACAGAACTTGAGAATGTGGCGTCAAGGTGCGGTGTAGATTTAGATGACTTAAGAGCGCCTCTTGATGAAGAAGAGCGTTCCCGACTTGTTATAGAAGATAATTATACATTGATTCTTGTTGATATACCGATGATTGAGGATAAGGAAGAGAAGGACAGATATGTTACAATTCCTCTTGGAATTGTTCTTACAGATGAGGTTATAATAACCGTATGTCTTGAAGAGACAGGAGTTCTTACTCCATTTATGCAGGGGCGCATACGTTCTTTTTATACTTTTAAAAAGACGAGGCTTATTTTGCAGATTTTGTATAGAAATGCAACTCTGTTTCTTCAATACCTTCGGAATATTGACCGAAAAAGCGGTGATATTGAGGAAAAACTTCATATATCGCAGAAGAATCAGGAGCTTATTGAACTTCTTGAGCTTGAAAAGAGTCTTGTGTATTTTACAACTTCACTCAGGTCTAATGAGGTTGTGCTTGAAAAGATGGTAAGGGCAGAGCGTATTAAAAAATATCCTGATGATGAAGAACTTCTTGAAGATGTTATTATTGAGAACAAGCAGGCAATTGAGATGGCTAATATTTACAGCGGGATTCTTAGCGGAATGATGGATGCGTTTGCTTCTGTTATATCGAATAACCTTAATATAGTAATGAAGCTTTTGGCAACTATTACAATTGTATTGTCAATACCAACGATGATTGCAAGCTTTTTTGGAATGAATTTTGTAGATATTCCGCTTGGCGGTTACAGGCACGGATTTTTAGTAGTATCTATTGGAACATGGATTATTACAGGAGTAGTTGCGCTTATATTGGCTAAGAAAAAGATGTTTTAACGAGAATTGTTAGGAGAGTAATATGAAGAAATTGCTTAATAAAGCTGAAAGACGTTTTGGTAAATACAGTATTCAAGGATTAATGAAATATATTATTGCGATTGAGATTGCCGGAGCAGTTATAGGTATTATTAATCCTGATATTTATTATTATTATTTATCGCTTGATTTTGGCGCTATAGCGCACGGACAGATATGGAGACTGGTTACATTTCTGCTTTATCCGGGACTGACCGGTGTTAATCCGTTTAACATACTTATATTCGGACTTATGGCATGGGTATACTATTCTATTGGAACATCACTTGAGAATATATGGGGAGCATTCAGGTTTAATCTGTATTATCTGTCAGGTATAGTGCTTTCTGTATTGGCAGCCTTGATTATTTACCTGACTTTTGGAGTTGTATGGCCGGTAGGATTTACTTATATTAATCAGGCGCTGTTTTTGGCATTTGCGTTTCTTTTCCCAAATACAACGTTTTTATTGTTTTATATTATACCGGTTAAGGCGAAATGGCTTGGAATATTTTATGCGGCGGTTACGGCTCTGGATGTATTCGAGCTGCTGACGTCCCATACAAAAAACGGATTTGTTTTGGCTGCGGCAATTATTATATCAATGCTTAACTTTATTATATTCTTTATTTTTTCACATAATAACGGAAAGCCTTCTTATAAGACATATAAAAGGAGAGCTGAATTCAGAAAGGAAGCATCGCCAAAGGTTCAGCCTATATACCGGCACAGATGTGCAATATGCGGGCGGACTGAAAGGGACGGAGCAGACCTTGAATTCAGATATTGCTCAAAATGCGATGGTAATTATGAATATTGCAGCGACCATATATTTACACACGAACATGTTCACAAATAGGAGAGGGGTACTAACTTATGAGTAATAGCAGTATTAATAAGGCGGAAATATTAAAAAATAAGACACAAAAGAGAGACAGGATGCTGTCGCTGGTTTTATTATTCGGCGCGGCGTTTATCGTTCATATTGTGTGCGCAGCATGCTATGTGGGATACGAGACAGATATGAATTGCTTTTTCTGGTGGTCAAAATCTGTATTTGAAGAGGGAATATCGAAGTTTTATTATCTTGATATGTTTACTGATTATCCACCGGGATATATGTATATCCTGTGGGTTATAGGCGGCATAATAAAGCTTTTAGGCCTGGTATCATTTACAGATTTACCGGCGATTATTCTTCTTAAACTGCCTGCAATGATATGCGACTTGGTAATCGGATATGTAATATATAAGGTTGCCGTAAAATATACGAAACATTCTTATGCGTTATTATTTTCAGCAGTATTTATGTTAAATCCTGCGGTTATAATTAATTCGGCGACATGGGGACAGGTTGATTCAATATATACATTATTTGTTGTTCTTATGTGTTATTTTGTTACCGAAAAGAAACTGCCGGCGGCATATTTTATGTTTGCAATAGGTATACTTATCAAGCCGCAGACTTTGATATTTACACCTGTACTTATATATGGAATTATTGATCAGGTATTTCTTAATGATTTTTCATGGAAGAGAATGTTTACACAGCTTGGTATCGGACTTAGCGCAATAGCGGCTCTTGTGCTTGCAGCGGTTCCGTTTAATCTTGAGAAAGTTATTCCGCAGTATGTAGATACTCTAGAACAATATGAATATGCCTCTGTTAATGCATATAATCTGTGGGCGCTTCTTGGGAAAAACTGGACTTCTCAGGATGATATGTTTATGTTTTTATCATATAAAAACTGGGGAACGATTTTTATTATTGCTACAGTTGTAGTGTCAGCAATTTTCTGTCTTAAGAACAAAGAAAAAGAAAGCAAATATTATCTTTCGGGTGCATTTATTGTTACAAGTGTGTTCATGCTTTCAGCAAGAATGCATGAAAGATATATGTATCCGGTAATGGCGCTTTTGCTTGTTGCAGCGGTAGTAAAACGTAAATATCCGTATTTTATTGCTTATGCATGTTTGTCGATTGTACTGTTTCTTAATGAATATCATGTGCTGTTTTATTATGACAATGAAAACTATGATTTTCACAATCCGGTAATATATACAATATCAGCAATGAGCGTGGCTGCTTTTGTATATTTTTGTTATGTATATTTTAACCAGATTAAATGTAAGCGTGCGTATACTTATAGTGAGATTGCCGAAATGAGCAGGGCAAAACAGGTTAAAGGAAAGAATGGTAAAGGTATAAATTCCCGTAACACAAAGAGTATGAACAGTAAAACGGGCGGAAGGGCAACAGGAGATAAAAATGCTCAGGCTGCTCATAAGAAAGGTCTGTTTGCTATAAGACCATCTGAAAAACCTGTAAAATGGTGCAAATGGGACTGGATTATTGTGTCGGCTATTACGATTATATATGCATGTATAGCATTCTATAATCTTGGAGGTTTTAAAGCGCCTCAGACTACATGGTCAAGCAACGAGGAAAATACAGAGCTTGTATTTGACCTTGGAGAAAGCCGTTCTATTGACCACATGTATTCTTTCCTTGGAAGTTATGAGAACAGAAAGTTTTTGGTTCAGTCGTCAGACGATGGAGTGAACTGGCAGACTCTTAATTACAAGTCAGATGAAGACGAGCAGGGAGTCTATACAATTGTAAGTGTATTTTGCTGGAATAAGATTGATACGGCATTTACCGGAAGATATGTAAAACTTACCCATAAGCCGAATCAAGCGGCTCAGAAGCCGAATAAAGTGGCTGTAAATGAATTTATGATTTATGATACGGATGGGAATGTTATACTGCCTGTTAATGCGTCGGATTACCCTGAGCTTTTTGACGAGCAGGATATATTTGACGGCACATCAACGTATATGAACAGCACATATTTTGATGAAATATATCATGCAAGAACCGCTTATGAAATGATTCACAATATGTATTGTTATGAGATGACACATCCTCCTCTTGGAAAGGCAATCATGGCAATAGGTATACTTATATTTGGAATGTGTCCGTTTGGCTGGAGATTTATGGGGACTTTATTTGGTGTAATTATGGTTCCTGTAATGTATCTTCTCGGAAAGAAGCTTACAAAGAAGACATGGCTTTCATCGGTAATAACGCTGTTATTTACATTTGATTTTATGCATTTTACCCAGACCAGAATAGCAACGATAGACGTTTTTGTTACATTGTTCATAATGCTTATGTATTTCTTCATGCTGTGTTATTATAAATTGAGCTTCTATGACACCCCTGTTAAGAAGACATTTATACCTCTTGCGCTTTCGGGAATATGTATGGGACTCGGCTGCGCAAGTAAATGGACCGGTGTTTACGCAGGTCTGGGACTTGGAGTAATATTTGCTGCCGTTATGATTAGAAGATACGGTGAATATAAGACCGCCATGAAAGACCCTAAGGGAAGTACAGAAGGAATAGAGCACCAGTATGTTATAGATAACTACAGCAGTCTTATGCTTAAGACGCTTGGTTTCTGCGTACTTGCCTTTGTTGTTGTTCCTGTAATTATATATACCCTTTCGTATATACCGTTCTCAGACGATTCGAGTAGGAATGTTGTCGGACGGATGATTGAAAACCAGCGTCAGATGTACTCATATCATTCTACTCTTGATGCAACACATCCGTATTCATCTACATGGTATCAGTGGCCGGTAATTAACAGACCGATACTTTACTATCTGGAGGATGCAGGAGAGAATCTTAAAGTTGGTATAAGCGCTATGGGTAATCCGTTTGTATGGTGGGCAGGAATACCTGCGTTTTTATACATGATTTATCTTGCGATAGCAAAGAAAGAACGTACTTCACTGTTTTTGGCGATAGGTTATCTTGCGCAATACGTGCCTTGGATGGGAGTAAGCAGATGTACATTCATATATCACTACTTCCCTAGCGTGCCGTTTGTCGTACTTATGGTAGGATACAGTATATATAAAATTACGGAAAGCAAGCCTAAGCTGAAAATAGCGGCATTTGTGTATACGGCGGCTGTTATCGGATTGTTTATAGCATTCTATCCGGTTATTGCAGGATATCCTACTACGGTAGAATACGTTAAACACTTGAAATGGTTGAGCAGCTGGGTGCTTCTTTTCTAGAAAAGTTATGGACTGAGGTAATTTGAAATGAAATATAATATTTCTGATTATGAAAATAAAATGACGGATAATTACAGAATGCTGTCTCTTACAGAGCTCGCTCTTGAGTATTATCTTCTTTATGATATATGGGAGGGCGGAACTAACAGATATATGGACAGCAAGTCCGAAGAGTGTGAATTTATTCATAAAATGGTTCAAAAGCTTGTAAAAGATGGAAGTCTTTCTGAGGACAACGCTGTATTTGATGAAATGCGCGCGCTTATTACGGAAAAAATGCAGGTTGCTACTGCTTATGTAGACAGGCTTATTGTATATGAGCATGTGCTGAACAGAATAGAAGCAAGATGCACAATGAATGCAGATGAGCTGAAAAGATGTGCTGATGATATTAATAAAGAAGCGTTTATAAGAGATATTGTGAATTTTATATTTGAAGATAAAGACAGTGTTGCTATAAACGACAGGCTTCATACAGTGCTTGGACAGCTTCCGGTCAGGATGGCAAAGTCAAAGTATCTCGAGCTTATAAAGAATAGTATTAATCTTTACAGTGAATCTGATGTGGATTCGCTTGATGGATATATTTATATGTTGAGAACAACGGCAATGATATATGAGCCGTCCGGCATGGACAAACATTTTACGGAGTTTGCGGATATACTTAAAGAGTTTGATAATACCGATTTTAATACTGTTGGAAGTGAGTATTATACTATACTCAGAGAAAAATTGAATACGGCGTCAGAAGGACTCAGAAATATTTCTGATATTTATATGATATATCAGAAGATTATAAATATGTTTTATGTGTATAATCTTAATGAAAAGGAAAATACAGGCAATTTTGAAAAATTGTATTCGACCTGTATAAATATATTGTCGGGGCTTAATGATGCATTTAACGGCGCTTTGGATGATGCGGATAATGCTGAACAATATCTTTCCGGGCTTGAGGGTGCGCCTGAGTCTATGTATGAGGACAGGATTCATTTGGAATCGTTGTATGATAAGGTGATTGAACAGGAAGGAGCATCTGAAAGGATGAAAGCCCTTGGAATATCAAAGATTTTGTTTTCTGACAGTATATTTGCAGAGTTAGATACACACGAAGCTGTACCGGTTACGAGAGAGTATCTTAATCAGGTTACTGAAGAACTTTTAAGTGATATCAGAGAATTATTTGCCGGATGCGGAAGGAGTGTTATGCGTTCTATTATGGCGCTGACATTTGAAAAGCTTCCTGTATTTTTTAATGATGCGAATGAAGTTTTGGATTTTATTAAAGATTCTTTATATAAATGTAGTGATGATGCGGAGCTTATTGCAACATCGGAACTGCTTAATGAATTGATTTTACCATAAAGGAGCTTATATGATAGAATGGTATCGGAACCTGTATATGGATGATGAAGTTAAAAAGTCGCCTGATGCATGCAGGAATGAGGCTGAATCAGGAAAGATTCATATTATGCCGCTGTACTGTGTGTCGTTGGCTGCAAATGACAGTAATCTGCTTGATATCATTTCGTGTAATGAATTGTATTTTAAATATCATAAAATGCATACTATGTATGTGGTCGGTCTGGCATCATCATATAAGTCGGCTGTAAACCTTGCAACAGATATACTTATTGAAGTATATAAAAATACAGGAGCATTTGACGTCAGGACTTATTATGGTAATCAGGCTTTGGGATGTGATAATTAATTGCTGAAAATAATTGGAATTGTAATTTTAGCTATCATAGCGTTTATAATTTTTTTGTTGTGCCTTGTACTTTTTGCTGCTGTAAGATATAAAATAAATTTAGAAGCAGATGGGGATATTAAGAGTGTAAGAGGAATATTAAAGGTACGATGGATTTTAGGTATAGTTTCTCTTACGGTAAAATATCCGGGTGAGGGACAGGTTGTTTTGAGAATATTCGGGATTCCGGTCTCAGGCAGGAAGAAGAGGAAGAAGAGAAAAAAGAAAAAGAAGGTCAAGGCTGTAAAACGGGAAGAAAAGCCTGAGGCAAGAGTTGAAGAAAAACCTGCAGCCGTAAAACCGGATAAAACCGAAACAGAAAATCCGCATACCAAAGAGCAGCATACCAAAGAGCAGCATACAAAAAAGCCGCACAAAAAGCAGAGAAAGTCATTTTTTAAGAAATTTACCGAAAGAAAAAATAAAGACAAAAAGTTTGACAAGATTAAACCGGTTTTTGCCGTATTAAAGGATACGCAGAATAAAGGAGCGGTAGATGCATTAAAAAATGCAGTTATATGTGCTATAAAGCATTGCGGGCCAAAGAAATTTAAGGTTAATATGATAATCGGGACGGGAGACCCGTGTAATACAGGGCTTCTTTTCGGAGCATTCGGAATAATTATGGCATTAATAAAAGGAGAATATAATATATCACCTGATTTTTATAATAAGAGAATTGAAGGATATATGTATATTAAAGGAAGAATCAGGTCGGCAGTTGTGTTATACTATATTTTAAAAATATATGCCGACAAGGATATAAAAAGGATGGCAGGACAAATTAAAAAAGCCCGCTCATAATGCGGCAGAATGGAGGATATTATGGCAGACAACAATCAGTTCCAGACAACGGTAGAGTCATTATTCAAAGGAATGGAAAGCTTTATTACTACGAAAACCGTAATAGGAGATGCTATCACAATGGAGGATGGAACAATTATTCTCCCTCTTGTAGACGTTTCATTTGGAGTGGCAGCAGGTGCATTTGCTAATGATGACAGTAAGAAAAATAACGGCGGAGGCGGTATGGGAGGAAAACTCCAGCCTAGCTCTGTCCTTATAATAAAGGACGGAACCTCAAAGCTTGTTAACGTTAAGAATCAGGACGGAGTAACAAAAATATTGGATATGGTTCCGGATGTGATTAACAAGTTTTCAAAGTCTTCTGACAGCAAACATGAACAGGATTAAAAAAAATACTTGCATTTACTATAAGTGTTTGTTAAAATAGTGACGTTGTGGCACAAGGAGTGTCAGATTGAGATGTTAAGGAGGTGCTTTAAATGGCAAAATGTGAAATCTGTGATAAGGGAGCTCACTTCGGAATAAGGGTTAGCCATTCACATAGAAGGAATAATCATATGTGGAAGTCTAATATTAAGTCAGTTAGAGTTAAGGTTAATGGCGGAACCAGAAAGATGAATGTGTGTACAGCATGTCTTCGTTCAGGTAAGGTAGAGAGAGCATAGTCTTATATATTCACATAATGATTAAGGGGGAGGTTATCGTGTGAACGATAGCCTCTTTGTAGTGTCAGCACGACGTAAAAAGGTTATATCCGATTATAAGAAGCAATGCAATAATGCATATTGCAAAAAAACAGTTGTGTATGAATATCATAATAATCATTCCGACTGCAATCATAAACATTATAAGACCCAAAATACGTTTCATTATATTTTCACCAATAAAAAGTTATTCATAATATTATATTCGCTACATATTTGGTTAGTTATTAAAATATTGCTTTTTATATGCTAATCGGGTATACTATTAAAGAATATGTAGTTAAGGAGGTTTTTTTATGAAGGGCCGAATGAATACCAATATGGGTAAGATAGTAGTTGATACTGAAGTAATTGCCAAATATGCAGGTTCATCTGCAGTGGAATGTTTTGGAATTGTCGGAATGGCGTCAGTAGGAGTAAAGGATGGTTTTGCCAGGCTTCTCAGAAAGGAAAACCTTGCGCATGGTGTGGAGGTTACAATAGAAGATAATAAGCTTTTAATAGAGATGCACATTATAGCAGCGTACGGCGTAAGTATTCAGGCTGTATGCGAGAATCTGATAAGCAATGTTAAATATAAAGTCGAGGAATTTACCGGCATGGAGGTTGCTAACATTACTGTCAGGGTTGAAGGCGTAAGGGTTAATGATTAATAGGAAGTAAGTATGGAGGAACTTTTGATGGACACTATAGATGCTAAACTGCTTAAGGACATGTTTATTGCGGGTGCGGATGCGTTAGACAGCAAAAAGGAGTATGTTAATGATTTGAACGTATTTCCTGTGCCGGACGGTGACACCGGAACTAATATGACGATGACAATTCAGTCAGCGGCCAGAGAAGTAAAGGCACTTACGAGCGTTTCGATGATTGAGCTTTGTAAAGCGATATCAAGTGGTTCTCTGAGAGGAGCAAGAGGTAATTCCGGCGTTATTCTTTCACAGCTTTTGCGTGGCTTTACAAAATGTGTGAGAGAATATGATACGATTGATACTAATGTATGTGCCGAGGCATTTGAGAGAGCGGTTGAGACTGCATACAAGGCAGTTATGAAGCCTAAAGAGGGTACAATTCTTACAGTTGCAAGAGCCGGTTCTGATATGGCGACATATCTCGCTGACAGCGATATAGATATGACCACTTATATTGAGACAATTATAAGCCATATGAGGGATGTGTTGTCTAAGACGCCTGATATGCTTCCGGTTCTTAAGGAAGCCGGTGTTGTGGATTCCGGCGGCGAAGGACTTCTTGTTATATTAGAAGGCGCAGCAAAGCTTCTGGCTGAAAGAATGCCAAAGCCTGAAGGAGCAAAAGCCCCTGATATAAGCGCTATGAAGAAGAATACCACACCTAAAAAGCGTGAGCAGTCGAAAAAAACAGCAGCGCCTAAGAAGCAGGAGAGAAAAGTGTATAGTCCGGCAAAGTCAAAGGCGGATATAAGTACCGCTGATATACAATTTGGATATTGTACAGAATTTATTATAGAACTTGAGAGAGAATTTGACAGCAGGAATGAGGATGAATTTAAGATATTTCTTGAAGCAATCGGAGATTCAATTGTAGTTGTTGCGGATGATGAGATAATCAAAGTGCATGTTCATACTAACATGCCGGGTATCGCGCTTCAGAAAGCTCTTACCTATGGCTCATTGTCAAGAATAAAGATTGATAATATGAGAGAAGAGCATAATGAGATACTGGCTAAAGAGGAGACCGGCTTAGAAAATAATGCTTCTGATACAGAAGAAAATAATGCTTCTGAAAGTAAAGACGATAAGCCTAAAGAACCAAGAAAGCCTGCAGGATTTATAACAGTATCGGTTGGAACAGGACTTAGTGAGATATTTGCAGGTCTTGGCGCTGATGTAATTATCGAAGGCGGACAGACAATGAATCCGAGCACTGAAGATATGTTAAATGCTATTGAAAGTATTAATGCGGATGTTATTTATATAATGCCTAACAACTCTAATATAATACTCGCGGCAGAACAGGCGGCAGCGCTTACAGAGGATAAGACTGTAGTTGTTATTCCGTCTAAGAGTATTCCGCAGGGAATTATGGCTCTGATTAATTATATGCCTAACAGAACAACGGAAGAGAATCAAAATATAATGACTGAAGAGATGGCGAATGTAAAATCCGGAGCGGTAACATATTCTGTCAGGGATACAGTTATTAAAGGCCGTGAGATTAAACAGGGCGATATAATGGGAATCAGTGATTCAGAGATACTGAACACAGGAGCTCAGGTAATGTCTACTACAGTAGAACTTATAAATAAGCTTGTTGATAAGGATACAGAGCTTGTTACTTTATACTACGGCAACGATGCTACCGAGGATGAAGCGAACCTTATAGCAGATAAAGTTTCTGAAGAACATCCTGACATTGAGGTTGAGGTTCATTTTGGCGGACAGCCGGTATATTACTATTATCTTTCAGTTGAATAAACCTGTAAAGGAACAGTGCTTATTATATGAGATGGAATGAAGATATACAGGTCATAAAAGGAATAGGTGAAAAAACAGCAGTTAATTACCGACGGATTGGAATCAATACCGTCGGTGATTTGCTTATGCATATTCCAAGGGGATATGATGAATACGGAGATATAATATCCATAAAAGACGCTGTGCCGGGTAATGTAGTAATTGTGTCAGGTGTTATTGCAGGGCGTGCTTTGGTAAGAAAAGTAAGGAATATGACTATAGTAAGTGCGAGGCTTAAGGAGGGCGCTGACAGTATAAGCCTTGTGTGGTTTAATATGCCGTTTATGGCAAATAAGCTCCGAATGGGAACTTATTATATTATACGTGGAAAAGTATCTGTAAAAAACGGTATAAAGGAGATAGTGCAGCCTAAAATTCTTACAAAAGAGGAATACTATAATAACCGTCATAAGCTCATGCCGGTATATTCTCTTACTGACGGGCTTACTAATAATGCAGTAGCAAAATCATGCGCATATGCAGTTTCAGAAATTCAGGATATACCAGAGTTCCTACCGAAACCGGTAATAAAAGAATATAATATAATGCCGTATCGGGAAGCGGTTAAGACAATTCATTTTCCAAAGAACAGGGCGGAAGCGTTGAAAGCAAGAAAACGGTTTGCATTTGATGAATTTTTCCTGTTTTTACTTATGTTCAGATATATGAAATCTGAAAACTCTCAATTTCTTACAGAAAGAAAATATGTAGAAAGAACAGAATGTATAGAATTTATTAACAGCCTTCCGTACAAGCTTACTAATGCACAGCTAAGAGTATGGGATGAGATACGAAACGATATGATTTCAGGACGTGTCATGAACAGGCTTGTGCAGGGAGACGTTGGTTCAGGTAAAACGGTAATTGCCGCCCTTGCACTGCTTCTTAATGCTAAAAACGGTTTTCAGGGCGCGCTTATGGTTCCGACAGAAGTGCTTGCAAAGCAGCATTATGAAAGCCTGTCTGAGATGTGTAGTAAATATGGAGTAAATGTAACGCTTCTTACGGGTTCGATGACTGCAAAGGAAAAGAAAGCAGAATATGAGATTATTAAAAATCATCAGACTGATATAATTATCGGAACTCACGCGCTTATACAGGAAAAAGTGGAATATGATAACCTTGGACTTGTTATAACAGACGAGCAGCACAGATTTGGGGTCAACCAGCGTAAAGCAATTGCCGAAAAAGGTGCAGACTGTCATACGATAGTTATGAGCGCTACACCGATTCCAAGAACTCTTTCGATGATTTTATACGGAGATATGGATATATCGGTTATTGATGAGATACCGGCAAAGAGGCTTCCGATAATGAACTGCGTTGTCGGACAGTCATACAGGACTACAGCTTATGCATTTATATTAAAAGAAATAAGAAAAGGACATAAAGCATACATAATATGCCCTATGATAGAAGAAAATGAGGACAGCGGGCTTGAAAATGTTACCGACTATTATCTGAAATTATCAGAAATTATGCCGCAGGACGTACATATAGATATTCTTCACGGAAAAATGAAACAGAAAGAAAAGAATGAGGTTATGGAAAGATTCCGCGAAAAGGATACGGATATTCTTATATCGACAACCGTTATTGAGGTCGGTATAGACGTACCGCTTGCAACAGTTATGTTTATTGAAAATTCTGAAAGATTTGGTCTTGCGCAGCTTCACCAGCTTCGGGGAAGAGTAGGACGTTCTGATCTTCAGTCATATTGTATATTTATGACATCTGATGAAAGACCTGAGATTATGGAGAGACTAAATGTGCTTAACAATTCAAATGATGGTTTTTACATAGCGTCGCAGGATTTAAAACTGCGCGGACCAGGAGATATGTTTGGAGTCCGTCAGAGTGGCGAGGCATATTTTGAGGTCGCGGACATATATAATGATGCTGATGTGCTAAAGGAGGCGCATGAGGCGCTTGAGATGCTGTCAGATGAGCAAATTGCAGCTATTGCAGCTAATAATATGCGAAAAACACCGGTTTTTGCATTGTAGATGTGTGTTTTGAATATTTTTTTGTATCGGTTTGTAACCGGAATTGAATTAAATAAAAAATATGCTTCAAAATAATATTATTTGTGCAAATTTATATATAGAAAATAAATATTTTTTTCTGATATTATAATTAAAACAGAAGATGTTAAGGGGACAAATAATATGAATAAAAAATTTTTAGCAGGTTTTTTGTCGGTAGCAATTATACTATCATTTGTTTTACCGAATATTAATACGGTGTATGCCGGTGATGGCGCCGCCTATCAGGATGCAACAGAGTCGGAGGTGACGCCCGAACCTATTACAGAATATGACTCTACATATGTAGAAGAGACGGATGAGAACCCTGCGTTTACAATAGCCTGTCTGAGCGATTTTCATGCAGATTACGGAATACAGAATTGGAATTATCCGATAAGGGAAAGCGTTATTAAAACTGTTGACAGGATACGAGAAGAAGAAAATGCGGATGTTGTACTTGCCGGAGGCGATTTGACAAGTAATAATGCCGGAGCCGGATGGGACAGGGCAAGATATGATGCTGTCATGGGTACGTTGAGAGATGAGCTTTCGGGCGCAACAGAAAGCGGAAGAACATTATATATAACAGGGAACCATGATTTTGTTGCCGGAGGCTCTGAATATAATTCCGGAGATTACAGTGAAATTATGAAAGAAGACATAGGCGGATTAGATGAATCGGAGTATTTGAGCCAGGATGATGATTCGGATGAAAGCGTAGCCGCCCTTACAAGGGATAATGATAATGTTTCAATGATGCTTGCTTATCATTATGTAATAGACGGAATTGATTTTATAGGAATAAATACCCCGTATTCAGGCGGAGATAATCATGGTAATTATGTATATACCGATTCAACCATTAAATGGGTTGACGACAAACTTTATGAAATCGGAGAAGACAAATTAGTAGTAATTGTTACTCACTATCCGCTTAAAGGTACAAGAAATACGGTTAAGTCTATGGCAGAGCCATATAATACTGATTTGAAAAATATACTTGTTAATTATCCAAAAGCTGTTGTTTTGTACGGACATGATCATGGCGGACCTTATGTAAGTGCGGACACATATGAAAGAATATCTTTATTTGACAATGACGGAGCGCTTGTTAATGACAGGGTTGATGCAAATAATGGATTTACATGTGCGTTTATGGGTTCAATGAGTTATTATTCCAATAATTACAATCCGTCTTTGACAAGTGATTCGCCGCTTGTAATTCAGGCGCTGATGATATATGTGTACAGTGACCGAGTGACATTCCAGATGAAAAATTACGGTGAAAAATTCGGAACTAATGCGGCGCCGCTGTCATATACATTAATGCTTGATACAGGCGTAGTACCTAACAAAGTTCACAAACCGGAACCCACAAATACACCGTCAAATGAGACGCCGGAGCCTGTAGAAGATAATGGGCAGTTAATTCAGCAAACCGGCATACAACCAAGCGCCGCTCCTGCAGAACAAACTAGCGTTGCATCTGATATATCTGTTACAAAATTAAAGATACGCAGCAAGTCTAAGAAAAAGCTTGCCGCTTCATTAAAGAAGCTTAATAATGTAGATGGTTATGAAATACAATATTCATTAAATAAAAAATTTAAAAAGGCAAAAACTAAGACTATAACGATTAAATCTGCAAAGAAGGTTAAAGTCACTATTAAAAAACTTAAAAGCGGTAAAAAATACTATTTGAGAGCCAGAGGCTATAAATTTGACGGCGTTAAGAAGCATACCGGAAAATGGAGTAATACCGTAACGGCAAAAGTAAAATAAATATGTAAAAATGAATTGCTGCTTATAGAGAAATCTATACGCAGCAACTCATTTAAATAATGATTATTTTCCGGCCATATTCTGTTCCTGAGCCTTGATCATTTTTCTAACCATCTCTCCGCCTACTGAGCCATTCTGGTATGAAGTAAGGTCACCATTGTAGCCATTCTTTAAAGGTACTCCAAGTTCTGACGCAACTTCCATTTTAAAACGATCCATAGCATCTCTTGCTTCCGGAACTTCTACTCTGTTTCTTCCTCTTGCCATTTTATTTGCCTCCTTTTAGCGAATTTCAGTCTGCTTTGCGACTGTAGTTATATTGTATGGAGATTAAAAAAAAATACACTGGTAAGTCTTATAAACTATGAGATATTATGTAAAATAAAAAAGAATATGCCTTGCACATTCTCGCGCCGAGCGCGGTTGCATCTGCGGCATTTTCCCATAGCGTGAGTGCGCATCCTTGCGGAGCATTTTTTTTAAATATGACGAATTTTCCTATGAAATAAAAAAAGACTGTCTGTCTGACAATCTTTTTAATGTATTAAACGCATTAATGCCGGTGGCCGGACTCGAACCGGCACGGATCGCTCCGCATGATTTTGAGTCATGTGCGTCTGCCAATTCCGCCACACCGGCATGGCAAATATCTTGCGCAAGCTATATTCTACCACATACTTTTTTTGTATGCAATAAAAACTTTTTTGACACTCAAAACTTAATAGGTTATTATGTTATTATTAACGGACAGGAGCAGATTATGAAAAAAATTGTTTTAGTTGACGGACACAGTATACTTAACAGGGCATTTTACGGAATACCTGACCTCACTGACGGAAAGGGAAGACATACCAATGCCGTGTATGGATTTTTAAATATACTTTTTAAAGTTATAGATGAAGAGCAGCCTGACCTTTTAACGGTTGCTTTTGATGTAAAACAAAAAACATTCAGGCATGAGATGTTTAGTGAATACAAAGGTACGAGAAAGCCAATGCCGGCGGAGCTTCATGAACAGGTACCTATTATACAGGATGTTCTGCGTGCAATGAATATATGCGTAGTTACATGTCCGGGATATGAAGCTGATGATATACTCGGAACAATATCCGTTAATGCGCAGAATATGGGATATCTGACAACAATAATATCCGGTGACAGAGACCTTTTGCAGCTTGTAACAGATAAGGTTAAGCTGCGTATACCAAAGACCAGAGGAGGAAAGACGGTTGTAGAGGATTATGACCCTGATACGGTGCGTGAGGTATACGGTCTTTCTCCAAAACAGATTATTGACCTTAAAGGACTCATGGGAGATTCTTCCGATAATATTCCGGGACTTCCGGGAGTAGGTGAAAAGACGGCTGCAAAGCTTCTTGCCGAATACGAGACTGTTGAAAATGTAATTGAGCATGCAGAAGAAATAAAACCTAATAAAGCAAAAAATGCAGTAATGGAGCATAAAGAGCTTGCAATTTTAAGTAAAAAGCTTGCCACTATTAAGACAGACTGCGTGATTGACTATGATATAAATAATGCTGTTATAGATGATATGTTTAATGAAAATGCGTATCATCTTATAAAAGAGCTTGAATTTAAGAGTATGCTTTCAAAATTTTCGGAAACAGGCATGCAAAAGGACGAGCGTATAGAGTACAGGCATATAATGGACGGCAGCGAAGCTAAAGAGGCTGTCTGTGTAATATGTGAAAATGTTTTGCAGAAAGACGAATATCTGGCCGTATATATTATAAGAGATAATGAAAATGTGTATGGGGCAGTTTTTGACTGTGCCGACTCTTCTCCTATATTTGTTGAAACCGGCGATATAAAAAATGATGTATTGAAAGCCGTTACGGAATCAGGGGCAGATATTGTGCTGTATAATGTAAAAGAGCAGCTTGATATTCTTGATACGGATTATACTCCTCATATATGGGACGCGCATATTGCGGCATATCTTATCAATCCGTTGAAAGACAGCTATGAAGGCGTTGATATTGCAAAGGATTTTCTGGACAAAGAGATAGCTGAGTACAGCGAGATATTTGGAAAAAAGACTATAAAAAGTGCATTTGCCGATAATAAAGATGAATATATAGATTATGCTATAACACAGTGCCGTATTCTCAGGGATGCATTTCCAAAGCTTATTGAGAAACTTAAAGATGAAGATATGTATGGTTTGTATACTGATATAGAGATGCCGCTTTTATATTCACTGTATCATATGGAAAAGGAAGGTATACGTGTAAATAAGGAAGCTCTCAGGGAATATGGAGAGTCGTTAAGTACGGGAATAAAAGAGCTTGAAGAAAAAATATATGAGTACGCCGGGGAAAGCTTTAATATCAACTCTCCAAAGCAGCTTGGAGTAATATTATTTGAAAAGCTAAAGCTTCCGTTTGCAAAAAAGACTAAAACAGGCTATTCCACATCAGCGGATATTCTGGAGAAGCTTAGGCTTGAGGACCCGATTGTTCCTGCGGTTCTTGAATACAGGACGCTTACAAAGTTAAAATCTACTTATGCGGACGGACTTTCGGAATATATAAGCGAAGACGGAAGAATACACGGAAAGTTTAACCAGACGAAGACTGCAACAGGAAGAATCAGCAGCTTAGAGCCTAATCTTCAGAATATTCCTATAAGGATGGAGCTTGGCAGAAGGATAAGGAAAGTATTCGTACCAAAGGACGGATGTGTATTTATTGATGCTGATTATTCACAGATTGAACTAAGGGTACTTGCGCATATGTCAGGAGATGAAAGTCTGATTGAGGCGTACAATGAAGGTCAGGATATTCATAGCATAACTGCATCTAAGGTATTTCATGTGCCGGTTTCAGAGGTGACTTCTGAATTAAGGCGTAAGGCAAAAGCGGTTAATTTTGGAATTGTATATGGAATTAGTTCATTTGGCTTGTCACAGGACCTTGATATAGGAAGAAAAGAAGCGGAAGGTTATATAAAGAGATATTTTGAAACATATCCGAAAATTAAAGGTTTCCTTGATAATATGGTTGCTGCGGCAAAGGAAAAAGGTTACAGCATAACGGAATATAAGAGAAGAAGACCTATGCCTGAGCTTTTTTCGGGAAATTTCATGCAGCGTTCATTTGGAGAAAGGGTAGCAATGAATGCGCCTATACAGGGGACTGCGGCGGATATAATTAAAATGGCAATGATACGCGTAGAAGAACGATTAAAAAAGGAAGGTCTTAATACCAAGCTTATTCTGCAGGTACATGATGAACTTCTTTTGGAGGCGCCTAAGGAGGAAGCGGATAAGGCGGCAGCTATACTGAAAGAAGAGATGACACATGCGGCGGATATGGCTGTTAATATGGAAGTAGAGGTTAAATGCGGAACAGACTGGTATGATGCACATTAATGTGATGTATGAAAAAGGGAATTTGTAATATGAAAGTATTAGGTATAACGGGCGGAATCGGAAGCGGTAAAAGTACGGTTATGGAAATGCTGAAAAACAGATACGGCGCAGTAGTGCTTCTGGCGGACGATATCGGGCATACAGCTATGGATAAGGATACTGTTACATTCAGGCAGATGACAGAGGCATTCGGCAAAGAAATTCTGGATGCAGACGGTAATATAGACCGAAATATTCTTTCCGTAATACTTATGTCTTCAGAAGAAAAACTGGCAATACAAAACAGTATTGTACACCCCTATGTCATTGATAAGATAAATGAAGCTATTGCAGAATGTAAAAGTAACGGTATTAAGCTTGTTGCTGTGGAATCAGCTATATTATATGAAGCCGGGTGCGATGCTTTATGTGATGAAGTGTGGTATGTTGCTGCGGATACGGATGTACGGGTAAAAAGGCTTATTAAGGACAGAGGATATACAAAGGAAAAGGCATATGCATTTATACAAAAGCAAAAGCCTGATGAGTATTTTTTTGCGCGGTGCAGCCGTGTAATATATAATAATGATGATATCGAAAATCTTTCTAAACAATTAAGAAAATGTATAGAGGATTGGAATGCTATATGATATACTCGCTATGGTATGAAAAGAGGGTATTCAGATGAGATTTGCAAGCTTTTCAAGCGGCAGCAGCGGTAATTGTGAATATATAGGCAACAGTACGACAAAGCTTCTTTTAGACGCCGGAATCAGTACAAAGCGTATTATTAACGGACTTTCTGATATAGGCGTAGGTGCAGAGGAGCTTTCCGGCATACTTATAACACATGAACATTCTGACCATATTCAGGGGCTGCCTGTTCTTTTGGGAAAATATAAAATACCGGTGTATGCAACTAATGATACGTTAGAAGCTATCGAAAGAAATGATAAAAATCACAAGATAGATACCGGGCTTTTTTCTCCGATAAAACCTGATGTTCCGTTTACAATAGGCGGCATGGATATAACGCCGTTTTCTATATCGCATGATGCGGCTGACCCGGTATGCTATAGGATAGATTCGGGAGAATGTCATATAGGCATGGCAACAGACCTTGGCGTATATGACAGCTATGTGACTTCAAAGCTTTCAGGCTGTAATGTGCTTTTTATTGAAGCAAATTATGATATAGCAATGCTTCAGGCAGGAAAATATCCGTTTCCTTTAAAGAAGCGTATACTTGGAGAGAGGGGCCATTTGTCAAATGATATGAGCGCAAGGCTTATACTTGAACTGCTTGGAAGGAATGTAAAGCACGTATTTTTGGCTCATTTAAGTAAAGAAAATAATTATCCTATGCTCGCGTATGAGACAGTCAGATATGAATTGTCAAAAGAGTATGGTGATATATCAAAATTTAATATAAAGACAGCAGACAGAAGCAGCCTGTCATGTGCTGTTACAATATAAGACGAAAGGATGATATTATGAAAAAGACAATAATAACTGTAGTAGGAAAAGACAGTGTCGGAATTATTGCAAAGGTATGTACATATCTGGCGGGTAATGGGGTAAATATACTCGATATATCCCAGACAATTACAGGTGGATATTTTAATATGATGATGATTGCGGATATTGAAAAAAGCAGTAAGGCATTTTCTGAAATTACTGATGATTTTGACGCACTTGGCGAAAAGATAGGCTGTACTATCAAGATGCAGAGAGAAGAAATATTTGATAAGATGCACAGATTATAGGAGAGAGTAATCATGGTCAATATTAACGAAGTTTTAGAAACCAACCAGATGATTGAAAAGGAGAATCTTGACGTAAGAACAATAACGCTCGGAATAAGTCTCCTTGACTGCGCAGATAATAATCTGGATGAGCTTAACAGGAAAATATATAACAAGATAACGCAGGCAGCAGCTAATCTTGTAGAGACGGGGCAGGAGATTGAAAAAGAATACGGTATTCCAATCGTCAATAAAAGAATATCAGTTACGCCTATTGGACTTGTCGGAGCTTCGGCATGTGAAACCCCGGAAGATTTTGTAACGATAGCGCGCACCCTCGACGCTGCTGCAAAGAAGGTTGGAGTTAATTTTATCGGAGGATACTCGGCGCTTGTTTCAAAGGGAATGACGAAAGCAGACGAGAATCTTATAAGGTCAATACCAAAAGCGCTTTCTACAACTGATATGGTATGCAGCTCTGTCAATCTCGGTTCAACGAAGACCGGACTTGACATGGATGCGATAAGGCTTATGGGCGAGGTTATACATCAGACGGCAGAAGAGACAAGAGACAGAGATTCAATAGGCTGCGCAAAGCTTGTTGTATTTTGTAATGCGCCTGATGATAACCCATTTATGGCAGGAGCATTTCATGGAGTAACAGAGAGAGATTCTATAATCAATGTAGGAGTAAGCGGTCCGGGTGTTGTAAAAAAAGCGCTTGAGGGCATTCACGGGGCAGACTTTGAGGTACTTTGCGAGACAATTAAGAAAACGGCATTTAAGATAACGAGAGTAGGACAGCTTGTTGCAAAAGAGGCGTCACGCAGGCTGGGAATACCGTTTGGAATAATTGACCTTTCACTTGCACCGACGCCTGCTATAGGAGACAGTATAGCGGATATATTTGAAGAAATGGGACTTGAGAGAGCAGGAGCTCCGGGAACTACTGCGGCGCTTGCGCTTCTTAATGACCAGGTAAAGAAGGGCGGAGTAATGGCGTCGTCATATGTCGGCGGTTTAAGCGGAGCATTTATTCCTGTAAGCGAAGACCAGGGAATGATTCGTGCCGTTAATGACGGAGCGCTTACGATAGAGAAACTTGAAGCAATGACATGCGTATGTTCCGTAGGACTTGATATGATAGCCGTTCCCGGAGATACCAAACCTCAGACAATATCAGGAATCATTGCGGACGAGATGGCAATAGGAATGGTAAATCAGAAAACGACTGCAGTAAGGCTTATACCTGTTATAGGAAAAGGGGTCGGCGAGACAGTTGAATTCGGAGGCCTGCTCGGTTATGCGCCGATTATGCCGGTAAATAGTTTTTCGTGTGATGCGTTTATAGGAAGAAAGGGAAGAATCCCGGCTCCTATACACAGCTTTAAGAATTAATTAAGGAGAGAAATTAATGGTATTTGATTTTTTTGAAAAAATAAGCAGTATACCAAGAGGTTCAGGTAATAACGAAGGAATCAGTAATTTTCTTGTAGAGTTTGCAAAAGAACACGGATTAAGATACGTTCAGGATGAAGCGCTGAATGTTGTTATATACAAAGATGCCACGCCCGGTTATGAACAGTGTCCGCCGCTTATATTTCAGGGACATATGGACATGGTGTGCGAAAAAACAAAAGATTCAGACCATGATTTTACAAAAGACCCTATAAAATTTGTTATAGAAGACGGATTTATAACGGCAGACGGTACAACCCTCGGCGCAGATGACGGCATTGCGGTTGCGTATATGCTTGATATTCTGTGTGATGATACGCTTATACATCCTCCGCTTGAAATGCTGATTACGACAGATGAAGAGGTTGGAATGCTTGGCGCGGCTGCATTTGATACGTCGCATCTTAAAGGAAGGCACATGATTAATCTGGATTCTGAGGACGAAGGAGTATTTGTTGCGGCGTGTGCGGGAGGAATAACAACTAAGACAACACTTGCCGCTGCAAGAAAATCTGTATGCGGAGTGCGTGTAGATATTGATATTAAAGGACTTAAAGGAGGTCATTCGGGAACTGAGATTAATAAGAACAGAACTAATGCTGTTTTACTTGGAGGCAGAGTTCTTACGGAGCTTCCTGATAATATTTTCAGCCTTTTAAGTATTAACGGCGGTAATAAGGACAACGTAATTCCTAATGAAGTTATGATAAGCGTGGTAGTATCAGAGGCAGATTATGAATCATTTATTGATTTGCTCGGAGATATTACTGCTATGCTTAAGACGGAGCTTAAGACGTCTGAACCGGGGCTTATATTTGATATTAAGCCATGCGGTAAAGATGATGTTCAGAGTTATATGGTACTGGATGATGAATCGTGTAAAAAGCTTATAAATTATTTTGCTGTAGTTCCGAACGGAGTTCATGTTATGAGCAGCGATATACCGGGAATGGTTGAAAGTTCATCAAACCTTGGAATAATGAGATGTGAAGAGAACAGGATTATTTCATGTGTTTCCGCAAGAAGCCAAAAAGCAAGCTATATAAGATATATATGCAAAAAGCTTTTGTCTGTAGCTGAGCTTGTAGGTGCAGAGTTTGAGACAGGCGGTGCATATCCGGGATGGGATATACAGCCGGATTCAAAGTTCAGAGATATGCTTTGTCAGGTGTACAAAGAGCAGTCAGGTAAGGAAGCTGTTGTAGAATCAATCCATGCAGGTCTTGAAGGCGGAATATTTTCAGACAAAATTCCGGGTATTGATATAGTTTCTATGGGGCCTGACGTAATAGATATCCATACTGTAAATGAGAGGGTAAGTATTGAATCTGTTAAAAGAATGCATACGTTTCTATTAAAAGCAGTACAGGAATTTGCACTAATGAATAAGGGAGAGTAACAATGGAAAATGAATATAAAAGGCTTAACCGTACACTGGTTCATAAAGGTCATATAGTTGATTTTTATGAAGATGAGCTTAAGCTTGCTAATGAAAGCGTCGTTAAATGGGATTATATTCATCATAACGGCGCATCTGCGATTGTTCCTGTGGATAAGGACGGCAGAATAATCATGGTAAAGCAGTACAGGATAGGTACGGAAACGGAGCTTATAGAGATACCGGCAGGAGGAATAAATGCGGGAGAAGACCCATATCAGGCAGCAGAAAGAGAACTTACCGAAGAGACCGGATATGTTGCAGGACGAATCAAGCATCTTATAGACGTATATTCAGCGCCGGCATATACTTCTGAATGTGTATATATATATTATGCAGAGGAGCTTGCCGAAGCAGAAAAAAATCCTGATGAAGATGAGATAATAGAAGTTGTAAGGTATACAGTGCCTGAGCTTCTTGATATGATAATGGACGGACGTATAGTTGACGGAAAAACCATTGCCGGTATTTTTGCATATAACAGAGTTCTACAATCAAGATAACTGCATATCCTTAAAAAAAGGGGATGAGTTATCAGTGTTATGGAAAAAATATGCCGCACTTACAGGAATATGTATATTCTTAGGAATATTGGCCGGGGGCCTTTTTAAAGGCTCCTATTTTGATGATTTAAAGACTGTTATGAATAGTTTTATCGATTATGTTATTAACCGATATCTGTATATCGGAAGTACCGAAAAAACATTTCTTTTAATAAAAATAATAATAAAAAGAGTTGGAACATTTGCGCTTTTATGGCTGTTATCCCTGACTGTTGCAAAGATGCCTTACATTGTGTGGCTTTGTATAAAAAATGGCTTTATAACCGGATTTTTTACATGCTTTATGTTCATGGCGTATGGTTTAAATGCCGTGATATATCTTCTGGCATGGGGTTTTCCTCAGCTTATTTTATACATACTTGTGTATGCGTTAGGAATAATGTATATAACAGAAAACCTGCAAAAGAAGAAAAGTGCAGTTATAATCATACTTTTTATTCTTCTTATTGCAGGCTGTATACTTGAAGCATATGTTAATCCTATATGTATGTCTACAGTTTTTCGGCGATATTCTTAAGGAGAGCTTCGGTATCTTCCCAGCCGATACAAGGGTCAGTGATGGATTGACCGTATATATGCTGTCCGATATTATGACGTCCTTCAACTATATAGCTTTCTACCATTATTCCCTTCACAAGCTTATTAATATCTTTTGATATGCGTTTGCTGTGAAGAACTTCCTCAACTATACGAGGCTGTTCACTGAATACTTTGTTGGAATTGGAATGGTTGGTATCAATAATAACAGCCGGATTTTGGAGCCCAAACTCATCATAAAGTCTGCACAGGCGCATAATATCCTCATAATGATAGTTAGGTATGCTCTGACCATGTTTATTGACTGCTCCTCGCAATACTGTATGTGCCAAAGGGTTACCGTCTGTGTGAACTTCGTATCCTCTGTACAGGAATGTATGTGAAGATTGTCCTGCCTTGCAGGAATTAAGCATAACGGTAAAATCACCACTCATAGGATTCTTCATTCCGCATGGGATATCAAATCCGCTTATAACGATTCTGTGCTGCTGGTCTTCAACTGAACGGGCTCCTACTGCTACATAAGAAAGTATATCTTCAACATAAGGCCAGTTCTCAGGATATAACATCTCATCCGCAGAAAATAGATGTGATTCAGATATAGCACGCAGATGCATCTTCCTCATTGCAATAATTCCTTCGCTTATATCAGGCTTCTTTTCAGGGTCAGGCTGATGAACTATTCCTTTATAGCCTTCGCCGGTTGTCCTTGGTTTATTGGTATATATTCGTGGTACTATAAGAACTTTTTCTTTTATCTCGTCCTGAATTTTTGCAAGGCGGCTGATATAGTCGCATACAGAGTCCTCATTATCTGCTGAACAAGGGCCTATAATTGCAAGAAATTTGTTTGATTTTCCTGTAATAATATCTTTTATTTCATTGTCACGGATGGATTTCAATTTAACCTGCTCCGGTGTAAGGGCATATTCTGACTTTAATTCTTCCGGCGACATGATTCTTTTAGAATAATGCATACTCATGATTGCATGTCCTTCTTTCAAAATATTTTTTACTTATATTCACAGATGCAATTCTACACTTTTTATCATTTTTAGTCAAATATAATTTAACATAAATTGTTATAGTGAAATGTTGTTATAACAACGGAAATGTTTATAAAAAAATATTATAGTTGGTGTATCACACAAGTAAAGGAGAATTATGTATGAATAATAAGATGTTCTGTTATCAGTGTCAGGAGACTGCAGGATGCAAGGGTTGTACTATAAGAGGCGTCTGTGGGAAAACCCCTGAGCTTGCTGCTATGCAGGATGTATTAATATATGTAACTAAAGGCTTGGCATGTGTCACGACGAAGCTTAGGACACAGAAGGAGAATATTTCATCTGAAGTCAATTACCTTATAACCCTTAATTTGTTTACTACTATTACTAATGCTAATTTTGACAGAGATGTAATAGTAAACCGTATAAAAGAAACGTTGAAAGTAAAAAATGAGCTTATTAAAAAGGTATCTGACAGAGATTCGCTTCCTGAAGCGGCGCTTTGGTATGCAGAGAGTGAGGAAGAGTTTGAAAATAAAGCTTTGGCAGCGTCTGTGCTTGTAACGGAAAATGAGGATATACGAAGCCTCAGGGAGCTTATTATATACGGACTTAAAGGGCTGTCTGCTTACAGTAAGCATGCTAATGCGCTGTTTAAAGAAGATGAGGAATTAGATGCGTTTCTTCAAAGTACGCTTGCAAAGACTCTTGATGATTCTATGTCAGTAGAAGAACTTACGGCTCTGGCCCTTGAAACCGGAAAATATGGAGTAAGAGGAATGGAGCTTTTAGATGCGGCAAATACGAACGCTTATGGTAATCCTGAAATTACAAAGGTTAATATCGGTACAGGTACGCGCCCGGGAATACTCGTATCAGGACATGACCTTAGGGACCTTGAAATGCTTCTTATGCAGACCAAAGGACTGGGAATTGACGTATATACGCATTCAGAGATGCTTCCGGCGCATTATTATCCGGCATTTAAAAAATATTCTCATTTTGTTGGGAATTACGGTAACGCCTGGTGGAAGCAGAAGGAAGAATTTGAAAGCTTTAACGGACCGATTCTTATGACAACCAACTGTATTGTGCCGCCAAAGGACAGCTACAAAGACCGTCTGTATACTACAGGTGCAGCAGGATATCCGGGTGTTAAGCATATTTCGGGGGAAATTGGTGAAAAAAAGGATTTTTCAGAGATTATAGAGCATGCAAAACATTGTCAGCCGCCTGTGGAGCTTGAAACGGGAGAGATAATCGGAGGATTTGCACACAATCAGGTGCTTTTACTTGCCGAGCGTATTGTTGAAGCAGTAAAATCAGGAGCGATAAAGAAATTTGTTGTTATGGCCGGTTGTGACGGGCGTGCTAAATTAAGAGAATATTATTCTGAATTTGCAAAGGCTCTGCCGAAGGATACTGTAATTCTGACGGCAGGATGCGCCAAATACAAATATAACAAGCTAAATCTGGGTGATATTGGAGGAATACCAAGAGTGCTTGACGCCGGTCAGTGTAACGATTCATATTCACTTGCTGTTATTGCACTGAAGCTTAAAGAGGTGTTCGGACTGGAAGATATTAATGAACTGCCTATAATATACAATATATCCTGGTATGAACAGAAAGCGGTTATTGTGTTGTTATCACTTTTGTATCTTGGAGTTAAGAATATCCATCTTGGACCGACGCTTCCTGCATTTCTTTCGCCAAATGTAACAGATGTTCTGGTAAAGGAATTCGGTATAGCCGGTATAGGAACGGTAGAAGATGATATGAAACTGTTTTTTGGGTGATAATATAATATGTATGTGGGGCTGTTGTACAAAGTTTATGATTAGTACACAGTCTCATTTTTTAGTGATACAATAAATAATTGTTTACAAACAGAATAAAATGTGTTTATAATGAAAATATAGTTTGTGGCAGATAAAAGGATTTTCTTATTAAAGAGATATAGGAGGTTTTTATGTTAGAGACAGGAACAAAAGCGCCGGCATTTGCGCTACCGGACCAAAACGGAGATATACGGACTTTAGAAGAGTTTTCAGGCAAGAAAATTATATTATATTTTTATCCTAGGGATAATACTCCCGGATGTACAAAACAGGCATGTGGATTTGCAGAATTGTATCCTCAATTTATAGAAAAAGATGCGGTTGTTATAGGTATAAGCAAAGATTCTGTTGCTTCTCATAAAAAATTTGAAGATAAATATAACCTGCCGTTTGTTTTGCTTTCGGATACAGGGCTTGATGTGATAAAAGCATATGATGTATGGAAAGAAAAGAAAAATTACGGAAAAGTATCTATGGGTGTTGTAAGGACAACTTATCTGATAGATGAGAATGGTATTATCATCAAGGGATTTGATAAAGTAAAGGCAGCCGAAAACCCGAATCAGATGATGACGATACTTGAGGAAGGAGAATAATAATATGATAATAGATTTTAAATCTATGCAAGAAACATGTATTCCTGAATTTAAAGGAGGCATAGGAGACACTATAGCTAAAATGCATGTTGATGAGCTTGGAAAGATTATGTACGGTAAACTTACACCGGGTTCGTCTATAGGACTGCATAAACATGAGACTAACAGTGAGATAATCTATATTCTGAGCGGTAATGCAAAGACTATATATGATGATACAGAGGAAAGTCTTGAGGCGGGAGATTGTCATTATTGTCCAAAGGGACATACACACAGTCTTATTAACGCCGGAAAAGAAGACCTTGTATTTTTTGCAGTAGTTCCTGAACAGTAAAAGTAAAACATCCTCGTGATATGTAAACATGAGGATGTTTTGTTTCAGAAACATTCTTTTTGTAATTATTCTTCTGGCTCTTGAGGATATGGCTGTTCGCCAAAAAGCAGAAGGCTGATTTTTCCCCAATGCATATGTCCTGCTAACATCATGAACATAACGCAAAGATTACCGAGCCATACTTTAGGCAGTCGTTTCATTGTTAAGTCTCCTTTCGTTAGTAAGTTTTGCAACGACCAGTTGGAGTGATTGCAGTACAATTATCCAGAATCCCGTATTTGTATACGTGTTTTCAGGGATAATATATAATGCTATAGCAAATAAGGTTATTATTATAAAAGACTGACGTTTTGATTTGCGTATCATAACTCCACTGGGGGTAGGCCTGTATGAGGAAACTATGGGTGCACATAAAAAATGGATTATTATGCATATAGTAAGAACAACTAAAGCGTACAACTTCGAACACGAGAAGTGTACACCCATAGTAATTCCTGCAAAAAATATACCGAAAGAAAATAAAAAACATGTAACGTAATGTTTAAAATGTAATCCTCCGGCACCGGTGCGTATCATGCAAAGAATAAAGGCTGCAGTTATATATTCGCCAAACATATGCGTGCTGTAAAAAAATATGCCCATTATGAACAACTTACTGAATTCTGATAACAGGCTCATAATTACATAACGTATCTGACCAATCTGAAAATCTGTATAGCCGTATGTTTTTTGCAGATATGTACCCGGCTTCATCACAATCACTCCCTATAGAAATATGTTACACTAAACATTAGAGGGAATAATATATTTATATTTAATGGTGTATATGAAAGTATAAATGGGTATATTTTAATAATTTTGACGCATAATATTACATATCTGTATAAAATTCGACAGGTTTAATAAAAAAAATACCAGGTAGTGACATAAAATACGTATAAATTTTAAATTAAAATAGAATAACTATACATTGCAGAGAGTGAATACAATATACAGTCGTGGAAATGAAAGTATTTACTCTTTATAATTTTTTGTAATAAGTGTTTAAGGAGTTTTGCAGTGAATAGATTATTAGAATTACGAAAAGAAAATCATATATCACAGGAAAGACTTGCTGAATATCTGGATACAACACAACAACAGATAAGCAGATATGAACGTAAAGAGGCGCTGATGGACGAAGCTATGATTGTAAAATGCTGCAGGTATTTCAGAGTTACAGTTGATTATTTTCTTTGTCAGAGTGATACGCGTTATGAGATTGAGTATGATATGGCATATAAGAACAGGATTAATCAGAGCGGACTTATAGAATTCATAGATTATCTTACAAAGCAGGACATGGAATCGCAGACAGTTGCTGCAGAAGTGTGTAAAACAATTCAGGAATTAGTACAGAAACTTAGCAGAATATATTGATTAAAGTACGAAAGGTAAATAATAATGTTGACTGCTGTTAATGAAGTGTTTGAGCTTGTTGCTACTGTTTTGTGTATTAATTATCTGTACAGAAAACGGTATTATTTCTCATTTATAGATGTTTTATTTTTAATGTCGGAACTTATCATGCTTGAAAGTATTAATCATTTTGGTCTTGAACCGGTTGTTTCTTTTGCAGGCTATGCAATTATTCTTATATATTCAAAGATTAAATTCAGAAAAGATAACAAGACGACGATTATTAATCTTGTATTATATTTAATTGTTGGTGTTGTTTTACAATTGTTAATTAATTTGCCTTTATTATTGTTTGAATCATATATAAATGTTGATGTGTTAGTATTGATTACAAATGCCTTATTTATTGCTGCAGTAGCATTTATAGGATATAAAGGATTTTTATATACTTTATCAGAGTGTGTAATAAGGCGTAACTGGGTTGTTAATGCGGTTATTGCATGTTGTTTGATAAGTGTATTATGTATATTAGTAGTATATCGTTATACTGAATCGTTCAGAGATACTGACTATATAATATATGGAATATTGATTTTTCTTTTATGTGCGCTTGTAATGGTCTGGCAGAAAACATACGATGAAAGCAGTGAGCGTAAAAGAGAGCTGGAGATGCATAACACATACGGAAAGATATATTCAGGACTGATAGATTCTGTACGCAGCAACCAGCATGCATTCAGCAATCATCTTACTGCAATAAAGGCAATGCTTTATAGAGTAAGTGATGAGGATGCAAGGGATGAAATTGAAAAATATGTATCAGAAGTTTTAAAGGATAACCGTTACAGTACACTGTTGTCTAACAGCAATTCCATATTTACAGGGTTTCTGTACTATAAGTTCACTGAAGCGGAGAGAAAAGGATTAAGTGTGGACTATGATGTAACTATTGATTCATTAAAATCAGTCATTCCAATACATAAACTTGTGGATATAACAGGAATACTTATAGATAATGCAGTTGAAGCAGCACTATCCTGCGGAGGTAAGAAGATAACATGCAGAGTCAATGAATACAGTGACAGTATACATATATTTGTAATGAATCCGTATCCGTTAGTAAGCAGAGATGAAATTAAAAATTATGTTAAAAAGGGTTACAGTACCAAGGGTACGGGCAGAGGACTTGGACTTTCTGATGCGGTAAATATATTGCTTAAATACAATCAGGCTTTAAATCTCAAAAGCGAATGTGTGAACAATATTGAATGTTTTATTGCGGAGATTAAGATAGCATTAGAAGAGTAATTATGTCTGCGGAAGGGTGTACATATGAAAAATATTTTAATTCTTGAAGATAATATGATTACAAGACGGGAATTAAGTGATATTGTAAAAGAGATTTCGCCGTTTTCGCATGTTTATGAGACTGATAATTCCCGTGAAGCGCTGGATATAGCGAATAAATGTGATATCAGCCTGTTTATTGTAGATATATCACTTGTTCCGGGAGACAGGGTCCCTGACAGTTCCGGAGCTGATTTTGCAGTAAATATAAGAGAAATCAGTAAATACGCATTTACTCCGATTGTAATTGTATCTGTATTTAAAGACCGTAAAAATCTGATGTATTCCGATGCTCACATTTACAGATTTATAGATAAACCATATGACAGAGAATGTGCGAAAAATATTATAAGGGAAACTTTGCAGTATGAATACAGAGGTGAAAAAAATAACAGGCTCATTTATAATATAAGCGGTCTGGTAGAGAGCGTTGATTTGGATACGATTATGTATGTTAAAGGCGTCATGCAGAAAATATGTATTAAAAGCGACGGCGGATATTTGGAAGTACCGTACAATAACTGCAGGGATTTTCTTAAAGAAGCAAATGATGAACGGTTTGTGCATTGCAGCCGAAATCTTATAGTAAATGTGTGTTATATCGATTCTGTGGATTTAAAAGGAGGATACCTGACTTTAAAATCGTGTAAAGAAAAGCTAAAAGTCAGCAGAAGATATAAGAAGGAACTTTTAGTGAAATATAAAGAGAGATTGAACTTATCAAATTAATATGTTATTATATTATTCGTCTGTTTGTAAGAGAGTGTTGCATTAAAAAATTCTAAAAAAATATTTTTAATGCAACACTTTTGTATTTTCAATCGTTTAATATACAGAGAAGGTTATTAAAGAGGTGAAAGGGGGATGAAAGAATGGATGATTTTCGGGATGTTTATGAGAAATATTTTAATAATATATGGCATATTTGCCTTGCATATATGAAGAATACGAGTGAAGCGGAGGACGCTTTGCAGGAAACGTTTTTAAGATACATAAAATACTGTAAGAAAAAACGAAATGCTTTTTCAAGTGAGGATGAAGAACAGAGGTACAAAAAAATACGTGCATGGCTTTTTGTTACGGCAGGTAATGTATGTAAAGACCAGTTAAAGAGCTGGTGGAGGAAAAGGGAGGCAATTGATGATTATGATTTAGCAGCAGAAAGTAATCCATATGAAACTGATGAAGTATTAGAAGTTTTAATGAATATGCCTGATGAATATAAGATACCTGTTTATATGTATTATTATCTGGGGTATAACAGCAATGAAATAGCAGAAGAGCTCAAAATGGCGAAATCCACAATTCGCAGCAGGCTTAGCAGAGCAAGAAAGCTTTTGAAAAAAGAGATTGAGAAAGGAGGTTATATCTTATGAAACAGGTTGATGACAGAGACGAATTAAAAGCATATATTGTATCTGCATTTGACGGTACTACACCTGAAAATTATGAAAAATACAGGATTCTTAATGATATTGAAGAAAAAGCTGAAAACAGCAGCAGCCGGAAAACGTCAATGCAGAATACTTTCAGAATAAGAAAATTGTGTATAAGCTGTATAGTTATATTTCTTGTTGTACTTGTATCAGGCGGAACCTATACCGCAGTAAGTAAGATTCAAAGCTACTTTAACGAACAAAATAAAGATATACGGTACAAAGAGATTTTGTTAGATGTTTTGTACGGGAAGTCCCAAAGCGATTCTGATTCCCGGCATAAGGATGAAAGATATGCGGAGGCGCTTTTGGAAGATGAAGAGCCTGTTAATACCAGAAATCTGGGTGATTATCAGATTGCGTTTATAGGTCCGGTTACAAAAGTCGGTTTATCGGATTTTGTATTTGATAAATCAGAGAGAAGAACATTTATTACGGTAGCTGTCAGTAAAAAAGACGAAAAGTCATGGAGCAGCAGCGGGGATGTTGGTTTTAGGATTAATGTTGACGGCGAAGATATTAATGATTATGTATTATATCCGCTTTATAATGTTAATGAGTTCGTGGAAAAAAATATACGTTATACCGTATTGGATATTACGGAATATAATGTGTTTGGCGGTTGTGAAATCTCGCTTAACGTAACGGACGATGAATCAGGCGAAAGCATTATATATCCGTTAGAGTTTAAGAGCACATATTATTCAAAAGATATAAAAGATGAGTATCTTGAACAAATAAAAGCTTTTAAAGAAATCAAAAAAATGGCTATGGGAAAACATGTTAATCTTAACAAGTCATACGATGACAGGAGAACGCGGAATGCGGAAAAAGAAACACGTGATTTTTTAAGTAAATATAAGAAAGAAGCTATTAATATTAAGAGCGGAGTAAAATTTGTAATTAATGATAATGCAGGTTTATTTAGTGAATGGTATAATCTTGAAAATAATCCTTATTTAATAAGTAAAAGCAGAAAAGCCTATATACCGTTTCCGAAAGACGCTGTGAAGATAGAAGGAGATGACATTGAGAGCATAACTTTAAATGTTACGGGAGCACGAATATACCATAAAGGGGAAGTGTCTGATGAAGATGCGAAACGCTTGCAGGGTGATTATGCGGGAATATTTATTAATACTCAAAGCTACCCTGAGAGAAAAGATAAACCGTATGATGTATTTTATGATGTAGGTCACAATATCACTTGGGATTATAATCATTTTTCAGAGGATATTGAGTCCTATGGATTGTATATATCAGAATCTGCACAGGATTTTTTAGATGCAGAAGACTTTATTGATGCAGAGGCGATGTCAGATTACTGGACGCAGATTTATCTGAGTGATAAAGTTAAAGTAGATATAATGGTCAATAAAAAGGATTCATCAGTTGTTAAAACCATTGCATTTGATTTTTTATGGAAAAGCAAAGAGGCAGATAACGGGGAAATAACTACAGAATATGAATATCTTTATGGTTGGGAGTAATTACATGGAGGATTTATGGGATTATGTTAGAGAGAATAATTGACAGTATATCAGAAAGATTTATTGGAAAAAGAGATACTATTGAAAAAGTTGTTGCGGTTCTTCTCGCTGGCGGGCATCTTCTTATTGAGGATGTTCCCGGCGTAGGAAAAACAACTCTTGCAAAAAGTCTTGCAGGCTGCCTTTCCTGTGGGTTTACAAGAATTCAGTTTACGCCTGATACGCTTCCGAGTGACGTTATGGGAATGTCGATATATAATATGGGAACCGGAAAATTTGAAATTGTGCAGGGAGCAATAATGAACAATATTGTTATGGCTGATGAAATTAACCGTACATCGCCGAAAACCCAGGCAAGCCTGCTTGAGGCAATGCAGGAGGGACAAGTCACTATTGACGGAAAGATGTTTAAGCTTCCTAAGCTTTTTATGGTTATTGCAACTCAGAATCCGATTGAACACGCGGGTACGTATGTGCTTCCGGAAGCTCAGCTTGACCGTTTTATGATGAGGCTTTCGCTTGGTTATCCTGATAAAGAAGAGGAAATTGAGATGTTAAGAAGAGTTCTTGGCAATATAGAGGAATCTGTACGTGAGCCTGTTGCCTCTGAACAGGATGTTATATATATGAGGCATGAGGTAAATAATGTGAAGATAAGCCGAGCTATTGCAGGTTATGTAACTGATATAACAAGAAAGACGAGGTCGGCAGGAGAAATTATATTAGGAGCAAGCCCAAGGGCTACCGTAGCCCTTATTAAAGCTTCACAGGCGATTGCATATATTGCCGGACGTGATTATATTATACCTGATGATGTAAAACGTATTGCCGCAGATGTACTCACCCACCGTATGATATATGCGCCGTCAGCATTTCGGGATAGACAGAGTGAATATGAATTTGTCGAGGAGATTGTTTCGGAAATCAAAGTTCCTGACGGATTAAAGGTAAGAAAGCAGTGAGATATATGATAGTATTCAGAATAATTTATGCTGTTCTCTTTATTGCGGCATTTGTATTTTCAAGTTTTTATGGAGGATATGTTCCTGAATTTATAAGATACACGCTTATGTGTGTTCCGGCGCTTCTTCTTATTTATCTCTGCGTTGTATATATGCGTATGAGACAGAAGCAGACGATACAGGACATGTTTATTGTAAAAGGCGAACCGGTAGATTATACATTTACAGTAAAAAACAGGGATATTATACCTTACCTTGACCTGCGTGTGCATTTTTATGAAAATACAGCGGATATATCCATTTTGGAGCAGGCGTCAAGACTTGATATACTTCCGTTTAGTACGATTTCTTTTAAAGGAAAAATAGTATGTAAATATGCAGGAGTGTATAATGTTGGTGTGAATACAATTGAAATTCCTGATTTTTTTCATGTTTTCCGACTGAAATACAGATGCAGAAAACCGGTAAAGGTTCACGTCAGACCTAGAAAAATTCATATTACGTCAATTAAATCATGTATTTCCGCAAAAAACAACCGTAACCCATATGGACACTATGTTATAGGAAATGACGTATGCGGGAGCAGTATAAGAAATTATATTCCGGGCGACAGCATGAAGATGATACATTGGAAAAATACTGCAAAAATTCATGAACTTGTAACAAAGCAGAATGAAGAGGTATTTGAAGAAAGCACAGCGTTAATTATTGATACGAGAGTGCTGAAAATTGGTATTACCGACAGGATAATTGCTGCTGATAAAATACTTCACAGCATTGTTGCGATTGCGGAAAGCTTTGCAAACGATAATATGAAGCTTGAGATATTCTATAAAAATACGGGATGTACCCATAAAATATACATAGGTTCAGAGCTTGATTTTGAAAGATTTTATGAGACATGCCAGGATATAAGCTTTTTAGAGACGCATAGTGCAGCCGGGCTGATAAGCGAAGTGCTGGAAATGAATGCGGGACACAGCCGCAATATGGTAATTATAGCTTATGCACCGCCTAAAGATATTATGAATAATATCAATGAATGTATTAAATGCGGATGCAAAGTTACATTAATAAATGTCATCGGAAATGAAAAAGACGAAAAGCATACATGCGGTATGTTAAATATTATCAATATGTACATGGATGATGATATATGTGAGGTGCTTTCTGATTGAAGGTCAGTAGAATAGCCGGAAATATATACAATATAATATTTTTAAGTGCAATGTCTTTTGCGATATGGCTTCTTTTGGAAAGCATAAGCGGTCTTTACGGTGAAGACGCTATGTTTTTTGTGCCTGCATTTATCACGGCGGTATTATGTGAGATTATAAGATATTTTTCTAAGAGCGTAAGGAGTATATCCGTAATTTCTTTATTTATAATATATGTACTGTATGGATTATGTTTTTTCTTTGCCAAAGACAGCGCCTATAAGATGATGATTTCTGTTTTGTCAGGAGTAACTGTTACTTTAATTTGTCATATCATTTACCGTATAAAATATGTAAAGAGAATCATGCCGTGCCTTCTTTTAGCAGGTATGATTGCAGCAAAGATTATGAATGTGGATATTACGCGGGAAACAGTAATTCTGGTAATATATGTTTTGCTTATAACCGCATGCGGCGTAAGGAGCGGTACTTCAAAAACGGGCTGCGATTATTCGGTGTACATGACTCCTGTAATTATTATATTTTGTGCTGTTTTATATATGGTGCCTGTATCAAAGGAGCCGCTATCGTGGAAAACGGCAAAAAAGGTTATACATATTGTATATGAGAATGTAAATGAAACTGTATATGATTTTATGTCTTATACAGGGCTTGACAGATTTGGCGGCGGAAAACATAAAAGCGGGTACAGCGATGCAGCAAAAATCGGGATTTCAAGCAAAATAAAAGGTAACAATTCTATACAAATGTGTGTAATGGGAAGGCAGTCGGAATCTACTTTATATCTGAGAGGCTCAGAATATAACATATTTGACGGTAAAAGCTGGAAAAGGAAATATACTATATCTGATTATCCCGAAAGGGAGATTCAGCTGTATGAACTTACAAATGCGCTTATCAATTCAGGTATTGGTGAATATACCTATAATAATTTTATTAAATACAGAAATATAGCGATTACACATGAGGAGATTAGGACAAGAACGGTATTTTCACCGCTTAATGCAGTGCGTACAGATGTTGATAAAAGCGAGACCAAATATAACAACGGAGCTTTAGAGTATGACAGGTCAAAGGGAAGGGATAACAGTTATAAAGTTTGGTATATTGATATGGACTGTTCCGATATGTTGTATAGCAGGCTTTACGGACGTCCCGCTGAAGAATACAGAAGCTCTGAAATACTTGAAAATTATGCAAAAAAATATCTGTCCATAAATATAAATAATAAGTCATATAAACAGAATTATATAGAAGAACTTTTGGATAACAGAAGTGAGTATATTGCAGACAATTATATGTCTGTTCCTAATGTTGTGTCTGATGAAATGTATTCACTTGCAGAAGATATTACAGACGGGAAAAATACAGATTATTATAAGGCAAGAGCGATAGAGAGTTTTCTTAAAAATTCATATGAATATGATAAAGTCGTACCGGAAAATAAATCGGGAGACTGTTATATTGATACATTTCTTTTTGAAACAAAAAAAGGTTCATGTATGCATTTTGCATCAGCGGCGGCAATTCTTGCACGCTGCATAGGTATTCCGTCTAGGGTTGTAACAGGATTTGCAGTGAATTATGATGAAAAAAAAGGAAAAGCCGTCAAACATTATGTGGCAGGCTCAGATGGACATTCATGGACGGAAGTATATATTTCCGGAGCAGGATGGATTAAGCTTGAGCCAACTCCAGGCTATAACGGTAATGCATATGTATCATGGAATGCAGGAGATTCATCAGGAGGAAATTCTTATGATAATACAAAGCCAGAGAAAGTCAGTGACACGTTAAATTCAAATAATGAACAGAAAGTATTACATACAGAAGCGCCTTCGCCTGATGCTTCTGCGTATATGGAGAAAAATAATATTGTTGTAAAGACAGAGAAAAGTAAGAAGTTTTCTTTTATATTGTTTATTCTGCCGGTTATTTCAGCTGTTCTTGCTGCCGTTATTGTATTAATATTTAAAAGGATAAGATATGCAAAATCGGATAATGTACGTAAATGCAGATATATTATAAATGAAATTATGCGAAGATACCGAAAAAAAACAGGTAATTCATGTAAAAATAATACCCTTAACGAAAGCGTATATATTATGTCAGGCTGGCTGGGAGATGAAAAGGATAATTATACTGCGCTTGTAACGGCTTATCAAGGTTATGTTTTCGGAAGAAAAAGAATCGGTAATGACATAGTTAAAAAAGGGGAACACATACTTCGCATGTTATAATAGTTCAGCCCGCGCCATTCGCAATCTCGCACTTCGTGCTTCAAAGCTTGCTTATGCAAGCGGATTGCTCATAATCGGGCGCTCAGCCCATAACCGGTATTGTGGGCTCGTTCATGCGAGCATGGCTCGTCCACAATAGCGGTTATGGCTGAACTGATATTGCAAAATTTGATATTGTATGGGATAATATTTTATATAGAGGTGAAACAGACTAATGATAAAGAATCTTATATTTGATGTTGGAGAAGTGCTTCTTGAATACCGTTGGACGGATATGCTTATGGATTATGGATTGTCACACGCAGAAGCAAAACGTATCGGGGAAGAACTGTTTCATAAACCGATATGGGCTGACGGACTTGACGGAGGACTTGTTACAATTGAAAATGCAATTGAAAAATACAAATTCCTGCATCCGAATGATATAGACGTTATCAGTTGGTTTTTGCGAAACGGTGAGCTTATGGCAGTCAGACGGCCGGAAGTATGGGAAAAGCTTGCGATGTTAAAGAAAAAAGGATACATGATATATATACTGTCGAATTATTCAGAAGAATTATTTGCAAAACATACCAAAGACGCCGGATTTTTAGATATAATTGACGGCGGAATTGTATCTTATCAGGTACATTTGTTAAAACCTGATATACGTATATATAAGGCTTTGCTTAAAAAGTACAGTCTTAAAGCAGAGGAATGTATGTTTTTTGATGACAAGGAGGAAAATGTGAATGGAGCATGCCGTGCCGGAATGAAGGCGGTGCGAGTGACGTCAAGAGAGATGCTTAATAGGATGCTTGATGAAATGCTGGAAAATGTGTTATGATAAAAATAAAAAATGAAAGGCAGGTTGATACGATGAAAAAGAATGTGATACATATTTTTGCAGTTGCTTTTGCTTTGGTATGCATGTCGCTTATTTGCAGCCCACAGGAGGCAGATGCAAAGAAGATGAACAATGCGAATCAGGCACAGCAGGCAGCTCTTAAGAAAGTGCCGGGCGCACAGGTAACAGAAGTTGATATTGACATGGAAAATGGCGTAATTGTATATGATGTAGAATTGTTTAAGGGTAATAAGGAATATACGTTGCAGTATAGTTCCGCTAACGGAAAGCTTATAGAGTATGGATGGGATATACAGGGTTATTATAATACGGATACATCAAAGCCTGACCTGTCAAAGCAGCAGATACAGAAGAAAGCTAAGAATAAGGTGAAAAAGGCTAAGATACTTAGTGTTGTGTCCGACTATGACGACGGCGTAACCGAGTATAAAGTAAGACTTTCTAAAGGAACTAAGGAATATAAGCTTGTATATGACGCCAAATCAGGAAAGCTTATTGAGTATGAATGGAAGATTGTTCCTAAGAAGTCTGCTAAAGCAAGCAAATATATCGGTGTTAAAAAGGCAAAGAGCATCGCACTTAAGAAAGCGCCGAATGCAACAGTAATCAAATGTGAGTTTGATAATGACGACGGTCTGGCAGCGTATGAGATAGAGATGCGTGAAGGTATGTATGAATATGATGTGAAGCTTAACGCAAAGACCGGAGCTGTACTTGAGTTTGAAAAGGATATTGACGACTAACGGATATTATAATTTAAAGAAATGGTTTGACAGGTAGAATTACAATATATAAAACTGCCTGTCAAACTTATTTTTTTGTTATTTGTGAAAAATGTTCACACAATTTTGACAATATTGGTATAGAGTATACGTAGTTACTATTCACGGCTTAAATGTTTTAGACAAAGTCTTGTTATGCTTGCATGAATGAGACTTTGCCTAAAACATTTAAAAGCCTGTGAAACAGGAACCGCCACCCATATGAGCAGTCTTAGTGCGTAGCACGGAACTGGAGCCTGTTAAGGCGACGAGTGCGAATGAGGCGTGGCGGTTCCATGAATAGTAACTATACTTAGTTTTATTATAAGGAGGAGAATCAGTTTGATTGAAGTAAGAAATCTTGTAAAGGATTATTATGGCCATGTGGCAGTAGATGACCTGTCCTTTACGGTTGAGGCTGGAGAGATTGTAGGTTTCCTCGGACCTAACGGCGCAGGTAAATCTACTACTATGAATATAATTACCGGTTATATATCATCTACTTCAGGCAAGGCCATTGTAAATGGTTATGATGTATTTGAAGAGCCTGAGAAGGCAAAAAAAAGTATAGGATATCTGCCGGAACAGCCGCCTATATATCCTGATATGAAGGTTCGTGAATATCTGATGTTTGTTGCCGACCTTAAAAAGGTGCCTAAAAAAGAAAGAGCTCAGATGATAAGCGATATTATGAACCTTACAAAAATAAGCGACGTATCAGAGAAATTAATTAAGCATCTTTCAAAGGGATATAAGCAGAGAGTAGGTCTTTCTGCCGCTATTGTCGGTTATCCTGAGATACTTATTCTGGACGAGCCTACAGTAGGCCTTGACCCTAATCAGATAATTGAGATACGAGAGTTAATTAAGAGCCTTAGCAAGAAGCATACAATACTTCTCAGTTCTCATATCATGCAGGAGGTCAGCGCTGTATGTGATAAGATTATCATTATAAATGAAGGACATCTTATAGCGTATGATACACCTGCTAATATCGCACGTATGATAGATGAGTCAAAAGAACTTATTGTTACTGTTAAGGGTGATAAGAATAAGATTAAGAGTGTTATTTCTTCGATTAACGGAATCCGTGATATTAAGTACAGAGACAGAATGGATGACGGTGAACTGGGGATTACAATTAAAATGGAGGAAGACGCCGATATCAGAGAAGACCTCTTTAATGCTATGTCGGATGCAGGATGCCCTATTATAGAAATGAGGCTTCATACTCTTACTCTTGAAGAAATATTCCTTATTCTTACACATGACAAGAATAAAATTAAGGAATACACTGACAAAGTATCAGAAGAAAATGAAGTTATTAATGAGGAGGTCAGTGAATAATGGGAGCAATATATAAAAAGGAATTAAAATCATATTTTACATCTATGATTGGCTGTGTATTTCTTGCAATTATGCTTGTTATTATCGGCTTATACTTTTTTATTGTAAATATGTTGAACATGTACGCAGAGATGTCTACTACACTTGGGGCAATAACATTTGTTATAGTGCTAATAATGCCTATTATTACGATGAGGACGCTTGCCGAAGAAAACAGACAGAAGACAGACCAGCTTTTGTTTACTTCTCCGGTATCTGTAACTAAGATAATACTTGGCAAATATTTTGCGCTTCTTACTGTATATGCTATCGGAATACTTATTGTATGTACTTATCCGCTGATAATGAATATGTATGGTGACGCACAGCTTGCCCAGTCATACAGCAGTATCCTTGGATTTTTCTTAATGGGCGCTGCATATCTTGCAATAGGACTTTTCATATCGTCACTTACGGAAAGTCAGGTTATAGCGGCAGTAATTTCATTTATAGTTATGGTATTTACTTATCTTATGACAAGCCTTGCATCACTTCTGCCAACAGACCATATATCGGTTCTTGTATGCATGATTATTGCAGTAATTATTATTGCGCTGATAGCATATGCAATGATGCATAACTATATTGTTTCAATAGGAATAGTTATTGTGGGAGCTGCGGCGCTTGTAATAGTATATTTTGTTCATCCTTCGTTTTATGATGGGCTTATTGTAAATATTCTCAGTTGGTTTTCCGTTGTAGACAGATTCAATTCTTTCTCACTTGCGATTATGGATGTGTCCTCACTTCTTTATTATATTAGTGTTGTGTTTATATTCATATTCTTTACGGTTACGAGAATAAAGAAAAAGAGATGGAGCTAAATCATATATGAAAGGAGATGTTAACGTGAGTGACAACAGTAAAATGATTCGTAGGTCTAATTCCTTTTCAAACAGGAATTTTAAGCAGGGCATGTATAGTTCGGTAGTAGTGGCATTTGTGGTTGCCATTGTTATACTTCTTAACCTGTTTGTCGGACAGATGGGATTAAGCGTGGACCTTACAAAAGAAAATATATATACACTTACTGAAGAAACGGAAGAATATGCCGAAAGCATAACTGATGATATTACTATATATTATGTAGTAAAAGAGGGAGAGGAATATGAAGTGCTCAAAAATGTAGTATATGAGTATGATAAATTCCCTCATATCAACGTAGTATGGAAAGACCCTGAATTATATCCTCAGTTTACTGCTGAGTATACAGATGATGACCTTGAAGGAAATGATGTAATAGTAGTTAATAATACTAAAGGAACAAGCCGTTTTATTCCGTTTGGGGATATGTACATTGTTGACCAGTCAGTTAATTATACTACAATGAGTTCTGAATATGCGTATACTCTTGATGCAGAAGGTCAGATTACATCAGCGCTTCAGTATGTAACAGAGGAAGCACATACAAAGATGTATGTTGTGTCAGCGCACGGAGAGACTGAACTTGGACAGAATATGAGTCAGCTTGTTGAAAAATCCAATATTCAGGTTGAGACGTTTGACGTCATATCTGCCACAGAGGTGCCTGCCGACTGCAATATACTTTTTATTAACGGTCCTACAACCGATATAACAGATTCAGAGCTTGCAATGTATAAAGCTTATCTTGAGAACGGCGGCGGTGCAGTATTTGCAGCTGCTTATACAGACCAGCCAATGCCTAATTATACCAGTCTTCTTGAGTATTACGGCGTGCAGATTACCGGAAGTGTCGTACTTGAAACAGACGGTCAGTATATTCAGGGTTATCCGACATACCTTGTTAATGCATTTGAATCCGTAACAGATGATATATCATCAGAATTTAGTATGAATGATATGATAATCGTGCCTATTGCGCAGGGACTTAAAGTTCTTGATTCAGCTGATTTGAGAAGTACGCTTACAGTATCAACTATTGTACAGTCTTCAGCTGATTCTTATGCAAAGATAAAACCGGAAGATACTATTGAAAAGGAAGAGGGAGACCTTGAAGGTCCGTTTGCAACTGTAGTACAGGCTTCTGATACTTATAAGGATAAGACTTCAAAAGTTGCAATATATGCAAGTCCGTATATATTTGCCGACGACTGGATTAACTATTTTACCTGCAAGAATTCAGACCTGTTTCTCGATACTCTTGACTGGATGAGAAGCGAGGAAGTTAATTCGATAGCTGTTCCGCAGAGAAACCTTAATCAGGAATATCTGGAGGTTCCTACAGGTTCTGCAACTGTTTGGGGAGTTATTGTAGTAGCTGTTATTCCGCTTTGTATTCTTGCCGGAGGATTCTTCGTATGGTACCGCAGGAGGAAACACTAATGAAGAAAAAACAGTTAATATCAATAATTGTTATGGTAGTGTGCGTGGCAGTTTTGGCAGCCGGATATATTCTTATGAAAGAATATAATAAGAATAAAAGCGAAAAAGAAGCTGCAGAAAATGAGGCTGCTTCCGCTACGATAGATATATACGATATTAATACGGAGGATGTTGTAGGGATATCATATACGAACAGCTACGGTACAATAAATATGGTATACAAAGATGAATTGTGGGTAGATGAAGAAACTCAGACTCCTATGAATTCGGAATATGTGCAGGAAATGCTTGATGCAGTAGCTAATTATGATGCAATCAGGATAATTGTAACAGAAGCTTCCGATGTATCGGAATACGGACTTGATAATCCGCAGTTAAGCTATACTATTACAATGTCGGACGGTACGAAATATAATGCAAAGCTTGGTCTTCAGCTTGTAACAGAGACTAACGGATATTATGCGCTTCTTGATTCCGATACAACCGTGTACACTGTATCAAGTAATTATTTTGAACCGTTTACAAGGAGCTTTACAGATATGACTGATATTGCCGATGAGGTTCATATCAATTCAGATTATGTTACCGGACTTAATGTATCGGTTAAAGACGGGCTTGATTTTGAAGCAAAATATATCGGAGATACGACGGATGAAAACGAATATTATACATGGGAAATAACAAAGCCGTATAAAAATGTCCGTGCCGATACAGATACGCTTACTGAAAAGCTTTCTGACTTTACGTCTTTAACTTATGACAAATGCATAGAATATAGTTGTGACGATATGGGTAAATATGGACTTAAAAATCCTTATGCTACAGTTACGGTTGATTATTATAATGTAACGGGTATAAGTGAATCTGATGAAGCTGAGTCGGAAGATGAAGCTGAAGCAGATGATTCCGGCTCAGGGGATGGTGCAGAGGCAACCCCTATACCGGAAGAACAGAGAGAGTACCATACATTAAAGCTGTATATTGGTGACAGTTATGATAACGGCGAGGATGACTCCGGTTATTATGTTAATCCGGAAGGAACAGATAAAGTGTACACACTGTCAAAAGAGACAGTAGATTCCATGACCGGATTTACCGCATTTTCAATGGTAGACACTTGTATATACGCAGAGCTTGTTGACCAGATGTCAGGATATGATATTGAATACAAAGGCAATAAATATTCTATAGAAAGAAAAGAAGAAGATTCTGATAATGTATATTATGTAAATGGAACAAAAGTTGACACAGACAGTCTTCTTACACTGTATTCTGCAGCATATCTTCTTACATTGTCGGGAGAGGCTGAACAGTCTCTTGTTAAAGATGATGCGGAAGCTGTGCTGACAATAACTTATCATACTAATGCAGGCGAAGATGTTGTTGTAAAGTATCTGACATACGGAAATGAGAATTTCTATCAGGTTGATAATAACGGAGTAGATTATTTCCTGACAGATAAACGTGGAATTGACGACCTTGTGTCAAGATATGAGACATTCATTAGTGATAATAACCTGTAAATAAAATATTTCGTAAGTAAAATTTACGGATAAAAAAGTTGGTCCGCTTTACTTAGATTTTACATTAAGACTAATTATATTTTACACACGCATGATATTATTCAGTTTGTAAATAATATAAATGTATATGAGAGTGAGGAATATAATGAGTATATTTAATGTATTATCTTTGGCAGGCGGACTTGCTTTGTTTCTTTTTGGAATGAATACAATGGGAGATAGTCTTTCAAAGCTGTCCGGCGGAAGAATGGAAAAGCTTCTTGAAAAACTTACTTCAAAAAAAATTATGGCTGTACTTCTCGGTGCGGTAGTAACGGCAGTAATACAGTCGTCGTCTGCAACTACTGTTATGGTAGTCGGATTTGTCAATTCGGGTATAATGAGATTATCACAGGCAATAGGAATAATTATGGGAGCTAATATAGGAACAACAGTAACCTCATGGATATTAAGTCTTGCAGGTATAGAAAGCTCCAATTTTTTTATAAAACTCCTTAAGCCAACTTCATTTTCACCGATTCTGGCTCTTGTCGGAATAGTTCTTATAATGTTTTTTAAATCTGAAAAGAAAAAAATTATCGGCAATATCCTTATAGGTTTTGCAATACTGATGTTTGGTATGGACATGATGAGCACTTCGGTAGCTCCATTGGCGGAGGTAGAAGAATTCACAGGCATATTGACTGCATTTTCCAATCCTATTCTCGGAATGCTTGCCGGTGCGCTGCTTACTGCAGTTATACAAAGCTCGTCAGCTTCCGTAGGTATACTTCAGGCATTATGCCTGACAGGGGCGGTAAGCTATGCTACGGCATTACCTATAATTATGGGACAGAATATCGGTACATGTGTCACGGCAATTATGTCCGGTGTCGGTGCAAGTAAAAATGCAAAAAGAGCTGCAATGATTCATCTGTACTTTAATGTTATAGGTACTGTGTTATTTATGATAGTTTTTTATTCAATCAATGCATTTGTGCATTTTGAATTTTTAAATGATGCGGCTCCGGCTGCGGGAATAGCAGTCCTTCACAGTTTATTTAATATAATATGTACGGTTGTCCTTCTTCCGTTTGGTTCTTATCTTGAGAAGCTCGCGATACTTACTATTCCTGATAAGGAAAAGGAATCCGATACGGATGAGCTGTCAGGTGCAAAGCTTCTTGATGAAAGATTCCTTTTAAATCCGGGATATGCATTAAATGAATGTCATGCGGTGGCCGTTAATATGGCTAAAACAGCAAAAGATGCATTATTTCTTTCACTTGACCTTATAACGGGTTATAATAAGAAAGACGCAGGGACTGTAGAAAAGCTTGAACAGGATGCAGACCGTTATGAAGATGCACTTGTAACATATCTTTCAAAGCTTTCGGGTAAAAATCTGACAGAAAAAGAATCGCTTTCCCTTACGGTAATGAACCATTGTATAAGTGATTTTGAAAGAATATCTGACCATGCTTTAAATATAAGTGAACGTTCAAAACAGATGAATAAGAACAAATTAAAGTTTTCGCGAAAAGCTATGGAAGAACTTGATATACTTGCTGACAGTCTGCGCGAGATAATCAGTTTGTCCGTGAATGCATTTGAATCAGGCAATCTTGAGCTTGCAAGGCGCGTTGAGCCGCTTGAACAGGTTATTGATAAGCTTACTTTGGAAGAAAAGAAAAGACATTTAAAACGGGTGAGAAAAGGGAAATGCACATTAGAGCTTGGTTTTATTCTGTCTGACCTTCTTACTGATTATGAGAGAGTCGCAGACCATTGTTCAAATATTGCGGTATACATTCTTCAGTCTACTGAAAACGGATTTGAGACACATGAATATCTTGATATTATGAAAGACATAGGAAATGAAGAATTTGCAAGGCAGTATAAAGAACTTCGCTCACAGTATAGTCTTCGTAAGAAAGAACGCAATGTGATAGAATTTAAAAAGTAGGTGTAAAATATGGCATTAGTTTATATTGTTGAAGATGATGAAAGTATAAGAGAGATTGAAAAGATTGCGCTTGAAAACAGCGGGCATACAGTAGTCGATTTTTATAATGCGTCGTCATTTTTAAAAAAAACAAAAGATAAGGTTCCTGACCTTGCAATACTTGACATTATGCTTCCTGATATGGATGGTTATGAGATAGTAAGACAGCTAAAAAACGGGAAGAACACTAAAAAAATACCGGTAATAATGGTTACGGCAAGAACAACCGAAGTTGATATGATAAGAGGACTGGATATTGGCGCAGATGATTATATTAAAAAACCGTTTTCCGTAATCGAGCTAATTACCAGAGTGAAAGCAGTGCTTAGAAGAACTATGGATAAAGATGAAGCCACGATGATTTCGGTTGGAGAAGTATTTATGGATAATGAACGTCATACGGTATATGTAAATAATGAGCCAGCTGTACTTACATATAAAGAATATGAACTTCTTAAGCTTCTAATGGTTAATTCCGGTATTGTCATGACAAGAGACGTAATAATGGACCGTGTATGGGGGACTGAATTTGAAGGTGAATCGCGTACTGTTGATATGCATATTAAAACGCTCAGGCATAAGCTTGGGGAATCAGGAAGCAGAATTAAGACGATAAGAAACGTCGGTTATGTTATGGAGTAGGAATATATGAAGAAGAAGATTAATATTCAGCTTATAGGTATTGCGGTTATGGCAATTGTGACGACTATGTTACTGATGTCTGTAGTATATTATGAGTTGTTTAAAAAGCAGGTTCAGGAGGATTTGAAAATTGATGCGCTGATGCTTAAAAATACAGATATAACAAGCGCAATGGATATAGACACCCTTAGGGTGACATTGATATCGTCTGACGGCACGGTTTTATTTGATAACAATGCAAGTGTAGGCGATATGGGTAATCATTCTGACAGGCCGGAAGTAAAAAAAGCATTTCTACATGGGCAGGGTGATGCGATAAGAGAATCAGGAACTCTTAATAAAAATACATTTTATTATGCAATAAGACTTGACGACGGAAGCGTGCTGCGCGTTGCGAGAGAGGCAAGAAGTATATTCAGTATATTTGAAAAAAGTATTCCCGTAATAGTATGCATTATAATAATAATGATTGTGCTGTCTGTTATTCTGGCCCATTTTCTTACGGATAATATTATAAAACCGATTGAGGAGATGACTCTGAATATTGATGATTATTCTATGCTGCCGGCATACAAAGAGATGATTCCGCTTGTTAATACAATCAGGGAGCAGCACGAGGATATATTAAAAAGCGCTATGATGAGGCAGGATTTTACCGCCAATGTTTCACATGAGCTTAAAACACCGCTTACTGCCATACTTGGGTATGCAGAGTTAATGGAGAACGGTATTGTAAAGGAAAATGAAATAAAGAGGTTTTCGGGTGAGATAGTTAAAAATGCAGACCGTCTGCTTTATCTGATTAATGATATTATAAAGCTGTCTGAGCTTGACGATATGCAGGCTGCGGAGAGCTTTGAAGAAATAGATTTGTATGAAATTGCATCTGCATGCGTTGATACGCTTTATGTATCTGCCAATATGCATGAAGTCACTCTTTCGTTGTCAGGAAAAAGCATATATATTCAGGCTAACCGTGATATGATTACAGAACTCATTACTAATCTATGTGATAATGCAATACGCTATAATAACCGTGACGGATGGGTTAATGTATATGTATACGAAGTAGACCATAAGGCGGTTCTGTGTGTAAAAGATAATGGGATAGGAATATCGAGAGAACATCAGGAAAGGATATTTGAAAGGTTTTACAGAGTCGATAAAAGCAGGTCCAAGCAGACCGGGGGAACAGGGCTGGGGCTTGCAATTGTAAAGCATATTGTAGCTCTTCATAATGCGGAGATTAAACTTAACAGTACGCCGGGCGTGGGAACTGAGATAAAAGTAATATTCTGAATTATTACTATTCACGGAACCGCCGCTCCCATTCGCACTCGTCGCCTTAACAGGCTCCAGTTCCGTGCTGCGCACTAAGAGCCTGTGAATAGTAACTTTTGAATTGACATAAATTAATGAAAATGGTATCATGCTTTTATATGCAACGATGTATATATTCGTTGCTTTTTGCATTTTTATACATTTTATAAATGAATGGAGGAACAAGTATTATGAAGTTTAAAAAGTTTTTAGCAACAGCGCTTATTGCTGCAATGACAGCATGCCTTTTTGCAGGATGCGGTTCAAAAAAGGATGAGAACGCTACTGATGCAACTGTAACTGATGAGGCTCAGGTAACAGGTGATGAGGGTGCAGACGCTTCAAAAAGCACTATTGATATGAGTGGTGTTACTCTGATAAATGACGGAGTTCTCACTATCGGGGCAGAGATTGGATACCCGCCTTTTGAAGATTTTGCCGATGACGGTACGACACCTGTAGGATTTGATGTTGACTTTGCAAAAGCATTAGGCGAGAAGCTTGGTGTTGACGTTAATTTCATTAATACTTCATTTGATGGAATTCTTGGAGGTATAGGAGTTAATTATGACGTTGTTATATCGGCTGTAACGATTAATGATGAAAGAAAAGAAAACTGTCTTTTCTCAACTCCTTATATTACCAATTATCAGGCAGTTGTAGTTCCTAAGGGCTCTGACCTTAAGGTATCTTCATTTAATGATCTTGACGGAAAAATTATTGCTTTCCAGAAGGGAACGACATCAGACGACCTTATGAATGATTATAAGGAAACAGGTTCAATTGATTGTACAATGCTTGCCAATGAGCAGGTTCTTTCATGCTTTACACAGCTTGATAACGGAGAAATAGACGCTGTAGTAGTTGATAGTACAGTTGCCGACGGTTATGTCGGAAGTAATCCTGATAAGTATGAGATTGCATTTAAGGATGAAAGCGAGCCGGAAGAATTCGGTGTAGCGATGGGTCTTGAGGATACAGAGCTTCAGACAGTAATTAATGAAGCTATTGAGCAGATTAAAGCAGACGGAACATTTGATGAGCTTATTGAATACTGGTTTGGTTCACAGGAATAATATACGGGGATATTTATGAAAAAGCTGATTACTAAAAAGAGAATTACATATGGAATAGGTATTATAGTATTCGTAATCCTCTGGATAATACTGGCTGTAGTTAAACCTTCTGAAGAAAGTATGACAGCACAGTGCTCGCCTGAGTTAAGAAAGCAGATTGAAGAAGAAAAGGACAGTGCAAGAAAGCGTGTAACTGTTACATATAACAGTCTTGGGATTATTAATTACTGTTCATTTTCTACCGGAAGCAAGAGTTCAGATAATGCTAAAAGTGAAAAGTTTGTTGGTTTTGCAGGGCATATATATAAAGCTGACTCCGGCGCTGCTAAAGTTACCGGGCAGATGGTGAATTATACTTACAGGATGTTAGGCTGCGGAGAAAATATGTTTCACGGCGCAAAGCTTACGATACTTCTTACTACTCTTACTGTATTTTTTGGAGTAATACTTAGTATATTTCTTGCACTTGGAAAGATTTCAAAAAATATAATTATAAGTAAGATATGCAGCGCGTATATATTCTTTTTCAGAGGAACACCGCTTCTTATACAGATGTTTGTAATATATTTTGCAATACCGGGAATATTTGGGTTTGCATGGAAGGACATGTTTGCATCTGCTGATACAGAGGCAGTTTATATGGGTGCATTTTTAGCTGCGCTTATAGCTTTTTCGCTTAACTGCGGAGCTTACTGTGCAGAGATAGTGAGAGCTGCCATACAGTCTATAGACAAGGGGCAGTATGAAGCGGCTAAGGCGCTTGGACTGACATACGGGCAGACAATGACAAGGGTTATAATTCCTCAGTCAGTAAGGAGAATGATTCCGCCGATATGTAATGAATTTGTTATGATTTTAAAGGATGTTTCGCTTGTATTTGCTATATCTCTTATGGACATTACAACGATATCCAAAAGCATTATGACTAACGAGCTTTCATATCTGGTATTCGTTCCGGCGCTTGTAATTTATCTTATTATTACGGCCTTCTTTACATTTTTATTTAATAAGATTGAGGCACGATTCTCAATATATGAATAGGAGGGCGAAGAGTATGGATAATTATGAATATATATTAAAGACCGAGCATATAAGCAAACGTTTTGGTTCATTAGAGGTTTTAAAGGATATTAATCTCTCTGTAAAAAAGGGAGAGGTTATGTGTATAATCGGTCCGTCAGGCGCAGGAAAGTCAACATACCTCAGGTCGCTTAATGAGCTTGAGATGATAACAAGCGGAAAGATATTTATTAAAGACGAGCTGTTTCTTCATAGGGAGAATGATAAAACCATAGAGAAAATTGATCCAATAAAGCAAAAAGAAATGCTTCTTGAGATGGGTATGGTATTTCAAAGATTTAACCTGTTTCCGCATCTTAGCGTACTTGATAATGTCATGCTTGCGCCGGTACGGGTTAGAAAAATAGACAAGGAAGAGGCAAGAGTGACTGCGCTTGACCTTCTTGAAAGAGTAGGACTTTCGGATAAAGCGGACGAATTTCCGGCAAGGCTTTCAGGAGGGCAGCAGCAGAGGGTTGCCATAGCAAGAGCGCTTGCGATGCAGCCGGAAATCATGCTTTTTGACGAGCCTACTTCCGCACTTGACCCTGAGCTTGTCGGCGAAGTTCTTTCCGTTATGAAAGAGCTTGCAAGAGAAGGGATTACAATGCTGTGCGTAACCCATGAAATGGGATTCGCAAGGGAAGTTGCCGACCAGGTAATATTTATGTCAGACGGTATTATTACCGAAATGGCTCCCCCTGAGGAGATATTTGACAGTCCTAAGAATCCGAGGACACAGAGCTTTTTAAAGTCTATATTAAATGCATAAAAGCATATCTGGATACAGTATAATATAACCTGCGGATAATATCTGATTAATTTGAAGCTTAAAAAGAAGCATCAGAATTAAGGATATTATTACGCAGGTTATATTGTATACAGAGTATGCTTTTTCAGAAGAATGATATGCCGGATTAGTAACTATAATTGTAAAAATAATTAGAGACTTTTAAATATCAGAGAAACGTAGAAGTCAAATGTATTCATTCATAAATATTCTGTTGGTTTTTTCTCATTTTTAATATATAATAGCATAATAGAATTATCATGTATATATATGGTTAAATATATAGCCGTAGAAGGGGCTGACGTAATGAGAGAAACTATATACGAGGGAAAAAGTTATCCGGAACCGGATTATGATGTACAAAAAGCTGTGTCAGTAAGCGGAATGAATTTTTTTAGATACTATCCGCAAGACAGGCTTGTTATTGTAGCAGAAGTAACGGTAGAAAAATTTTCGTGTAAGCGTTTTTATCCGAATATGCCGTATAGTTTCGCAGACGATATGGTATATGATAATGACAGGGCTGTTTTTTTGGATATGTTTAAAGCAATAGATAGTGGGGATAAAAAGTCAACGTCAATTTTCAGGCTAAAGGATGGATTTACTTATGTCAGGATGGTTTTATCAGTTCTTGAAACCGATGAGAATAAAAATGTATTGACAGTAGTAGGTATGGCAGAGGATGTGACAGATGAAATCATAAAGGACAGAGAGTCTAAGGATAGGAAAACTATTTTAGAAGAGCAGATGGCAGTAGTCAGAGGATTAAGTGCGGACTATTATTCCGTTATGCTTGTGGATTATCAGAAAGATACTGTGAGTATAAAACGTGCCCAAAAGGGTGACGGAAAGAAAATGAGTGATTTTTTTTCAAGCTATCCGTCATGGTCAGAGGGCATAAGAGCATATACAGATACCCAGGTGTTTGATGATAAGGACGCATTCTATGAGGCATTGTCCAGAGAAGGATTAATGAACCATGCTGAAGATTATTCGTTTAAGTATAAGAAAATAACAGATGATGGGTATATATATCTTAAAACTAAAGTTACATATGCAGAACTTGAAGGATATCGTATAGCAGTTATAGGAACGGAAAATGTTGATAAAGAAACCCGTCAGGAAATGCAGATGCATAAATATGAGCAGTTGTTTATATTTACTGCAGCAAATATTTACATGGGAATTTTGCAAATTGAACTGGAT